>Ga0335076_10000083_pt1 | contig 74034 bp, 58 predicted proteins | sample Lox_Sample_25_FD_206717 | JGI IMG/M metagenome (GOLD analysis project Ga0335076, IMG submission 206717) | Soil microbial communities from Loxahatchee National Wildlife Refuge, Florida, United States - Lox_Sample_2.5 | ecosystem: Environmental > Terrestrial > Soil > Wetlands | place: USA... | reverse complement strand
GTGCGCCTGGTCGGTGAAAACTAGACCGCGAAGGTTGATTGGGCGCTCTCGCATCCCGTAACGACGGGATGTTCGCATAGAAGAATCATGGCCGAGGTCGAGGCCGAATCGATGTTTGGTGGAACGACGTTCCGCCGGGAAATGATTCAGCGTGAGATTTCCAGAGTCTTGGTCCTCAAACCTCTCTGGCGAAGCAAAGCGGTGCCTGGCACTGCTCAGGATATCTTTGCCCTTGACAGCGCCTTCGCTCTTATCGAGGCGCACCGACCTGATGTGGCCTACCTGCCATAGTAGTTGATATCAATGTGCAAGCACTTTCAGACTGTCCTCAACTACAGAACACGTGTAAACTTACCGCGTTTCGTTAAGTAGAAGTCTCACCTTCTGCCACAAGGCCTCCCCAGATGTATCCGCGGTCAGGAATTCGATCTGATCAAAACCGAAGCTTTGATAGCAGGCGTCGTCGCGTCAAGGAGAACGGATATGATTCGAAGTTTCACGAAGGCCTCGCTCGCGGCCATGCTCGTGATCTTGCTTGCGAACGTGATTTGTCAAGCACAGCATCAAACGTCAACCACTCATGTGCGGGACGTCGTTGCGAATGGCGTGGCACCGTCCGTCGGCCGCTTACCAGCAAACCAGATGATGCAATTCAGTATGGTTCTGCCCCTCCGGCACGCTCCAGAACTCGAAAACTTCCTGCAGGACATCTACGATCCCACCAGTCCCAATTACCGGCACTACGTGACGCCTGCGGAATTCGCGGCGAGATTTGGACCGAGCCAGGAAGACTACGATGCATTGATGCAGTTTGCGAAGGCCAGCGGCTTCCAAATCGTGGACGGCTCTCGTGAAGGCAGATCCGTTCAACTGAAGGGCACCGTGGGGGCAGTCGAGAAAGCGCTCCACGTGACCATGGGCGTTTACCAGCACCCGACCGAAAGCCGCACATTCTTTGCCCCCGACCGGGAGCCCACTGCAGATCTGCCGTTCCGCCTCTGGGCCGTTACCGGTTTGGACAGTTATTCAAGACCGCAGCCCAATGTGAAGCATAGAAATTTTGAGGAGAATGCGCCTCAAGTCGTTCAGGGCTCCTGTCCGGCAAACACCTATTGCGGCAGCGATATGAGGCCGGCTTATTACGGCACGGGCCCGCTGACTGGGACTGGCCAGAACATTGCTCTGCTTGAGTTGGCCGGCACGACTTTGTCCGACCTGAGCCTGTATTACACAAGGGCCAATCAAACTCAGCCCTACACTCCCACACTCGTGTCCACGGGTGGGTTCGCCACATCGTGCGCTGGCCCCTGCGACGATGCCGAGCAGACTTTGGACATGACCCAGGCGATGGGCATGGCCCCGGGCTCGACCATGCTTTATATGTTCGTCTGCGGTGACGCGTTCGGTGCAGGAACTTTCGATGAAACTGCCTGCCTCAGTAGCATGGTTACAACGAAGAAGGCTCCGCTAAGCTTGCAAATTGGCTGTTCATGGTCTTGGAAGCCGGCGGATCCCCAAACTGACGATCCCTTCTTCCAGCAGATGGCAGCGCAGGGTCAGAGCTTCTTTGCTGCGGCCGGCGATAACGCCCGCTGGACCGCCAGCGGCTTTTCTTATCCGCAGGAAGATGCTTTTGCCATCTCCGTTGGCGGCACGAACCTGCAAACCAACGGACCCGGCGGCTCCTGGAAATCAGAAGTTGCCTGGCCTGATAGCGGCGGAGGAATCTCCCCGGATCAGATTCCAATCCCGTCCTGGCAGCAACTGGCCGGAGTGATCAATTCCCAAAACAGGGGCTCCACGAGTTTTCGGAACGGCCCGGATATCGCAGCAGAAGCAAACTTTGACTTTTACGTTTGCCACAAGAACGCCTGCAGCGGGGGTTGGGGAGGAACCAGCTTTGCCGCGCCTATGTTTGCCGGCTACTTTGCTCTCGCGAACCAGCAGGCGGTGACCAATGGCGTTCCCGCACCCGGCTTTATTGATCCGGCCATCTACCCGTTGGGTTTGAGCGCCGGATACGGAGCCGCGTTCCACGACATCACCAGCGGTACCAACGGCTTCCCGGCGGTGACTGGCTACGACTTGGTAACCGGCTGGGGTAGCCCGAACGGCTCCGGCCTGATTGATGCGCTGACCCAACCACAAGGGCCATCGTTCACTTTGAGCGCCAACCCGAACTCGCTCTCCATCCAGCAGGGCGGCAGCGCGCCGAGCACAATCACTGTGACTCCGCACAACGGCTTCAATGGCAGCGTAACCTTGGCAGTGTCGGGCCTACCGAACGGCGTGACGGCCGGGTTCAACCCGAATCCCACCAGCACAGCCAGCACGCTAACTCTGACGGTCGGCGCTGCAGCTGCAATCGGTACTTCGACTATTACCATCAGCGGGACATCGGGCAGTTTGAACGCTCAAACTACTCTGCAGCTCACTGTCACCGGGACTGGTCCCACTGTCACACTCACACCCTCCTCTCTGGCATTTGCGAATACGACAGTCGGAGGAACGAGCGCATCTAAGAACGCAACGTTGACTAACACCGGCAGCTCCACGCTGAACATCAACACCATTTCGGCTTCCGGCGACTTTGCCGTCAGTTCCACCACTTGCGGCGCCACCCTAGCCGCGGGTAATAGCTGCAAGATTAAAGTCGCCTTCGAACCTACCCAGCTCGGAGCGCGGAACGGTATGCTGTCGGTGAGTGACAACGCTCAGGGCAGTCCGCAGACTGTCTCCCTCTCCGGCACGGGCATGGCTCCGGCAACGCTTACGCCTGCTAGCAAGCACTTCGCTTCGACGACGGTAGGGTCGACCAGCGCAGCCGCAACGTTCACGTTGCACAACAAACAGGCGGTAACGCTCGGCAGCATCGTGGTCTCTACCACGGGTGATTTCAGTGTACAGTCCACCACGTGCGGAGCGACGCTGCCAGCAAAGTCCTCCTGCACCATGAATGTCGTCTTCGCACCAACCCAGACCGGCGTGCGAAACGGCACGCTGCAGGTGAGTAACAACGCGTTTGGCAGTCCCGAATCCTCGAATCTCAGCGGGACTGGTAAGTAGGTTCGCTTGGAGTATGTCGGGTGGGACTTTGGTCCCACCCGACTTTTCTGCATATAGCGCAGTTTCTCAGCGCGCTTGCGCGACGTCCAGACGTTGAAATCGTAGAAGCGCGGCTGCCAGATGCGCTGCGGGACTGATGCGAACAATGCAAACTGAGCAGGATTGCCTCGACGGCGCTGCTGGGCCAACACGCGACGGGCAAAGCCGAGTTTGAGCGCCTGCATTACGGTCGAGGGCGTCCGCTCCTGCGGTTCTCTGACGAGCAGGTGAAAGTGCTCGGGCATGACGACGTATCCGACAACCACGAAGCGATACCGTTGGCGGACTTGTTCGAGGATCTTGAGGAACAGGTCGCGGCGCCTGGCGGTGCCGAGCAGTGGCTGGCGGCGATAACAACTGCACGTGACAAAGTTAAGGTCTCCGGCACCGTAGTAACGCGTAAGGCCCCAGGGCATGGAAGGAGGTTAGAGAGTGACGGGGAGGGAAGCAGTGACCGCCGACACGATGGTTTCGTGATGAAACCTTGGTCAGACAAACACTGAGCGAAGCTCTCGACCTAGAGGATGGTTGCAGAAGATCTCATGGCGCGGACGGTGTCGAGACCCGTGTCTCGAAAAGCGGCGAGACACGGGGCACCCCCGTTCGTTTCAGTGCCCACGAAACCCGGTCTCAATCTCGGTTGCCTGCGGGAGATCCGGGCCACCCGCCAAACCGCGCCTTAAAAGGCGCGGGATGCACATCCCCGTTTCTCTTGTGCCATCGCTAACCACGGTTCGACTCATGTCGATTGCGCCGAGAAACTTGGTTACCTGCCCAATCGTTTTCTCAATCCCCGCTAGCACTAAGAGTGAGAATCTCGCTGGCTCTCCTCCGCAGCCCTCTTACGGGTCTCCCTATATCGCTTTGCTCCCCAGTATGAACCGAAAGTTAGAAGTGCTGATAATACCATGCTGAGTGCAAGCAGCCACCCTTCTGTCCCCTGCAAGTACACCCAGACGCCGCCTATCAAGAGCCCGACAGATATCAAAATGTAGTTGCGACGATCGCGACTCATTATCAAATCGTACCCCCGAGAGAAAGTTGTGGCGTCGCCACCCAAATGAGACGGAGCCTAGTTACAGCCCCCCCCTCTGAAAAGCACACGGTGGCGGCTTAGGTGTTGGCGGTGGTGGAGGTGCTGTTGCTTGGGTGGGCGTTGTCTGCTGGGCTGCGATTTGGCTGACGTTCACCGCGAGGTTAGCAGTCTTCGCCATTGTTACTGGGTGCATCACTGAAGACGGGTCCTTGGCAATTCCACTCGCAATCATACCTCCGGCCAGACCCGTGGTCCGGACAGCAAAACGGCAGGGCTGTAATTGCTGGTTGTACCAATTCGTCGTGATAATGCCCCCGAAACCACCCGCCACGATTCCGTTATACATGCCGGAGAGCCCACCGAATGCAGCATATGTCCCGGAAGTCACGTAGTTGATCGGGCCGGTTGGATCGATAGCAGTGAGTGGCCGTCCCGCTGAACCCGTGCCGTTTTGAACAGGATTCAGTGAGGGTCGCGACACGGCTGAGACTGCGTATAAAATAAGAGCCATGAAGAGACAGCATGCGGCGGTGATTGGCTGGGCGCTGACGGTGGGGCTGGCGGTATCGATTCCGGCGATGGCCCAGGACGAAGAGCAATACGCGGCGCTGTCGTTCATTGTCTTGCGCGACTACAACGGCAAGCCGGTGAAAAATGCCAGCGTGATCATGCATCCGGTGAACAAGAAAGGGAAACAAGAGCGCAGCGGGTTTCAGCTGAAGACGAATTCGGAGGGAAAGACCAACTTCGATGGCGTCCCGTATGGGATGCTGCGGGTGCAGGTGCTGGTGCCGGGTTTCCAGACGTTCGGCGAGGACTACGAGATCAACAAGCCGCAGATGGAGATCACGGTCAAGCTGAAACGCCCCCAGGATCAGTATTCGATCTATGAAGACCATCCGGAGGCGAAGAGGGACGAACAAAAGGCGCCCGAGCAGAAGACGGAAGAGAAGACGAGTGAGCAGAAACCGCAATAAGGGAGTTCTCAGTTTCCGGTTGTCAGTTCTCAGTTGAGCAAATTCTGGCCGCGGTGCTTCTCGCGACCCTCATCAAGAGACAAGAGCCCCAGTGAACCTGGCCGGTCTTCCGGAACGGAGGAGCAGTGCATTTGCTGGAAAAGGCCGACTGTTTTGAAAGCCGCCTCGGACGCCTCATTTCAGACAACTATTTGACAGAAACGGGATGACAACCGGACGAGGGCTGTCCTACAATCGGCTGCCATGGGTGCGCAGGAGTTGACAGTCGAGCGGTTCGCGGGGGTGACGGACGATCAGCGGGTGCTGCTGCTGCATGGGCCGATTACGATTGAGACCACGCCGCACTTCGAGCGCGCCATCCGCAATGAAACCGCCGGGGCGATGATTCTGGATCTGACCGATGTTCCTTACATCGACTCGGTCGGACTGGGCGCGCTGGTGGCTACGTATGTATCGCATCAGAAGACGGGGCGATGCCTGGTCCTGACCGGGGTGACAGCCCGGGTGATGAAAGTTCTGAAGATCACGAATGTGCACAACTTCTTCATGCTATTCCCGACCACATGGGAAGCGGTGGAAGCGCTGGCGAACATGGGAACGGCGTAGGAAACAGCTTGCAGAAGTCAGAAGTCAGATTGCAGAACTGAAAACCGCCCGCGTGAAGCTTCCTCTCTCCCCGGTTCGCCGTCACTACGTGATTGTCGTTCTATCATTCGCAATTACAAGTTGCGGGTATGCGCAGACAGTAGACGCGTTGATCGCCAAGAATCTGGCGGCGCGGGGCGGAGCTGCGAAGCTGCGGGCGATCCGGAGCATGGTGATGACCGGTACGATCAGTTTTGGCGATGTGAGTTCTCCATTGACGGTGAAAGTGTTGCGCCCGAACCGGATTCGCGAAGACTTCCAGGTGCAGGAGACCGACGTTACGCGCGCCTACGACGGCTCATCCGGCTGGGAGAGACAGGGTGCGGCCGCGCGGTCCGTGGTGGACGGAGAACTCAACAGTCTCCGGGAAGAGGCGGCGAATGCGATTGAAGGGCCTCTGCTGGACTATGCGAAGAAGGGAAGCAAAGCGGAGTTTCTCGGCAACGATTCGGTGGATGGAAGGCCGGTTTACAAGGTGAAGATCACGACCCGGCTGGGTACGAGCATTACGCAGTTTCTGGATGCGGGAACCTATCTGGAAATCCATGAGGAGATCGAACGATCGGTGGATGGGAAGGTGACGACGATCGTGGAAGAGGTCGGCGACTATCGCGAGGTCGACGGCGTGAAGTTCGCGCATCGGTTTGTGAGCGGGACGCGGGAGAATCCGGCGGGTTCGAGGTTGCAGATCGACAAGATGACGTTGAATGTGCCGGTGGAGGAGAGCGTATTTCAGAAACCCCAGCCGTAAACACGCCGGGACAAATCTGGCAGAAGAAAAAGGCCCACCGGATGGTGGGCCTTTGAGTTGGGACAGACCGACTTCTAGAACGAGTATTTGAGCCAGAGAGCGATGGTACGGCCGCCGCCCCTGGTGGCTGCGAAGTTGTCGAACAAGCCGGTGTTGAGCAGGTTGCCAAACCCAACCAGGTTGTTGACGCCTTCGTTGGGGTGATTGAACGCGTTGAAGAAATCAGCGCGAAATTCTACTTGGCTCTCGCGGAACGGAATTGGGATGCGCTTGATCACACCCAGGTTCCAGATCTGCTGACCGGGGAAGTAGAAATTGTTTCGGGTGATGTTGCCATTCACGCCTGATCCGAAGTCATTGATGATGTAGCGGAATTGATCCAAGCTACCGGCAGCACCGGTGTTGAAATCGATCAAGTTGCCGCTACCGTCGTCGAAGCCGACGCCGGAGATGCACGCCGGATTGTTCAGACACGCGTCCGTGAAGTTGAGGGGAGCACGGAGATTCCCGGCCGAAGGACGGTCGTTGAATGCTTCGCCGTCACCATTCTGATCCCATCCGCCCAGGAAGACTGTCTCGGGCGGGCCGGACTGGAAACTCGCGGTGCCGGTTGTGCTCCAACCACCGAACAGGGACTTCATCAGTCCGCTTCCAGGAGAAGGAAGGTCATAGACCCAGGAAAGCGAAGCGACATTGGTGTGATGGTAGGCGGACGGTCCGCGATCGCTACGCGGGTCGTCGGTAATCATCCAACGGCTGGCCAAGCCTGACGTGGCGAAAATGTCGGAGCCGTTATCAATCGCCCGCGACCAGGTGTAGGCGCCGCGGAAGGTGAGACGACCGATACTGCGACGGACCTGAGTCTGGAGCCCGTGGTAATTGGAGTCCCCACGATTTCCGCGCATCAGGATCTGGCCGCGATCGGGATTGAGACGGTCGCCGGTGGCCGCATCAACAGGGTTGAGTTGCTCGGTGATGTACTGGCGGAGTCCGCGGGTTCCAACGTAAGCGACTTCAGCGAGAAATCCCTTGGGCAATTCGCGCTGAATATTGAGATTCCACTGGTACGTGACCGGATTCTGAAGCTTGGAATCGACCGAAATCACGCGATTCAGAGGATCAACCGTCGGACCAATGCCGTTCAGCAAGCTCATTGCATTGGGCGCGCCGCGGTCGCCGAAGCCCTGGTCGCCCTTGATGTCGCCACCAAGGGTGTTGGGCGGGCCGGATGCGGTGTTGTTGCTGATGTTGGTGAAGAAGGCGTCATAGAAAACGCCGGCGCCTCCACGAATCACGGTCCTGTCCTGGCCAAACAAGCTCGGCAGGAATCGGGGCGTATAGGCGAAGCCAAACCGCGGTCCCCAGTTGTTACGGTCAGGCTGCACCTGAACGACCTTCTGGAGAGGATCGCTCAGGACGGTGGCGCGGTCCAGGGCCGGGAACGGTAAGACATTGTTGGCATCGGGTGGCTGATATTCGTAGCGAATACCGAGATCCACGGTGAGGTTGGAACGAACTTTCCAAGTGTCCTGGAAGTAGTACGCCTGCTGCGTGGTGGGGACGCTGATCAGTGGATTGCCAAATTGCTTCTGAATTTCACCGCCGGGTCCAGAGAAGTCGTCAAGATAGTTGGCCAAGTCGGTACAGGTTGGGGTTTCAGGATCGAATGCGGAGCAATCGCCGCCACCTGAGTAGGTAATCAAACCGTCCGAGTTGAACGGGATTCCGTCACGGACAAGGAGAATCGCCAGGTCCGCGCCGAGCTTGAAGGTGTGGTTGCCATGGGTGATTGAGACCGCATCCTGGAACTGAAAGGTCTTGTGTCCGCGGCCTTGGGGGAATGTGGCTTGGCTGAAACCTCCCCAAACCGTATTGCCCAAAGAACTCGACAGGGCTAATCCGGGCAGATGCGCCAGAGGATTCGCAAGCGTCGAGGCGAGCGGACTGAACGAGAAGTCGATCAACTGGCCGGAGAAGCGCAGTTCGTTCAGTACTTTCGGGCTGAAGGTATGGGTCCAGGTAACGCCAAAATTCCGGCTGGGCCCGCCTTGCTGGGTATCGGCGGAAGGCAGCGCGGTGGAATTGGCGAACAGGTCAGGCGAAAAACTGTTTTGCGTGTCCGTGTATCGCGCATAGATAGTGTCATTTTGAGTGGGAAGGTAATCGCCTCGAACGGTCCACTCGCGAGAGATGGTCTTCGTGTTGTCCGATCGTGTGAAGGGTCCCACCTCGACGACACAGGGATCCGGGCAGCCGGGCCGGACGCCAATGTCAATGGTTGATACCTGGCCAGGGTCGGCGGTACTGCCGCGCAGCCCAGCTAGAGAGTCAATCAGAATTTGAGCATTGGTATTCTCGCCGATGGACTGAAGGGTGGCCACTCCGGCTTCGGTCGGGAGGGTGAGGGTGGTGGGCGGCGGAATGAACGCGCCGAAGGAGCGCGTCCACTGCGAAGTTCCGAAGAAGAAGAGTTTGTCCTTGATGATGGGTCCGCCGAGGCGAAATCCAAAGATATTGGTGACGAGTTTCGGGAACTTGGTGATTCCGCTGGCCGCCAGATCAGGAGTAATGGCATTCAGGCCGGAACCGGAGTAGTTCTCCCAGAGCGCGCCGTGGAAGGTGTTGGTACCGGACTTGAAGGTCAGGTTCGAGAGTGAACTTCCGCCGCGGCCGAATTCCGCCGTGTAGGAATTCTTGAACACAGCGACATCCGCTACGGCTTCCTGATTGGTGGGTTGCAGAGCCTGGCCGGTGATGCCGTTATCGTTGTTGTCAAAGCCGTCGATCAGAAAATTGTTGGAGCGCGGACGGAGTCCGTCGACGGAGAACGACTGACCGTTGCCGGTGAAGGAATCGCGGCCGGTCGTGGCGACTACGCCGGGAAGAGTCTCCGCCAGCTGATACGGATTTCCGCTGATGAAGGGAAGGTCTTTGACCTCTTTCGGCGAAACGACGGCCGACAGTTCCCCGGTTTCGGTCTGCACTTTGTCGGGATTAGCTTCGACCGTGACCACCTCAGTGGTCTTTCCGGGGGCGAGGTGAACGTTGACCGGCGTAATCACCGACGCGGTCACGACGACGTTGTCAAATTTCGCGACCGAGAAATTCGGTGAGGTGACGGTGATCGAGTACGCACCGGGAGTCAGCGACTCAATGCGGAACTCGCCATTGCCGCCGGTCGTGGTCGTGCGCGTGTCTCCGGCGTCAATGCGCGTGACGGTGACGGTGGCTCCGGTGACGACGGCGTCGGTCGTGTCGGTGACGGTCCCGGAGATGGTTCCTTTTGTGATCTGTGCCGCGCTAAGAGCCGACAGAAGCGCGAGGAGCAGTAGCGTGGTTAGAAAACTCTGAAGTGACTTCAAGATCAACCCTCCTCAACATGCATGTTGCCGAAACAAAATGTGTGTCCTTGTCTTCTTGTGCTGATGTGTGGAAGACATTCATAGACAAGGCACGAATTGCGCCAAAAGATTGACCATGTTGGGCGCGCGGTGAAGTGAGAACTTAGAAACGGGATGGCTGAGGGGGCTTATGAAATATGGAAGCGTTTTTGCGACGCGATACAGAATCTCATCTTGAGCGTGCGTTGGGGTCAATCAACATCGGTTCACTGCTCATTGTGTCGGCCGTTGTTTTGTACTGCGTAGACTGATGTCGGCGGGCGATCTGGGTTTGTCGATGCAGACGCGCGGGGAACTTTGCATGGAGTCGCAAGACACATCCTCGTCCGATTAAAATAGCCAGCCTATGGACTACCTTCTGAAAACTGAGCCGAGCGTGTATTCCTTCGCCAACCTGGAAAAAGAGAAATCGACACTCTGGGACGGAGTGACGAATCCGGTGGCGCTGAAGCATCTGCGCGGGATGAAATCGGGCGACCGGCTGGTGATCTACCACACCGGCGACGAGAAGAGCGCGGTAGGAACAGCGACGGTGGAATCTGTTTCCATTACCGATCCCAAGAACCCGCAGGTTCGGATCGCAGTCGGCGCTGCGATTGCGAAACCGAAGACTTTGGCGGAGATCAAGGCGGAAAAGACGTTTGCGGAATCTCCATTGGTGCGGCAGGGACGGTTGAGCGTTGTGCCGCTGACGGCGGAACAGTGGAAGTTGTTGGTGGGGAAGTGAGGGATTGCAGAGGTCAGAGGTCAGATTGCAGAGGTGAAAGTCCAAGTCAGAAGGCAGAAGTCAAAATGCAGAAGTCACAAGGCAGAAGTGAGTTTCGAACTCACGTGTGAAACCCCCGTCCTGTCTCCGCCGAAAACGCGGAGACAAGGACGGGGCACCCTTTCACTTAGTTACAGGAAGATGGGCTGGTTTGAGGAACTTCTCGGACCAGCGGATGCGACCCGTCGCTTGCATCACGACAAATAGGGTGATGACAGAGATGATGGTGATGGCCAGACCGGTGAAGCCCTTCCAGAAAAAGGCGTAGGAGAAAACCACCAGATAGATCAGCTGTGCGGTGCCGGCCTCCAGGGCGGCGAATCGAATTCCCACCACCAGCCGCAGATAACTCACAACCAAGATGATGGAGACGATCGAGGAGATCACCATGGCAACATGAATGGACATATGGTCGACCAGGTAGGCGAGCAGCAGGTGGAAAGCAAAGAAGGCGGTGGCCAGGAAGAAGTAATTCATCGGATGCAGATCGATGCCGCGCATGGTGGTGATGATGAACATCAGGAAAAAGAAAAAGAAGAGCGAGACGGGCGCGAAGAAGCTGATCTGCCCCGCCAATGGGCCGGGCTGGAGTTTCTCCGGCATATCCATTCCGATCTGGAAGCCGGACAGGAGATCAGAGTAATGCCAGGCCAATTCCCAGCCCTCGGGAGTCGGCGTTTTGGCGGTGGGAGAGAGAGTGTCGTCGGCGAAGTCGATGCTCTTGAAGTTGGTGCGCATGACGAGATCGAAGTTGTGCACCTGGGCAACGTTGTCGGCGAGCTTGTAGCGCCAGCTGCCTAGCCCCTGGGAACGGTAGGAGGCATTCAGGCTGGCCGCATCGCCGGGCTTGAGGTCGAGCCTGGCGACAGCGGTTCCGCCGTCGATCGAGATGGGAACACGCTGACCGTTGAAGGTGATCAGCAGGCCGTCGTAGAGCGCCCTTTCGGCAGGCAGAGGCAGGCGCAGGGTGACGGTGCCCGCGGTAGGAGCGCTATTCAGGAAGGCGTAGTCGCCGGCGAAATCCACGACATAAGTGCTGTACCAGAGCAGGCCTTTCTGGCGATAGTCGAGATTCAGGTTCACTTTGAGTTGGGTGGAATCGAGCTGGAAGGTATTGGTACGTTCGACCTTCTGGTCGCGGACGATGTCCTTGCCGTCCTCCCTGGACTTGACGGCGACGGTTTCCCACCAGGAGAAACACATGGATGGTGGGGCTTGGACCTGAGCGGTCCCCCAGGTTGAGGCGACGTGTCCTTCCAGATGCTGGTCGCTGCTGTGAGTGCGGTCGACGATGGTGCCGCCGAGGATCATCCAGGCGACGGTGGTACAGACGAAGATGAAAATGAGTGCGGCGACGTGTCGAAGCAAGACAGCCTCCATTTCACTAAGTAGTAGTGTACTTTATAGTACAAAGTACATACAAGCTAATAAATGACGCGATTGCCAAGATGTCCTGCCCTTCTCCTTGCAGTTCGTGTACCGGAGGCAGGTGGCTATGTCGGTCTCCGCCGGGGCAGTCTGTCGGCTCTTTCGACAGAAGGCAGGAGTGGAATGCGGGAGGCCAGCGTGTCTTGCGGGACACAGGCGTGTCGGGGGAGACGCGGTCCGGGCGCGAACGTTAGGTCCGCACGATGCGCTCGGTGCAGTCGGGCTCCGTACAGGCAAAGGTCACGCGATTGTGCTGGCGGTCGAGGCTGATGATGAACATCGGGAGAGCGTGACGATCACACTGTGGCTGGCCTGAGGTCAGGATGGGCGGCAGATCGCGCTGGGGGGTGACGTATCCTACGCGCTCGCCAAAACAACGGTGGCAGAATTTCTCGGTGCAGCGGAAGAAATCAATGGAGCGGTCGGCGTTGTAGGGAGCCAGCATCGGTTCCATCGTGCGGTAGTGCTTGTCGCAGAGGGGAAGGATGTCCGTCCGCATGTGAGAGCGAGTGTAGCAAATTGCAGAAGGCAGAAGTCAGAATGCAGAAGTGGAGCATGGTTGGAGAACCCTCGCAAACCGGAGGTCAAGGAGGCTCCAACCTGGACAAGAAATGTCAGCGCCCCGCGACGGAATTGCCAGGCGCCAGCCTAGCCGATATAGCGGAGGGCGTCGACGATACGCAAGCGGGATGCGCGATACGACGGAATGATGGCGCTGGCCAGTCCGACCATGCCCGCTACCAACATCACAACCGCTGCCGTCGCCCAGGTCATGTGCATGGCGACGGGAAGGCCAATCCCCGGGCGTGAGAGTGCGCGGATGATGGCGGAGGCAATGAGGACTCCCGCGAATCCCCCAAGCGTAGCGATGGCCAGGGCCTCGCTTAGCAGCAACTGAAAAATCTTGTCGCGGGTGAAGCCGAGAGTGCGAAGCACGGCGACCTCACGGGTTCGTTCGCGGATGGACATCGCCATGGTATTGGCACACACCAATAGCGTGGTGAATACAACCGCTCCAGAGATGCTCAAGATGAAGGCCTTCACGTTGCCCAGGGTGGCGATGAAATCGAGGCGGAAGGCCTGTTCACTTTCGCTCTTGGTCGGAGTCGGCGTGTTGTGAAAGAGGGCGTCGATGGCACGTGCGGTTGAAGACATGTTCTCGGCGGAGTCGACGCGGATGAAGTAGAAGCCGGCCGAGTCCTTGAACCAGGCGACAGATTCTTCCAGATACTTGGCATGGAAGTAGAGGTTACTGCTGGGAGGGTCGATGACGTAGATGCCGCGCAATGTCAGGTCGAGGTTCGCAGGAAAAATTGTTCCCTGGAGGATGATGTGATCACCGATCTTCCAGTTATGTTTCCGCGCCAGATCGGCGTCGACGACACAGCCGGCCCGATCCTTCTTCCAGGCTTCGAGCTGGTCGGCGGGCATGATCTTATCGGCGGCGACGTCAAAGTACTCTTCGGGGTCGGTGGCGAACTGAGCAAAGAAGTTCTCGGGCTTGTCGTCTTTGTAACGTCCGCCAAACCAGGTCATGGGAACAATATGGGTGACGCCGGGAATAGCGCGAATCTTGTCGCGGTAATAGATCGGCAGAAAGTTGGCGAGCGAGACCTTGTGGCGGGTCATGATTCGCAGGGCGGAGTCAGGGGCGCCCTTATCGATGTAGAAGCTGCGCCAGAGGGTCAACATAACACTCAGAAGCAGCAGAGAGAAAGCGATGGAAGCCACGGTAAGCAAGCTGCGCAACTGATTGCGGAAGGCGGACCGGGTGACGAAGCGAGTAAGGGTCATAGGCTTGCCTTGAAATTGTAGCTTCAAGTGAAGGGCCGGGACAGTGGCGCGAATGGGCGTCCGCAAAGAAATCCACAGATGAGAAGGTAGCCACGAAAGATTTTACCGTGCGTTGACAAATCTGAAACGTTAGCGAAACTTGTGCTCAATACCTTCAAGCCAGTTTGATCCCAGCAAACACCCTGTTCCTCAAATAAGTAAATATCGAACAAGAGTGGGAAAAAGGAGCAAGTATGCGTGTTCTGCAAGCTTCATCTTTGAGGCTCGGCCTGTTCTTTGCAGTGGCAGTGCCTTGCGCGATTGGGCAGGTTGGAATCGGGCCCATCACCACGGGCGTGAAGTTCGCCCACAAACATGTCGGGCATCCGGCAACAACGATTGCCCCGGGATTCAAGCTGCAACAGATCGTCACTGGCGCAGATGCATTGGAAAATCCGTCAGGAGCAATCACCAAGTTCGGCATTCTCACCGATAACACCCTGACAGAAGCGGACGAGAATACCTATCTGGTCATGGACAGCAATCCGGGCGGCCCGGTGCCTGGTTTTGACTATGGGCGGCATTTCCTGTTCCAGGGCCATGAGAATGGCGGCGATCTGGCCTACGTGACGCGCATCAACCTGGATGTCACGTCGAAAGCGCACCGGATTACACTTCTGACCCCGGTCGGTGCGGGCGGAGTCACCGGTTTCAATGCGATTGACGGTTCCACATATGATCCGTTCAGCAAGACGATGTTGTTTACGCAAGAAGATGGCGGTGCCGTGATTGAGGTCAACAGCACCTGGCCACCGAACGTACACACGCTGGATGATGTGCTGGGCGTTACCGGTTACGAAGGAATCCATCCCGACGATCGCGGCAACCTGATTATGGCCGAGGATATCGGCGGCACGCTGGTGCCGGTCGATCCTACGGATCCCAACAGCCCGAAAGCGGCGAAGCAGCCGAATTCTTTTATCTATCGCTTCCTCGCAGCCGATCCGACCAACCTTTCTGCCGGCGGAAAATTGCAGGCGCTGCAGGTGCTGATCGATGGACAAGCGGTGGTCTTCAACCCCAGCGATCCGTCGGGCGACGTGTTCTCGCTCAACCAATTGCGGCTACACACGCCGGGCACGTCGTATCCGATCCAGTGGGTGACGGTGCACGACACGGCGGTGGACGGATTTGGACCGTTCGACGAGAACGGACTGGCGAAGGCTGCTGGTGCGACGCCGTTCAAGCGTCCGGAGAACCTGCAGTTCGAGCCGGGCTCGCACTATCAGACGTTCTTCTTCTGTCCGACGGGCGACACGGACGCGCGCGCAGGCGCCCAGGATGCGCTCCGGCAGCGTGGAACGTGGGGTTCGATTTTCCGTGTGGATCTCAGCGGGGATCGCAATACCGGCACGATTTCTATCTTCTTCCTGGGGACGAAGACGCAGAATTCGTTCGACAATATGACATTTGCGGACGATCGCACGATCATCGCCACGGAAGATCGTGGCGACACCTTGCACACGCAGTTGAACACTCTGGATTCGATCTGGGCCTTTACGACGGACGGGTCGGAACCGCCACTGCGCTTGCTCGCGCTGGGGCGCGACAAGATCTCGGAGACCCGAGGCGACAACGAACCGACCGGGCTCCATGTGTCCAATGGCAGCACCGATCCGACCATGCAACCGGGAACGGTCGACAACCTGATGGGTGCACGGGCGTTCTTTACCCAGCAGCACGGGAAGAACACTGTGTACGAAATCGTAAGAGAAGTGGAGTAACCTTCGCGCTTACCCTCGGCAAACCAGCCCACTCTTCCGGACGGCGGAGTGGGCTTGTTTCTTGTCTCGACTCACTTAGAGACCAGTGATGACGCCGGACGCGAGAGCTTCGCGATCGGTTTGTCGGAAGTCGAATGATAGGAGGCGGCGATCTTTGCGAAGATCGGTTCGGACTCGTCAAACAGTGGCTCAAGGGTAAAAAGACTTAGACGAACCATCTGATTGTCGTAAGGGATGATATAGACAACGAACTTCAGGATGGCATTCTGACCTTGCGGCTTACCCTTCCATACCAGCCGAAGACCGTTGCGCCCATCCAGCTTGACCTCCGACTCCGAGAGCTTTTGGTAATCCTGAAATCTAGCCTGGTACTGCGTTTCAGCCAACACGCGATAGGTACTCAAAGAACCAGAATATTTCTCTGGAGTGACCAAGAAAAAGTGGGCCTGATCCGCGGAAATCAGCGCCGCGACAATCTCACTGCTCTTCCTTAGTTCAGGTGAGATGGTCCAGCCAGCGGGCACATCGACCTGGAAGTGCGCGGTGCGATTGGAATAGTGAACGCCGTCCAGCGACTCGTCGATCGGCTGGACTGCGGAGGCATCTTCACTACCTTGCTCTTTTTTCGTATCGTTTTCCGCAAAGTGGATGGTCACGATTTGTGATCGTGGGACCTGAATCTCGCCGTAAGCCGTCTTTACACGAAAAGTATCGCCGTCAACGGCCGTAATCCTGCCAGTAATCTTGGAGCCATCCTTGAGCTGGATGTCCTCCGCGCAAAGCGCCGATGAAAGCAGAAAAAGACAGATGAGCAGGTACGTAGCGCGCACTAAGCCTCCTAAGGAAATACTGAGCCGAGCCTAACAGAAGCAATTCCTTGTTCCTATATCAATTCGTCCCGCGTAGGGAGATTACCGTGGTTCATCAGCTGGGTGAAAAGCCCTTTCGCAATTCGCGGCGAAGGATCTTACCCGATGGAGTGCGCGGTAGGGCGTCGACAAAGCGGATTTCCCGCGGCTGCTTGTGGTGGGCCAGCCGGTCGGCGACGAAGTCGCGGAGTTGCTGGTCGAGCGTTTCGGAGGCGGTGTAACCGTCGCGAACGACGACGAAGGCGCAGGGAATCTCGCCGGCTTCGTCATTGGGCTTGGCGACTACGCCGCAGTCGCGCACAGCGGGATGCTCGAGCAGGACGGATTCGACCTCGGCAGGAGCGACCGGGAAACCTTTGTACTTGATCATTTCTTTGCGGCGGTCGAGGACGTAGTAAAAGCCGTCGGTGTCGGTACGGACGATGTCGCCGGAGAAATACCAGCCGTCGCGCAGGACGGCGGCAGTGGCCTGCGGCTCCTTCCAATATCCGAGCATGAATTGCGGTCCACGCATGACGAGTTCGCCGGGTTCGCCGGGAGTGACCTGGTTGTCATTGAGATCGAGGATGCGACAGTCAGTCTGCGCCAGGGGTTGTCCGATGGAGGCGGGGCGATTCATCTCGGGCGGCGCGACGTAGCCGACGTGCGTGACGGGAGAGGCTTCGGTCATGCCGTAGCCCTGAATGACGGTGATGCCGGTGAGATTGGTGAGGCGGCGGGCGAGTTCGGGGGCGAGCGGCGCCGCACCGGATTTGATCCAGCGAACCTGGTGATCGTGCGGGAAACAGCCGCCTTCGGCTGCGTGGCAGAGGGCGTTGATGGCGGGCGGCACCATGGGCATCATGGTGACGTTGTGTACCACCAGGAGGTCTGTGAGCTGCTTGATGTCGAATCGCGGCATGAGTACGAGCTTCATGCCGAGGGTGAGGCTCATGGTCAGGGCCACGGTGAGACCGTAGATGTGATAGAGCGGCAGGAAGCAGAGCATGGTGTCGTCGGAGGTGAGGGCCGTGCAGTTGGGGCCCAGCAGTTGGTACACATTCGCGACGAGATTGTGGTGCGAGAGCATCACGCCCTTGGGCAGGCCAGTGGTGCCGCTGGAGTAGGGAAGGGCGGCGATGGTCTGTTCCGAAGAGGTGTCCAGTTGCGGCAGGGTGGCGGTCGTGGGTTTCAGCAGGTGAGCGAAGTCTTCGGCACCCGGACTCGAGTTACGGATGGTGAATACGCGGCGCAAGGCAGGGAGTTTGGCGAGGTTGATCCCTTGCAGAAGTGGGCCGTCGGTGATCAGGAACGTGGCGTCAGAATTCTCCAACTGATAGCGGACTTCCCGCTCGCGGTAAGAGGGGTTGAGGAGTGTCGGGATGCCTCCCGCGAGCGTGGCAGCATGATAGGCGATGGCAAATTCCCAGGAGTTGGGCAGGAAGATGGCGACGATTTCGCCGGGTTGCAGGCCTGCGGTCAGGAGGCCCCGCGCGAGCGACTCGACGTGTTCGCCGTATTCGGCGTAGGTGAATTGACGGTTGCAGGAAGTGTCGATGAGGGCTGCCTTTTCAGGATAGCGGCGGCAGCTTCGAAGAATAATGTCGTGGACAAAAAGGCCGGCGGGGTCGGCGAGGAGCTGGGTGCGAGACATGCGGGGGAATTGTACTCGAAGTCAGAAGGCAGAAGTCAGAGGGCAAAAGCAGGACCGGCTTCGGATCGCGGGACTCCTTATGCGGAAGGGCCTTCGACATCTTGTGTTGGCGAAGTTAGGATGTCGCCCGGGGGAATCGATGAGATTGCGGTTGTTTGTGGCGGTGGGATTGACGATCAGCACTCTCTTGGCAGCTGAACCGTTGCCCGCGGATCATGTCGACGACTTCGTGGGGCATCCGCGAGTAATCGTGATCAGCGACATCGGTAACGAGCCGGACGATCAGATGTCGCTGGTGCGGCTGCTGCTGTATTCCAATGAACTCGACATCGAGGCGATGATTGCCACTACCTCGACGTGGCAGAAGGCCGCGGCACATCCTGAAACCATGCATGCTTTGATTCAGGCTTATGGACAGGTGCGACCGAACCTTCTGAAACATGCTGCAGGGTGGCCCGCCGGCGAAGAGTTGGATGGGCGTGTCTTTGCGGGGCAATCGGCGTATGGAATGGCGGGGACTGGAGCTGGACGAATGTCGGAGGGAGCCAAGGCAATCATTCGGGCGGCGGACAAGGACGATCGGCGGCCTCTGTGGATTTGCGTTTGGGGTGGGGCTAACACGCTGGCGCAGGCGCTGCTCGAAGTGCGCGCCACGCGTAGTCCCGAAGAGGTCGAAAAAGTCGTGGCGAAACTGCGTGTGTACTCGATCTCCGATCAGGACGATGCGGGGCCGTGGATCCGGAGGGAGTTTCCCGCTCTGTTCTACGTGGTGACACCATCGACTCAGACGGGCGAGGAATACTATTACGCGACTTGGACCGGAATCAGTGGAGATGTCTACTACCGCAATGGTGAAGGGGCAGACGTCACAACGGTCACGAATGAGTGGCTGGATGCGAATATCCGAGGGAAAGGGCCGCTGGGAATGTTGTACCCGAAGTTTCTATTCATTATGGAGGGAGATACGCCGTCGTTTCTGGGGTTAATCGATAACGGGCTGAATGCGTACCGGCGGCCGGACTGGGGCGGTTGGGGAGGACGCTACCTTCACCGGCAGCCCTATGGGGAAACGCATGCGATCTGGACGCAGGGCGGCGACCTGTTCTCGCGGGTTACGTCGCAGGACACGGTTATTGGTGTCGATGGCAAGGAGCACGTGTCCGATCAGGCGACGATCTGGCGCTGGCGCGAGGCGTTTCAGCATGATTTTGCCGCACGCATGGATTGGACCGTTGCGGATTACGATCATGCGAATCATCTGCCCATGGTGGAGGTCAATGGTCAGGCCGGAACGGCGCCGATCATGATCGACGCCAAGGTTGGGCAACCGGTGGTGCTGGATGCGAGCCGGAGCCGCGATCCGGATGGACAGGAGTTGCGTTACAAGTGGTTTCATTACGCCGAGGCAGGGGGAACGGGCACGAATCTCGCCGAGGTGACAATTGCCGGCGCGGATTCGGCGAAGGCGGCTGTCACGCCGACCGCAGTGTGCCGTCCGCCGTGGCTACCACAGTACGGGAAATGTATCGGGAGCGGAGTAGCGCATATCATCCTCGCGGTGACTGACAACGGGACACCCTCGCTGACGTCGTACCGGCGGATTATCTTGAAAGTACAGGCAGCAGCGAAACGGTAGGTTAGGGGCGAGTTGTTGGTTGGGGTGAGCGCCGGCAAGAACCACTTACCGACGCGGGACGGAACCAGGAGACTAACTGGCTAGCTTGCGGAGGAATTCCTGTTCGTCCATGTGGTACTTGAAGGCTTTCCGGCCGTTGATGAAGACGACTGGGACCTGGTCGTTATACTGGCGGCGCAGGTCGGGGTCGGAGTCTACATCCACATCGCGCCAGGCAAAACCGCCTCGCTTATGGAGTTTCACGAGGCTCTCCTTGACGATTTCGCAGAGATGACAGCCTTTCCGGGAATAGACGATGACTTCCCGCTGCTCCATAATCAGGGCAGTTTAGCAGCATGGAATCTCAATTCCAATACACGAAGAGGGTAAAATCCGTGCATGATGAGAGCACGGGGAGCACTGGCTGGAAAAATCGTTTTGGTGACGGGAGCCGCAAGAAGACTGGGCCGCGCAATCGCGCTGGCGGCGGCGGACGAAGGGGCGGATGTGGCCATTACTTACCGCGATTCGGAGCGGGAAGCGCGGACACTGGTCGGTGAGGTGGGGCGTCGCGGGGGCCAGGCGCTGGCTGTACGGTGCGATGTCACCGATGAGACGAATATCCGGGAGATGGTCAGGGAAGTTGCCGGGGATCTGGGTGGCATCGATGTGCTGGTGAACAATGCCGCCAATTATGAGACCTCGCGGTTCGACAAGCTGACCGCGGCACAGTGGGATGCGATTTTCGCTTCGAACACGCGCGGGCCCTTTCTGGTATCAAGGGAAGCGCTACCGTATCTGCGCAAGCGCAGGGGCCGGATCATCCACATGGGATCGCTGGGAGGATTGCGTCCATGGGCGACGCATGCTCACTACTGCTCGTCGAAAGCGGCGCTGCACATGCTGACTCGCGTGATGGCCAAAGCCCTGGCGCCGGAGATCAGCGTGAATGCCGTGGCTCCAGGGATGATTGATCTGGGAGAGAAAGCAGCGGCGGCATTCATGCGCCGGATGGCGAAGCAGACACCGATGCGGAGGAATGGAACGGCCGAGGAGATTGCGGCGGCGGTCATGTTTTTCGCGACAGCACCGCAGTTCATCACAGGACAGATTCTGGCGGTGGACGGGGGGCTGGGGCTGTAGGGAATGCAGCAGTCAGAATGCAGATTGAAGAAGTGAGAGCGTCTTTAACGGGACGGTCTCGCGAAACAGCAGCTCCGGGCAGGGAGACGGGATCGAAAACGGGGGGATTTCGTGACGGCGGAGACAACTCTCGCGTGGCTGTGGGGGGCGTTGGGGGTTTATTGGTTCGTCGGGGCCTGGTCGACCAAGAAGACCGAGGTCAACGAGGCGCCAGCTGCTCGATGGTTGCGTCTCTTGATCATGTGCTTCGTATTTGCGCTGCTGCTGACTTCGCGATTTCGGACGGGTCTGCTGGCCCTGCGGTTCGTGCCGGATACGCCTGGGATTCGCGGCGTTGGGTATGGGCTAACTGTGGCCGGCATGGCTCTGTGCGTATGGGCCCGCCTCGAATTGGGTGAGTACTGGAGCGACAAGGTGGCACTGAAAGTGGGGCATCGCCTGATCCGAAACGGGCCGTACGCGCGTTTGCGGCATCCGATTTACAGCGGAGTGCTGGTGGCGATCGCTGGTACGACCCTGGCCATCGGAGAGTGGCGTGGCGTTGTGGCGCTGGCAGTGATGAGCGTGAACTACCTGGTGAAGGCTCAGCGGGAGGACCGCATCCTGGCGTCGCGGTTCGGCGAGGAATTCACGGCATACAAGCGGCAGGCGGGGTTCCTTGCGCCGAAGTGGGGCGAGTGAAAGTCAGGAAGTCAGCAAGCAGAGGGAAGTCACGCTTTCGCGTATCATTACCGTTTTCGGCGACACGTTTATGACACGATCCATCTGGGTGGCGGTTTGCTTGGCGCTAATGGTGTCCGCGGCGACAGCGCAAGTGCGTCCGGAAGAAGGCGGGCGCGAATTTCAGGTCTGGAGCGGCGGCGGACACTCGGTTCCTGGAGGAACAAAGGACACTGGCGTGTGGAATGTGGGGGTCCGATACGGGTGGATCCTGACAACGCCCCACGGTCCGGGATTTCTGAAAGGACGCTTTGAATACGCGGTCGACGCCGTGCCGGTATTCATGGTGTTTCAGCCGCACAGTACGGCCTACGGGGCTGGGATCAACCCGCTGGGGCTGAAATGGATTTTTGCCACGCGCGGCGACGTGCAACCGTATCTGGAACTGGGTGGCGGCACACTTTTCACGTCGCACGATGTGCCGGCGGGAACTTCGAGTGTGAACTTCACGTCCGGAGCGGCGTTTGGCGTCCACTTTCTGGGAGAGAAAGCCTGGTCAGTCGAAGTGCGCTACATGCACATTTCGAACGCTGGGCTGACGTCGCCGAATCCGGGGATCAATACCGTGCAGTTTCGTTTGGGGATAGGGAAGTTCTTCGAGAGAAAGTAAGGTGAAGTCCGTGAAACATTTTCCCAGCCTCTTGCTTCCGGTCATCCTGACCTTGTCGTTTGCGGCATTGGGACAAAGTGCGATGGCCTCGAAGCGCCTGCTCGGGTACTACACCTATTGGTCGAAATACAACAATGCTCCGTACACCTATTCGGCCGATCAGATTTCTTATGGTCACCTGACCCATATCGCCCACGCGTTCGTGCTGCTGACGAAGGAAGCGGACGGCACATTGAAAGTACCGCAGGGCTTCCTCGAACCGGCCCTGATCACGCAAGCACACGCGGCAGGGGTGAAAGTGCTGGTGTCGATCGGCGGCGGTGACGGCATTCAGGGGCCGCGCTTCAATCGCATGGCCCGCGTGGAGGCCTACCGGCAGGCGTTTGTCCACAATGTGCGTGCGTTCCTGGCGGCCAACGGGTACGACGGCGTCGATATTGACTGGGAAGTTCCCAACGCGAAGGATCTGTCGAACTGCACCACTCTAATGCAGGAGTTGCGCAATGAACTGCCCGCCGGGCAGTGGCTGATTTCGATGGCTACGCCGTCGGATCCGCGAAGCTGGGGACAAGGGTTCGACATTCCGGCACTGGCCCCGCTGGTGGATTTCTTCAACGTCATGACCTACGACTTTACAGGTCCGTGGTCGAGTACGGCAGGGCTGAATTCTCCGCTGCTGCAGGATCCAGCAGATCCGGAGCAGGCGGGGAGCGTGCAAACGTCGATGGATCTTTACCAGCGCGAGTACGGTGTGCCGGCTTCGCAGTTGAATATCGGGACGCCGTTCTATGGGTACGAGTTTGCCGGCGCCAGTTCGTTGTGGGCAATGTGTGACGGGTGCACGGATGCGTACCTGAGCTATGGCGCCGGCATCAAACCGCTGGTTGGCCGGCAAGGTTGGCATCGGCATGTGGACAAGGCGGCAAGAGCTCCTTATCTGTTAAATCCGGGTATGCCGGGGTTCATCACGTATGACGATGCGGCTTCGACCGCGCGTAAGACGAGCTATGTTCTGAAGCAACGCGGATTCGGCGGCGTGTTCATGTGGGAGCTGAGCGCCGACTTCGATGGGCAGTCAGAAGACTTACTGGACGCGATGTATCGCGTATGGCGAACGGTGAAGTGAGAGAATAGGGCTCCTTCGCCGCGGGCAGGATGGGAGGTTTTGGGAGAAATGAAACATCGAAGGCCCGCTGGTCAAGCGGGGCCTTCTCTGTTTGCCGTCGACTTGAGGCTACTGTGGGTCGGGCGGCGGTCCTTGATCGTTCCCTTGATGGTGGTCCTGCCAGCGATGCCGGCGCTCATCCTGCATTTTGTCGTACTTGGTTTTCTGCTCGTCGGTGAGCAGGTCGCGGATCTTGGCGGACGACTGCTGGTGAAGATCGCGCATCTTCGACCAGTTGTCATCGCGGGACCCGGAGGAGTCCTCCATTAGCTTTTTCATCTGGTCGCGCTGATCCTGGAGGATTGACTTGACCTGTGTTTGCTGCGAGTCGGTCAGGCTAAGGTCCTTGGTCAGTTGCTTGAGTTCGTCGTCGACGCTTGGCATGCGACGATGGCCGCCGGGACCTCCACCAGGGCCGCCCATTTGGGCGAGCAGGGCAGCGGGGGCCGCTAGCGCCAGCATCAGCAGTGCATATCTCAGGGTCTTCATTCGGTATTACTCCTCAATTGGATTCGATGACGTGGCTTCGCTAGTGTGACGCCCTTGGGCCAGGAAATTGCGTAAAGAGTTGGTAAAGATGGGTAAAGAGATGTCAGTACCAGACCCTGATCGTCCAGCTATCGTTCGAGGGGCAACAAATATCCCGGATTCTTTTCAAAGCTGCCGCCAAAGACCGCCCGGTCTGCTTCCCGCATGTCCCAGGCAATGATCGATTTTGGCGTGATCTGAATGGTGACGTCGTCCCACGCTGCGAACACCGGGCCCACGCGAGGGTCTGCAAGGGCGGCTTCGCTCAGGTACTTGCGATGTACTCGCTCGTTGAACTTGCGAGACACGTCGTCGCTTAAGAACTTCGCAGTGCCGGTCACGGTGATGCCAAACGACGCGGCCGGGTCGCGGGAGTCGATCATGATCGATACCCGTGGTTTCGATAGCAGGTTGCGCGCCTTGCGCGTGCGCGTGGCCGTCGCGACATAGATGTTTGCACCGTCGAACCAGTACCACACCGCAACCATGTGAAGCGTGCCATCGGCATTTTCCGTGCCCATGGAGGCGATGTACCGGCCGTCGAGTAACTGTCTGACGAGGGGATCCGCTAGCGAGGCCATAGGACAATTCCTTTGTCGTAGCGTAGATTATTGCTGGCGAGTGACCGCAATCGGCGTGCGGATCATATCCGCTTGGCGTTCACAGCATGGACCCGGCGGGATGGGCGAACCGTGGGGACACGTTTTGGGGTGGCCGAGGAACGTGCAGATCTTGTCGGTCGCTTCCGACGACAGGATGTGCTCGAACTTGCAGGCCTGCTGTTCGATCTCGGTTTCGCTGTCCATGGCGAGAGAGTCGGTGAAGAGGCGCTCGGCGAGGCGATGGCGGCGGATGATGTCGGCGGCGCGCTTGCGTCCGTGCGGGGTGAGTTGGACGATTGCGGAGCCGTCGCCGGTGGAGACACCGCTCGGCTTCAGGGCGTCGTGGCAGGGATTCACGAAGGGCTTGTGGTCGTGCGCTTGCGGCGGGTGGGGCTGGGTTTCGACCAGTCCCATGCTGGCCATCTTCTCAATCGCAATAGAGACGGGCAAGGCGCCGTGCACTTCCATGCGGCCAATCTCTGCGATTTCCCCGTTTTCTTGCAAGACAAACAATTCTTCCAACACCTCGTCGAATTGCTCGTCGTCCGCCATCGAGAAAACTTCCTGGGCCGCGATTTTTCCGTGGTGCAGTTCCACACGGCGGTCGGCGAGGCGAGCCACCACCGGGTCGTGAGTGACCATGACGATGGTGCGTCCTTGCTGATGAAGTTCGCGGAGCAGGCGCAGGACGATTTCTTCATTGGCGGCGTCGAGGTTGCCGGTGGGCTCGTCGGCCAGCACGATCTTGGGATCGTTGATGAGGGCGCGAGCGATGCAGACGCGCTGTTGCTCACCTCCGGAGAGCTGTGATGGCAGATGCCAGGCGCGTTCTTTCAGGCCGACGCGCTGGAGAGCGTCGAGGGCTTCTTTTTCGTCGGTCATGCTGTGGAAGTATTGCGCCAGCATGACGTTCTCGACCGCGGTCAAATACGGAATCATATGGAACTGCTGAAAGACGAAACCGATCTTTTCGGCGCGCACGCGGTTGAGGTCGGCGGCGCTGAAGGTGGCTACGTTTTCGCCGTCGAGCCAGATTTCGCCGCTGGTGGGGCGGTCGAGGCATCCGATCAGATTGACCATGGTGCTCTTGCCGGAACCGGAGGGGCCCATCATGGCGATCCATTCGCCGGGCGCGATGTCGAGGGAGATGTCGTCGAGAGCGCAGATCCGGTTGCCGTTCGCGCCTTCGGCCTTGGCGGGATAGCTTTTGGTGACGTTCTTGAGTCGGATCATTTCACTCTCCCCTCAGTATGAGCGCGGGCTGCACGCGGCGCAATAACCCGATCGGCAAGACCGCAGAGAACAGCGCAACCAGAATGCTGCCAGCGAGGACGTACGGGAACACGCCGAAACGAGGAACGACAGGGGCGTGGAAATTGACGCGTCCGATCCAGGCGGCCACGCCGACGCCGATCGCGAATCCGAGCAGAGCGCCAATTGCGCCTAGCGCTGCGGCTTCGGCGGCGAAGAATCCGTTGACCAGACGCTCAGAAGCGCCGAGAGCTTTCATGATGGCGAAGTCGCGGCGGCGGTCGAAGACCCATCCGATCAACGTTGCCAAGACGCAGAGCGCGGCCGTCAGCACGATGAGCGCGGAGGCGGCGTAGAGCGTAGCGCGGGTCTTGTTCAGCACGTTGGCCTCACCTTCGAGAATCTGGCGGACAGGGCGGACGTCGGCGGTGGGTAGGATCTGCGTGAGTTGTGCGATGGCTTGTTCGATTTCGACGGTGGAGCCGTTGACGGCAATCTCAATCGTTGTGGGCGCGACGCCTGTCCAGTTTTGAAATTCGGCTTGATCGACGTAGATGCGGGAGTCTTCCGCGGCGCCGGTTTGGAGCAGGCCTGCGGGTGCGAGTTTCAGGGCGCGATCGTGGAAGGTCAGATCGAACGGTCTGCGGTCGGGGGTGACGACAGAGGCGGCGCGCATGCCGACCAGGGCTTCACGCTGAGCCGCGGGCCAGTGAGTCACTTTCCACCAGTGATCGAGTTGGCGGGTACGGGCAAAGTCGGCGCCGACCACAACGATGGACTGGCCTTCTTTGGTGCGGGCCACGGCGTAGGAGAACGGAACAGCCAGCGTCTTTGGGCCGAGCGCGGATTGGATTCTGCCCATCGCGTCGGCTGGCATGGGTTGACCGTCTTTCGCGACCACAACAACATTGGCACCGTAGCTGCGAAATTCCGTGCGCAGCTTTGCCTGCACGTCGACGTAAAGGTTCATCATGGCGGTCGCGACAGCAGCAGCTACGACCATGGCCAGCAGGGCAGAGGCGGCGCGTCCACGGCGGAGGACAGCGGCGCGCAACAGCATGCGTACGAACATCGAGGTGTGTGGCACGGTGGCGCGGCGGTTTGCGACCTGCTGCGGATCGTGTAGGGTGTTGGGCGAAGCGCTCATGCCTCACCTCGCAACGCGAATACGGGATCGAATTTCACAGCGCGGCGGATGGCCGCGGCGCTTCCGGCGAAGGTTACGAATACGGCAATCGCGAGGATGATGGGGAAGAGCACAGGCTCGATGGAAATCTGCGAGTTGAAGATGGACTGGCCGATCTGGTGGGCGAGCAGAGATCCTGCGGCAAAGCCCACGATTCCCCCAATCAGCGCCAACAACAGCGCTTCTGCGAAAAACAGCGCTGCTACGGCAATGCTGCCCGCGCCCAGGGCTTTCATGAGGCCGACTTCCTGGCGGCGTTCGTAGATGGCGGTGGCCATGGCGGCCGAGACAGCCAGGGCCGAGGCGAAGAGCGCGGCCAGCGTGACCAGCAGCATCAAGCCCTTGATGCGCGCAAGTACGGTGCCCTCGTTTTGCGCGACCTGGCGAATCTGCTCCGCGTGCGAATGCGGGATGGCCTCCTGTAGTTGATAGGCGATCGACTGGACGTAGGGAGAGCAGTACCAGCGGTCGTACATCTCCGGGGTCATCGTCTTTGGATCGCGGACGGCGAGCGCGTCTTCTGGCTTGGTCATGGCGCTCACATAGAGACGGCGAACTGCACCGGGCTTGCCGAGAATTTCCTGGGCGACGGCTAACGGAGCGACGATCTCGTCATCTTCGGCGGCACCGGTGGAGAGGATGCCCGAGATCGTCAGTTGGCGGTTGTTCACTTCGAGACGGTCGCCGGGGCGGGCGTTGACCTTGGCGGCCAGGCGTTCGCCGACCAGCAAGTTCATGGAATTATCGTCGGGCCAGCCGCAGGCGGTTCGCTCGTCTCCGATTCGCCTATCCCCACACGTCCCCTGGACCTTCCACCAGGGATGCGTAATTCTCACGCCCGTCGTGAACTCATCCTTCCCGAAGGTGAGAGATTTATTGAAGTAGGTGCCGAGGAGCGTTACGACTTTCGCGCTGGTGCCCTCGCCGACTTTCACTGTTACTGGAAGCATCGGCGAGAAACCGACGATGTTGTGATGCCAGAAGGTGCCTCGGATCTTGGGGAGGTCGCCTTCGCTGAGGAACGCACCGTCACTTGGCGGCTTGAGGTTTACGCCACCGATTTCCACATCGAGAGTGTCCTCTTGCGGCGTGACCAGCAGGTTGGCGCCGTAGGTGCGCAGCTCACGGTTGATCTTGTCGCCGATATCCGTAGCGACGGCGATCATGGCCGTGGCAACGGCTACGCCCAGGGTGATCGCTACGCCCGCCAGCAGTTTGCGTCTGGTCTGGCGGCGGAACGACTCGTAGACGAGGCGGGGAAACATTCTATTTCTGCTCGAAGTAGTGGGCGCCGGCCGCTACGTCCGCCTCCGAGATGATGACTGCGTCGCTGGTGACCTCGGCTTTCAACGGAATCGGATTGCATCCGCCCGGCATGCCTACCGATTGCGGATTGATGGGAGCGGCACAGTTCTTGCAGACGATTCCGGTGGAACTCTTGTAGAAGCCTACGGCGCCACAGATTTCGCAGGCGTCGAAGAGCGTGGCGATCTTGCCATCAGGTTTCTGATAAATCCAGAAACGAACTTCGGTGCCGCTTTCCTGGGCAGCGTAGCGGTGAAGGTCGCCGTCGTAGACCTGGTTCATCGGGATTGAGACTTGTCCGCGGTCAAATGTGACTTTCGTCGCGGGGGAGAGAGCACTGGCCTTCTTCTCGTAGATGAACCCGGCGGTGACCATCACGATGAAAATGAACGAGCAGACATAGACCGACGCCATCCACAGACGCTCCTTACGGGCGGTCCAGAGCGCTTTGCGGCGGGCCGCGCCCTCGGCAGGGATCTCGGCGGGCTGGCGGCTTTTCATTTCGAACAGCACCATGAGTCCGGCGAGGGCGAGAATCGTGATGAAGAAGAACAGATCATTGCGGACGATGGGACCGATAATGGCCATCTCCTGGCGGGAGGAGGGAAGCACACCGTTTTCCGAGAGCTCGTGCAGGCCAGAGATGACGAGTTGCGCGGCGACGAAGAACAGAACAGCGGTCGTGACCTTGAAGAATTTCTGTAGATTGATCTTGACGCTGCCCTTGACGAACATCACTCCGAAAAGAATGGCGATGACTGCGCCCAGGGTGGTGCCGATGAAGCTCAGCAGTTCGCTCGAATTCAGAGTGACGGCGGAGAGGATCAAGACCGTTTCTACGCCTTCGCGGAGGACCATCAAGAAGACGAAAGCGAACAGGCCGATCCAGGCGTCATTGCGGGCAAAGAGACCGACCTTGCCTTCGATCTCGCCTTTCAGCTTACGGCCGGTTTTCATCATGAAAACGATCATGGTGACGACGAATCCAGCGGCGATGAGCATCACCCAGCCTTCGAAAATGTCCTGGTTCCAGTTGAGGCGGGAGAGCAGTACGGCGACGCCGATGGAACCGACGAAGGCGGCGCCGAGCGCGGAATAAACAGACTTGCGCAGATCATTGCGACCGATCTTGTTGAGATAGGCCAGGGTGATGCCGACGATGAGGGCGGCTTCAACGCCTTCGCGCAAAGTGATGATAAAGGCCTGGAGCATGGGTCCGGGGCACCTGTTCTAATTGAAAATGAATTTCAATTTCAATACCAATAGGATACGGGGCGGAGGGCCCAGGGGTCAACGGATGGGGTCACGGATGGTTGTGATGGGCATCACACGGTGGGAAACGGCCATTGAACGGTGCTGCCCGGCGGGAAGTTCATGCGTCTCACGACCGCCTGGAAGCGCGGGTCGGACGATAGTTGCTTGCAGGCTGGATCGACGGTACAGTATCGAATGAAGAGCAGACTAAAATCACGCTGCTGGTAGGACTTGTCCAGCCAGCGAAACGCCTCGTCCTTATCGCCCAGAGCGGCGGCGATCAGCCACAGACCATAGGCCTCGGTCTGGCGATTCCTGGAGATCTCTTGCAACCGGCGCAGCTCCTTTCTTGCCGCCGTTCTCTTGCCCGTGAGCGCAGATAGCAGGCCCAACTGGTAGTCGCACACGCCGCGCTCCGTGCAAATCGAAAATTCCGCCGCGGCCTCCTTATACATTTTCTTATGCAGGTAAGCGTTTCCAAGATTCGCGTGGGCGACCGCAAAATTACTGTCGAGTTCGATCGTGCGGCGGGATTGTTCGATGCTTTCGTCGTACGTCCCCCCGCGTATGATGTCACGGTATGTGAGCAGCTCTGCCAGGTTGGCGTTAGCGATCAACGAAGCCGGAACGAGCTCCAGGGCACGTTTGTATTGCGCGATGCATTCATCGAGTCGCAACTCCGCGCACAAAATGGTCGCGTAGTCGTAGTGCGGGTCCGCATTGTTCGGGTCCAGTTCCTGAGCGCGTTTGAGTTCCCGCTCTGCCCCCACCCAGTCCCACTCCCATCGCAGTTGGATAACCGCGAGCAAGTCCAGAGCTTCCGAGTCAGTGTCGTCAAGTTCGAACGCTTTGCGGGCTGCTAGTTCTGCCTGGGGAAACGCCTTATCGAAGGTAAGGACGCGGTAGTTCGTACTCAGAATGTAAGCTTCCGCGAGGGCATCCCATGCCGCCCCGGAAGTGGGATCGATCTCGGTGGCACGACGGAAATACTCGAGCGAATGCGCGATGTCATCGGGAGTACGCCTGCTCCGATGGTAGGAACCTTTTAGAAAGGCTTCGTAAGCCACCGGATTGACTGGGCGCGAGGTGGTGAGGCGAGCAAGCTCGGAGGGGGGCACCTTGATCTGCATTTGCCTGACGATGGTCCGAGCCACCTCGTCTTGCAGGCCCAGAACGTCACGTAGATCACGTTCATAGCTTTCCGACCAAAGGTGGCGTTCCGGATTGGCCTGTACCAGTTGTGCAGTAATCCGCACATGGCCGCCGGCACGCAAAGCCGAACCTTCCAATACCGCGTCCACATGCAATTCCCGCGCAATCTGCTGGACCGGCTTGGTCGTGCCCTTGAATTGCAGCACCGATTGCCGCGAGATTACCCGCAGTCCGCGGACTTTGCCCAGTTCGGTGACCAGCGCCTCAGTCATGCCGTCCGCAAAGTATTCCTCGTCCGGATTACCCGAAAGGTTTGCCAATGGCAACACGGCCAGTGAGCTGATCTTGGGCATATCGATCTGCTCCTGTCGCCAATGTCGCCACACCAGACCCACGACTAGCGCGCTTATCACTACAAGCAAACCCACCAACCATGCTGTGCGCCGACGCACAGGGGATTCGGGAACTGGCGGAGCCGCCGGCTCCGGCTTTTCAACCGGAACCATCAACCGGTATCCGCGTCGTGGAATCGTCTCAATGTAGCGGGAGACCTGGGCCGTGTCGCCGAGGGCGCTTCGTAACCGGCGGATGGCATGGTTCAGGCCATCATCGAACTCGACATAGGTATTTGCGGGCCAGACGGAAGCCTGGAAGTCCTCGCGGGTGACGATCTGCCCCGGATGCCTCAGCAGTTCCAGAAGGACTTGTAAGGGTTGTGGCTGTAGTCGGACGCTTCGGCCATTGCGGCGCAGTTCTCCCGATTCGGGGTCGAGGTGAAATTCGCCAATGCGATAAGTGGTAGGTAGCGAGGTGAGCACGAAGCCCTCCCGCACCGCAGGCTTTTGGGATAAGCCCTTGTGTTGCATGCCTATCGTAACAGGTGTGTCGTCTCGATGCAGGCAATTCGTCTGAGCCCCGGATCCCGCTTCTGGGAGGCACCAACGGCCTGTCAGAGTTTGATCATCCTTTCGTCATGCGGCGTGCATTGACGTTTTGATCGTCGAAGGCAGAAATCGCAAGCGTGGGTTCGCCGCTATGATCACCCACGATAGACGGCCCTCGTGCCCTGCAGAAAGAAAAAGGACGGAGCGTAAAAAACTACTTCCCCACAAGTATGGAAGGAGGTTTCTGTGAATAGAACGCTGATGCTGATCGTTTGCTGTGCCTTGCTGGTCATTCCCGGCTTGGCACAGACCCGGCAAAATCAAACCAACTGCTCCCTGGCCGGCACTTGGCTCGGCGGGAGCGACCCTACCGGCATTCCGTACTATCAGATGACCATCACCCCCGAAGCCGATGGGCGGTACATGGTCCTGTATCAGGCCATGTACGATCCGGGCACTCACTTTACATCCTGGACGGGAGAACTAAGGAAAGGGAAGGGCAAGACTTATTCGGAATATGCCGCGGCTACATACATCATTTCGCAGGACATGGCCGATTTTTACCGGACTATAGGAATCCAGGTGGACCCCGGGACCTTTGAGGTTGACGGGGTTTACGAGCACACGCGGATGCTCGACTGCAATACCGTTCAGTCCACGATTACATGGTTCGGCTGGTACCTACCGATCACGGCGGAGAAGATCCCGTTTGTCACTCCGCCGGAGGTAGAGTTCATCCGCGACGGCAATGGTGGCCAACCGATTGTCGAAATCTATCACCGGGTGGGACCCGATTGTCCAATTTGTGGTTCCGCGAGCAAGGCAAGTTGGGTTGGCGTTGACAAGAAAGCATTGCCAAAGTGGCACATGAAGTAGCGAAGAGCCGCTGTTTTCCAAATGATCACCGGTTGCCCGCGCGATGAGAATCTCTCTCCTGCGGGGCAAAGACTTTCCGAAACGGGCCTCTTGATGGTTGGAGGAAAGTGAGGGGAATTCCTGGCGTCGAGATTCACGTTCTACGGATCCCGGATGGGGTAGTCGGCAATTCGGATGCTGGGAAGCGCAATGTAGCTGGCGATAGATCGCGATAGTCTCGTTGAGAACAGTCTGTCGCCTCAAACGATCCGCAAGAATGTCTTTGCGTGGACGAGTTCCGGGAAGAGATTCTCTTCTGCCAAGAACTCCTTCGAGTGCACACACCGTCGGCTGCCGCGGAGCTTCACCGGGTGCTTCAAGTGCAGCATCTCGTGGAAGACGATGTATTCGACCACGTAGGGTGGGACTCGTGGATCGTCGAAGACGCGGCTGATGACGATGGCGTTGTGGGCCGGATCGTAGTGGCCGAGCCGGTTGCGGGCGTGATCGCGGCTCCAAGTAAGTTGAGGGCGTCCCATCAGGCCGTGGAAAAAGCGCCGGTTCAGGTCGTCGAAGATTTCTTCCAGGTGGTAGTGGTGGCCGCGGGCGGTGTGGATATGCTTGCGGCCCCGCACCTGGCGGACGAGCCGCGCCTTGGCGCTGATGTCACGGCTGGCCACGTAGCGGCGGTAGCGGGCACTTTGTGTGCGATCGATTGGCTTGCGGTAGAGCTTGGCCAGCAGAATGTGAGCGATTGCGCCGAGCACCGGTGCCGGTGCGCCTTCGAGCAGATCCGAGATGCGGATGTAAAGTTCTCCCTGGCGCAGCCGGATCGTGTTGTTGATGGAGACGAAGGAATAGAAGCGGACATGCATCGGCGGAACGGGGTTGTTCGGACGCAGATCGACGCAGGCACGGTGAAAGATTTCCTGCAGTTGCGGGGGCACTGTGAAGGAAGGTTAGCATGAGTCCAGTACCCGGTACCGAGTACGTAGACTCTCCAGCTGGTTATTGATCCACGCACTGCAGCGTCGTGCCGTCGCGAAGGCACGGGATCTTCCGCTCTGGCGGGGCCGTGGTTGGTTCGTCGGGATTAGGAGCGGCGTTCTTGGGTTGTTGCGGCGCGCTGGGCGAATTGTTCTGGCTCCGATAGACGGCCTTGCCATGGAAAAACGGATCGGCGGCGGTTCCCACAACTGCTCCGACCGCGCCCAGGGCGATGGCGCCGAAGAACGCGTTGGCGCCACGGTAGCTGTTCGAGGCGGAAGCTCCCATAGCGGCGCCGGTGGCAGCTCCTACGCCCATCCCGATGAGGGTGCCATTGTGTGCGCGGAACACAGCTTTGACATTGTTTCGAGGATAGACGTGATGGCGGACGACCGGAACCAACAGGATACTTCCTCGGACCGAGCAGGCCAGTTCATGGTCGCTCGCTCTGTCGAAGGTGCAGTGGCCGAAGGTGCTGCCGCGGATGAGCTGCACTTTAATCTTGGTTCCAACGCGGAGAGCCTTCACGTTCTCCCAGTCGGCGACTTGCGACCGCGCGCTGCAGACAAGCAGCAGGGGTACGAGGAAGCGAGGAATGATCGTGCAGCAGTTCATACTCGCATCCTAGTGCTCGGGATCCGGCGCGGACGGTGGGGTTGGGACAGTTTCTGGAGTGTCACAGCGGGACGCCAGTGGAGTGGGCGAAGTTGGCCGATTGACTGCAGACGATTCGGAGAGCGAGTTGTTCGCAGTCTGGGAACGAGCGTCAGATCCGGGTGCGGGATGAACGGCGAGAGGTTGCTGCAGGACCATCTCAACGCGAGTGCCGACCGGCAAGGAAATGTCGTCGCCGCGGGTGAAAAGGGCTTTGGAGAGACCCAGGCCCGCTCCGACCAATGAGCCGATCCCGACACCGGTGAGACTGCGCCCTCCAATTCCGCCGAAGATAGCTCCAGCCGCAGTTCCTCCAACAACGCTGTGCACGTCGGCATCGATCTGATCGACTGGTTCGAGAGTGCCTTCCTGATCGATGGTCTGGAGCAGGCTGGAGCCGGGGAGACTCTGCAGGCGTCCGGTCATGGTCATGGCGCGGTTGTCAGGGAGGATCAACTGCGTGAAGTGCATGCGCAAATGCGCGCGGCCACGGACGCGGCCGGGACGTCGGTCCCATTGCACGGTACCGAGCACGCGCGTGTGCTCAGGGATCACGATGCAGTCGCCCAGTACGACGGGAAAGAGCGTTTCGAGATAGACGCCCGAGCCCTGAGTGGAAGAAGTCGTGTGCAGCGGGCTGATTAGCTTCATGAACAAGTGAGTGCCGGCGGGAAGATTGATGGGGGCTGGGTCAGACGGAGTTGCCGTGGTTCCGGCGGGCGATTGGACGCTACGATTTGCGGTCGCGAGGAGTCCCATCTGAGCGCGAGTCCAGACGCAACAAACGAGGATGCAGGCGAATAACAGCGCGCGTTTCATGGGTTGGTCTCCATGGTGGATACTAGTGGGTGCTGGTTGCCGGAGATGGGGAGTTCGTGGCACTTTTCCGGAGCGTCAGGGCAAGAAAATAAATCCGGCGCACTTAATTCGGTATCGCTTTCAACGGCCAAGTAGGAGTGAGTCGCGGCCGGTAGCATGTAATCCAACCCGCTCTTTTCGCGACCGTCTGCCTGGGCAGACAGGACAAGGACTGCCGGTATCCAGACTGGAGCAGTGGCGATCGCAATCGGTGCCGTTATCCGGTCGAGTACCCTGCTTAAGCGAGAGGGCGAGTGCGGCGTGGGAATATTTTTGAGTGGAACCGTCTCCCGGAGTTTTCCGTCCACCATGGCTTGATCCTTCCCGATGGATCGCACTTTGATTTTTTCGCCGCGCGGTGTCGCGATCGAATCGATCTTGAACTTGAAGCGTTTTGGGTCGCCGTGTTCTTCGGCGTGCGAGAGATATGAGATGCGGCCATGAACAATCGATTCGGACGGAAGTATGGTTATGCCGTCCACGACAAGGGGATACACGAGCAAGAATGCGACGTCGTCGCCAACGGCCGCTCGACTCGTGTCCAACGGGGCTAAGAGTGACAATTCAAGCACCTGACCCAGCTTGACCGTGATTGGGTGCGGTCCCGGGTAGGTGTCCTGGGTCTGGCCGAGAAGCGATACGGTTGAGAGGAGCAACAAGAATGTCGTGATCCAAGGGTTGCACCCGCTCGGCTTCGGTAGTGGATTTGTCATGGCTTGCCTGATCCGTATGCTAACGGCGTTGACAGGTGAAAGGGTGTCGAGGCGATGACACTTTCGCGAGTGCCACAGGGGAATCAGGCCAGCGGCTTCTGGATGAACTCGACGTAATGACGAAGGTCAGCAATCGAGGGCTCGGACAACAACGGGAAGGGAATTGCCCGGCACCCGGGCGGTAGTTCGGTCGCAGTAACGGAATCGCAGACAACCGCGGCGGTTTGTTGCAGTCCACGATGCCAGTTGGGCTTGCGGGCGTCACGGAAAAGGAGGCTGTCGGGGTGGAAACCCGCGGCTTGAAGAATGGTGCGGGCCGTTTTCAGGAAATGCGGCCAGCGCGAGGCTACGCCCACCAGTACATTGATCGGCGCTGGAAGCCATTGGGTGAGAGAAGCAGGCACGGATCGAATCTGCAGAGTCAGCAGCTCCGTTCCGGCGGACAATCGTTTGCGCACCTCCGCCTGGCGATTGGGGAGGGTGACAGCTATGCCCCCTTCGAGCGCCTGCGGACAGTCTCGTGGCCCGCAACTGCGTACGGGAAACGTGACGGACTGCCGCATCTCCGCGGCCAGGATGCACCGCAGTTCCTCGTCCGGTTCGATCAGGAGGAAATGATCGGGTGGCTGTAGCTCAAGCCAGTGGCGGAGGCGGGCGCGCACGGTCGCAAGAGGAGCACCGAGATCGCGGGCGGAGCGGAAGAGCGCGGCAATCATATGATCGAGTGCAATCGCCGAGGTGGGTGAGATATCGGGCTTCGCGGCGCGGACGTAAACGCCGCTGCCATGGCGCAGCTCCAGCCACCCCTCCTGCTCTAACTGGCGATATCCGGCACTGACCGTATTGGGGTGGAGACGGAAGCGCCGCGCGAGTTCGCGCGTGCTGGGAAGGCGATGGCCGGGAGCGAGGTCGTCGCTGAGGATTCCGAGAATGATCTGGGTTACCAGCTGTTCGCGGATCGTGACCTCACTGGCGCGGGCGAACCAAAGTTGCATGACGGGACTATCTTAGTCTGCTGCCCTCGCTTGACAAGGCATTTGCTGCAATGGCTGGCGCGTGAGGCTGAGAGTCGATTTACGACGCGGGGCGGATCGCCGGTTTGCAGATGCGGGTGATTCAGTGCCGGCGCTACCGGCCTGAATGGCTAATCTTTCTCTTTTTTCTTCTTCTTGCGCTTTACGTACTCTTCCACTTCTCCCACTGTTTTGCGGTGGTCGTCGGCACTTACGTCTACGGCTTCGATGGCGCTGGTGAGAAGGAACTCGTATTGGCGAGACTCGACGGCGTCGGTATTGGCGGCGTCTTTGAGAGCTCGCAGCTTGGCCTGGAACTCCGTGTCCGAGTCGATGATCAGCTTCAGGGGTTTGCGGATGTCGTCTTTACGCCCCACGTACATGTCGATGTTGTCGTTGAGTTCGTCGTAAACGGCAAGGAAGTCTTCGAGCATATCGTGGGTCTGCTGGGGCCGATCGGTGGTCTTGGGGTCAGCGCGCATTTGTTCCAATTTCGTCATGCGATCCCGGGCAAAGCTCACGTAGAGCTTCAGGCGCTGTTCGGGGTCGAGCATGGCGTCGCGGAGTTGGTTGATCTCCTCCGGATTGAGCGGATCGCGCTTGCGCTGGGCGCAGAGCGGAAGAGCGCACGCAAGGAGAAGGAGCAGCACTTGGAGAACGAGGCGGCGCGTCATTTCTTCTCCTTCTTGAACATCTCTTCGAGGAGCGTGGTGCGGATTTCCTGCAGGCGCTGGATCGCCTCCTCAACCGGGGGCTGGTCATCGAAAGCGAGGGTACGTTTGATGTCGGCCAGCTTCTCCGCCATTTTACGAACGTCGATCTCGACACGTTTCAAGTGCTTCCGCGATGTCTTGGCAGTATCGCGAGCTTTCGCAGAGTAGACGACGATGTCGTGCAACGCATCTCGAGCCTGCTCAACATGGCCTTCCGTGTAGAGGGTGTCGACGTTGCGAAGCTGCAGCTGAGCGATACGAACGCAAAGAGGCGCTTGATCCTGGACCGGCGTGGATTCGACTTTCGATTTGAGAACTTCGACCGCCTCGTCCTTCGCAGCGGACGCGACGACGGCGATAGTGAAGACGACAATCCAAACTGCAAGGGTCCGCATGAGGTTCAATGCTTTTTGGGTTCGATGGCGATGAGCCGGTGCCGCGCCTGCCACTCCTGATCAGGATACTGTCCTTTGGCCGTTTCTAGGAAGAGGCGGTAATAGACCGAGGCGTTCTTGAAGTCGTGCAGGTGATCATAGGCAGTGGCACGGAGAAAGTTGCCGACCACTGTGGGAGGCAGGAGTTTGTCGCGAACGTCGAGGGCTTTGATGGCCAGCGGGTAGTTCTTGTTCTCATTGGCGGCGATGGCCAGGCTGCCATAGGCCTCACCGAGGCCGGGCTGGAGTTTGACCGCGGCTTCGAACTCCTGTTGGGCTTCTGGGAATTGGTGCTGTTTGAGAAGGATTTCGCCGAGCTGTTGATGAAGTTGGGCGTTGTTGGGACTGGCGGTTAGCAGGGCACGGTACAACTTCTCCGCTTCGGCGAGCTTGCCGCTCTGTGTGAGCAGGTCGGCGAGGTCACGTTGTGCTTCGGCGTCGCCGGGAGTAAGTTGCAGCGCGGCTTGGAACTCCGGGATGGCGTCGTCCTTCTTGCCCTGGGCGGCGAGAACGCGACCGAGTTGCAAATGCAAGTCGGCGTCGTCGGGACGGAGAGTGGCCAACCCGCGCAGCAGAGGTTCGGCTTCTGCCAGACGTCCGGCCTTCATGTAGACGTTGGTGAGGCCAAGGGCGGCTTCTACCGAGTGCGGTTCAAGGGATAGGACTTGTTTGTATTCGGCCTCGGCGCCGGGGAAGTCTTTGCGGTGCTCACGCAGCAGCGCAGCCGAGAGATGCGGCTCGGAGTCTTTCGGAGTGAGATCCGCTGCCTTCTGGTAAGCGGCGAGGGCATCGTCGGGTTTGGTGTTTTCAATCAGGTGGCCGAGCGAGAGCCAGGCACGGGCCTGACCTTCCTCCACGCGAGCTGTGGGCTTGAGAGTGGTGGCGGCGCGGAGGAATTGCTCCGCATCAGGGTTGTTGTTGCGGGCCAGCATGAGACCCAGGTTCAAGTTGGATTCGAAGACGTCGGGCTTGGCGGCGACGGATTGACGATAGGCGTGGATGGAATCTTCGGTGCGGCTGAGTCGGTTGTAAACGAATCCCAGGTCGAACCACGCCTGAAAGTTCTTGGGGTCGCGCTCGAGGGCTTTCTTCAGCAGCGACTCGGCGGCGGCAAAGTCGCTTTTCTGGATGGAGTCTTCGGCTTGCGCGAGTTCGGCGGGTTGTTCCTCGACGACTTCTTTCCGGTGGCGGACAGTGGAATGGGTCTGGGCAAGGACCGAAACGGCTGCAACTGCGAGAAGAATTGCGGTGGCGATACCATGCTTCATCGTGGGTACCGCCGCGGCGGCGCCGCTACTTATTTCCGTTTCGGTTTCCATTTGTGTTCAGCACCCGGGTCAGATATTGGCCGGTGTAGGAATTCTTGAGGCCGGCGATCGCTTCCGGCGTGCCCGCACCGATGACGTTCCCGCCCCGCTCGCCACCTTCGGGGCCCAGGTCGATGACCCAGTCGGCGGTCTTGATGACTTCCAGGTTGTGCTCGATCACCACGATAGAGCCCCCTGCTTCTATGAGACGCCGGAAGGCGGACAGCAGTTTGCTTACGTCATCGAAATGCAGACCCGTGGTGGGCTCGTCAAAGATGTAGAGCGGGCGCCGTTTGCGCTTTATTCCATCTTCGCCTTCGGAGGAGCGGCTGACCTCGCGGGCGGCCGGTTGTAGGTGCGCCGCCAATTTCATGCGCTGGGCTTCGCCGCCCGAAAGCGTTGTCGCCGACTGGCCCAAACGCAGATAACCGAGCCCGACTTCGTCGAGCACGCGCAGTTTGTCCGTCAGCTTGGGGACGTCGGCGAAGAACTTCAGGGCCTCACGAATCGTCAGATTCAGCACTTCGTGAATATTCTTGCCCTTGTAGCGGATCTCCAGCACCTGCGGCTTGTAGCGCGTGCCTTTGCATTCATCGCAGATCAGTTCCACGTCGGCAAGGAACTGCATCTCTACAGTGACGGTGCCATCGCCCTGACAATTTTCGCAGCGGCCGCCCGGAACGTTGAAGGAGAAATGTCCAGCAGGGAAGCTGCGCTTCTTGGCTTCCGGCAGCGAAGCAAAGAGATCGCGGATGACGTCGAAGGCCTTGATGTAGGTGACGGGATTGGAGCGCGGGGTACGGCCGATCGGCGATTGGTCGACGAGAACGACTTCGTCGAGGAACTGGTCGCCCTCCACGCTGTCCCAGGTGATCGCCGTGGGCATGCTCCCGTTGGTTTGTTTCTTGGCAATGGCCAGCGCTTGATAAAGCACGTCGTGCAACAACGTGGACTTGCCTGAGCCGGAAACGCCGGTGATGGCAACCAGCATGCCGAGGGGAATCTCAAGATTGATGCGCTTCAGATTATGAGCGCGTGCCCCGCTAATGCGAAGTTTGTGGGTACTGGGCTTGCGGCGCTGCGGTGGAACCTGGATGTGCAGTTCGTCGGCGAGATAGCGGCCGGTCAGCGAGTGGGGAAGCTTCGTGATTTCATCGTAGGTTCCGACGCCGACGACTTTGCCCCCCGTCTCTCCGGCGCCGGGACCGAGGTCGAGGATGCGGTCGGCGGCGCGCATGATGTCGGGATCGTGCTCGACCACGAGGATCGTGTTTCCCAGGTCGCGGAGGTCGTGCAGGATCTTGATGAGCCGGTGGGTGTCGCGGCTGTGCAGGCCGATGGAAGGTTCGTCCAGTACATAAAGAGTTCCCACCAGACGCGAACCGAGGGAAGTCGCAAGTTGGATGCGCTGCGCTTCGCCGCCGGAGAGAGTTGAAGCGAGGCGATCGAGGGTCAAATATTCGAGGCCGACTTCGTTCAGAAAGCGAAGGCGTTCCTGGATTTCGGTCAGGAGCTTGTCAGCCTTGGCAGCCTGCTGCGGAGACAGCTTGAGTTGGTTGAAGAAGTTCGCCGCCTCTTCGACGGTCATGGCGCACACCTGGCAGATGTCTTTGCCTTCGATCTTGACCTGGCGGGCTTCGGGGCGAAGCCGCGTTCCGCCGCAGGTGGAACAGATCGAATATCCGCGGTAGCGGCTGAGAAAGACGCGAACGTGCAGCTTGTACTTCTTTCGCTCCAGGTGTTGGAAGAATCCGCGGACACCGGAGAATCGGCCTTCGCCGTCGATGATCTGCCGCTGGTGCTCGGCATCGAGCTCATACCAGGGGATGTCCATGGGAATTTCGGCCTGACGCGCGAAACGCTTGAGCTCGGTGAAGAGTGGACGATATTTGGGCTTGGTCCAGGGCTCGATAGCGCCTTCATTCAGAGTCTTGCCCTTGTCGGGAATGACGAGGTCGAGATCGAAGTCGATCGTGTTGCCGAAACCCTGGCAGCGGGGGCAGGCTCCGTAGGGGTTATTGAATGAGAACAGGCGCGGCTCGGGTTCTTCGTAGCGCGTGCCGTCTTTCTTGCATTCGAAGCGCTGCGAGAAACGCAGCTGTCGAGCAACCTCGCCGTCGCGGGGGGCGGTTTCAAATATGACTTCGTTCGATTCGCGATAACCGATTTCGACGGCATCGACGATGCGGGAACGGGCGTCTGCGGAGACGGCCAGGCGGTCGATCAACGCGAAAAGCGGGCGGGAGAAATCGATGTCGAGAAGCGACTCAGGAGTGGAGAACTCGAAAATCTGACCGTCCTGGAATAGCCGGTTGAAGCCGCGCTTGCGTAAGTCGAAGAGGCGGGTCTTGAGGGCGTCGGAGATGGTACTGCTGTCAGCAGTCTTCTTGGCGCGTGACTTCTTCTTGCCCGAGTCGGGGGCAGCAGCATCGGCATTATTCAGAGGGAACAGGACGATCAGTCTGGAGCCTTCTCCGAGGGCCAGAATTCTCTCGGCGACTTCGTCAACCGTGTCTTTCCTGACCTCTTGCCCGCACTGCAGGCAGTAGGTGCGGCCTACGCGGGCGAAGAGCAGGCGGAGGTAGTCGAAGATCTCGGTGGCAGTGGCGACTGTCGAGCGCGGATTACGGGTAGAGTTCTTCTGTTTGATGGCTACGGCGGGAGCGATACCGTCGATTAAGTCGGCGTCGGGCTTCTCGATGCGCTCCAGGAATTGGCGGGCGTAGGCAGAAAGAGACTCAACGTAGCGGCGCTGGCCTTCGGCGTAGATCGTATCGAAGGCGAGTGACGACTTGCCGGAGCCGGAGACACCGGTGACCACGGTCAACTGGTTGTGCGGGATCTCAAAATCAATGTTCTTGAGGTTGTGGACCCGGGCCCCGCGAACAACAATGCTATCCGTCGACATCTTCCCCTGGAAAACGGCTTCCGCCCACAGAGAGCGCCGGAAGCGATAATGAATCTTCCTATTATAGACGGTCGGGTCGTTCGCTGTTCGTCGTTAGCAGTGTGCGATTCGCAACTTGGAAGATGCTTCATCGCCACGGGATGCTCTGGCGTTTGGGAGAGCAAACGACGAATAGCGAACAGCGCTTCTCATTGTGCCGCGAACGAGAATAGTACGAGGATGTAGATCCACAAGCCGGCCATGAAGTGCCAGTACCAGGAAGTTACATCGACGACGATCCGCCGCGATTCGACGGGCCGGTGCAGGAGAGATGCGACATTGGCGATGAGCAAAGCGAGAACCCCGCCGGCGAGATGAAGTCCGTGCATGGCGGTGAGCATGTAGATGAAGGAACTGCTGGTTCCGCCCGTCATGTGGAAGCCCTGCCGCGACAGGTTATTCCACACGAGCAACTGTCCCGCTAGAAACAGGACACCGAGAACGCTGGTCAGACTCAACCACGGGAAGTGGCGCTCATCGCCTAGCGAGATTCCAGGGATGTTCGAGATCGGGCTGAGAGCTGCTTCGCGGGTGATGGCGCGGCGGGCGCGGTCGATGGTGAAACTGCTTACGAGCAGGATCGCCGTATTCAACAACAACAAAGCCCAGGGCAGGCGGATGGGAATCCACTGGCGGATGTAGACGTCGTTGGTCGTGTCGAAACTGAGGTAGCCGCGTCTTGCCAGGTACACGACAGTGAACGACAGGAACAGCATACAGATCGGCGTCATGAAGACGGCGAGCGCCAGGCGGGCATGGCGGAGGCGTTCGCCGTAATTGGGAAGGCTGTCGCCGCTACCGCGGCCGCCGCGATCGTCACCACCGCCGGAATCAGGTGGATGAACACCTCCGTTGTGTCCGGTGGATGGGTTGCGCGAGCTGTGGGTCAAGCGGGACATGGATCACTACGGGAAGTCGGGGACGTCGCCAGCGAACGGACCAACCCCGGCCGCTCCTGGGCCACCACATCAACTTGTAGTAGATGATCTCACTCAGTTCCGCGCTGCGCAATCGGGGAAGAACTGGAGGTGCTGTTGCCGACCGCTCACTCTGCGGCAACAGCTTTGCGGTATTCCTCGAGGTGGCCACGAACCCCTTCCATGATTTTCTGGTATTCGGCATCGCCGCGCAGGCTGTTGTAATTCTCGTCGCGCTGGAACCAGGGATAGTTGTGATTGCCGAGGGCAACGGCGCGCCGGAGCCAGGTGAGAGCTTGCTGTCTTTCCCCCAACATGGCGTAGATTCCGCCCAGCCAGTAGGCGCCGTCTCCATCGACGATCTCAGAAACCTTATGACGGAATACGGAAGGATCGATCCGATCGCGTTGCCCGCGTGAGGCGTAGAGAAACGCAGCAAGTATGGGCGGAGCATCGTCGCCGCTGTTCTTTCCGAGTTCGGCGGCTTTCGTCAGGTACTTGTCGGCCTCATCGAGTTTGTCCTGGTAATAGAGAAACTCGCCCAGGTACGCCATCGCTTTGAATTGATCGGGATTGGCCGCCAGCACACGCCGCATTTCCTGCTCTGACTCTTCCGGGCGTCCCTGGAACAGATGCATGCGCGCGTGCATCCAGTGAATGCGGATCGTGGTCGGGTTGAACTCGAGGCTGCGATCGTAGGATTGTTCGGCGAGATCAAGCAGGCCCATGTAGTGATAGAGATACCCGAGCCAGTCCCAGAGAATTTCGGAGTTCGGAGCGAGCGCAGTGGCCTGGCGAAAATACTTGAGCGCTTCGAGATTCTGTCCCTCTTCCGTGAGCACGCCACCCAGCGCGATGAGGGCATCCGGAGAATTTGGTTTCAGCGCGAGCGCCTTCCGCGACGCCTTCTCGCCCAGGGCCAGATTATCGGCGGCGTTCGCGGTGGAATTGGCGCCCTGCATCATGTAAAGGTGGGCCAGCAACGCATACGCTTCGGCAAAGTTCGGATCCTGGGCCACGGCGTCGCTCGCGGCCTGCTGGCCGAGGCGGAGGTTCACGAGATCCGAGCGCATGAAGTATTGATTGCGATAAAAGCGCGCCTGGATGTACGAGTTGTAAGCCTGCGCCGAATTCGTCAGGGGCACATCGAGAGCCTGTTTCTCGTTGCCTGAGACTTCAACCTGCATGCCGTCGACGACCTTCTTGGCAACTTCGTCCTGGAATTTGAGCATGTCGTTCGCGTGCAGATCGTAGTGGTCTGCCCAACGCGCCGTTTTGTTCTCTTTATCGACGAGCTGCACGGAAACGCGGACAACAGGGCCTACCCGCTGGTAAGTGCCATCCAGCACGGAGTCAACCTGCAGTTCTTGCGCCGCCTGGGCGGGGTCGGCGGGCTCCTTGACGTACTTCAGTACGCTACTGGTCGGGCGCACTGCGAGATTCTGCAACGAGGCGAGACGCGTGATGATGGCATCGGTCATGCCAATGCCCCACGCTTCGTCGGCGGTGGATCCCGAGAGAGAGCGAAAGGGAAGCACGGCGACGGTGTGAACGCCGGCCTTGGCGGGGGAAGCGACGGTCGACACCGGCGCTGTCGCTGGCGGACCGGATCGGGAGCGCATGTACGCAGCAAGACCAACGCCAATGACGAGAGCCGCCGCCAATCCAACGAGCACCCATTTGACTACCGGGCTTCGCGATGCGGCCGAGGGGCTAGCCGACGTAATCCGACCGGACTCCGAGTCGCGCATTAGGCGCTTGAGGTCGGCGCGCATTTCTGAAGCGTGCTGATACCGGACCTCGCGGTCTTTCTCCAGAGCCTTGCCGATAATGCGCTCCAGTTCCGGAGGGGTCGCAGGATTCAGTCGAACGGGCGGCGTGGGCTCGCGATTCAGCAGGCCATCGAAAATCTCTGCAGTGCCGGTGCCACGAAAAGGTACGAAACCGGTCACCATTTCGTAGAGCACGGCTCCGAACGAGAACAGGTCGGTACGGGAATCCAGATCCTTGCCGCGGGCCTGCTCCGGCGACATATAGGCGACTGTGCCGAGACTGGTGCCGGGGCTGGTGAGATGCTCTTGCGACATGGTGGGTGCAGACTCGGCGCTAGCGGCCGACGAGGCTTGCTTGGCTAAACCGAAGTCTAGAATCTTCGCCTGCCCGGACTTCGTCACAAAGATGTTGGCCGGCTTGATGTCGCGATGGACGATGCCCTTGGCGTGGGCAGCGTCCAGGCCCTGGGCGATTTGAACGGCGAGATCCAGAGCATTGTCAATTTCCATCGGGCGATTGTTGATGGAATGCTTGAGGGTTTCGCCCTCCAGAAACTCCATGCACAGGAAAGGCTGGCCGTCGCACTCGTCGATCTCGTAGATAGTGCAGATGTGGGGATGATTCAGCGCCGATGCCGCCCGCGCCTCGCGCTGAAACCGTTCGAGCGCCTGGGGATCGCGGGAAAGTTCGGGAGGAAGAAACTTGAGGGCGACATGGCGGCCAAGCTTGAGGTCCTCAGCCTCGTAGACCACTCCCATGCCGCCGCCGCCGAGTTTGTTCAGGATGCGGTAATGAGAGATGGTTTGACCGATCATGGAGTGGGAGCGTCGTAATGGTAGGGCCTAGATGGGACGGAGTCAATGAGGAGCGGGGCGAGCCTCGATCTTCGAGGTGCAAGCAGACGCGGATTACGGTTGCAAATCGAAGGTGAAAGTGATCTCGGTTTCGACTTCGAATGCTTGTCCGTTCAACGTCACAGGGTGATAGCGCCATTGCTTCATGGCGCTGGTGGCAGCGGGAAGAAGCTGGGGAGGTCCGGACACAACTTTCACTTCGGCGACGCGCCCCAGGGTGTCGATTACGATTCGCAACACAACGTCGCCGTGGACGAAATTCGCGCTGGCGATTCCCGGATACTCTGGCCGGACAGACCTGACCAACATGCCCTTCAACACGGCATGGGAGACTCGGATGCGCTGAGGATGAGAGTCTGGGCCTGGCGCAATCGTCTCGGGAGCGGACGCGGCCGCAGTTTCCACCTGCTTCGCGGATTCCACCACGGCAGCCTGAGCGTTCGCGCCCTGGGCTTTGTGACGGTCCTCGCGCGAAGCGGGTCTGGCCCTCGGCAGGTTGCTGAAAGCCTTTTCGATGGTCGAGGCGACACTCTCCGAGTCGTGAATAAGGTCTCCTTCAACCTTTTTCCTGGCGTAGTAAAGGACATCGCCAGTCTTCGCATCGACCAGGGCGATGTCGAGGTGCGCCGTGTCACTGACCGAGCCGGCGACGAAGTAACCGAATGCTTTCTTGTTGTCAGTTAGGACATGGGCGTTGGCACGCACGAAGAGCAAGGCATCCAGGTTGTCGGGTAAGGGCAGTTTGGCAACCTGGTCGCCAAGGGTGAAGCGGCCCTTTCGAACATCGGAGGACTTACGCTGCAGTTGCCGCAGCTCTTCATCGAACCTTTTCTGCATGTCGTCAACGGTGTAGCGCACGTAGTCGTCCTTGGCCAGGGCTTGGTGAGACAGAGACGCCTGGTCGAGTTCGTAGCCCAGATCGCGCAGGGCGGCACCGATTTCGAGGGCCAGGGGTACTTCACTATCGCGCGATTCTTCGACCATGGGCTCGTGGCCCTTCAAGGTGACCCTGTTCAGATTCACTTGTACGGGCATCAGGACGAGCGTGCGGATTTGTTTCTTGCCCGATTTCAGGTCGGAACGCACGGATTGCCCCGGCAGGAAAGGGTTGGAAAGCAGTGCGGCAATCACGAGCAGGACCTTAGGCTTCATCCAGCCCCCATTTATTGCGCTCGCGTCGTCTTCTGGGCCTGAGGTTTCAGGCCCGAAGATGGGTGCTCTAACGATTCGAGATGCAGCTTGATCTGGCGGGCGTCCCTGGCTTGGGGAGCCAATTCCAGATATTCCCTGAATTGCGACATGGATTCCTGGAGCGCCTGGCTTCGTTCGAAAAGGTAGCCAAGCCCCCGGTGCGCGCTGGCATTGTGCGGATCCATTTCGAGTGCCTTGCGGAACGATTTTTGGGATCGATTCCGGTTCACTTCCCAACGTTCGGGACCCCGCTCATCCTCCAGGAGGGCTTTGTCATATTCGGCGAGAGTCATCTTTCTCATGCGGAGCCGGGCTTGCTCTTTTGCTTCGTCGGTCAGTTCGGCCGCTTCCGGGAGCGGCGTGCGCGCACCCAGGCTGCGGTAGGCGTCGCCCAAAAGAACATAGTTCTCAGCGTTGTTGGGATCCTCGGCGGTCAGCCGAAGGGCGATGGCGACTGCGGTTCGGGGTCGGCCAAGCAACATAGCTTGTGCTGCGTTGTCCCGCATGACATCTGCCGAGGCGATGAAATAGGGAGACCTGTTAACGAGCAGGCCTGCGGAACTTGGTTGCAACTGCTCGGCCATGGTTGTGACGTACCCGACCCGGTCCGTGAGTTTCGGATGACTAGACCAAAACACCGGCGCGCGGCTGAGATCAACTTCGGGTCCCTTGCGCAGCAACTCGAAACCCCTGGAGAATTCGCGCAAATCGTATCCGTGCTGCTGGAGCGCCTCCACCCCGCAGATGTCTGCCTCGTGCTCGAGTTCCCGGCTGTATCCGAAGACGGTCGCGCTGACAATCACCGGAAGCAGGTTGGCCATAGCTTGCGCGACCAAGGGCCCCGCTCCCGTGTAGTAAGCAGCGCTGGCCGCTGTCAGGATCAGGTCAATGGCTACCATCTTCTTACGGGAGCTACGGTATTCGAGGTAGGCGTGCCGATGGACGACGTGAGTAATCTCGTGGGCCATGACTCCGGCGAGTTGTGCCTCGTTCTCTATGCGAGAAAGCAACCCGGAGTTCACATAAACCGATCCGTTGGGAAGGGCAAAGGCGTTGGCTTCAAGATCGCGGATTGCCCGAAAACGCCACCGCACGTTCTCTGGCGTTTGCTGTGGAACCAGGGTCAAACCAATCTTTTCGAGATATTGGTTGATCTGAGGCTCGCTGTAAACCCATCCTCTTTCTTCGATGTACTTATCAAAGGCGTTGACTTGCCGAAGCAAATCGAGGTCGACTTTGGTGAACTTGAAGTCCCGCGCATTCTGAGGGAGACCGGATGGGCCAGTCTGCCCCGCAGGCTCGTTGGTCTTCTGCGCCCGCAGAGCCGAGGGCTGCAGGAGGGATAGAGCTACAGTGCATCCGGCGATGAGCAAGGACAAACAGCCAGCCAAGGTTATCTGTTACCTCATGGCCCGTTTCGTGGTCAGTTATGGCAACGTTGACGGATGTTACCTCACGAGTCTGGTCGTGATGTCTCGCGACGGCAAGTACGAGAGTCACCGATAGCCGTGACTTGGCGATTGAGGAGATGAGAGGCGGGTGAATCTCGAGTGGAAGGCTTGCAGGAGTGGTTGACTAAGCAACCCTTCGCAATACCAGCGCCGAGTTCTTGCTGCCGAAAGCGATGCAGTTGGCGATGGCATGTTCGACAGCAACTTTGCGGCCGGGTTGGGGAACGTAGTCCAGATCGCAGAGGGGATCGGGCGTTTCGAGATTGATGGTAGGGGGAAGCTGACCCGTCTGCATGGCGATAATGGTAGCGGCAACTCCGGCGGCGCCGCAGGCCCCTTGCGGGTGTCCGATCTGTGATTTCAGTGCCGACATCGGAACCTGGTGAGCACGGTCTTCGCCGAGAGCGAGTTTCAGGGCGCGGGTTTCGATGCGATCGTTGAGGTCGGTCGAAGTGCCGTGCAGGTTGACGTAGTGTATGTCGTCCGGTCCAACGCCCGCTTCCTGCATGGCCAGTCCGATCGCGCGTGCAGGCTCTTCCCCGCATTCCTGCAGGCGGACGCGATGGAACGCCTCGCAAGTCGAACCATAGCCGACGATTTCCGCGAGGATGTTTGCGCCACGAGCTTTGGCGTGTTCGTATTCTTCCAGCACAAACATCCAGGAACCTTCGGCGAGGACGAAGCCGTCACGGTCGACGGAGAAGGGTCGCGATCCTTTCTCGGGTGAGTGGTTCCATGAACTGGTCATGATCTTCATCAGGATGAAGCCCTTGACGATGCCGAGGGCGATGGGCGAGTCGGCGCCGCCGCTGAGAACCAGGTCGGCGCGGCCAGTCTGAATGTGCCGCGTTGCATAGGAAAGAGCGTCGGTGGACGAAGTGCAGCCCGTCGTGATGACGTGGCTCGGTCCGCGCAAGCCGAAACGGATGCTGAGGTCGCTGGCCAGCGTCCCCATTACCGTGGTTGGGACGCAGTGCACGCTCATCTGGCGTTGCTTATCGTGAAAGAAGAGTTCGTATTGTTGCTCTGTGAATTCCTGTGAGCCTCCGCCTGAGCCTATGATCACGCCGAAACGGCGGAGTTGGTTGAGTGAAAGGCGGGTTGGGTCGATGCCGGAGTTGGCGAAGGCCTCACTGGCAGCCGCGATGGCGAAGGGAAGGACGCGCGACACGTGGCGCCGTTCTTTTCTGTCGATCCAGGCTGATTCGTCAAATCCTGTCACTTCGCCCGCGATCTGAACGCTCAGGCCGGCCGGATCGAAGCGTGTGATACGACGCACGCCGCTCCGGCCTTCTAGAACGGCGCTGGTGAAGGCCTCGCGGCAGATGCCGTTGGGGCTGACTGCGCCCATACCGGTAATGACAACGCGTCGTTTGCGATCCATCGATGAAGGTGAGATGTCGAGCGTCGTGGGGAGGTTACCAGAAAGCAGTACTGGGGAGCGAGTTGATTGGTTTTGCGGGGAACCGAGGTTGGCCACTGGCGGTGCGAATGCAATAATTGCTGGCGTTGAGAGCGCCGACACCGCAGCCTGATCCACGCGGGTGTAAAATTTTGTAAATCCCTGTGCCGACAATGGGTTGGCGCGTCTACCGTTGTGCGGGGATGCGGCCTGTTTTCTCATCTAACTCAGTGACGGACGAAAACGGTTCGTCGGATTATCAAGATAAAGATAGAGATCTTTAAAGATAAGAAAGTGGATTTCTACAGATTGAGGCGATTCACGTGGAATTTATTAAACGTCATTGGATCATCGCAGGTCTGACCGCAGCGATCGTGGTTGCAGTCGGGCTGTTTGGCGCGTTCTCCTCCCGAGGCGACAACAAGTCGCAATACTTCACGACGAAGGTCGAACACGGCGACATTCGCGAGGTGGTGGAAGCGACAGGCACGATCAATGCAGTCATTACTGTGCAGGTGGGTTCGCAGGTATCGGGCACCATCGCGGCGCTGAATGCCGATTTCAACTCGCGGGTGAAAAAGGGGCAAGTGGTCGCGCAGATTGATCCGGCGTTGTTCAAAGCGAATTTGCAGCAGGCGCAATCGGATCTCGCCAACGCACAAGCCAACGCGATCGCGGCCAAAGCGAACCTGGAAAAGGCGGAAGCTACCGCCTCGCAAGCCACCGCAGATTACGAGCGCAACAAGGGCCTGGCCGCGGCAGGTGTGGTGAGCCCGCAGCAACTCGACCTTGCCCGCGCCAATGCGGACACGGCTGTGGCCGCCGTCTCCGGCGCCAAGGCGCAAATCACTCAGGCAAACGCGCAGGTACAACAGAAGCAAGCCGCAGTGGAACTGGCCCAGACCAACCTCAATTACACGACCATCCACGCTCCCATCGACGGCACGGTGATCGCCCGCAGTGTGGATGTGGGCCAGACGGTCGCGGCATCTTTGCAGGCGCCGACACTGTTTACGATCGCGCAGGACCTGACCAAAATGCAGGTCTACGCGAACACCGACGAATCGGACGTGGGGATGATTCACCCCGGGCAGCCTGTGACGTTCAAAGTGGACGCGTTTCCCAAAGACACATTCACGGGGCGGGTCGAGCAGGTTCGCCTGAATGCAACCGTGGTACAGAACGTCGTGACTTACAACACGGTGATTGACTTCGACAATCCGGACCTGAAGCTCTTTCCAGGGATGACCGCCTACGTCACCATTCCTGTGGCAACTGCCACCAACATTCTCAAGGTGCCCAACGGCGCGCTGCGCTACAAACCCGACATGAAAGCGGAAGACATTCGCGCGCTCTATAAGAAGTTTGGAATCGACGCGGGAGGTGCGACGCGAGCGGCGTCCGCCGATCCGGCAGGAGGAACTGGAGCAGCCAGCAAGCAGGCACGCGGAGCGGGCGAGGGTGTTGCGGGCGGTGGAGGAGGACAGGGAAACACGCAGGCACAAACACGCGGGCCGCGCATGGATGTGGCCATCATCTGGAAGCTGGGTCCGGACAAGTCGCTCCAGCCGGTGAAGATTCGCACGGGAATCACCGATCACACGGTTACCGAGGTGGTCCAGGTGTTGAACGGAGATTTGAAGGACGGCGACGAAGTGATCACTGGCTCGATGGCGGCGAGCGCCAATCGCGCTCCGGGCATGGGCGGTCCGACGATGAGAAGGTAGAGAAATAGGTCATAAGCGACACTTGGTACGTCTTGTCCGTGGCTCGCAGGTGCGAGCTAGAAGCTAGGAGCCAGAAGGTAGAAGCGGTTCTATGGCAACGATCACAAAACCCGATATCGAAAAGAACCGGAGCGGCGCGGGGGATGCGGTCATCCGCGTCGTCGACGTTCACAAGTACTACGAACTGGGCGAGACTCGCGTGCACGCGCTGCGCGGAGTGAGCGTGGAGATTGGCCGCGGCGAGTTTGTCGCCATCATGGGCGCCAGCGGGAGCGGCAAGTCTACGTTCATGAATCTGCTGGGCTGCCTGGACCGTCCGACGTCAGGGGAGTACTTCCTGGAAGGCACGGAGATCTCCCGGCTCGACAAGAAGCAACTCGCTGCGATTCGCAATCGCCAGATTGGCTTCGTGTTCCAGGGGTTCAACCTGCTGTCGCGCACCACCGCCCTGGAGAACGTTGAACTGCCAACACTCTACGCCCACATCACCCGCGAGGAAGGGCTGAAGCGGGCCAACGATGCTCTCGACCTGGTTGGACTCGGCGAGCGCAAACTGCACTATCCGTCGCAACTTTCCGGCGGACAGCAGCAGCGCGTTGCGATCGCACGTGCGCTGGTGAACCGCCCTGCCATTCTGCTGGCGGACGAACCGACGGGCAACCTCGACAGCCGCACCTCGGTCGAGATCATGGACGTCTTCCAGAAGTTAAATGATCAGGGACTCACGATCGTGCTGGTGACGCACGAGTCTGACATCGCGCGTTTTGCGCGGCGGACGATTCAGTTCCGCGACGGTAAGATCCGGCACGATGATCCGGTCACGGATCGTCCGTTGGCGGGGGACGTGCTCAAGAGCATGCCCAGCGTGGAGGACTGAAATGAATCTAACGCAGATCCTTCGCATCGCGATGCGGGCGCTGGCGCGCAACAAGCTGCGCTCTGCGCTCACCATGCTGGGAATCATCATTGGTGTGGCGGCGGTGATCGCCATGGTCTCGGTGGGACAAGGGGCGCAGCAACAGGCGCAGCAGCAGATTGCGGCCATGGGATCGAACGTGCTGTTCGTCGGCGCCGGTACCGTGTCGCGCGGCGGCATGAGCATGGGCTGGGGCGCAACCAAGTCGCTGGTCTCTGACGATGTAACGGCCATCCTGCGCGAATGCCCGGCGATTCGGGCGGCGGCGCCCGGCACCCAAGCTAGCGTGCAGGCGGTCTTTGGCAACGACAATTGGTCGACGCGCGTTACCGGGACAGAGCCACAGTTTTTTGACATCAAGGTGTGGACCTTCCAGGAGGGCGGGCCCTTCACTCAAGAAGACGTGGACGGCGCAAACAACGTGGCCGTGATTGGAGAAACCGTCCGCAAGAATCTTTTTGGCGCGACCGATCCGCTGGGACAAACGATTCGCGTCAACAATCTGCCGTTCAAGGTGGTCGGCGTGCTCGATCTGAAAGGCACTTCGCCCATGGGCGACGACCAGGACGATACCATCATCGCGCCGGTGACCACGGTGCAGAAGAAGATGAACGGACAGACCTGGCTGCGTTGGATCATGGTGTCGGCCATTTCGCGCGAGGCCAGCTATGCGGCGCAACAGCAGATCACCGGACTGCTACGCGACCGGCATCGCATCCGCGCCGGGCAGGACGACGACTTCTTTGTCCGCAACCTGGCTGACTTCGCGCAACTGGCGGACGAGCAGTCGCACTTGTTTACCGTGCTGCTCGCTTCGATTGCCAGTATTTCTCTGATCGTCGGCGGCATCGGGATTATGAACATCATGCTGGTCTCGGTGACCGAGCGCACGCGCGAAATTGGCATTCGCATGGCGATTGGCGCGACCGAAGGCGATGTACAGCAGCAGTTTCTGATTGAGGCGATCGTGCTCAGCCTGATCGGCGGTGCGATCGGAATTGCGCTGGGGTTGGGCACGTCTTCGATGATCGCCAATACCCTCGGATGGCCCGTGCTGGTTTCGACCAAAGCCATCGCCGTGGCGGCGTTATTCTCCGCCGCGATTGGAATCTTCTTTGGGTTTTACCCCGCTCGCAAAGCGGCGCGGCTGGATCCGATTGAAGCGCTGCGGTACGAATAACTGGTAATCCTGACGCTGAAACCGCCAGCGGCCGAAGCCCGACTGAAATAATGGCATCAGATCGCAGCGGTGAACCGCTGCGCCACCCAGAATCTCCGTCCTGCCAGTTACTTTGGAGGTTCCGGCTCGGCAACGCCGTCGGCTCGGGGATCCGAGGCAGCGTAGTTGGCTCCCGTCGCTGAGTTGTGTAGAACCACCTGGCCTCTTCCCATCGAACTCGAGTATTCTCCGCGCACCACGATATTGTGTCCCTTCTGACGTAGCTGCTCCACTACTTCAGGCTTGACTCTAGATTCGATCAGCAGACGGCAGCCGATCGGTTCGTCCGTGCCGGCGATGGTGAATCTGGGCGCTTCCAGCGCGGCTTGGATGTTCATGCCGTAGTCCACCAAGTTGGAAACGAACTGGGCGTGGGCCAGGGGTTGATTCGATCCACCCATGATGCCGAAGCCAACGTGCAGGTCACCCTTCTCCATGAATGCGGGAATGATGGTGTGGAAGGGGCGCTTGCGGGGGGCGAGCGCGTTCGGATGACTCGCATCGAGCGTGAAGAGGGCGCCGCGATCCTGGAGCGGGAATCCCATCCCGGTAACGGCTACGCCTGAGCCGAACAGGTCGTAGAGACTCTGGATTACGGACGCGATGTTGCCGTCCTTGTCGACGACAGCCAGATAGGTGGTGTCGCTGCGTGCAGGGCTGCCTGCGGCCGTCGTGCAATTCGCTTTGTCGGGATTGATCAGCGCGGCGCGCTGCTTTGCATAGTCCGGCAAAAGTAGCCCCGCGACCGGCACCTTGGCGAAGTGCGGGTCAGCGTTGTAGCGATAGAGGTCGGTGTAGGCCAGCTTCATCGCCTCGATCTTCTTGTGCTCTTCGACGGTATCCTGCGGACCGGCCGGATCGGGCGTAAACGTCGCCATGATGTTCAGCATCTCCAAGGCAGCCATGCCCTGTCCGTTGGGCGGGAGTTCGTAAACTTTCCAGCCGCGATAGTCGATCGAGATCGGGTCCACCCACTCGGCAGAGAACTCTGCCAGGTCGTCGGCCTGCATGGTGCCACCGAGGGCAGCCGAAGTTTTCACGATGGCCTGCGCGATTTCTCCACGATAGAAGGCGTCACGGCCCTGTTCGGCAATCAGGCGCAGCGTCCGAGCGAGGTCCGGATTGGAGAAGCGCTCGCCCAACTCAGGAACCTTGCCGTGCGGCAGGAAGATTCGAGTGGCCTCGGGGGTTTCCTTCAGCGTTCCCAGGGTGTTGTTCCAGTAGGCATGAACCAGTTCGGTGACGAGGTATCCGTGCTCGGCATAGGAGATCGCCGGGGTAAACAAGTCTTTCCATGGAAGCCGTCCAAAGCGCTGGTGCGCCTTGCTCCAGCCGTCGACGGCGCCGGGTACGGTGACGCTGTGAATGCCGCGCTCGGGCATCTCGGGAATGTTTTGTTTCTTGAGAAATTCGATAGACAGCTGGCGGGGCGCCCAGCCGCTGGCATTCAGGCCGTACAGTTTTCCGGACTTGGCGTCCCAATAGAGAAGGAAGAGGTCGCCGCCGATTCCATTCATCATAGGTTCCGTGACGCCGAGGGTGGCGTTGGCCGCGATGGCGGCGTCGATGGCCGAGCCACCCTGCCGCAGGATTTCAGCCCCGGCCTGCGATGCCAAATAGTGGCTGGTGGCGACAATCCCCCGGTCGGTGACAACCATAGAGCGGCCATAGGAGCGGTCCTGGGGGAAGGCAGAGCAGGCTAGAAGCAAGCACGTCATGAGAAGGATGGCACGGAGCATGAGGTGTCCTCGGGAGGTACTGGGGCCCAGCCGGCGCGGACGCCATCAGGGCCGGTTGCGAATTGTACGCGAGAGAGGACCGGCATGCCCAGAATCCGCCTGCCTCACGATTGGTAGTCCCTGGTAGCTCGTGTTCCAAAAGGGAAGTGTTTGCCTTGTAAATACAGTTTTCGATGTAATTTGACTTGCTCGTGGCCTTAGTCCTTCGTATGATTGTCGCGATTTTCACTTAAATTTCGCACGCTCGGGCAGTATATGAAGATCAGTGGCTCCAGATGGTCACGGCCTCTGCTGGTGTCTATACTACCCGCCTTTACTTGCCATATCTTCCCCCCAATAACCCGGACCTTCCAGGTAGGGCGTTGTCGAGAGTGCCCGCCGCGGCCATAAGGATCGCTCGGAAAGTTCGTACTGGTGGTGTGCCGCGGTCAACCGAAAACAAATGGCGTACTCGAACGCCACGCGTGATTACAAGGGGAGACGTTCTATGAGAGTGTTTCGATCCACTTCGTTTGCCTTAGCGTTGCTGTTGATTGCCATCCTTCCAACCTTGGTGTTGGCCCAGACCGTTACAGATGAGAGTGGTGTAGTCGTCAAGATCCACAGGTTCCAGGCTCCGGCAGTGGCGCAGACGGCGCCGCCGGCATCGGCTGCTGGCGCCAAGAAAGGCGAGTTGAGCGCGTCCGCGATTCAGCAGATCGATGCGCTGGAGCAGGACAAGCAGACGCGCACACCTGCTCAGGTGAAGATCAGCTCGCACCTGATCTACACGGCGAGAATGCTGCAGGGTCAGCAGGCTGCGCCGGGCATTCCGGTGCTTCACACGAACCTGGAACTCGACGAGCAGAACAACATGCTCGTAGACATGAAGGCCTACGTCAGCGACGACCTCCTGCAAAGGCTTCGCTCGGCAGGCATTCGGATTATCAGCTTTAACTCGCTGCATCGCAGTATTCGCGCACTCATCCCGGCTGACAAGCTGGAGGCTGTCGCTGCCTATCCGGAAGTGACATTCATTTCGCCGCGACGCGAGGCAATGACCGTTGGCTCCATCGCGGGCTCAAAGATGGATGCGCTGGCACGCTGGGGAGGCGCCCTTTCCCCGGGCTTCGCCCAGAGGGCAGCCAGGGTAAGAGAACAAGTGTCCGCCCAGCTGAAAAGCAAGGGCTACGGGATTGCGTGCACTGGTCGAGGGAGCGTGACTTCGGAAGGCTACTTAACCCATGAGGTCGATGCTGCGTGTGTGAATTTCGATGTCTTGGGGGCGGGGGTAAAGATCGGCGTTCTTTCCGATGGCGTAACCAGTCTCGCTCTTAGCCAGGCTTCGGGCGATCTGGGCACGGTGACCGTTCTGCCAGGACAAACCGGCGGCGGGGATGAAGGTACAGCGATGCTGGAGATCGTTCACGATTTGGCCCCGAGCGCATCTCTTTACTTCGCAACTGCGTTCAGCGGCATCAATAGCTTCGCCGACAACATTCTGGCATTGCGCGATGCCGGCTGCGACATCATTGTCGACGACGTTATCTACTTTGTGGAATCACCATTCCAGGATGGACAGGATCCGAGCGTGATCGCCGAGAATGACGGTGGCGTGGTGATTCAGGCCGTGAACGACGTCGTTGCCGACGGGGCCATGTACTTTTCCTCCGCCGGGAATGAAGGGAACCAGGACATCGATTTCGCCGACACGTACGAAGGCGATTTTGTAAATGGCGGCACGAATACCCATACCGGCCCAAAGACTGGAACGGTCCACAAGTTTGGGACGAATTCGTGGGATGTGTACACGTTCAACAGCGGAGCCCCGATCCTGCTTCATTGGGCCGACCCGCTTGGGGCTTCTGACAATGACTATGACCTTTTCATCCTGACTCCGGACGGGACGGGAATTGAGGATTCGTCTACCGAAGTTCAGAACGGAGCACAAGACCCAGTGGAAGGGGCCTTCCCTAACAACACCAACGACCGCATTGTGGTCTTCAAGGACAATTCTGCGGCCAACCGATTCCTGCACGTGACAGCATTTGGCGGGCTCATGTCGATTACGACGCCAGGAGCAGTGGTAGGCCACGCGGGTGCCACTGGAGCCTTTGCGGTCGGTGCTACGCCAGCCGCGGATCCGATTTGCGGTACCCCTTCAATCTGTCCCACGGGTCCCTTTCCCAATCCTTTCAACAGCACCAACTTTACCGAGCCCTACAGCTCCGACGGGCCGCGCCATATCTTCTTCGAGGCCGATGGGACACCCATTACTCCGGGAAATTTCTCGTCCACCGGAGGAACGGTGCTGCAGAAGCCTGACGTCACCGCTGCCGACGGTGTATCGGTGACAGGAGTAGGTGGCTTCGGCAGTCCCTTTTACGGCACCTCGGCGGCAGCGCCCCACGCGGCCGCGATTGCGGGGTTGGTCAAATCCTCAGACCTCACTCTGACCAACACTGAGATCGGCGGTTTCATGACCATTTCGGCGACCGACATTCAGGCCGCCGGAACGGATCGGGATTCCGGCGCCGGCATCGTGGACGCGTTCAAAGCGGTGCAGGCCTCGCTTACGCCGGGCATCACCAGTCTGTCGCCCAATCACGGAGACGTAGGGACGCCAGTGACGATTACCGGGCGACACTTCGGTGCGGCGCAAGGCGAAAGTACGGTCACCTTCAACGGCACAGCGGCGACGCCTACCGTTTGGAGTGATACGTCGATCACGGTCCCTGTCCCAGCCGGCGCAACGACTGGCAATGTGGTTGTGACTGTGGTTGGATTGGCGAGTAACGGTGTTCTGTTCACGCTGAATCCGCATATCACCAGCCTCAACCCAACGTCCGGAACCGTAGGCGTACCCGTAACGGTGACGGGCACCAACTTCGGTGCAACGCAGGGATCGAATACGGTGAAATTCAATGGCACCGCCGGCGTGCCGACGAACTGGAGTGATACGTCGATCACAGTTCCGGTCCCGCTGGGCGTAAGCACAGGCAATGTGGTTGTTTCGGTCAATTCCATTGCCTCCAACGGCGTGAATTTTACGTTCGTGCCTCCCGCGATTACCAGCCTGAGCGTGACGTCAGCTCCGGTCGGAACGGCGGTCACGATTACCGGAACGAGTTTCGGTCCTGCTCCGGGTGCTAGCACGGTGAAGTTCAACGGAACGACGGCGACCGTGACCACCTGGACCGATACTTCGCTCTCCACAACAGTTCCCGCGGGTGCGACAACGGGAAATGTGGTTGTGAATGTCAACAGCACCGACAGCAATGGATCTGCATTTACCGTCCAGGACTTCACGTTTGAAGCGGCGTTGACCGACATTACCGTGACGGCCGGCCAACCCGGGTCCGAGGACTTCAACATCACTAGCGCCACGGGATTCGATGCGGCGATTAACCTGACCTGTACCGGCGCGCCAGACAAGTCCACTTGCACACTGACTCCCAATAGCGTGCCCGCGGGCGGAACTCCGGCTGCCGTGCACCTGGCAATCACTACCACGGCCGCGACCACGAGCGGATTCAAGTCCGGACTGTTCGGGTTGTGGCTGCCGTTCGGAGGCCTGGGACTGGTTCTGGCAGGAGTCGGAACCAGAAAACGCAGCCGCAAAGCGCTCGCGGCTCTGAGCCTGTTCCTCCTGCTGCCGCTGCTGGTGGCGATCGTGAGCTGCGGCGGAAACGATCACCACACCATCCCGGGTACGCCGCCGGGGACTTACACACTAACCGTGACAGCTACCGCCACCGGCGGGACCTCTCACACGTCGCAGTTCCACCTGAAAGTGAACTAAGACACCAAGATGGAAAAAGGGGCGGTCTTCATGACCGCCCCTTTTTGTCTGTCCGGTGAGCTGCAACTCGAATGCTACAATTCGTCGTAGTGAACCGAAAACCACTGCGAAAGTGGCGGAATTGGCAGACGCACCAGACTTAGGATCTGGCGGGGCAACCCATGGGGGTTCGAGTCCCCCCTTTCGCACCAGCACAGTAGTCGGGAGTCAGTAGTCTAGTCGGAAATCTCCCGCTTCTAACTTCGCTCCCTTTCGTCATTGCCCTAATTCTGTGCCCCACCAGGCTCGATGAGTGTGCAAAGCGTGGGCTCACCGCTTGCGGGAGGCGCGCCACAATGGTCGGAGCGTATTAAGCGCGAAAGACGGTCGCCTGAAAGGGGGCTGTTAATGCCACCAATCTTGGACATCGTTCGTAGTGTTGTTAGTAGGGCTGCCTTTTGGGACCGCCATCCACTCAAGAATCGTGGATTCGGCCTCATTTATGACGTTGCCCGCGACATCACCTGGCTGCAGGACGCTAACTACGCCAAGACCATTGGCCATACGAAGGACGGGCAAATGACATGGTACCAGGCGATGGCTTGGGTGAAATCGCTGGTGTACTGGGGGGTGCCCGGATGGCGTCTTCCGTCTGCGTTGAATAGCGATGGCACCGGGCCATGCATCGGAACGAATTGCGACGATAGTGAACTCGGGTTTCTTTTCTTGGTGGAAGGAAAAACGGATGTGACCGGCATTCATTTCACAAATTTCGACGGCTCTGCTATTTACTGGAATTCAACGGAAGCATCAGAGACAGAAGCATTTGGCTGGGCTTTAACGGGCACGCGTCAAGGCACCTTGTTGAAAGATCCATTTACGCCCCAAGAGTTCGGACCACCACCGCTGCTGGGCCCTGTCCTTGCATGGCCGGTTCACGATGGTGATGTATCGGCAACAATTCTCAAGCGTTTCGTAAGCGTGAGCGCTGTTCGGCTTGGCCTGATTCGTGCGAGAACACCGGAGGTCCCTCCCAAACCGCCCGCTGATCAACTGTAGCGGAATCTCGATCCCTGGATTCAGAAGAAACCGACGCCGAACTCGAGAGCGTCAGACTCAGAATCAGGCATGGCGACTCCTCAGGGGACGCCTGCGGCGGATCGTCAGACGTGCTGCATTTGGGTGCCGCTGATTTTGGGCTGGACGGGAGAGGCTTCCAAATGTGCTTTGTGCGATGCCACACACGCAAGGGGATTTCTCGGGTGATATTGGATTGAAAGGGACTTAGGCGTTCGTCACGGGCAACGTTTGGCGCCCTCGGGTAAACCTTCTGGCTGTGTACACCGAATGCCTGATCACGATTTCGGGACACATGCTTTCTACTTGTGCCCGGAGAAACTTAATGTCGACCCCGACGGATAATGAAGAATTCGAAAAATGGTGGCAGGATTGGCTGGTCAGCATCGCGCAGCGCCGCGACATGCCTCACTCTCTTCAGCCTTTGCGGGACGTCCCGGCTCCGGACTCCGACTCGATCCCGTCCGCTCGCGATTGCGAAGGTTACGATTGCTGATTCGACGCGAACCGTGGATCCTATTCTCCAATCGCATGTGATTCCCCTCTTTCCCACCAGCCTTCCGGGGCGATAAGATTCCGTTCGTGAATATTCGACCTTCTCTCTTCTTGCTCGCGGCTACGGCTGTCCTGTTCAGCTTTCTCCTCCTCGGCGGACGTGCGTCCGCGCAAACACGTGCTGATGCGGTCGGGATGTTCGAGTCCCACTCCGACGTGGGAGAGAATCCCCGCGCCGGGTCCGCGGCCTTTGACTCCGCCAGCAGCGAATATCGCATCACCGGTGGCGGTGCCAACCTCTGGGGTCCCACCGACGCATTTCAGTTTGTCTGGAAGCGCGTTACGGGAAATTTTCGGTTCACAGCGGATGTGCGCTTCATCGGTGCGGGTAAAGAAGAGCACCGCAAGGCGCTCCTCATGGTGCGCCAGAGCCTGAGTGCCAACTCCGCGTACGCCGACGTGGCTCTGCACGGAGATGGACTCACTTCGCTCCAGTTCCGTCCGGTTAGCGGCGCGGAGACTTCGGAAGTTCGGTCGAGCGTGAACGGTCCAACTCGAATTCGCATCGAGAGGCGCGGTGCGCAATTCCTCATGTCGGTAGGGAAGGATGGAATGTGGTTCACATCCGCCACACCCGCGACGGTTGGCTTGGATGGGCCCGTCTACATCGGGCTCGGCGTGTGCTCGCACGACGCGCAGGTGCTCGAGACAGCGGTGTTTTCCAATGTCAGCATCGAGCCATTGCCGGCGACGAACGCCGAACTGAATCCAGAGAAAGTGCGCAGCAAGATCTCCGTCTACGACCTTGAGACCAAGACGGTGCAGATTGTCTACTCGGCCGACACGCTTTGGGAAGCGCCGAACTGGTCTCCGGATGGCAAGTACCTGATTGCGAATTCGGGCGGCGTGATTTATCGCTTCGCACTCGATTCAAAGGGCGAGGCACAACCGGAGAAGTTGGCCCTCGACAATTCCTACCGTTGTAACAACGACAAGAGCTTGTCGCCCGACGGGAAGCAGTTGGCGTTTTCTGCGGATCATCCTCCGGCCGATGGGTCCCAGGTCTTCGTGGCCAACGCGGACGGAGCGAAGCCCCGATTGCTGACGCCGAAAATCCCCAGTTATTTCCACGGCTGGGCGCCCGATGGGAAGTGGCTGGCGTTCGTCGCCGAGCGCGGCGACAATTTTGATATTTATCGCGTGTCGGTGAATGGCGGCAACGAAGAGCGGTTGACGTCGAGCGCCGGATTTGACGATGGCCCCGATTATTCGCCCGATGGAAAGTGGATTTACATCAATACCGATCGTTCCGGCGGTTGGGACATCTGGCGGTTTCCAGCCGACGGCGCAGGCCCGAACGACGCCAAGGCTGAGCGCGTGACCGGTGACGCTCAGGAAGACTGGTTCCCGCATCCGTCACCCGACGGAAAATGGCTGGCGATGCTCTCGTTTCCTCCTGGGACCAAGGGGCACGACTTCAAGACGGCGGTGGAGTTACGCATCATGGCGATGCCGGCGGGCGACGCTCCGGCCAAACCGCCGCAGGCAGACGACGAAGATGCGATTCGCGTGCTGACGCAGTTCTTTGGAGGGCAGGGGACGATCAATGTCAACTCGTGGTCGCCTGACTCGAAGAAGTTTGCCTTCGTGAGCTACGAACTGCTGCCTTGACCTAGTCTGGTCGGGCGTGCACTTCCAGGAATTCGGCGTGAACGACGGTGCGGCCGTCGCTGGCTTCGTTGTGCTCGTTCCAAAGCTGGAGCAGTTCGTCGTGCAGGGCTTTCTGTTTCGGAGGCTCCAGGCGTTCGAACGCTGTCTTCGTCGGACCGAAGTGGGTGCGGAACAGCTCCACCACTTTTTCTGGCCCGTAGGGATAATCGAACAGCATCGTGCGCCGCGTCATTTGCAACTGCGCGCGGGAGCCGAAGCGTTGGGCAACCACCGATTCGTCTCCCCAGAGGACTGCCGGAGGCACGCCCGGCGGCGGCGGGACATGGCGGCTGGTCAGGACGAAGGACTTGCCGACAAAGCCGCTCGGCGTCCAGTTTCCCATGGCGACCATACCGCCGGGGCGGCATACGCGGAGCAGTTCCGAGGCCACGCGGTCCGGACGCGGCGCGAACATCGCTCCGAACATGGAGAGCACGACATCAAACCGGCTGTCTTCGTAGGGCAATTGTTCAGCGTCGCCTTCGATGAAGTCGATGGGCAGTTTCTCGCGCTGCGCTCGCTCCCGGCCTTGTACGAGGAGGTTGGGCGCGATGTCGAGGCCGGTCACGTCGGCTCCGGCGCGAGCCGCGGGTAGAGACTGGTTGCCGGTTCCACAGGCGACGTCCAGAACCCGCATACCCGGCTGAAGATTGAGACGGCTGACGAATTCCTCCCCGGATTTCTCGTTGATGCGGGCGATCTGGCCAAAGTCGCCGGCCATCCACGTGGCTTTCATACGCTCTTTGAGCACAACAAATTCAGCTGAGTCCGACATGCTGCCATCCTCCCAAGAATGTGCAGAGTATAAATGTTCCCGGGGAACGGCGGGATGCAACGTCAGCTTGGCCCCCGCGTGCGGGAGACGGTACACTTTCACCTATGAATAATCCGCCACAACCGAATGTGAAGTTTGTGAACACGGCTGAATACCGTGATGCGTATGCAAACAGCGTGCAGATCCGCGTGAATGTGTGGGACTTTTTTCTCGTTTTCGGGACGATGCAGCAAAGTTCCGAAACGCAGGTGGAGTTACGCAATTTTCAGGGAATTTATTTGAGTCCGCAGCAGGCCAAGGCGCTGATGTCGCTCCTGCAGCAGAACGTAGCCAACTACGAAGCGGCGTTTGGTCCGATCCAGCTTGATCCGCGCGCGCCCGGCGGGCCCGTGCACTGATGCGGAAAGATCGTACGGGGGCGAACGTTTCGCCGCCTCATTTTGCGTGGACGCAGCAGTTCCTGCTCTTTGCTTTGTTTTTCGCCGGCTTGATGCTGCTGCACGCGCCGCTCTTGCGCCTGCCGTATTTCTGGGACGAGGCCGGATACTACATCCCGGCGGCTCGCGATCTGTATCTCAGCGGCTCGCTGATTCCGCAATCCACACCTTCCAATGCGCATCCACCGCTGGTGATGACCGTGCTGGCCGCAGCGTGGCGGCTGGCCGGATATTCGCCGCTGGTCACGCGCACAGTCATGCTGGCGTTTGCGGCGTTCGCGCTGCTCGGAGTCTTTCGACTGGCGCGAGCTGCTGCCAGCCCGCCGGTGGCGTGGGCGACGACGGTCTTGGTTGCGGTCTATCCGGTGTTCTTTGCTCAGAGTTCGCTCGCGCACGTGGATCTGGCGGCGGCCGCGTTCTCGATTTGGGGCCTGACCGCATATCTGGAGGATCGCTCGCGGAAAGTCGTTTTCTGGTTCACTCTGGGGGTACTGACAAAAGAAACGGCGATCCTCGCGCCGCTGGCGCTGTTTGGGTGGGATGTCTTGGCACGATGGCTGTCGGCGCAGTGGAGAGAATTTGGCCCTCCGGCTGGAAGGCGCACCGGCGGCTTTTTTTTGCTGTTGCCCTTGCTGCCGCTCAGCTTCTGGTATGAGTACCACTTTGCGAAGACGGGATTTCTATTCGGAAATCCTGAGTTTGTACGTTACAACGTGACAGCGACGCTGAGCGCATTCCGTATCCCTTTGGCGCTGGGGTTGCGCTTGTGGCAGGTGTTCGGATATTTCGGCCTGTGGCTGCTCACGCTGGCAGGAATGCTCGCCATGCGCCGCGCTCCGATTGTGGAGAATGGAGAGGCTCGCCCGCGTGTCCCGATCTGGATTCAAATCGAATTTCTGGTCGTGCTGCTGTCGTATCTGCTGTTCATGTCGGCGGTGGGCGGCGCAGAGTTGGCGCGCTACATGTTGCCCGTGGTTCCGCTGGTGATCCTAGTGTTCGTATCGACGCTTTGGAGACGCCTCCGCTATTGGCGGCTCGTCGTAGTGGTGATTGCGATCGCATTTGTAGCGGGGCTGCTAGTCAACCCTCCGTACGGGTTTGCTCCTGAAGACAATCTGGCCTACCGCGACTACGTGATCATGCATGCCGAGGCAAGCCGTTTTCTGACCCTCCGGTATCCGGGAGCGCGGGTGCTGACGGCGTGGCCGGCGTCGGACGAACTCTCGCGGCCCTGGCTGGGATATGTGCGGCAGCCGTTTCCGGTGGTGCGTATCGAAGACTTCGCGCCCGCTCAGGTCGCGCTTGCCGGCGCGGCACGCGACCGGTTCAATGTGGCGCTGGTGTTCTCGACGAAATATCAACCGGCGCACCCTTTGCTCGAAGACTGGGGGCCATGGCGACGAACGAAAGAGAAATATTTCGGTTACCACCGCGACCTTGCACCCGAGGAGATAGCCTCGAGGCTCGGCGGGACCGTGGTCTTCTCGAAACGCAGCGATGGACAGTGGGTTGCCGTGATCGAGCGAACGAGAATGACTTGGTAGAGGTCGCTAAGCAATCATCAGATGGCAGGAATGCGTTTTGAGCACCAGCCAGACGTTCTTCTCAGGGGCGAGCGCGAGCGCCTCGCGGGCGGCGAGCGTCAGATGGACCTCGAATTCTGTGCCGCCGCAATCAATCGTTGCTGAAACGATCACGTCCCTCGACTCCACGCGGCGGACGATTCCTGGAATGATGTTACGGGCACTGAGTCCGCGCGGATTCTCCGTGGCGAGCAGAAGGTCTCCGGCGCGGATGCCGACGCTGAGCTTTGCGCCGATGTCAGCTCGAACGAGAGGCGTTTCGAGTTCCAGCGGCCCGCCGCCCAGGCGGCAGGTCATGGTGCCACGATTTTCGTGAATTCCCATCACGGTGGCGTCGAAGACGTTTTCGAATCCAGAGAGCTGCGCCACCGTTTCCAGGCGAGGCGCGCGCATCACTTCATGTGGACGGCCCTGGGCGATGATGCGGCCGGCATCAAGAACGATCACCTGCTCGCCCAGCGCGAACACTTCTTCACTGCTGTGGGTGACGTAGAGGATTGGGACCTGGTGGGACTGGTTCCACTGCCGAAGGTCGTCGATGAGCCTGGATTTGGTCGGGCGATCGAGCGCCGCCAGCGGTTCGTCGAGCAGTAGCGCGCGCGGTTCGGTCGCGAGCGCGCGCGCCAGGGCGACCCTCTGCTTTTCTCCGCCGGAGAGTTGTGCGGGACGCCGGTCCAGCAGGTGCTCGATGCGGAACATGTTTAGCAGTTCGCGGGTGCGTTGGCGTCGCTGCTCGGATGTGACCGCCTTCAGTCCGTAAGCGACATTCTCTCCGGCGGTCAGATGAGGAAAGAGAGCCAGGTCCTGGATCACGTAGCCAATCCGGCGTTTCCACGGAGGCAGGCTCAGGTTCGGGTCGGCGTCGAAGAGGGCTTCGCCGCGAATGACAATGCGTCCTTCTTCCGCATTGGCGAGTCCCGCGATGCAGTCGAGAGTCGTGGTCTTGCCCGATCCTGACGCCCCAAACAGAATGGTGAACCCGGCGCCAGCGCGGAAATGGATGTTCAGGTCGAAAGCTCGCGCCGAGCTAGCAAAGCGCTTGCGAATGCGGACTTCGAGTTCCGCGGTCGGCACGACAGCGCTAGCGGTCGAATTGGATTTCACTTCCATGGCGCCACCGTCCACGTTCGGCGGTTTAACCCATACACCAGCGAAAGCAGTAGAAACGAGACAAACAGCAGCACGAGCGCGGTGTGATGAGCGGAAGTGTAATTTCCGGCCTGTACCTGGTCGTAGATATCAATCGAGACGGTGCGCGTCACCCCGGGAATATTGCCGCCGACCATGAGCACGACTCCGAACTCGCCCAGTGTGTGTGCGAAGCTGAGAGCAAAGCCGGTCACGAGCCCGGCCTTGGAGAGTGGAAGGACGACGCGGTGAAAAGTCTGCAGTGGAGACTTTCCCAGGGAAGCCGACGCGCCGAGCAACTGCGGATCGACGGCCGAGAACGAGGCGGCGAACGGCTGTACCGCAAACGGCAAGCTGTAAAGGAGAGACCCGATCACCAGTCCCTCGAAGGTGAACGCCAAGGTATGTCCAGTGAGGGATTCCCACCAGCGGCCGAGGAAACTTCTTGAGCCCAAGGAAATCAGCACGTAGAAACCGAGGACGGTTGGAGGCAGAACGATGGGCAGCGCAACGATCGCTTCGGCGAAAAATTTCCAGCGCCAACGCGAGTAGGCCAGCCAGTGCGCGATGGGGATCCCGATAACCAGCAACAGCGCCGAGACGATTACCGCGAGGCGCACCGTCAGCCAGAGGGCCTGCCAATTCATTGCAGAGGGGCTCCGGGGGAGAAACGCGACGGAGGGGGTGAGCAGGGAAGAGTAACTCTCGTAGTGATTTGCCCTCCGTTCGTAGCGGTCCTTCGACCGTCCGAGCCCTAGTCTCAACGCGATAGTCTGGAGCTAAGAGCTTCTCTCACACCAGCTTTGTTTTCGACACCGGCAATTCGCGTATGCGCTTGCCCGTTGCTGCAAAGATCGCGTTGCACAAGGCAGGCGCGATCGGCGGCGCGCCTGGCTCTCCAACGCCTGCCGGCGGTGCGTCGCTGGCCACGATCTGCACATCCACGTGCCGGGGAGCAGTGTTCATCCTCGCCAGGTGATAGTCGTTGAAATTGCCCTGGTTGATCTTGCCGTTGGTCGCGGTGATTTCGCTGAACAGCGCGAGGCTTGTGCCGAACACGGCCGCACCCTCAAATTGGTTACGGACGTTATCAGGTGCGACGACCGTGCCGGCGTCGACCGCAGTCCACACGTTCGGGATATGGACTTGGCCTTTGGCGTCGACCTCGACTTCCACGACCGTAGCTACGTAGGTCAGGAAGCTGCGATGAGCGGCGATGCCCATGCCATGGCCTTTGCCCATCGTACGTTTGCCCCAGCCTGAGCGCTCCGCCACAACTTCAATCACGTGGCGAAGCCGGGCGGTATCGAGCGGATAGGTCTTCGCCTCTTCCGCGTCATCTCCAGTTTGACCAAGGTCGATGATTCGCGCCGGCCCGATCAGGTCGAGCAGGTATTGAACCGAGTCTTTGTTCGCGGCCTTGGCCAGTTCGTCGGCGAAGGATTGAACCGCGAACGCGTGATAGATGTTGGCAACGCTACGCAGCCATCCGATGCGCACGTGATAGTCGGCCGGGCCGTTCTCCGCGCGGTGGTTGGGAATATCGAATGGTACGTTGTTCCATCCCAGGCTCATCTCGTCATCGGCGTACTTGGTTTCTGCGTTGAACGTCGATCCGATGGGCGGATACACGGTGCGTTGCAGCCACGCCGTGGGCTTGCCATCTGCGCCGATGGCAGCCTTCATGTACATCGCCGCCACGGAGTGGAAGTAGTCGCAGCGGATGTCGTCTTCGCGGGTCCAGACAACTTTGACCGGCTTGCCGAGTTGTTTCGAGAGGACCGCCGCTTCCGCCACCTGGTCGGGCTTCGATTTGCGTCCGAAGCCGCCACCCAGCAACGGGACATGGCAAGTCACATCTTCTTTCTTGATGCCGAGAACTCCGGCAACAGTGTCCTGGACAGCCTGTGGGTTCTGTGTCGGAGCCCAGGCCAGCACTTTGCCGTCACGGAATTCGGCGACGGCTACGTTGGGCTCCATGGCGGCATGTGCGAGATGGGGCGTGTAGTACTCGGCTTCAAGGATCTTGCCGCCCTTCTTGAATTCGGCGTCCACGTCACCGATGTTGCGCACGACTTTGCCCGGCTGTCGGGATGTCGCTTCCAGAGTCTTGCGGTACTCGGCGGAGTTGTAGACGGAATGTGGACTGCTTCCCCATTCGATCTGGAGCGCCCTGCGTCCCTGGAATGCAGCCCAGGTATTGTCGGCGATCACGGCGACGCCGCCGAGCGGCTTAAACAAATGTGGCGGCTCGACCGTTGGTATCGTCAGGGTCTGCTTGACCCCTTTCACCTTGAGTGCAGCCTTGTCGTCCACGGACTTGATCTTCTGACCAAGAACCGGTGGATGCTCGATTGACGCGTAGACCATACCGGGCATGGTTGCATCCATGCCGAAGATGGCCTTGCCGGTGACGATATCGGCGAGGTCGAAGAGTTCGTTGCTGTCCTTCCCGATGTAACGCCACTCGGAGCGTGATTTGAGGGCAACGTCTTCCTTCTTCGGTACGGCAAGCTTCGCAGCGGCGGCCGCGAGTTCGCCGTAGCCGAGTTTGCGACCGCTGGACTTGTGCACGACTACGTGCGGTTCGGTCGTGCAGTCTTTTGCGGGGACGCCCCATTGGGCGGCGGCAGCGCTGATCAGCATGGCACGGCCGGTGGCTCCGACGATGCGCATCTGATCGAAGAAGCTGCGAACGGAGTGCGAGCCGTCGGTATCCTGGTCGCCATACTTCGGATCGCCAGTGGCCTGGTCGATCTTCACCTTCGACCAGTCGGCGTCGAGTTCGTCAGCCACGACGAGCGGCAGGGCAGTACGGCTGCCGCAGCCCATCTCGGAGCGATGCGCGACGATGGTTACGGTGCCGTCGGAAGCAATCGACATCCACAGGTAAGGGTCCAATGGCGCAGCAGCGGCTTCGCCTTCGGCGGCCCACACGGTGTCGGGAAGAATACGGGCGCTGAGCACAAACACGCCGCCGGCGAGCGCGCCACGCAGGAATCCGCGACGGGAAACATTTTCGATGGTCATGCGGTCTCCTTCGCAGCCTGGTGAATAGCCGCCCGAATCCGCTGGTAAGTGCCGCAGCGGCAGAGATTGCCCGCCATCACCGTGTCGATATCCTGGTCGCTGGGATTCTTGTTGTCTTTCAGGAGCGATATGGCCTGCATGATCTGGCCAGTCTGGCAGTAGCCGCACTGCGGAACTTTGATTTCCATCCATGCTTTCTGCACGGGATGCACGGGGGCGATGCCTTCGATCGTAGTGATCTCGGTGCCGCTCACGTCCTTCATTGATGTCGTGCAGGAACGAATCGCCTCACCATTCTGGTGCACGGTACAGGCCCCGCACAGGGCCATACCGCAGCCGAACTTCGTTCCCGTGAGCCCGAGTGTGTCGCGCAAGTACCAAAGCAGCGGCATCTCGGGATCGCCGTCGAACGTCCGGTCCTTGCCGTTCACTTTCAGACGGATCATGTCTCCTCCCTAGCGTCGGCGACTCGCCGGCAGTCGTGGCAGGGTTCGCTGCCGCGACGTACATCAAGTGATGATGAAAATGACACCCATATCCTAGACGCAGAGCGGGAATTGTGGAAGAGAGGAGTAAAAGCTACCACGGAGACATGGAGAAACGGAGAAACTACTCTTCATGATTGTTTATTGGAACGCACGCAGTCGCGAGCAGCCAGGATTCAATCAAGAACCAGGAATCAGTAAGAAAACATTTTCTCCGTGCCGCCGTGTCTCTGTGGTGGGTGTTGACTCTCACCGCCGTCTATAATCGTCTGTCATTCCTGGAGGAATATTGGCCTACGACGATCTGCGGGACTGGATCAAGGCGCTCGAGCGCGCCGGAGAATTGAAACGAATCCGCACTGAAGCCGACCCGATTCTCGAGATTACGGAGATTACCGATCGGGTTTCGAAAAGCCGCGACGGGAAGGGAATTGTCGGGGGTTCGGCGCTTCTGTTTGAGAATCTCAGGGGACATCCTGGTCAGAAACTGCTGATCAACCAGTTTGGTTCCGAGCGGCGCATGCGGATGGCGCTCGAAGTCGACTCGCTCGACGAAATCGCCGAACGCATTCGCGGCTTTCTTGACGTGAAATCGCCGCAGGGGTTTCTCGACAAAGTGAAAATGCTGCCCATGCTGGCGGAGATGGGCAAGTTCTTCCCGAAGACGGTTCCGACGGGGCCGTGTAAGGAAGTGATCAAGCGGGACAACTTTTCGCTGTTGGATTTCCCGATTCTCAAGTGCTGGCCAAAAGATGCCGGACGGTTCATCACGCTGCCTTGCGTGATTACGCGCGATCCGAAAACGGGGAAGCGCAATGTCGGCATGTACCGCTTGCAGGTCTATGATGAGCGCTCGACAGGAATGCATTGGCAGCGACAGAAAGTGGCCGCCGAGCACTACCGCGAGCGCCTGCGGGAATCCGTTCCCAATGATGGAGGCGCGGGCGCCCACGCCCGCGCGGCAGTCGACATTATGGCCAGATCGTCGGGAGGCGCAGTTCTGGCGGCGGGCGATCGGCCTTCAGGGAAGATGGATGTGGCGGTCGCCATCGGCACCGAGCCCGCGCTGACTTTTTCTGCCATCGTGCCGGCGCCACCGGATGTCGAAGAATTCATCATCGCCGGATTTCTGCGGCAGAAGCCGGTGGAACTGGTGAAGTGCGAGACGATGGACATGGAAGTTCCCGCCGACGCGGAGATTGTGCTCGAAGGGCATGTGCATCTCGACGAATTGCGTACGGAAGGCCCGTTCGGCGATCACACCGGCTTCTACTCGCTGGAAGACCTGTATCCGGTGCTTCACGTCAACTGCATCACCCACCGTAAGGACCCAATCTACGCCACGACCGTCGTAGGCAAACCGCCGCAGGAAGACGCCTGGATGGGCAAGGCCGTCGAGCGGATTTTTCTACCGCTGATGAAGCTGACTATCCCCGAACTGGTCGACATCAACCTGCCCATCGAAGGCATCTTCCACAACCTGATGATTGTCTCGATTCGTAAGTCCTATCCGGGGCAGGCGCGCAAAGTGATGAACGCCATCTGGTCGCTGGGGCAGGCAATGTTTACCAAGTGCATTGTGGTTGTCGATGAAGACGTTGACGTGCACGATCTCGCCGACGTGACTCTAAAAGCCTTCAATAACATCGACCCCGAGCGCGACATCCAATTCACACTCGGTCCGGTTGATTCGCTGGACCACGCCTCCCGCCTGCCGGATTACGGCTCCAAGATGGGGATTGATGCCACGCGAAAGTGGTCGTCGGAAGGATTTGCTCGACCCTGGCCGGACGAGATCGTGATGGACTTGAAAACCCGCGCCCTGGTGGATGGGAAATGGAAGGCACTCGCCAAGGAGTTGGGGATGGAGTAAAAAAGGTCCCCACCTTGGGTCGAAGATTATTGTCTTTCTCGCCCTTGAGCCATCTGAACACCTGTGATCTGATATGGAGATCCGTGGGGCCGTGGGGGCCCCTCAACCGCAACCCTCAGCCATCGCTCTGGAGGAAATCATGAGTTCCGTCCCGTACATTCCCAAGGGCTACAACTCCGTCACGCCGTACCTGGTTATCAAAGGCGCCGCACAGGCCATCGAGTACTACAAAACCGTTTTCGATGCAACCGAAGTCATGCGTATGCAGGACCCGAGCGGCCGCGTCGGACACGCTGAACTGAAGATTGGCGATTCGCATATCATGCTGGCCGACGAATTTCCGGAGATGAATTACCGTGCGCCCGTTATGGACGGCAGCTCTCCCGTTAGCATCTTGCTGTACGTCGAAGACGTCGACTCGATTGTGGACCGCGCCGTTGCTGCCGGCGCGAAAATTCTCAAGCCCGTGCAGGATCAATTCTATGGCGACCGTTCTGGCTTCATTCAGGATCCGTTCGGCCATCTCTGGGGCGTGGCGACGCATAAGGAAGACGTGTCGCAGGAAGAGATGGAGGAGCGCATGAAGAAGTTCAACAGCGCGGCCTGAAACAAAGCCCTTGGCTGTGAGCTCTTAGCCTCGAGCCTGGAACAGGCGTGGTTTGGCCAAGGGCTAATGGCTAAGAGCTTAAGAGCTAAACGCTGCTTAGCACTGCATGGTAGCTGTCAACAACAGAAAGGACTTTCATGCTCTCCGCCGGCAACCCGTTCCCGAACTTCGCGCTCCCTAATCAGGACGGCAAAATCACAAAACTCACCGACTACGCCGGACAGTGGCTGGTCGTCTACTTCTACCCCAAGGACGACACGCCCGGCTGCACGATCCAGGGGAAGTCATTCACCGCGTCGAAGTCCGATTTCGACGCTGCCGGAATCAATGTCCTGGGTGTAAGCGCAGACGATGCAGCATCGCACAAGAACTTCTGCAACAAGTTCGCGTTTACCATCGATCTGCTCGCCGATACCGATGCGTCGCTGATGAAGGCCCTGGGCATTGGTCAATCCGAATGGAAGGGAATGAAGTTCTGGGAGCGGAGTTCGTTCGTGGTGGATCCGCAGGGCATCATTCGCCGGGTTTATGAAAAAGTGAGTCCGGAGGGGCACGAACGGGTGCTGCTCGACGACATCAAGAGTCTGCAGGCGAAGGCGGCGTGACGGGCGAGGCGCCCGTCGTTCCATTATTCCGCGAATGGGTCGGTCGCCAGGCCGGTGCCGCTCCAGGGTAGACGCAGCGTACCGGCCAGGCCTTCTGCCATCATCGAAGGCAGAGTCCGGTACAGGCGCGACCGCAAATCCCGATAGCCCTGGATCCCCGCGAACAAATCCCGCATCACGTTGCGAAATCCTTCGCTCTGCTGGGTGAAGGCCACCATGCGTTCGAGCACGCTTTCGCCAAACACCTGGCCGTTGTAGAAACGATGGGAGACCCGCGCGGCGAGCCTCAGTTCGGGAAGTATCTCATCCTCCAGGTTCGTCTGATACTGAGCGGGCCGGTCCGCCAACAAGGCCTCAGCGCACAGCTCCGCTGAGCGAAGCGCATAGTACAAGCCTTCGCCCGTGATTGGATCGACCAGTCCGGCACTGTCGCCGACCATCGCCCATCCGTCTCCGCAGACCTGGAGTTTGTCCAGCGTCTGGGCGCGCAGAGCGGGAAGGATATGGGAGTAGAAGCGCGCTCCCCCCAGGGAGAAACCGTTGCATTCGAGCCACTCTTCAAGCGTTCGCCGCAAGCTGGCGGTGGCCGTCTCACCCATCTTCGCCGCAATTCCCGCAGAGAGGTGATCGGGGCGCGGAAAGACCCAGATATAACCGCTGATGCCCTTGAGAAACTGAATCTGCACGAGTGAGCTTCGGCCGGGAATGAAATAGCCTGCGGTGACCATCAGGTCGTCAGGGGCGATCGGAGGAACGAATTGACCGCGAAACGGATTGCGAGCCCCGGCCGCCATCACAACGTGCGATGCGCAATATTCGCCCGCGGTCGTCTTCAGGTGCCAGTCTCCGGCAGAACCGGAAATCTGAGTGACTCGTTCCTTGCGAATCTCTGCCCCGGCGTTGCGAGCACGATCGAGAAGGAGTCCGTTGAGGGCGAGGCGCGAAAAGATCGCGATGGGATAGCGCAGATCAAACCGCACTCGTTGTCCGGAAGGACTGACGAGTTCGCAGTGGTCCAGAAAGGCGCGGTCAACATTGGCGTCGGCGAGAAAGGGATATTGCCGCAGCCCTTTGTGAGTCACGCCGCCGCCGCACGGTTTTTCCCACGCAAGTTTCTCATCGAAGAGGAGAGCCTGCCTTCCGCCGGCGGCGAGCAACGTTCCTGCCAGCGCTCCGGCAGGTCCGCCCCCTATAATTGCGATGGAATAACGCGTGT
>Ga0335076_10000082_pt1 | contig 75078 bp, 50 predicted proteins | sample Lox_Sample_25_FD_206717 | JGI IMG/M metagenome (GOLD analysis project Ga0335076, IMG submission 206717) | Soil microbial communities from Loxahatchee National Wildlife Refuge, Florida, United States - Lox_Sample_2.5 | ecosystem: Environmental > Terrestrial > Soil > Wetlands | place: USA... | reverse complement strand
GCTTGGGCTACGGGTGGTGTTCTTTTTCCTGGCAGCGATGCTGGTGAACCGCTTCACCCAGGAAAGCCGCCGTCAAACCCGTCTCTATCAAGAGCTCGCGGAACGCCTCGCCGAAACTAACCGGCAACTGAAACTGGCGCAGGAACAAGCGCGGCGCTCGGAGCGATTGGCTGCGTTGGGCCAACTCTCGGCCGGACTGGCTCACGAGATTCGCAATCCGCTAGGCGTCATCAAAGGTTCCGCCGAGATGTTGAACCAGAAACTTCAAGGCTCCGACGAACTGGCCCGCGAGCTGGCGGGATACATTTCTACGGAAGTCAATCGTCTAAGCGCGCTGGTCACCCAGTTTCTGAATTTCGCCCGGCCGTTGCAGGCCAACCTGCATACCGCGGACCTGACCGTCCTGCTCGATCGTGTATTGAAGAATATTGCCGATCACTGGAAGGGACAGCCGGTTCAGGTGGAACGCAACTATGCGCCCGGCCTGCCTCAACTTCCGCTTGACGAGAGCCTATGCGAACAGGCCTTCATCAACCTGGTGCAGAACGCCTACGAAGCCATGGAAGAACACGGCGGAACGCTGAGTGTTGAGGCCGCTCCATCGGTGCAGAACAATCGCAACGGAGTTACGGTCCAGATCACGGACAGCGGGCCCGGCATACCCGACGAGATGCGTGAGCAAATATTCAATCCCTTTGTGACCACGAAGAAGACGGGTGTCGGGCTGGGTCTGTCGATCGTCTCGAAGATCATCGACGGCCATCATGGCTCGATCCGGCTCGACCGGGGACCGCAAGGCGGCGCGTCATTTTCCATTTTTCTCCCGCTGGAGGAAACCACCGAGCCGCAGCGCACGTCGGAAGTCGTAGCATCATAAAACCTACTCATGGCGACCATCCTCATCGTTGAAGACGAACCGAAAATGCGGCGCCTGCTCGAGCTGAATCTGGGCGAAGACGGCTTCAAGACAGTCTCCGCCGGAGACGCGGAGGCGGGCCTGAAGGCGCTCGCTTCCGAGCCCATCGATCTCGTGATCACCGATCTCAAACTGCCGGGCATAAGTGGCCTCGATCTGCTGCAGGCAGTGAAAGAGCAGAATGCGGCGTTGCCGGTGGTAGTCATGACCGCATTCGGGTCGGTCGAAACCGCCGTCGATGCCATGAAAGCCGGCGCCAGCGACTACGTGTTGAAGCCGTTTTCGCTGAGCGAAATGCGGATGGTGGTGCACAAGGAACTCGACGTATCGCGCCTGCGAGAAGAAAATCGTTCGCTGCGCGAAGCGCTGGGCGAGAAGTACAGCCATCCCAACATCGTTGCGGGCAGCCCGAAAATGCAGGAGGTGCTGGCCACGGTCGAGCGTGTGGCGCCCACAAATTCCACGGTGTTGTTGGGCGGCGAAAGCGGTGTGGGCAAGGACCTGATTGCGCGCGCGATTCACGAGAAATCACGGCGTGCGTCCGGCCCGTTCATCAAGATCAACAGCACCGCCATCCCCGAAAATCTGCTGGAGAGCGAGCTGTTCGGTTACGAGAAGGGAGCCTTCACCGGCGCCACAACCAGTAAACCGGGCAAGTTCGAACTCGCTGACAAAGGCACCCTCTTCCTTGACGAAATCGGCGATGTTCCCCCCGCGACGCAAGTCAAGTTGCTGCGCGTGCTGCAAGAACGCGAATTCGAACGTCTGGGGGGCACGCGCACGATCAAGGTCGATGTGCGGCTCGTTGCGGCGACCAATCGTGACCTGCGTGCGGCGCTGGAAGACGGGACGTTTCGCGAGGATCTGTACTACCGGCTGAATGTTGTGCCGATCGACATCCCTCCGCTCCGCGAACATAAAGAGGATATCCCGGACCTGGTGAATCTGTTCTTGCGGCGGTTCTCCAGCGAGTCCGGCAGGCAGATAACGGCCATTTCCCGCGAAGGCATGAACTTGCTGCTGAGCCACCACTGGCCGGGCAATGTCCGCGAATTGCAGAACATCATCGAGCGGGCCTGTGCACTGGCGAAATCCAGCAAGCTCGAGGCCGACGACATTCACTTCGACACCCCTCGGAACCGGGCAGCGTCGGTACCAGACCGCTTTCTGCCTGACGGGATGACGCTCGACCAGTGGGAAGATGAGATGATCCGCGAAGCGCTGAAGCGCGCCAACGGCAATAAATCCCAGGCCGCGCGTCTGCTGGGACTTTCACGAAACGCGCTACGTTACCGGCTGTCGAAGATCGGAATTCCTTACGAGGGCGAGAACGAATGACCTCTTCTCCGCCCCACTAGAAGCGGTAGCCGTCCCGGAAGTCTGCGGCCCCCCATCGTCTACATGGTTTTTGGCATTGCTCTAAGGGATTCCCCGTTTCGAACTCCGTTTGCCGTCAGGTAAACTCCCCCAGATTTCGCATCTCAGGGCGTGTGGTATGAAGCGGCGTAGTGCCGAAGAACTGCGCGATGAACTCAATGCCCTTATGCTGGAGCACATTGAGAGTTTGAAGCGGCAGACCTTTGTGCGATTGACCGAGGAGGAATTGAACCGGCAACAGGAACTGCTCGAACACATCCGCGAGGTGTCGGCTGACTACTTGGCCGCGTTAGAGGATCTCGCCCGTCGATCTACGTCGGGCATGGAATCGAAGGAGGAGACATGACCGAAAAGCCGAGTGTGACTCTGCCCGGTAAGGTTGAGAAAATCATCCCGCCTCTTGCCCCCAGTGAGCCGGAGAAGGCACAAATTCTTGTTGAAGGGGCCGACACTCTCTATCGTGAAATCCGAATAGAAAATTCCCTCACCGACGAGAACGGCGATGAAGTGCGCCTCAAGAAAGGCGCCGAAGTAGACGTGACCGTCGAAGCCGACAAAGATGCAACGGTACATCAGGATAAGGAAGATTCGGGACTCTCTGGCGCCACTGGTTGAAAACCACCACTTGCGGCTGAGCCGAACCACCGGCTAACCAGCCTCAGGGGTCCTCGCTACCCTGCAAGCTGATGAAAATAAGCCTGATAGCGACCTCGCCCATAGTGGCCCCCTCCTTGCATTATCCAAGCCGGAGTTTGGTCCGCAAGGGCGGAGGTGACCTATGAAACTCAGATTGATGGCAGTGATGGCGACAGTGGCTCTGGTGATCGGATTATCCGGCGCTGCCGTGGCTCAGGTGAAGACCGACCCGGGCGTGGCGCGCATCAGTCTGATTCACGGCGAAGTCTCCACCCAGCGCGGCGACTCCGGCGACTGGAGCGCGGCTGCGCTGAACGCGCCGGTGGTCGAAGGCGACAAGATCTCGACCGGCCAGAGTTCGCGCGGTGAGATTCAGCTCGACTACGCCAATATTCTGCGTCTTGCCGAGAGCGCACAGGCGAATATCACCGGATTGAGCCGCACCCAGATTCAAGTTCAACTCGGCCAGGGTCTGGCCAACTATTCCGTTGTTCGCGATGGTGAAGCCGACGTCGAAATCGACACACCCAATATGTCGCTCCACCCCACGCGTCGCGAAGGCAGCTACCGCATCTTCGTGCTCTCCGATCAGGAGACCCAGGTGGAAGTGCGCAAAGGCGAGGCCGATGTTGCCACGCCTCAGGGCCGCACTCACATTGGGAAAGGCCAGATGATCACGGTGCGCGGCACCGGCAACGATACGCAATATCAGATTGCCGATGCGAGGTCCAAGGATGATTTTGATCGCTGGAACAACGATCGCGACAACACCATCCGCAACGCGCAGGCCTGGAGCCGCACCAACGACTACTACGTCGGGTCGGAAGACCTGGACTCCTATGGACGCTGGACGAGCGTTCCCGACTATGGAGAGGTTTGGGTCCCGGCTGTGAGTTATGGCTGGGCGCCCTATCGCGCGGGCCGCTGGGTTTGGGAACCGTACTGGGGGTGGACATGGGTTTCCTATGAGCCATGGGGCTGGGCGCCGTATCACTACGGACGCTGGATGTACTACGGAAGTTCGTGGGTATGGTGGCCGGGGCCGGTGTACGGCTATCGCCACTATCGTCCGATCTGGGCGCCTGCCTATGTGTCCTTCTTCGGCTTCGGCCACGGAGTCGGCGTCGGCTTCGGGTTTGGAGGCGGCTGGGGTTCGATCGGCTGGCTCCCCATAGGACCGTGTGACGGCTTCTATCCCTGGTGGGGCGGATACCGGTCGCGCTTCAACGTGGTGAACGTAACCAACATCAATGTCTACAACGTTCACAACGGCGGAATTCCGCCGCTGCGGACGGGCACAACGTATTCCAACATTCGCCTGGCGATCAATCAGCATGATCCTGTGCTGAGAGGCATCTCGACGGTTCCGGCGAACGATTTCGGACGAGGCCGGATTACGGCCACGCCGGTATCGCGCGACATGTGGCGTGACGGGAAGATGGTGGCAGGCAATCTGCCGGTCGTTCCCAATCGCGATAGTCTGATCGCCGGCGAGCGCCGCGCTGCTCCGCCGACCAACGTCCGGGGAATGGAGAATCAGCGCTTCTTCGGTACGAGCCGACCAGTGACGACACGGGAGTCGTTTGACCGTGAGGCCGCCAACATCAAGACGGCGATTCAGCACGATGGACACTTCACGCCGGTCACGGGGAACCCGCGGTCTTCTGTGGGCGAGACGAATCCTCGTTCCATGACGCCGCAGGCGGGTGAGAAGTCGGACATAATGCGGGGCGCGAAAAACAACGAGGCGGGCAATGGCAACGCGAACCAGTCGTGGCGTCGTTTCGGGCAGACCGATCGTCCGGCGACTCCAGCGAACACCGCGCCTGCCAATCGCGAGGCTGGTACGACCAGACAGCCTGTCGGTCAGAGCCCTACCGGCCAGAACCAGGACTGGAGACGTTCCCCCAGTTCGACGACGCCGGTGCAACGCGAGGGCACTGGCTCGACCGTGAATACAACCCGGCCGGGCAACACGACGACTCCAGATGTTCGGCGCGCGCCGAGCACGGACAACAATCAGCAGTGGCGGCGGCTTGACCGCACGACGGAATCAGCCCCCCGCGCTACGAATAGCACGACAGAGGCGCCAGCGTCCCGCGATCGCCAGGAGTCTGCTCCTGCGCAAGATCGCGGGAGCGACTGGCGGAGATTCCCCTCCATGCAGGAGCGGAATGATTCCGCGAGCACGCCTTCCCGGAGCACGGCTGCGGAGACACAGCGCGACTCTGGCAATTGGCGGCAGTCAGCCCCGCGTGACAATGGACGCGAAGCATCTCGTCCGCAGCTCGACATGCGGCAGCCAATCGTGACCCCGCGCTCCTCGGCCCCCTCTGGTGGCTACCACGGTGGTAGCGGCGGAGGCAGCAGCCGGCCGGCTCCGAGTCCCAGTCACGGTGGCGGTGGCGGCGGACATCCGTCCGGTGGTGGCGGCGGACATTCCTCCGGCGGTGGCGGCGGACATTCCTCCGGCGGTGGCAACAGCGGGCCTCATCGCGGACGGTAACGGTTCGAAGTAACCTCTCTCCGGGCGGCGTTAAGCCGCCCCTTTTTTTTCTCACTGACAAGGCCTGCGGGGTAGTGTTATGTGTCTTTAAGAGGCTTCATGCTGACCAAAACGTGCTCAGTGGTTTTCGGAATCCTGGTCTTTCTGAATACTACCTTCTCCTCTGGCAGTTCCTCGCGGTCTGCGCCTCCACCGTCCCCTTCCGGCTACGTTCTAACCTGGAGCGATGAATTCAATGGAGCCAACGGCTCCCTGCCCGACGCTTCCAAGTGGGTGATGGAAACCGGCGGCGGCGGCTGGGGCAACGACGAACTCGAGACCTACACCAATCGCGCCCAGAACGCCCACGTACAGGACGGAAATCTGGTCATCACCTCGATCAAAGAAAAATACACCGGACCCGATGGAATTCCACGCGACTACACTTCAGCCCGCCTCAAAACCTTGGGCAAGTTCGATCAGAAGTACGGGCGCTTCGAGGCTCGTATGAAGATCCCGCAGGGGCAGGGGATGTGGCCTGCGTTCTGGATGATGGGCAGCAACATCCACGCTGTCGACTGGCCCAACTGCGGCGAGATCGACATCATGGAGAATATCGGCAAGGAACCGCCCATGGTCCACGGCAGCATGCACGGGCCGGGCTACTTCGGCGGGAACGGCTTGAGTGCGGATTACACGCTCGCGTCCGGGAAGTTCGCCGACGACTTCCACGTCTTTGCCATCGAGTGGGAAGCCAATGTGGTGCGCTTCTATGTCGACAGCACACTCTACGAGACACGAACCCCCGCCGACCTGCCGGCCGGCAAGACCTGGGTCTACGATCATCCGTTCTTCATTTTGCTGAACGTGGCCGTGGGTGGCGATTGGCCGGGCAGTCCGGACAACAGCACGCAATTTCCGCAGACGATGCTGGTCGATTACGTGCGGGTCTACAGCAAGAAGTAGTACAGGGCGGTCGTTCTCGCTCGTCGCGCGGCGCCGAATAAGGCGATAGTTCATGCAGGACGGGCCAACTCTGATGGTTGGCCTCTCCGCGGTAACTTCCGCGTAGCCTGCAATCCGCCCAGGGTCTTCGCTGGTAAGCGCCGCCGTGATCAGAGCAGCTCTTCCCGCCGCCGAGGCCATGCCTTCTCCGTCACTGACCGATGGATCAACACGCTGCTATAACTCTGCACCAAAAGGCCGGGTTGTTTTGAAAGGAGCGCCGCTTTGTCTGCTAAACAAGCGTTGCTTATTGCATTGTTAACTCCCCTGCTGTTCAGCATTGCGTCGTTCGCAAACGAAGATGAACTCGCCATGGCGAAAGCTCGGGAAGGTATCTTGAGCGCAGGCAAATCGCAGTCCTTTGGCGTCTCGCTCAAGGCAGGAGATTTTGTCCAGATCAATCTGGACCCGCGCGGAAAGGAACTTGTGGTCACCATCTACGATCCCTCAGACAGGAAGTTTCGTGGAACCAGGCTTGGACCTGATGCCGGCAAGTTCAACTTTGTCTCGGATCCTCCGGGCAGGTACCGCTTTGAGGTTGCGGCCAGCGACATGACTGTCGCGGGAACATTTGCGATTACCCTCGAGAAGATCGTCACCTTGAGTGCGCGTCTGGCTCCGTCCAAGCCCCTGCATGAAAGCCCGCGGATTCAGCGTCTAAGAGCCTCGATCGAGTCCGGGAAACAGGACAGCGTTAACGCCTTCTGGGATGAGGTCAAGAAAGAGGGTACACCGATCTTCGAACCTCTACCCGGTGACAACAAGAACATGCTGGTAACTTTTCTATGGAAGGGGAATTCCTACACGCAGAATGTAATGGTCCTCCGCCTTCCTTATGCCGGTGCCACACCGGATGACTATCTCATGCGGCGTTTGGGGGAGACCGACGTCTGGTATGCGACCTTGGCGATTCCGAGAAACACGAGGTTTGATTACACCCTTGCGCCCAACGTTCCCCGAATTCGCGGACTGGCGTACGGCATCGACAGCGACACGATCACGATGGTTGCGGCCGCCGCAAAGATGGATCCCCTGAACCCGAAGGGCTTCCGCTTTGACAAACACAGCGTCGATGTTCCGGAGCATGTGGGCAGGTCCATCGTCGAAATGCCGGACGCTCCCACACAGCCGTGGCTCGCAGACCAACCCAGCGTTCCAGCAGGCCAGGTCGAAAGGTACCAATTCAAAAGTACTTTGTTGAAAAACGAACGCGAGATTGCCATTTATGTTCCCCCCGGATATTCCAGGACCGCGAAACCATATCCGCTTCTCGTTCTCTTCGACGAACTGGCCTATCTGGGCGACCAGAACCAGGACGCCCTTGTGCCTACGCCCACCATCCTCAACAACCTCATCGCGGACAAGCGTATTCCACCGACAGTAGCAGTGCTGGTCGGCAACGCGCCGGGTGATGCGCGCAGTCGCGAGCTTCCCTGCAATCCTGTGTTTGCGGACTTCCTCAGTTCCGAGCTTCTGCCCTGGGCGCACGGTCTGCGCAACTTCACGGCTGACCCTCGGCAGACCGTGGTTGGCGGTTCCAGTTTCGGAGGACTGGCTGCCGCGTGTGCCGGTCTGCGCCACCCGGAAACGTTTGGAAACATCCTTTCGCAATCCGGGTCGTTCATGTGGACTCCCCCGAAGGGTGAGAATTCGTCAGGTGCGCAGTCGGATTCCGAGCCCAACTGGGTTGCCAAACAATTCATCGCCAGCCCAAAGCTGCCCCTTCGCTTCTACCTCGACACCGGGAGCGATGAAATTGATTTTTCCGGACGCGGAAACTGCATTTTGCTTACCAGCCGAACCCTCCGCGATGTGCTGCTGGCCAAGGGCTACGAGGTTCACTTCCAGGAGTTCGCCGGTGGCCACGATTACTTAAGTTGGCGGGGTACGCTCGCGGATGCCTTAATCGCGTTGCTGGGCAATGCCTCGGTCAAGCCAGTAGGGGAGTCAGCGGCTAAGTCGAATTGAACGACGCAAACTCCGTCGTTCCTTGATGTCCGAGAAGCAACCGAAGCGCGGGAATCCTTCTAGAGAACATCGACGACGATCAGGGTAATGTCATCCTGCTGGTTCCTGGCAGCAGGTCGCCACCGCTGGAGTTCGGAGAGCACTTGACGCGATAGTTCGAAAGCGGGCTGCAATCGATGATTGCGTACGACCCGTTCCAGTTGCTGGTCGCCAAACGCCTCCCCGGCGGCGTTCTCAGTTTCAGTCACCCCGTCGGTATAGAGCAGAAAGCGATCGGATGGTTCAAGCGGCACACTGCACACCGGGTACTCAACGTCAGGTCCGACGCCGAACAACAGCCCGTTACTTTCGATAGGCTGCATTTCGCCCTTCGTATGTCGCCAGCACAGTAGCGGCGGATGTCCGGCAGCGGAGTAAAGCGCGTTGCGGTTCTGGGTGTCGATCCAAACATATGCCGCGGTAGCAAACTGGCCGTGCGCTTCACTCCAGAGGATGCGATTCAAGCCACTGAGCACCTGCCCGGGATCATCGGCATGGACGGCGACGGACTGCATGGCCACTTTAATCATCGAAGAAATAAGCGCGGCCGGGATGCCATGCCCGGAAACATCTGCCACAAGGATGCCCAGATGGTTGTTGTCTGAGGGAATGAATTGGTAGAAATCGCCCGCAACGGCGGTCGTGGGATGGTACGAGGCTGCAATGCGGAGGTTTTCCAGTTCAGGAACTCCCACCGGAAGGATGGAGGACTGTATCTGCCGCGCCGTCTCCAGTTCCGTTTCGATGGAAAGCAGACGGCGTTCGTTCGTAAACAAAATTTCCAGAGCGATGTATCCCAGCGAAGACAGAAGGACGGAAAAGCCCAACGAGTCCACCAAGGGCAGCGGGCGGTAGCGCAGCACGGTCCCCAGGTTGGTGTACAGCACCTCCAACGCAAAGATGAGCGCACCAGCGGCCAGAACGCGGTGATTGAGTATCACGAGGAGCCTGGAGAATTTTGGAACCAGCACGACAGCTAACAGCACAAGCATCGCTAGAACTGCGAGCAGATTGTTGTAGAGCATCCATTTGTTGGTTGGGCCACCAAGGGCGAACGTGCCAAAACCCACGAGACCAATTGCCAACCCGACAAAGATCTCCAGTTCGATGAGGAGCCTGAGTTTACCCAGGCTCAGCTCTCGCCAGGCGAACAAGACAGAAATCAAGAGCATGTACATGACCGCCGTATTTACATAGGGCGCGACAGACTTGAGGGAGTGCGGCAGGACCGTCAGAATGGTGGGCGACTGCCCTAGCTTTTGCAGGCCGTACATCCCACTGCAGATTCCCCACCATGCCACGATGCGAACGCCCCTACGCCCACGGATCGCTGCGATGGCACAGGCGATCGCTCCAACGGTCAAGAAAACCGTTCCCAGGGCGATATCGATCACATCGCCGCGGAGCGTTGCCAGTGCTGCATCTGCCGTGCTAGTTCCGTTCATAAGAAAAAATTCCGCTTCGGTTGCGCGGCCTTGTCCCTCCTGGGACGAAGTTGGCCGGCGACGGGCGTGCGGCAACGACCGTTTCGCCCGCGGCACAATCTTATTGCTTACGACGGTGCCCGGCGCAGAATTGTGAATGGCGTGAACAAAGCGGAGGTTCCCACCAGCTGAGGATGGGCGGTCCGGATTTCCGGTCGTGTCACGGGCAGGCCGGTAGTCGATCGTCTCTGTTAAACAGTGCTCCCATATCCACAGTGATAAACTCCTTGTCCTATGCTCGAGGCCAAAGCTCTAAAGAAGAGCTTCGGAAAAATCACCGCCGTCGACGGCGTGAGCTTGCGAGCGGGTGCTGCTGAAACTATTGGCTTGCTCGGGCCCAACGGCGCGGGCAAGACCACCACCATCTCGATGATCGCCGGACTGGTTCACCCGGATTCCGGAGAGATACTCATCGACGGCAGCCCGCTGCGCGGCGACACCGATCCAGTAAAACGCAAGATCGGCCTGGTCCCGCAGGACATGGCGCTGTTCGATGAACTCACCGCCCTGGAGAATCTCACGTTCTTCGGAGCGCTCTATTCCATACGCGGAGCCGTACTGAAAAAGGCGATCGCGGATGCCCTGACGCTCGTCGGCCTCGCCGATCGCGCCAAAGACAAAGTCCGAACCTTCAGCGGCGGAATGAAACGCCGTCTGAACCTCGCCGCCGCACTGCTGCACGATCCGCAGATCCTGCTGCTCGACGAGCCCACGGTGGGCGTCGATCCGCAGAGCCGCAACGCCATCTTTGACAATCTCGAAACGCTAAAGAAACGCGGCAAGACGCTCGTCTACACTACTCACTACATGGAAGAGGCCGAGCGTCTCTGCGACCGGATCATCATCATCGATCACGGCAAGGTGATTGCCGACGACACCCTCCACGGACTGCACAAGCTTCTGCCGGTAACGAACGTGCTTGCCATCGAACTCGACAACGCGAACGGATTTGATCCAGCCCGGCTGCGAGCGCTTCCTCACGTCGAATCGGTTGAAGTGCGCGAAGGCTTGCTGCGCGTCGGCGTTCACGATCTCTCGACCGGAGCGCCGGCGATCCTGCAATGGCTGGCCGAGCACGGCCAATCCTATCAGCACGTCACCAGCGAGCGGCCGGATCTTGAAACCGTTTTCTTGACGCTCACCGGAAGGAGCCTGCGCGACGCCCGATGATCCCCTTTCTGGCTATGATTCGCAAAGATCTGCGGCTATTTTTCTCCGACAAGCGCGCGGTCATGATGGGCTTGCTCGTGCCGATCGTGTGCGGCTCTTTCTTTGGCTACCTCTTCGGCGGTGGCGGCGGTAACACCGAACCCAGCAAGATGCAGGTGCTGGTAGTCGACGAAGACAACAGCGCCATTTCTCACGCCGTCGTCGCCCAGTTCAGCGCCGACCCGCATCTCGATGTCAAGCCGTCGACGCAGATCGAGGCGCGGGAACTCGTTCGTAAAGGCAAGGTCACGGCGGCCGTCGTGATCCCCAAAGATTTTGGTCAGGACGCCGGCCGCGCGTTCTTCGGAGGAGGGACCAAGCCCGAGTTGAAGATGCTCTTCGATCCTTCGCACGGGATGGAGATGGGCATGATTCAAGGCATTCTGACCGGCGCGGTCATGCAGGGGGTCAGCAAAGAGATGTTCGCAGGACAGACCGGGCGCGATCAGATGAAGGAGTCGCTCGCCGCCATTGACCAGGCCAGTGACATGCCCCCCGCCGACAAGAAGGCTCTACGTGACATGCTGAGCGGCGTTGAGAAATGGAACGAGCGTCAGGAGCATGAACCGGCAACGGCGAAAGGCGATGCCGGAGGACTGAGAATCCCATTCGAAACGCGGACAGAAGCGATTACCTCGGGCGAAGGCATCCAGTACAACGGCTACGCCCACGCGTTCGGCGGCATGGGCGTGCAGTTCATTCTCTTCATGGGGCTCGACGTCGGTATTCGCCTCCTGCTGCTGCGCCAGAGCGGATTGTGGCAGCGCTTGCGGGCCGCGCCCATGTCGCGCACTGTGCTCCTGGGCAGCCGCGCCGTTAGTGCCGCGCTCATCTCCGGATTCATCCTGTTCGTGCTCTTCGGCTTTGCCCGCGTCGTCTTTGGTGTCCATGTGCAAGGCAGCCTGCCCGGGTTCGTTGCCGTGGGCGCAGCTTTTTCACTGATGACCGCGGCTTTCGGGCTGATGGTGGCGGCGCTGGGAAAAACCGTCGAAGGCACGCGCGGCTATTCCATCATGGCGACTCTGATCATGGTCATGCTCGGCGGAGCCTGGGCCCCGACTTTCATCTTTCCGCAGTGGCTGCAGAAGATCACGGTAGTTGTACCCACACGCTGGGCCATGGACGGCATCGACGCCATGACCTGGCGGGGCCTGGACTTCTCCGCCGCCCTGTTGCCCGTGGGTATCCTGCTCCTCTTCAGTCTTCTGTTCGGGATTGTCGCAGTCATGCGCTTCCGCTGGGAGGCGGAGGCATGAGTTTGCCAGTTCCCACCGCCAGGTTCAAATAACTTCACAGGGCCTGGTTTCTGCGGCCGGATTATACGCGTGCCCGCGCGCTCCGGCAAAGGCGTACATCACTAGAAAACCGATTTTTCTTTTGCGACGTCCGGCATTTCCTTGTTGCCCTTTCCCGGTGAATCAACTATCGTCCGGAAAAACGTTCACGCTGAATATTGCAGGTAGAAACGGAGCCCCGAATGGCCAACGTCACGATGACAGAGACAAAGACCGCACCCGCAGCGGCCGGGACCACACAAAGCTACGGTGGTGCGATGGCGATGGTGACCACGTTGTTCTTCATGTGGGGTTTCCTCACCTGCCTCAACGACATCCTGGTGCCTCACCTGAAAGCCATCTTCGATTTGAACTATGCCGGAGTCATGCTCATCCAGTTCGCCTTCTTCCTGGCTTACTTTCTGTTTTCCCTGCCGTCCGGCAAAGTCATCGAGTGGTTCGGTTACAAGCGCACCATGGTGACCGGACTGTGCACCATGGGCCTGGGCGCGTTATTGTTCATCCCGGCGGCGACTCTGCCCTCGTATCCGCTGTTTCTCGTGGCTCTGATGGTGCTGGCTGGCGGCATGACGCTGCTTCAGGTCTCCGCCAATCCTTATGTCGCGGTGCTTGGTCCGCCGCGCACGGCTTCCAGTCGTCTTAACCTCACGCAGGCCTTCAATTCGTTCGGCACGTTCATCGCGCCCTATGTCGGAAGCGTCCTGATCCTGAGCGGCGCGTTGTTGACGGCGGCCGAAATGAAGATGCTGAGCCCGGACCAGCTGCATGCTTATCGCGTGGAGCAGGCGTCGTCAGTGAAGTTGCCCTATCTTGGGTTTGCAATCGTCCTGTTCCTGCTGGCGATCGTGATTGCCTTTTACAAATTGCCGGTCATCGAGTCGGCCGAGCCCCACCGCGGCGAGCTGGCAAAAATACAGGACAGCATCTGGAAACACAAAAATCTCCTGCTCGGCACGATCGGTATTTTCGTCTATGTCGGCGGCGAGGTTGCCATCGGCAGCTTCCTGGTCAACTACATGAAGGAGCCCTACATCGCGGGGATGGCGGAGAAGTTGGCGGCCAAATACCTCATGTTCTACTGGGGCGGAGCCATGGTTGGCCGTTTCATTGGATCAGCAATTCTGCAGCGTCTCGCTACCCGCAAGGTGCTCGGAGTGGCGGCGACAGTCGCGGCCTTGCTGACGATCACTTCCATGGTGAGCACCGGCCACGTCGCCATGTGGAGCATCCTCGCCGTCGGTTTCTTCAATTCCATCATGTTCCCCAGCATTTTCACGCTGGGCATTGACGGCCTCGGCAAACTCACCAGCCGCGGTTCGGCCATCCTCATCGCGGCGATTGTCGGTGGAGCGATCATTCCGGAACTGCAGGGGCTGCTCGCCGACCGTATCGGCATTCACCATGCATTCATTCTGCCGGTGCTCTGCTACCTCTATATTGTCTACTTCGCGATGGCGACGCATGAGATCGGGCAGAATCCACATGCTGCGACGGAGGCGGTTGCATAGACGAGCCGACGCTGGAAACTTTCACCCGCGAATCGCGTAGTCTCAGAAACCCATGAGCCAGGGATGCGTCGTTGGCGTTGACATCGGCGGGACCAAGATTGCCGCGGGAATCGTAGACTCGCAAGGCAAGGTCCTCACCCACAACCGCTTTCCCATGGTCGCTCGATCCGGACCCGCTGAAGGCCTGGCGGCAGTAGAGTCGGCGATTCAGGCGGTGCTCGCGCAGAAATCCCCGGGATGCAAAGTGCAGGGAATCGGCATCTGCTCTCCCGGCCCCCTCGATCCGAAAACCGGCGTCATCATCAATCCTCCGAACCTGCCGTGCTGGCGGGATTTTCCTCTCGCCGAGAGTGTGAGCAGGACGCATCAACTCCCGGTAAAAGTTGAAAACGACGCCAATGCCGCCGCCCTTGCCGAATCGAAGTGGGGCGCCGCGCGCGGATACCGCAACGTCTTCTACACCTGCATCGGCACCGGAATCGGCACGGGCATCGTGTTCGACGGCGTGATTTATCACGGCCGCACCGGCGCCGCCGGCGAAGGCGGACACATGGGCATCGATCCCGACGGCCCTCTTTGTGGCTGCGGCAAGCGCGGATGTATCGAAGTGCTGGCGTCGGGTCCGGCGATTGCACGCCGCGCTCAGCGCAAGGTTCTGGAAGGTGCCGTCTCGAGTCTCAAGGATATGGCTGGCGGAAATGTCACGGCGATCACCGGCGAAATGGTCGGCGAGGCTAGCACTGGAGGTGACGCTGTGGCCCGCGCTGTTCTTCGGGAGACGATCGATCTCATGGCCTACTGGCTGGGCAACATCATCGATCTGCTGGAGCCCGAAGTGATTGTAGTCGGAGGGGGAGTCGCAGCCATGCTGGCTCCTCACCTGGAGGAGATGCGCCAGCGCTGGCACGGAACCGTCGTTAACCCCTGGCCCGACAAGATTCCAGTTGTCCTCGCGCGCTATGGCGAAGATGCCGGCATCGCCGGGGCTGCCGCCCTCCTTGCCTGAAGCTTTTCCGCCTCTGAAGGACCTCGATTTTGTCCTATGCAGACTCTTCCCGATAGCCTACAATAACGATTTTGTAGGACTAGGGGACGCTTTTCTCAGCACCTGCATCTCCGTGTCCGCTCGTCGGAGGCAGTATGAAATCTCGCCTTGCCCGTTCTGCCGCTCTCTTCTTGTTTGTCATCTTCTTTGCATTCTCCCTGTGGGCGGGAGACGCCATTCCCAAGATCGCATGGAAGCGCGCCATTGGCGAACCCTTCGCCAATCCCGGCACGCGCAAGCCCGAACTCGACTCGCTGATCGACGACGGGTACTGGCAGGGTGCTCCTGTCGGCGGACTCGGCTCCGGCACTTTTTCGCGGACCTATCGCGGCGATTTTTCGCGCTGGCACCTGAAGGCTGGCATTCATAAGTACGAAACCGTCTGCGCCAACCAGTTTGCGATCTACGAAAAGTCCGAAGGGGCAGCCGAGGGAATTGCACAAACTCTGGTTGCCGATCATCCCAAGTCCGGAGAGCTGACTTCTTGGAAGTGGAACTATCCGGTCGGTGCGGGAACGTACTACGCGCTCTATCCGAAGTCCTGGTACGACTACCGCTGGGACAAACTGCCCGCCCACGTCACGCTTGAGCAGTTCTCGCCAGTCCTCCCCGACAACTATCGCGAGTCGAGCTACCCGGTCGCTGTGTATCGCTGGCATGCCGAGAATCCGACCGACAAGCCTGTGACCGTGTCCGTGATGCTCTCCTGGGCCAACATGCTGGGATGGTTCCGCTATCCGTCCCGCGATTTCAACGGACGCATGAACTCCGGCAATTTCAATCGCTTTGTCGCCGCTCCCGCCGGCGCCGCGGGCACGATGAAGGCCGTCGTGTTCGATCGCATCCGTCCTGGTGAAGTCGAGAACGATTGGGACGGCCAGTTTGCCATCGCTACTCTCGATTCTCCGGGAGTGGAAGTTACGTATCAGACAACGTTCATGCCCGAAGGCGACGGCTCCGAAGTATGGACGCCCTTCTCTAAAGATGGCCGCCTCTCGAACAACGACTTCCACTGGATCAGCAGCGGTGAGACTCAGGCCGGCGCAATCGCAGTGCGTTTCACGTTGAAGCCAGGCGAGAAGCGCGTCATCCCCATGGTCGTCGCGTGGGATTTGCCGATCGTCGAATTCGGAACGGGACGCAAATGGTACCGCCACTACACAAATTTCTTCGGGACTTCGGGCACCAACGCTCTGAAGATTGCCGAAGCTGGCCTGACGAACGCCTCCGCCTGGAGCGATGCCATCGACGCCTGGCAAGCACCGTACATCAACGACAACAGCAAGCCGGAATGGTATCGGAGCGCTCTTTTCAACGAGCTCTACATCATTGCCGATGGCGCATCATTCTGGGGACGTCCGGTAGGATCGAAGCCGGGATCGGACGAGACATTCTCGTTCCTCGAGTGCTACGACTACCCGTTCTATTCCACTCTCGACGTGCGCTTCTACGGCTCCATGCCGCTCATCAAGTTCTGGCCCGATCTGGACAAGCAGGAGATGCGTACCTTTGCGGAAACTGTCCTCCGCAACGAGCCGGAGAAACTTTTGTGGCTCTGGAAAAGCCAGGAGGAAAAAAAGCCATTTTTCCGCACCCGCAAGAGCCGCGGCGCGGTGCCCCATGATCTCGGCGCACCGGAAGAGGATCCATTCTTCAAGGTCAACCAGTTTAGCTGGCAGAACACCGACGACTGGAAAGACCTGAACACGAAGTTTGTGCTCATGGTCTATCGCGACTACGTCTTGACCGGTCGCAAAGACACTCAATTCCTGCGCGACACCTGGCCGTCAGTCCAGCTCGCGCTCGACTATCTCCGCAAGTATGACCGCGACGGCGACGGCATTCCTGAAAACGACGGCTTCCCGGACCAGACCTACGATGTCTGGGTCGTCCGCGGGACGAGTGCCTATTGCGGCGGGCTGTGGCTCGCGGGCCTCCGGGCTGCCGAAGAAATGGCCAAAGTACTGAACGATCCACAAGCGCAGAAGAAATATCACGACCTGTTTGCCCTGAGTCAGGCCAGCTACATCAAGAAACTCTGGAACGGCGAATACTTCCGCTATGACACCGAAAGCGCGTACCGCGACAACATCCAGGCCGACCAGCTCGCCGGGCAGTGGTACGCCGAAATGACTGGCCTCGGCGACCTCGTCCCCATGGACATGCAGCGCAAGACTCTGAAGAAGATTTTCGACTTCAACGTGATGAAATTCGCCAACGGCGAAATGGGCGCTGTAAACGGAATCGGCGCTGACGGCAAGGTCATCATCAATGACAACGAGCAGATCCGCGAAGTTTGGTGTGGCACTGCCTTCAGCGTGGCCGCCCTAATGCTCGCCGACGGCCTGAAAGATGAGGGCTACCACACTGCGTGGGGCGTCTATCACACCGTCTATGAGACCCAGGGCTACTGGTTCCGCACACCCGAGGCCTACGAGATGAACGGGAAATTCCGCGCCTCGATGTACATGCGTCCCGCGGCAATCTGGGCGATGGAGATGAACGGAGTTCCGTCCACCAGCATTGGCGGAACGAAGTAGGGCGTGCGCAATTGCAGGCCACGAAATTCCGCCAATTGGGTGCAGAGAGGCCCTCCCCCGTGACTTCTGTGCACCCTGTGATTAGAGCAGCCTCTCTGCGTCTCAAGAGGTATCATGGTTGCACTCGTGTGGGGTCCATCATGTACAAGCGGAAACTGTCTTGGGGGTTGGTGTGCCTTCTGTTGTTTCTCGCGTCGGAAACCCTGGCGCCTGGTCAGGAATCGAAGCCAGCCGCGGGTCTCGCGCCGGTTCGACAATACATCGCCAGCGCGTGGGACACGCTCACCCGCTCCATGACCGACTGCTCTTCGGTCGTCGACCCCAAGATGAAGGTCAATCCGGTCCTCTACCTGCCGGCGAACTTTCCGACTCCGACGGCCGTCGAGAAATTGCGTACGGCCTGCAACGTTGAAATCGACCACCTGCCGAACACCATCCAGCAACTCGGCGAGATCGACACCAGCGCCATTCACCCGCACGGCCTGCTCTATCTCCCCAACAAGTACGTTGTCCCCGGCGGGCGTTTCAACGAAATGTATGGCTGGGACAGCTACTTCATCATCCTCGGCCTGATTCGCGACGGCCGCGTCGACCTCGCCCGTGGCATGGTCGAGAATTTCTTTTTCGAGATCGAACACTACGGCGCCCTGCTGAACGCCAACCGCACTTATTACCTGACCCGCTCCCAGCCGCCGTTTTTGAGCTCGATGGTTTTGGCTGTCTACGAAGCCGAAAAGGAAAAAGGTCACCCTGACAACGAGTGGCTGGCTCATGCCTATCCCTACCTCGCGAAGGAATATGACATGTGGATTCGCGAGCCGCACCTCGCTGCTTCTACCGGCCTCGCCCGCTACTACGACTTCGGCGACGGACCGCCAGCCGAGGGTTTGCAGGACGAAGGCGGTTTCTACCGCAAGGTTGTGAGCTACTTCATGGTCCATCCCGAACAGGCGGATCACTACCTGGTCGAACAGCAAAAAGGACAAGCCGCCGATGGCCCGGGATCGAGCTATGCCATAACCGTGTGTGATGTGGCGACGACCAAAGCCCGTCCGGAATGTGAAGCACAGCGGGATGTTCGCCTGAGCGCCGACTATTACAAGGGCGACCGCTCCATGCGCGAATCCGGCTTCGACATCTCGTTCCGCTTCGGCGCCTACAGCTCTGCCACGCATCACTTTGCCCCGGTCTGCCTGAACAGCCTGCTCTACAAGACGGAAACCGACATGGACCACATCAGCGTGCTGCTGGGTAAACTGTCGGAAGGGAAGCTCTGGCGAGTTCGCGCTACCACGCGCAAGAGCCGCATGCAGCAATATCTATGGGACGCGAAGCACGGCTTCTTTTTCGATTACGATTTTATGAACGACCGGAAGTCGAGCTACCGTTACCTCACGACTTACTATCCGCTCTGGGCGGGCCTTGCGACTCCGGAACAGGCCGCCGCCGTGGTGAAAAATCTGGCCGTATTCGAACAGCCCGGCGGCCTCGCTATGAGCCTGGAAAAATCAGGGGGACAGTGGGACTACCCGTACGGCTGGGCGCCGGTCCAGTTACTGGCCATTCAAGGTTTGCGCCGCTATGGCTACAACGCCGAAGCCGATCGCGTCTCGGTCGAATTTCTCTCCACCGTCCTGGAGAACTTCCGGCGTGACGGCAACATTCGAGAGAAGTACAACGTGGTGAGCCGTTCCTCGGAATCCCAGGTCGAAGTAGGCTATCAGGCGAACGTGGTGGGCTTTGGCTGGACCAATGCCGCCTTCCTGGAATTGCTGCACGCCCTCCCGAAAGAAGCGGTGGACCACCTCGAGAAAGATACTGCGAAGGCCACAGCCGCGAACTAATCGCGCAGTACGCTCAGATCAGGCGATCCGCGCCAACTCTCGCTCGATTCCTTCTCCCGGCGACGGCATCGCTCCCACCTGGCTTGCTACCCACGCTCCCACGCGGTTGGCCGTCTCATTCATAGCGGGCAGGGAAGAGCCGCGCAGATATTCGCGTACCAGGCCGGCAGTGAACGCATCGCCCGCGCCTACCGTATCCGCCACACGTATCCGGTACCCTGGATGTTCATCGACTGATCCTTCACGGATGAGCAGACTGCCGCGGCATCCTCGCGTCACGCAGATCAACTTCAGATGATAGGTTTCTGCCAGCAAGTCAGCCGCAGCGATCTCCTCGCGCTGCGGATGACCAAACAGTTCCATGATCCGCGGCAACTCTTCGTGATTCAGTTTCACGATGTCCGCCGCCTGCATCGATTCCGCCAGCACTTCTTTCGAATAGAATGCCTGCCGCAGGTTGACGTCGAACACCCGCACGGCGTCCTTTCGCGCTGCGCCAAGAAATTTGCGGATGGTTGTGCGGCTCGTCTCCGCGCGCTGCGCCAGCGACCCAAAACAGATGGCGTCCGCCTCTGCCGCCAGCTTCTGCCACAAAGAAGTCCATTCCAGAAAATCCCAGGCCACGCCCTCGCCGATCTCGAACTTTGGCTGTCCCGCGTGATCCACTTCCACCCGCACAGTCCCGGTGGCATGAGTCGTGTCGAGCTGAATCGAGCCGGTGTTCACTCCAATCGCCGACAGTTGCCGTACCGCGAGATCGCCGAGATCGTCGCGACCAACCCGGCTGGCGACAATACCCTTATTACCCAGTAAGGTCGAGATGTACGCGAAATTTGCCGGCGCTCCACCCAATTGTTTGCCTGTGGGCAGCAAGTCCCAGAGAAGCTCCCCCAGCCCGACGATTTTGTGGCGCGAACCAGTCATCCCTGCAAACCTATTTTCAAGTCATCCAGAGCGAGGCGAAGGACCTATGCATTTTGTTGGCAAGACCCGAGCGCTTTACCTCGGCAACACAGCCCAGAACATGCGCCTTACGGCCGCGCATCCTGCTTCGTCCGCAGTTCCTCGGCAATCTTCAACTCCGCGTCCGCCTCGGTCTTGCGCCCCATCTCGCGATACGCTTGACCGAGCAGGTGATGAGTCATCGGATTATTTGGATCCATGGCCGCCGCGCGCTGCAGAGAACGTACCGCCAGTTCCAGTTCGCCCTTCTTGGCAAGAACTTTCCCCATCAGGATGTAGGGCCCTGTCGATGTCGCGTCCAGCCAGATCGAGCGCTGGAGCATGCGTTCGGCGTCATCATATTTCTCGATGCGAGAATAGGCGTCGGCCAGCTTGTAGTACGCGTTCGCATTCGCCGGACTCAGGCTCAGTTCCTTCTGAAACTGTTCGATCGCCTCCGGCACGCGTGACTTATAAAGATAGAGCTCTCCCAGCAGCAGGTGCGCCCCGGGCAACTTCGGATCGAGCGACGTGGCTTTGAGTGCATACTCCTCCGCCACCGGATCGAACTCCTGCCGCAGCAGCATGCGCGCGGTGAATAGATAGGCCGCCGAAGAGTCGGCCGGAACCTCGAACATGCGCGCAAACGCCGTCCGCGCTTTGGGGTAATCCTTGGTCTGGATGTAGCAAACGCCGAGGATGTAAGCAGCGTCCACGTTGGCCCGCGGAAACCACGCCTGCACCTTTTCCAGGCTGGGAATCGCATCTGCCGGACGGCCGGCTAAGTAATAAGAGAGGCCGAGCAATTGCACCGACTCGCTGTCCTTGGCGTCTTCGACCTGAGCCTTCTGCAGATACTCGACGGCCTTCAGAAAATCACCTTTCTGGTAGTAGGCGGCGCCGAGTTCGCGCGCCAGACCCTTGAGTGTGGGATCATGAGCCGCCAGGCCCTGCAGTTGCGAGATAGCGGCATCGTAGCGGCCCTGGCGAAGCATCGATTGGGCCGCCGCGAAAGAGGCTTGCGGCGTTTCGGTCGCGACCGGTGGCGGCGAGGCCTTCGATTCATTGCCTTCCTGCGCCGAACTGCCAATTGCAGCCAGAAGAACGACCAACAGAGGCTTGGGCCATACCATCGGACAACCATCCTGGAAGAATCTGTCGACGATTAGAACACAAAAAAAGGGGAGCCTGGAATCAGGCTCCCGCGGGAAGAGTACTGTCCTTACGTCGAGACTAGAAGTCGAGACGCAGTGCGAACTGGATCTGACGCATCGGGTAACCGAACTGAAGGCCGGTGATCTTGCCATCGTTCTGTCCCGTACCGTCGATCGTGGAGTTGGGATTTGCATAAACGGGGTGATTGAAGAGGTTGAACACGTCGGTTCGGAATTGCATATTGAACCGCTCGTAGACCGGGAACTTCTTGACGATCGACAAGTCGGACGTAAGAGCCCGCGGTCCCCAGAACGAATTGCGACCGATGTTGCCCAAGTGTCCTTTCGTCGGATCGGCAAAAGGTCCACCTGTATGCGTCGTGATATCCGGCACCGGCGTGTAAAACGTCAGATTGTGATGAGCCGGATCAATGCTGCCAGATACTCCGGTATGGAATGAACCGGTACCCTTATCTGGACGGCAGACACCCACATCTTGTTCACTCCCGCAGTTTGCGAAGCCTGCGGTCCAGGGCAGGCCGCTGGCCCACGTAGTGTTGTTGCTTATTTGCCATCCTCCGACTATGTAATCCACCGCTTTGCCGGCATCCCCCATATACTTCTTGCCTTTTCCAAAGGGCAGTTCGTAAACGGGACTGAAGACCCAAACGTGGTTGCGATTCCAGTTCGTCGGGCCCCACGCAATCGAGTGATCGATCGCGTAGTAGTTGCTGTCATAGGAATCGGAGCGGGAGTACGTGTAGTGGGAAATGAACTGCAGTCCCTGGGTGAACCGCTTTTCCACCTTCACCTCAAACGCATTGTAGGTGCTGGCGGCATCGTTTCCATAGTAGTTGCCCAGATCGAAAGCGATTCCCGTGCAGGTGTCGGTTGCAAGATCTGGTTTGCAAAGGGGTCTGCGCAGGTTGTCGGAGTAAGGATTGCCAGTTAGAGGATCAATGACACCATAGAGTGCCATCGACTTGGGATTGACGTCGTAGTTCGGTCCGTCGCCGGCAAATCCGTGGGTTCCCTTGCTTCCCACGTAGGCCACTTCCAACGAGATGCTATTGGTAATTTGATGTTGAACGGTAGCGTTGTAAGCATCCACACGCGGCAAAACCTGGCTCGGCGGACGAATATGTACACCCGAGATCGCTCCACCCAGCGTACTGAACGGTATGATCCCGTTCGATGGAATCTCTGGGAAAGCATTCGCGGGATCGATGGGCGGACACGAACTCGGACCTAGATCCAGAGAGAAGAGCTGGATCTTGTCACCAGTAGCACCATCGGGAATTCCGCACCCGTTTTCAGCACCGGCAAAGTTGCTGGCATTGAAGTTTTGCTTGAGCAGCACCGGCAGGTTTTGGGTGACCGTGTGTCCGAAGTTGGAACCGAACACACCGATGTCATAGCTTCGGCCGTATCCCATTCGAATGACGGTTTTTGGCGTGATCTGGTATGCCACGCCAAGACGAGGTGCGAATGCGTGCCAATAATTGTCAACATTGCCGTTCGAGCCAATGCCGCCAAAACCGGCGACGCGGATGGCGCCTTGCCCGCCGAAGTCGGTGATATTGGCGAAGCCGCCGCCGCCCTTCGCATTGACAGTTTCGGGGAAGTAGATTTCCCAACGCAGACCGTAGTTGAGGGTCAATTTGGGAGTTATCCGCCATGTATCCTGACCGTAGAAGAACATGCGCTTCTGGCGCTCTGCCGGGGGAGCAACAGCCGGGTTGTTGACGTAACGGGCAAACGAAGTTACATCACCAAGCAGGAAGGTAGCCAAGTCAAGCCCTCCCACACCACCCTGGGCCGTTCCTTGGGGACTGAAGTTATATTCTCCGGTGCGGTTGTTGTCGCTGGGGATTCGCAGGTTCAATGCGTAGCGAACGTCACCGCCGAATTTAAAGATGTGGTTCCCTTTCGTCTTGGTCCAGTTGTTGACGAATTGGACCTGCTGTTCGCTCTCGGTCAGAGGGCAATTGCATCGGGCAACGCCAAGACCGTCGCCGAAGCTGGAAACTACGCAACCATCCCCGCCGTTGTTGGGGGCGCAACCCGCGCCACTCAGCGATCCCGGAGAACCGGCCAGGGAAAAATAACCCAACCCCCCGGTTTTTGGATCGTCGGTGTTGGCGCCAGGAATCCCAAAGTCTGTCATAGGAGTGCCACCGTCGGGCTTCTGAGTGACCGGGTTGTACTTGAACCAGCCGAAACGGATGTCCGTCAGCAACGAAGTGCTGATCGTTTTGGTGACACCCACCGACAAACTGTAGTTGTGGGTGATGGAACTGCCGGCCAAACCTGGAGCCGAGTCTCCTCCTCCATCTCCTGGTCCCTGCATCTGTCCAAGCAGACCTTTGCCGGAGAGCTTGAAGTAGTCAAGGCTGAACCGCCCGAACAAATTGATACTCGAAGTCATCGCGTAGTCGACGCGGGTATCAAAGCTGTTCTGGGTTAAGGGACCGGACCCGGAGCCGACGAAGTTGTTCGTTACCGAGTCATTTTGAGGTGCGGGGAGCGCCTGCAAGATTGCGACGGCGGCTGGTGACAAACGATCATTGGGAATCAAGTTGTCGACGAAGGCATCCCGGTTGGCGCCATTGGCGTCCCCGGTTGCAGGATCGTACACCTGCCCGCCACCCGTAACCACACCGGGAGTCAGGTAGTCGCTAAGATCGCAGAACGTGCCGACACCTCCATTCGTGCCGGTCGGCCCCGTACAAGTATCCCGCACCGTCTGCGTCGGCATGGTAAAACGGCCGCTCAAACCCTTGGTCTGACGGGTGCCCTGATAATCGCCGAAATAGAACAGTTTGTTCTTAATGATCGCGCCACCGAGCGTCCCGCCAAACTGCTGATAGCGTGCATGTGGGAACGGTGATCCGGGATCCTGCGTGAACGGGTCGCGTGCTTGTAGGGCATCCGTGTGGCGGAAATAGAATGCGCTCCCATGAAGGTCGTTGCTGCCCGACTTGGTCTGCGCCGTCACGACGCTGCCGACCGCCTTGCCAAACTCGGCGTCATAGTTCTGCAACGCGACTTTCGCTTCCGTGACCGCGTCGAGGTTGGGGTTGACGACGATAATTCCAAGAATCGGATCCTGGTTGTCCGTTCCGTCGAGTTCGAATGCGGTGCCACTGAAGTGCTGGCCTTGCGTGACAATCTGCTGGCTGCCCTGCGGGTTTTCTGTCGCGGCGTGGGCCCATCCCATCTTCTGCGAACCCGGTGCCATAAGCTGTAAGTTCGTGAAGTTGCGCCCGATGTTAGGTATGCTCTCGACCTGTTTCTCGTTGAACTCGAGTGCCACGTCCGCGCGATCCGTCTTCAGTTGCGGCGCCTCACCCGTGACTTCAACCGTCTCCGAAGCGCCGCCCACCTGGAACTGTATAGGCACGTTCGCAGCGGCATCAGCGGAAACGATAACGTCCTTTTGAACGCTAGTTTTGAAGCCCGTAGCTTCGACTTTCACGCTATAAACGTCGGGAATCAGGTGCGTGACGGAGTAGTTCCCGCTATCGTTGGTGGTCGCGGTATCCGAGGTGCCCTTCCGCTGGTTGGTGACGGTAACCTTCGCATTCGCGACCGCCGCGCCCTGCGGGTCCGTTACTGTGCCAATGATGCTTCCATACACTGCTTGCCCTTGAGCCATCGGCGTCCAAACCGCGCCGAGAACACCCACCACCACCAATATCGCGAGAACCTGGACTGTCTTCTTCATCGCATTCCTCCCGCAGCTCACCCACACACGTACCACAATGGTCATGGAGCGAAGGAACCCTTCGTTCCGCACGAATCCGCTTGAGTTGAATTTCCCCACACGCAAAAAACACAGAGAATCTAAAAACGTTCCAGCACTCTTCCTTCCGAACTCTCGCTCGTTCTACTGCATTGAATTCTCAGAACGAGAGGTGACCAAGCACCCGTCATATCTATGACATTTGGAAGTTGTGCCGTCGCAATCTACTAAAATTTTGAGGCCCGACTCGTTAATCGAGTATTTACAGCGAAGGAATAGAGCGACCCCCACACAATTCAGCGAGAGCACCGCCCACACAAATCCTCACCACCAGTGCTGGTGCAAATCAAAACCCGCAATTCCCAGTGCGAAGGTTCTCTTCCACTTGGCGCGGTTTTGGAAGTTTCTCTCTGTCTGATACTGTTACATCGCACAAATCCCGCGCTTGCAGTAAGCTACGCGGATTGTTACTCTTTACGACGATGGCCGTAACGGGCTCACAGAGGGCTGAACGGAGCCTCCTCCTCGCGCAAGTCGAGAAGATTGAGAACAGCCATACCCTGCACAGCTCTGAATCTCTGCGTAAACTTTTTCGCTACCTGGCAGACCACTCGCTGGAACATCCCGGTACGGCACTCAAGGAGTATCAGATCGCCACCGAAGTCTTCGGTCGTCCCGCCGACTTCGATCCGCAATTCGATTCCGCCATCCGGGTTCAGGCTGGCCGCCTTCGTCAGAAATTGGTCGACTACTATGCCTCCGAAGGGGCGGACGACCCAGTGCAAGTCGAAATGCCAAAGGGTGCCTACCTTGTGTCATTTCATCCGCGGACACCAGACGCAGCCAAGCCGACTGCACACAGCACCCACGACGTTGCCCTCGACGAATTGCAGCCTCATCGTTCCACCCGCCCGTGGGCCATCGCGGTGGTCAGTCTCTCACTGCTTCTGTTGTCCGCCCTGGCCGTGGTTGTTTCCATGATGGCGGACCGGAGAAAGACGGCAACGAGCCAGTCCGGCAACCCCGCTCCCATTGCGCTCGCCACGTTTTGGAAGCCATTCGTCTCCGGCTCGGAAGAGCCTTGGGTGATCTTCAGCAATGGCGCTTTTGTCGGCCGCCCCGAGACCGGCATGCGTTACTTCAACGCTGCCCGCGACTCCCATCCGCAGGTGATTCTCGACCATTACACCGGGGTCGGCGAGGTGCTGGCCGTTCATGACCTCGACCGCGTGTTCAGCTCGCTTCATCGCGAGATTCGTGTGAAGCGAGGCAGCCTGTTCTCTCTCGACGACGCCAAGAACAACGATCTCATCTTCGTCGGTTCGCCGGCTGAAAATTTGACTCTGCGCGATATCCCCGGCACTCGGGAATTCGTTTTTCAACGCCTTCCTTCTGGCGATCGCCAGGGCGACCTCGCGATTGCAAACCTGCACCCTCGTTCCGGAGAAGCTCCGTATTTCGTAGGCAGCCCTGCCACCTCGCCATTGACGGAGGACTATTCGGTAATCGCCTTAATCCCGGGGATGGATCCGGCGCGGTCGCTGCTGATTCTCGCGGGAACCACGACTATTGGAACTCAGGCTGCAGTGGAATTCGTTTCCGACGAGAACTCGCTCAATCAACTGCTGCAACAGCTGAAGGTGACGGGTGCAAATGGTGTTAAGCCCTTCGAAGTCGTCCTCCATGTCAGAGTGACGCGCGGCGTGCCCGTGGAAACAAGCATTGTGGCGCTGCGAACCAATCCGTAGCGGAGTTCGACCTCTACTGCGACGGCGGCTGCAGACGCGGATCCAGTTCCGACGCTTTCTGAAACTCCCGTGCCGCCTCCTCCGTTTGACCTTTTCCCTTCAGTGCCAGGGCAAGATGGTAGTGGGCGGGTGCGTAATCGGGACGAGAATCGATCGCCGACCGGAACTGTGAGATTGCGCCCTCAACGTCCCCCGCCGCCAGCAGACGCCGTCCTGAATTCGTTGAAAACGTCGCTGCTTGCAGCGCATTGGCGCCTTTCGCCATCTCCGCTCCGATTTTGCCTTCTTTTGCAGCGCCGTCGCCGTCTCCGATCTGACGCAAGACCCCGGCCAGCGTAGTGTGCGCTCCGGCAAAATCCGGCTGTAGCCGGATCGCCTCACGCAGCGCGCTTGCCGCATCCTGCAAGTTCCCCTCCTGCTTCAGCACCGTGCCGAGCGTGTAGTAGGCCTCGGCATAGTCAGGACGGATCTTGATCGCCGCCCGCAACTCGTCCGCGGCCCGCGCGAATTCTCCTTGCTGCCACAACGTTACGCCCAGCGTGTAATGGACATCGGCCTGCGCCGGATCGAGTTGCGCCGCTTTTTCAAATTCCGCGATCGCGCGCGGCAACTGATCCTTGAGCTTCAACGCCAGGCCCAGGTTGTAGTGCAGGGTGGCATCGTCGGGAGTGGCGCGAAGCGCAACTTCAAATTCGCGAATGGCCGCGTCAAAATCAGCCCGCTGCAGGTACGCGATTCCGAGATTGCCCCGATATCCACTGTCATTGGGCTGCAGGCGCAATGCGGCCTCGAATTCCTTGGCGGCGCTGGGGGCGTCGGCTACCTGAATCAGCGCCAGCCCCAGATTGTTGTGCGCGTCGGCATTGTCAGGCTCCGCTTCCACAACCCGGCGGAACGCGGCCACCGCTCCCACCGCGTCGCCGCTTCGTTGCAATGCGAGGCCGAGCTGCGTCTGCGCGTCGACGAACCCCGGCTGCAGGCGCACCGCGGACTGCAACTCGCGCACAGCTCCGTCGCGGTCGCCCTGATCGCCAAGAACGCGCGCCAGGTAGTAGTGGGCCTGAGCATTGCTCGGAGCCAGGCCGACGGTACCCTGCAGCAATTGCTGCGCCTCAACCAGCGAGTGTTGTTGCCAGCGCACGATTCCTAAATGCAACTGCGCCGACACCAGGTTGGGCTGTAGCCGCAGCGCTTCCGCATACTCGCCGGATGCTTGCTCCATCTGCCCGCTCTGCACCAGCAGAGTCCCAAGTTCATCGTGCAGTTCGGCGCGCGCCGGTTCGAGTTGCGTTGCGCTCCGGAACTCGGCGATGGCTCCGGCGAGATCTTTGCGGAAGCTGAGCACCCGCGCCAGTGTCCGGTGCGCCTCGGAGCTGTTCGGCGCCAGTTTCACCGCGGTGCGTGCTTCGCTTTCCGCCTCTTCCGGATGTCCCTTCGCGGAAAGCGCATTCGCCAGATTGATGTGCGCCCGAACGAAGCCTGGCTTGAGCTGGACGGCGGCGCGCAGATGCGCGATGGCATCGTCCGTCTTGCCGGTTGCCAGTAGCACCCAGCCCAGCGAGTTGTGACCTTCGGCAGCCGTGGGTGCCAGTCGCACAACCTTTTCGAATGCGGTTTGAGCCGCAGCCAGGTCTCCACCCTCCAATGAATGAAGGCCCTGCTGATAGAGCTTCTCGACAGCCTGTGGATCGGCTGCCTTCTGTCCCAGCGAAACGGCGGCCAGGAAGAGGAAGAGCAGCAACGTTGCGGGGATACGAATTTGTCGGGAGAGTGGAATCACCGCGCGAGTCAACCAAAGCCCTGCTTCGCAAATCTTACTATGGTCTCGGCTTCGTCCGGCGCCAGCCCGCCTTGACCCTCTTCGCTGGCGCAACCTACCATGCAGTCTGGGTCATGCATCGGCTGCCGTGTCTCCGAGTTCGTCTATCTCTGTTCACGTCGTTATGGGTGCTTATCTTCCTGCGTGGTCAAAGTGTCATCGCGCAGACACCGCCCAAGACCTCGCCGCCGCCCAACTCCATCGCTTATTTCACTGACGTCGCGCAGAAAGCGGGCCTGACCGCGCCGATCGTTTTCGGCGGGAAGGACACGAAGAAGTACATCATCGAGACGACCGGCACCGGCGTCGCCATCTTCGACTACGACAACGACGGCTGGCCCGACATCTTCATCGTCAACGGAACCACGCTTGAAGGATTCCCCGCCGGCCCGGGCCCCACCAGCCACCTCTACCACAACAATCACGACGGCACATTCACCGACGTCACCGTCAAAGCCGGTTTGAACACGACTGGATGGGGTCAGGGCGCCTGCGCTGGTGACTATGACAACGACGGTTGGGAAGACCTTTACGTCACCTACTACGGTAAGAACCGTCTCTATCACAACCAGAACGGAGTTTTCACCGAGGTCGCAGAAAAAGCCGGCGTTGCCGGTTCAGGAAAAGCCTGGGGCACGGGATGCGCCTGGGTCGACTACGATCGCGACGGCCATCTCGATCTCATGGTCGCCAACTACGTGGACTTCGATCTCGCCACCGCACCCACTCCCGGTGAGCGTCCCTCGTGCATGTGGAAGGGGGTGCCCGTGATGTGCGGCCCTCGCGGTCTCCCGGCCGCAAAGAACATTCTCTACCACAGCCGCGGCGACGGTACGTTTGAAGACGTCACCACGAAAGCTCACATCGACCAGACCGACGGCCACTACGCCTTCAGTGTCTCCACCTTCGACTTCAACGATGACGGCTGGCCCGACATCTACATTGCCTGTGACAGCACGCCCAGCATTCTCTACCGCAACAACCGCGATGGAACTTTCACCGACGTCGCAGTCGTGGCCGGCGCCGCTTTCAACGAAGATGGACGCGAGCAGGCCGGTATGGGGTCCACCATCGGCGACTACAACGGCGACGGCCGTCTCGACATTTTCAAAACGAATTTCTCCGACGACACCTCAACCCTCTATCGCAACAACGGCGACGGCACCTTCGACGACATGACCACGCCCGCCGGCCTCGGCCTCTACACAAAATATCTGGGCTGGGGCACGATGTTCTTCGATTTCGACAACGACGGCTGGCCCGACCTGTTGCTCGTCAACGGCCACGTCTATCCGGAAGTCGACAAGCAGAATCTCGGCAGCAATTACGAGGAGCCGCGCATCCTCTATCACAACCTGGGCAAGGGCACGTTCGCGGACATCTCCGCCACCGCGGGCCCAGCTATCACGACCTCGGCGTCGTCGCGCGGGCTCGCCGTCGGCGATCTCTGGAACGATGGCCGTATGTCTGCCGTCATCACCAACATGAATGCCCTGCCGAGTCTGCTCGTGAATCAGGTCCGCTCGCCCAACCACTGGATCGCGATCCGCACCGTGGGCACGAAGTCGAACCGCGATGGCATCGGCGCGCGAATCTCCGTCAAGGCCGCCGCTCGCACTCTGGTCGACGAAGTTCGCAGCGGCTCCAGCTACAACTCCTCGAGCGACATGCGTGTCCACTTCGGACTGGGCGCGACCACCAAAGTCGATTCGGTCCAGATCCGCTGGCCCAGCGGACTCGAGGAACGTTTCGACAACCTGTCCGCCGATTCCATTCAGACCTTGAAGGAAGGCTCCGGCGCTCCCGTCACATCGGAGGCAAAGAAGCCCTAGTAACACGAACCGTCTGCCTAACAACCGCACATCTCAAAGGGGCGTAGGGACCACGCAAATGCGCTTTGATCATGTTCGACTGGTCCTTATCGAACCCCAGTCTTCCCATGGAAATCTGTCGCAACTGAACGTCCGTCCAGCGACCCTGCATCAGGCCAGCGCGAGAGTGCGAATTCATTCCGAGCAAGAGGTGGCCGAGTTCGTGCGCGATCACGTGGCCCAACAGGCGACCTGTAAGTGCCGTCGAGGTCGATTCCATCCGCTCGATTCCCGAGTAAAAAACATCCGCCTGCTGGCCCAGTCCGTCCTCCCCCACGAACGCAACCCCGAAATCTTCTCCCGGCAGATTCAGCGCGCGCCTGACGATCTTTACCGAGAATGCCGTCCTCTGTAGGGTCCACAAGCACTCCTGGCTCCCGGTGCGAGACGCATGGGTGCAATCCCTCCACTGGATTGCAACCCCGGCCTGCTGATAGATCCTCTCCACGATGTCCTGCGCCTGACGCAGTGATGAATGGTCTACGCCCGCGTCGTTGTAGACCATGACAGTGAACTCCGGATTCCCCTGGGCCCAAACGAAACTCGATCCACACATAACAATCTCCACAACAAACGTTGCGATCTTCCGAAACACGGCCTTATTCCTCCCCCACTGGCCGCAACTTTCGGTTGAAGCGCTACGTACCTCAAGGCAGGCCGGATAACCTTCCGGAAAAATTTCGGTAACCTGATAACTTCGCCAGCGTCAAATGGTTACCGGGATGGGTAACGCGGTGGCGGGCACCACAGAGAAGTATGCGGGGGGTCGAGTGGGGATGGCGATCGTAGCCAACGAAAATCAGCGGGTTCGGATCGGCACCTTCGAAGTGGATATGAAGGCGGGCGAGCTGCGCCGCAACGGAACCCGCATCCGTCTTCAGGAGCAGCCGTTCCAGATCCTCGCCATGCTGCTCGATCGCCCCGGCGAAGTGGTCACGCGCGAAGAACTTCGCGGGCGCCTGTGGCCGGCCGACACCTACGTCGATTTCGACCACAGCCTCAACGCCGCGGTCCGTCGTCTGCGCGACGCTCTCGGAGACTCCGCAGAGAACTCGAGATTCGTCGAAACTGTCTCTCGCCGCGGCTATCGCCTGCTGGTACCAGTCATCGTTCCGGGGAACGGAATGGCGACGCTTCCGACGTTGCCCGAATTGCTGCCGGAGAAGCCTTCGCCTGCAAAAGGCCGGCAGCGCAACTGGTGGATCGCCGCAACCCTGGCCTCCGCGTTCCTCATTGCAGTCGGCATATTCGCCGGATGGATGCTTGGCCGCCGGTCGTCAGGTCTCGTTGCCACTTCGATGGAGCGTCAGCTGACCGCGAATCCCCCCGAGGCCTCGGTCGTGACCGCAGCCATTTCTCCGGACGGAAAGCTTCTGGCCTACGCCGACAAGACGGGAATGTATCTCCGCCAGGTGCAGACGGGAGAGACGCACCCCATTCCGACCCAAGACAAGTTCGATTTCTTTCCTGCGGCGTGGTTTCCCGACGGCAGCCACTTGCTGGCAGTCGCCTCCACCGGACCCAAGGACCCTCCCAGTCTGTGGAGCGTTTCCATCCTCGGTGGCTCCGCCCGCAAACTGGCAGACGACGCTGCCGATCCCGCCATTTCGGCAGACGGAACCCAAATCGCTTTCCTGCACGGGCCAGGACCATCGCTAGATCTCTGGCTCATGCAGGCCGATGGCAGCAACCCGCGCCGGTTGCTGGCGAGCCTTGGGTCTTTCATCCTTTCGCCGGCCTGGTCTCCCGACGGACACCACATCGCCTTCGTCTCCGGTCAATATCACCACGCCAACTTCACTGTCGATACGCAGATCTCGAGCGTAGATACCGCCTCGGGACGAACCGATACGATTCTGCTTCGCGCCGGCTTGAATCGTGGCCTGGCTTGGACTCGCGACGGACGGCTGATCTTCTCCGCCGCCGACCCTCAGCCCAACCCCGACGACTCGAACCTCTGGTTTCTCAACCTCGACACCGGAACCGCCCGCCCCGTCGGTGCCCCCGTTCGCATTACCAGAGAGACCGGCGTGCTCAACAGCGTTTCTGTTACCGCCGACGGCAAGCACCTGGCATTCTTCAAGAGCCAGTACCAACCTGACGTCTATATCTCTGACATCGACTCGCGCGGACCGCGGCTGTCGATGCCGAAACTTCTGACCTTGGACGAGCGGGAGGACTATCCCTACGCCTGGACAGCGGACAGCCGTTACGTAATCTTCACGTCCAATCGTGATGGCGAATTCCACATCTACCGTCAAACTCCGGATCAGGCTTCTGCCGAACTGCTCGTGGGAGGCGATCATCCGCTCTACACTCCACGCCTCGCTTCCGACCGAAAGACACTGCTCTACCTGCAGATGCCGAATCGTGGAGAAACGTCGAACCGCGTGCGCCTGATGCGGGTGCCGGTCACGGGAGGCCCCTCCGAACTGGTCTTGGAAGGCGATGCCATTGCCAACCAGCAGTGCGCGTTCTCACCGGCTTCTCTTTGCGTTTTCAGTGTGATGATTTCTCACCAGATCCGGTACTTCACTTTCGATCCAGTCTCCGGCAAGAGCCACGAAGTGCCCGAGTGGAAACGCGACAACGCCGACTACTACAAGTTCAACTGGAGCCTCTCTCCCGATGGCCGCACCTTAGCCACCTCTACGGGAAGCCGGGAGGAACCGTCGATCCTGCTCAAGTCCACCATCGACGGGTCTGAGCGTTCGCTGCCCATGCAATCCTGGGCCGGCATCGCCAGTTTTGACTGGGCCAGTGATAGTCAGAGTTTGTGGGTCACCGCCTACACCTATCCCAACACTTCTTTTCTAATCAACCTCGACATGCAAGGTCACGCCAGAACTGTGCTGGAAGACAAAGATATGAAAATCGGCTGGGCCATCCCGTCACCCGACGGCCGCCATCTTGCTATCTGGAAGGGAAGCAACAAGTCCAACGTCTGGATGATCGACAACTTCTAGAACCGGCTTCGCAGACCTCTTTCCACATGTACATCTTCGGGAAAACCTCAACCCGGTGTGCTCCCTGGAAGAGCTACAATGCCCCGATGAAAACCGTGGTGGCGGCCGCCCTTGCTCTTCTCGTGCTGTTGGCTGAATCGACGGTCCAGGCCCAGAGTGACGATGCACCGCCAGCCATCGCGCTCATCGGCGCCACGCTCCTCGATGTGTCCAACTCCGGTCACAGCACGCACGATATTCCGAATGCTGTTGTGATCCTTCGCGGCACGAAGATTGAAGCGGCCGGGCCCGCGGCCCTGGTCAAGATCCCGAAGAACGCAAAGACGCTCGACTATACCGGCTCCTACCTTCTGCCTGGACTCGTCGACGGCTTTGGCGGTTTGAACAGTCAGGCGCAGGCGAACGCCTGGCTCTACATGGGTGTGACAACGATCGTCGGCTTTCAAGACGATCGTCGCGGCATGCTGAAGCGTGATGCCCATCCCAGTCCACACATCTATCCTCTGGATGGCGCCGGTTTCATCGATCAGTACAGCCTTTTAATCGATCTCCCGGAGTGGAGTAGCAAGGTCAAGAAAGGCGAAGAGTTCCAGAATCTGAGTGAACAGGAAACCAAATCTCAGATTGAGGAGTTGGCCCGTCGCGGTACACGAGCCATCTGGATCGGGCAGGATCTCACTGCCGCTCAGACGAAGTTCATCATTTCCGAGTGTCACCGGCTTGGCCTTATCACATACGGTGAATTCATTGCCACACCGTACTCCGACGCGCTCACGGACGGGATCGACGTCCTCCTGCATATGAGCCGGTATGAACTGGGTTTGATCCCTTCACGGCTCCATGAGCCGCTGCTTCAAGATCCTTTCGGCGCTGCCTTGGGGCCGGCGTATGCCTATCTCAGGCAGCTTAACCCTGCTGATCCCAGCATTGCGGCGTTCGGAAAGCAGATCAGCGCCGCCCGCGCTGCCCTCATGCCGACTCTCAGCCTCAGCTATCTTCAGCTACCCGATCACAGGAACCTCTGGAAAGAGCCGGCCGCGTCGATTCTCGACCCAAAGGGTCTCTATCAACCTTCCGATCCCATGACCGGGGAAGCAACGACAAAGTATTCTCCCAACGATACGCGCCACCTCACAACCGAGGACGACGCACACTTCTGGGCTATTAACCGTGCTCTCCAGGTTGCACGCCCGCTCAATCTCGCGGGCACCGCTTCTCCTGCATTTGGCACCATGCCAGGCATCTCTATGCACACGGAACTGGAGCTCCTGGTGCGCCTGGGACTGACTCCACGCGAAGCCCTCGCCGCCGCGACCAGCAACTATTCCCAACACTTTGGATGGCATGAACTTGGCTTGGTGGAAGCGGGAAGACGTGCGGATTTGTTGATTCTTGCAGCCGACCCAACGGTGGACATCTCGAACACGCGCAAAATTCGCTCGGTAATTCTGGATGGAGCGGTCCTCGACCGTCCCGCGCTGCTCAATGTGCCCCGATAAGCCAAGGCTCGCGAATGCGCGGCCTCGGCGCGCCGTTGGCCGTCGAAATGAATTCACCGGGCGTTCAGGTTCGCCTTGTCGAAACGCGCCGTTCGCAGAATCCCGGCGCCCTCCTTGACGTAAATCAATTGATTCGAAGCAACGTCCTTGAGCGCATCCACCTGTCCGCTCGGCCAGCGAATCTCCAGTAATTCCACTTTCTCAGCTGCGCCTAACCCGAAATGTACCCGCAGATCGTTCTGGGAGAAAAATCCGCCTCCACTGCGCACTTCATCAATTTGCTCGTGGGGCTTCGTCTCGCCCGCCACGCGAGTCACGCACTTCAGTCGCGCCCCAATGCCGCTGCGATTCGACTTCGTCCCGATGGTCCGCACTTTGATCCAGTTGTTCCCCGTTTTCGAATCGCAGCGCACGAGTTGCGGAAAATCATTTACTGGATTGACCACGAAATCGATATCGCCGTCGTTATCGAAGTCGCCGAATGCGCACCCCCGCGCCGTAATCGGCTCAGAAATTCCCGGCCCGGCGTTGAGCGAAACATCCTCAAACCGCCCGTTTCGCAGGTTGCGATAGAGCAACTTGCGCTGCGCATAGCCGGCTTCCGTCTTCAATTGCTCAACTTCCGGATACACATGGCCGTTGCAGATCAAAATGTCCGGCCAGCCATCGTTGTCGAAATCGAAAAATCCGCAGCCCCAGCCGAGATATTGTGTGTGCAAGCCGAGTCCGGCGGCGAACGTCGCATCTTCAAACGTCGCCTCGCCCAGGTTGTGATAGAGGGACGGCGTGTCTCCGGCAAAGTTGGTCTTCACCAGATCGAGCTTGCCGTCGAGATCGTAGTCCGACGCCGAAATCCCCATTCCGGCCTGCGGCTTGCCGTCCGGACTCAACGCGCAGCCCGCTTCCAGCGCAATGTCCATGAATGTCCCGTTCTTTTTGTTCTGATAGAGCGCGCTCGCCGTCGAGTCGTTCGCGACATAAATATCCGGCCAGCCGTCGTTGTCGAGGTCCGCAGTCAGTACGCCCAGACCGTACGTCCCGTTGGCTTTTAGAATGCCGGCCTTCTCCGAAACGTCGGTAAACGTGCCGTCACCGTTGTTGTGATAGAGAATGTTCTTTCCACCATTCAGTCCCGGCGGCCCGCACGCGACCATCACACCCTTGTACAGACACGGCCCCGACTCCGGCACCGGCGCGGTCTTCAGGTCCAGGTCAATGTAGTTCGCGACAAACAGATCGAGCTTTCCATCGCGATCATAGTCGACGAACGCGCAGCCAGTGTTCCACCGTTTGCCGTTGCCCGCGACACCTGCTTTTTCGCTCACGTCGGTGAAGGTGCCGTCGCCATTGTTGTGATAGAGGACGTTTTTCCCGAAGTACGTGACGAACAGGTCATCGAAGCCGTCATTGTCGTAGTCGCCAACGCAAACACCCTGTCCCCATCCCGAATGCGCCACGCCCGCCTTGAGCGTGACATCGGTGAACGTGCCGTCGCGATTGTTCTTGAACAGGTGAGAGACCGGCGCTTGCCCAGCAGGAAATCCCTCCAGCCGGGTGCCGTTCACCAGAAAAATGTCGAGCCAGCCATCGTTGTCGTAGTCATAGAACGCAACCCCGCAGCCGGTTGTCTCCAGCAGATATTTGTTCCTGTGTTCGCCCCCGTAGATCGTCCTGGCATTCAATCCCGCAGCGCGACCCACGTCCAGGAAGCTGACTCCCAGCGGAGTGCCGGGTTTTAGTGGCTCAGATGTAGCGGAAGATGTAGCCGGAGTCGATTGCGACCACAGCGGACGCGCCACTCCCAGCACATCTTCCAGCGACAATACCAACGCTGTTCCGCTCAGTGACCTGAGAAATCCGCGGCGTGAAAAGGACAAGAGGGAATACCCGTGAGTCGGTTCGCGCTGGACTGCGCCCCTGAATTCTTATATTTTGTGCCGGAAGACTTTGCAAGCTCGCCTCGCGCAACGTCTCTCTTCAGAATGCGGACTGCATCACGAACGTGTGATCCCTTGAAAATGTCTTTTCATCTTTTTCGCGCTATCCTCCTTGCCCTGATTTTCTTCTGCGCCTCGCTCGTGTCCCCGGCTTCCGCGCAACCGGCTCTCGAACTCTCCCGTCCCGTTCGCACCTGGGAGTTCCTTCCCCTCGTCGGCACGCGCGCCGCGCTGCTGGGGAACGAACGCGGACAGATGGAAGCCTGGGTCTATCCGCTCAAAATCTTTCGCAATTTCCACCTGACGTTTCACGTTGCTGGCAACGCCATTCCAGCCGAGGATCTGGTGCGAACCCTGATCGTGCAGCCCGAAGCCGCCACCCTCGTTTACACCGGGGACAACTTCTCGGTGCGCGAAACACTTTTCGTTCCTGTGCGCGAGCCCGGCGCGGTGATTCTGTTCGGTGTTGAAACCGAGCAACCGCTGGAAATCGAAGCCGCCTTCGTTCCTGATTTTCAGCTCGAGTGGCCCGCCGCCCTGGGCGGAACCTACGTCAGCTGGGACGACGCTCATCGCACCTTTGTGCTCGGCGAGGAAACGAAGAAATTTGCCGCCCTCGTCGGTTCCCCGACCGCATCCAGCCCGGCCCTCGCCTATCAGACCAACTTCTCTTCCTCCAATGAAAGCTCGATCCGCCTGGGCGTCATTCCCAGCGGCAAATCGAGCAGAATGATTTTTATCGCGGCGTCGACCCAAGGCCTGGCAGACGCGGAATCCACCTACCAGCGTCTGGCCTCGACTTGGCCCGATCTGCGCCAGGATTCCGCGCGCTACTATCGCGACTATCTCAGTCGCACCCTCAATCTCACGCTCCCCGACGCGCAACTCCAGCAGGCCTACGACTGGGCGCGCATCAGCACGATTCAGGGACTCGTCACCAATCCCGATCTTGGCACAGGCCTGGTCGCGGGCTATCGCACCTCCGGCACCAGCCAGCGTCCCGGGTTTGCCTGGTTTTTTGGCCGCGATTCTTTCTGGACTTCCTTCGCCCTGAACTCGATCGGTGATTTCGCGACCACAAAGACCGCCCTCGAATTTGTCTCCAAGTTCCAGCGCGACGATGGCAAGATCCCGCACGAAATTGCTCAGGGCGCCAGTTTCGTCAACTGGTTCAAGGACTATCCCTACGGATACGCCTCGGCCGACGCGACTCCCCTCTACATCATCGCTGTCAACGATTACGTCACCCGCAGCGGCGACGCCGACTTCGCCCGCCAGAAATGGGACAGTCTCTGGAAGGCGTATCAGTTTCTGCGCACCACGCACGACGCCCAGAACTTTCCCCAGAACTTCGGCTTCGGCCATGGCTGGGTCGAAGGCGGTCCGCTTCTTCCTGTTAAGACCGAGTTCTACCAGAGCGGATTGGGTCTCGAAGCCTTGCGAGCGCTCGCCCACCTGGCAAAGATTACGGGTAGAGAAGACGTCGCCAAAGATCTCGACGTTGCTTTCGAGCGCCAGAAGCCCGTTTTCAATCAGACTTTCTGGTCTCCGGACAAAAAGACGTTCGCTTTCGCGCTCGATCAACAGAATCGCCGCGTCGACGAACTCTCCGTGCTCACCGCCGTCCCCATGTGGTTCGGGGTCACCGACGAAGATAAATCTCGGTCGACCATCCAGCATCTGGCCGAAGCCGATCACCAGACCGATTGGGGCATGCGCATCATTTCCAACCGCTCGCCGCTCTACAGCGGGAGTGGCTATCACTATGGCTCGGTGTGGCCGCTATTCACTGGATGGGCTTCAGTGGGCGAGTACCGTTACCACCAGCCGCTTCCCGCGTACGAGAATCTCCGCGCCAACGCTCTGCTCGCCCTCGACGGTTCGCTTGGACACGTCGCCGAAGTTCTCTCCGGCGACTACTATCAGCCCCTCTCCACCAACTCTCCGCACCAGATCTGGTCGGCGGCCATGGTCGTCAGCCCGATTCTGCGCGGCCTGATGGGGCTCCAGAATGACGCGCTCAACCACACCGTGACCTTCGCTCCTCACGTCCCGGCCGACTGGCGCTCGTTCTCGATTGATAATCTGCGCCTGGGCGCAACCACTCTCGCCCTCGCCTACCAAAGATCACCTGGAACGATCACGCTGGAAGTGAAGCGCGCGGGTTCGGAAGACTGCACGCTCGAGTTCTCGCCGGCCCTCAGCCTGCGAACCGACGTGGCCTCCGTTGAACTGAACGGCCGCACATTACCCTTTAAGGTCGCAGACAGTGATAGCGACCGGCACGTTGTCATGCGGTTTCCAGTGACTCAGGCCGCCAGCACAATCCGTATCCGCCTGAAGAATGATTTTGGCGTGAGCGTCGCGAACGCATTACCCGCGCTCGGCAGCGCCAGCCAGGGACTGCGCTTCCTTTCCGAATCCTGGAATAGCAGCCGGACGCAGCTAACCCTCACCCTGTCCGGCCTGTCGGGAAAATCCTATGACCTGTCGGTCTGGAACCCGTCGCAACTGACTTCGATTGGCCAGGGCAGCCCCTACGTGAGGGAAGAAGGCAAGCTCGAAAACGCGCCACGGGCCGATCAAGCTACCGTGACAGTGAAATTTCCTGTCGGCAGTGCGGCAGGCTCTTATGTCCGTCAGGATGTTGTCCTGAATTTCGCCTCCGGAAAGTGACTCCGTGACTTGTCGTCCCAAACACAGTGAGGGATCTGCAATTCGTTCGCGCTGTCCGCAATTTTCGGCAAGCTGTTAGTCTTCCGAAGGAGAGACATTCTATGTCGAAGCGATTCTCTTGGATTCTTTCGTTCTTGCTTGTCATCAGTTGCTCCCTCTCGCTCGCAGCCCAGACGAAATCGTCCGATTCGGAAGGCCACCAGTGGTGGCAGCATGCCGTCTTCTACGAGCTCTACCCCCGCAGCTTTGCCGACAGCAACAACGACGGCGTCGGTGACCTGAACGGCATCACCTCAAAGATGAAGTATCTGCATGACCTCGGCGTCGACGCTATCTGGATCAGCCCGTGCTTTCCCTCACCCCAGGTCGACTTCGGCTACGACGTTTCCGACTACGAGAATATCGATCCCATGTACGGAACCCTTGCCGACTTCGACAAGATGGTCGCAGAAGGGCGGAAGCGCAACGTTCGCATCATCCTCGATTTTGTCGTCAACCACAGTTCGGACCAGCATCCGTGGTTCATCGACTCCAAGTCGTCAAAGAACGCGCCCCACCGTGATTGGTACATCTGGCGCGACGGCAAAGGCCCCGGCCAGCCGCCCAACAACTGGACTTCCACGTTTGGCGGATCCGCCTGGAAGCTCGATCCCGGCACGAACCAGTACTACTACCACTATTTCTACGCGGAGCAGCCGGATCTCAACTGGCGCAATCCCGTCGTCGAGAAGACGATGCTCGATACCACCCGCTGGTGGTACAAGCGCGGCGTGTCCGGTTTTCGTCTCGACGCGGTCGATATCCTGTTTGAAGATCCGGACCTGAAAGACAATCCCGCTCTGCCGGGAGTCAACAAGCAAGGCGACCCCAACCAGGACAAGAAGTACAACACCAAGCTCCCTGAAGTTCACGACGTCTTGAAGAAGCTGCGCCAGGTCGCCGACGAGTCCGGCGCCGTCCTGATCGGCGAAACCTGGACCGACAACATTGACGAGCTCAAGCAGTACTATGGCGAGCACAGTAACGAGTTGCAGATGCCCATGGACTTCATGTTCACGACTGTGGACCAGTTGTCGCCCCCGGAATTCCGCCGCCAGATCGCAGCCGTCGACACCGCCGGCGGATGGCCCGTCTACGTCATCAGCAATCACGACATTGTTCGCTCCTACAATCGCTACGGCGACGGCAAGAACAACGACGCCATTGCCAAGCTCATGGCCGCGTTCTATCTGACCCTCCGCGGCACGCCCCTCATGTACTACGGCGAAGAACTCGGCATGGAAAACAACGATCCTAAGAAAAAAGAAGACGTGAAAGACCCGATCGGCCGCACCGGTTGGCCCAACGAAATCGGCCGCGACGGCGAACGCACGCCCATGCAATGGAACACCGAAACCAACGCCGGATTCAGCAAGGCGACGCCATGGCTCCCGGTGCCGCCCAGCTACAAGACCCACAACGTTGCCACTGAGTCCAAAGACCCGAACTCCGTATTGAGCATGTACAAGAAAGTCCTGGCGCTCCGCCACACCAATGAAGCGCTGCTCGAAGGCAGCTACATCGCGCTCAACGAGAACGACACCAACGTGATGTCGTACTTGCGCAGCTACAAAGGGAAAGCCGTGCTGGTGGCGCTGAACATGTCGGCAACGCCGCAGAAGGTGATGTTCAATTTGACTGACAAGGGCTTCGCGAACGCCAACCTAAAGAGCCTGATCGCGACGCCTCAGTCGAGTGCGACAGGTAGCGAGGTTACGCTGGGGCCGTTTGGAGTGTTCATTGCCGAAGTCGCCAAATAAGGAGCCGCCGAGGGCACCCGCATGAATCCTCGCGTTTTTTTCTGGTCGCTTACGTCCGCGCTTGCCGGATTCCTGTTCGGCTTCGACACGGTCGTCATTTCCGGTGCGGAAAAAACAATTCAATCGCTGTGGGGGCTGAGCCCCGGATGGCACGGAATCGCGATGGGCTCCGCGCTCTACGGCACGGTTGTGGGGTCCCTTATCGGCGGCTGGCCAACCGACCGATTCGGTCGCAAGAAGACGCTCCTCTGGATCGGAGTGCTCTACTTTGTCGGCGCCGTCGGATCGGGACTGGCAACCAACTTATCTCTCTTCATTGCCGCGCGATTCATCGGCGGTCTCGGCATCGGCATTTCGACGGTGGCGGCTCCGCTCTACATATCGGAAATCGCGCCGCCCAGACTGCGTGGCCGGCTGGCCGGCATGTTTCAATTCAACATCGTTTTCGGCATCCTGGTCGCGTTCGTCTCCAACGCCCTACTCTCGGGTATTGGGCTGAATGCATGGCGCTGGATGCTGGGTGTCGCCGCGTTTCCCTCCTTCCTTTATGCGCTGTTGTGCTTGGGGATTCCTGAGAGCCCGCGCTGGCTGCTGAGTCGGAAGGGCGATCGAGCAGGCGGGATTGATGTGCTGCGCCGCATTCAACCGGAAGCCTCCGAAGCAGAGATCCAAGCTGTAGCGAACGACATTAGCGCTGCTTCAGCGGCGGAAGGAACGACCGGACTTTTCTGGTCGCGCCGCCTGCGCAAGCCGATCCTGCTGGCCATTCTGATTGCATTCTTCAACCAGCTTTCTGGGATCAACGCGATTCTCTACTTCGCGCCGCGCATCTTTGAACTCACAGGACTGGCGGCCAAAGCCGCTCTGCTGCAGTCGATCGGGATCGGGCTGACGAACCTCGTGTTCACCTTCGTGGGACTCTGGCTCATTGACCGCCTCGGGCGCCGAACTCTCCTGTACATCGGTTCCTTCGGGTACATCATCTCCCTTGGCCTGGTTGCGTGGGCGTTCTTTACGGAACACTACAGCATCGTGCCCGTGTGCATTTTTGCCTTCATCGCTGCGCACGCGATCGGGCAGGGAGCGGTCATTTGGGTTTTCATTTCCGAAATATTTCCTAACCGGCATCGCGCAGAAGGCCAGGCGCTCGGCAGTTTCACGCACTGGATCTTCGCCGCTTTGCTGACGACGTTCTTCCCCAGGATGGTTTCAAGCTTCCCGCCCGGATACGTTTTTTCGTTCTTCGCGGGCATGATGGTCCTGCAACTCATTTGGGTGAAAACCATGGTTCCAGAGACAAAGAACGTGCCCCTGGAACAAATCCAGCGGCAACTCGGCATCGAATAACGCGGCCGCGTTCTGCCAACGGCATTGGCTACAGCCAAACAGAAGGTAGACGCTATTTGCTGTCAGGAATTCTTTCTGTCAGAGACGCTTCAGCGACCCCAACATACTGATCTGCACCGCCGTAATAGAACAGGTATTTCTTGCCGTTGCGTGCCATCCCTTCCACGAAGACGACATTCGGCACCTGCCCTGTCTTTTCCCATGCCTTCTCCGGAATGAACAGCGGTGTGTCGCTGCGCCCCAACAGGCGGGACGGATCTTTACGATCGAAAACGGCTACACCCACACGATAGACAAGCTTGTCGTCGGCGCCGTTGTAAACCACGACGATGCCCTCCGCGGTGACGATAGGCGGCGGGCCGGGTTCGACTACGCGCGAGTCGAACTGCCCCGTTCGCCGTCCTAGGACTGGTGTCTTGGTCGCCTCGGTCCAGTTGACAAGATCCGCCGAATACGCCAGCCCCATCTCATCCGTTTTGTTTGCTGTTGTTCCCAGGAAATACATCCAGTACTTGCCTTCGATCTTCTCCGGAACGATCGCTCCGGACTTCGTCCACCCCATGTTCCAGTTCCCTTTGTACGCCGGCAGAATGACGCCCTTCCGCTCCCAGTGCGTCAGATCCTTCGAAGTCGCAAGGCACAGCTGTGCGTCCTTCTTGTTGTAACCGGTGTAGGTCAGATAGTACGTATCCGCAATCTTCACCAGCCTTGGGTCTTCGACTCCGCCGTCCCGTTCGTATGCCGTTTCCGGCTCAAGCACCGGTTGCGCCCGGCGCTCGAAGTGGATTCCATCCTTGCTCTCCGCATAGCCGAGACGCGACGTGCCGCGCGCGTCTTGCGCCCGATACAGCATGACGAACTTCCCGGCGTGAAACACGACTGCAGGATTGAATGTCCCGGCCGATTCCCAACCGTCGCCCCGGGGTGCAAGGATCGGATCCTGGGATAAGCGATGCCATGAGCCGAAGCTCCATCTTGGTTCAGCACGCAGCAGCAGAGAGGCCGCCAGCACGCCGAACCCGAGCGCCGAGTTTCGAAGCCATTGAGAAGAGCGCGAAATTCTCCTGTGCACGCGAAGACTCTACATCAGCGCTGCCGCTCCGCGGAAAGATTTCGCGGCGCTCCCAACTTTCTGATTCCGCCCACCCTGCCCAGGGATTATCATGTCCCGTCACGGCGTAACGACTCTCAAGAGAGGATGCTCAGCGGCCAGGTTGGCCGCTCGGGCGGGCTGGACCCGATCCACGATGAATCCTATTGCAGCCGTCACCCACCGCACGCTGGCAACGCTCGACCTGGTCATCATCGGCATTTACTTCCTGCTCGTCTTTTCCATCGGGCTCTACTTCGCCCGCAAGGAGCGCACTTCCACCGACTACTTCCTCGCCAGTCGCGACGTCGGCTGGTTCTTCATCGGCGCATCCTTGTTCGTGTCGAATATTTCCACCGAACATTTCATTGGCCTCTCTGGCACCGGCGCTTCGTCCGGACTCGCCGTCGGACACTTCGAGTGGCTGGCTTGCCTGATCTTGCTCATCTTGGGATGGGTCTTCGTCCCCTTCTACTTGCGCTCGAACGTATTCACCATGCCCGAATTTCTCGAGCGCCGTTTCAATCGCCAGTGCGCCGTGTACCTCGCGGGCATCTCGATCATCGCCTACATCTTCACCAAGATTTCCGTGCAACTCTACGCCGCCAGCGTCGTGCTCGAACGGGTCGCCGGATGGTCGCTGTGGAAGACGGCCGTCGTTCTCGTCATCGCCACCGGCATCTACACCATCGCCGGAGGCCTGGCTGCCGTTATCTATACCGACACCGTACAAACTCTCATCCTGATCACCGGCGCCGTCGCCTTGACGGTAATCGGCCTCGGCAAAGTGGGCGGCCTCGCGCATCTTCGCACCATGGTTCCCGAAGGCTACTTCCACATGATCAAGCCGGCCAGTGATCCGAATTTCCCCTGGACCGGCATCTTTTTCGGCGCGCCCATTCTTGGCATCTGGTACTGGTGTACCGACCAGGTGATCGTGCAACGTGTGCTCTCGGCCCGCGACGAAGGCCACGCTAAAGCAGGCACAATCTTCGCCGGCTTTCTGAAAATTCTGCCTGTCTTCATGCTCGTGCTGCCCGGAATCATCGCTTACGCATTGTTCCCCGAGCAGGTCGTGAAGCCCGATTACGCCTACCCGACGCTGGTGCTGAATCTCCTGCCAACAGGCCTCGTTGGACTGGTCATGGCCGCATTGCTCGCCGCCGTCATGGGCGCCATGAGCTCCGTCTTCAACTCGGCCTCCACGCTCGTCACACTCGACTTCTATAAAAAGATCCGGCCCGACGCCTCCGAGCGTCAGCTCGTCACCTTCGGCCGCATCGCCACCGGCTTCATGGTGCTGCTCGGCCTTTTGTGGGTGCCGTTCATTCACCTCATCAGCAGCCAGCTCTACATTTATCTGCAGAGTGTGCAGGCCTACATCAGCCCGCCCATCGCTGCCTGCTTCGTGCTCGGCATTCTCTGGACCCGCCTCAACGGCACCGGTGCCATCTCGTCGCTGCTCACCGGATTTGTCCTCGGCGCTTTCCGCTTCGTTACCGAACTGATGGCGAAGAGCGGAACCCAATTTACGGGATTCGTGAATAGTCTCGTCACCATGAACTTCCTGCACTACGCCATCTTTATGTTCGTGGTTTGCTGTCTGGTGCTGGTGGCGGTCAGCCTGATGACGCCCGCTCCCGATCGCCGCAAACTGGCCGGCCTCACTTTCGCCACCGTCGACGAGAAAATAGACACCATCCCAATGCACGGCATTGCCCGCAAGCCCGCCAAAGAAACGCCCACCGAACATCTGGTGAACGTAGTCTTCAGCCTGGCGTTGCTGGCAACCGTCGTGGGATTGTGGATCTATTTCAGATAGGAAGATCTCTCGTGAGGGCTCTCAGCTTTGGGCTGTGAGCCCTCAAAAGCAACGGCGAAAAAACTGCCCGCGCTCGTTTCTGTGCTCTTGCCGCCGCCAAGGTGACTATCGCAACAGGTAGATCAACGGTGTAAGTCCCGCGAGAGCGAGGCACAACAGCGATACGAGGCTTTGCAAGCCCGTCTCTCGATTGGAGAAGAAGTACGCATAGATGCCCTTGGCCATGTTATTGCTAGCTGCAGCGATCACGATTCCCGCCGCCCCGACGATCACCGGAACATCACGTCCCGCGGACTGAGCAATCCCCAGGATGAAGGGATCGACGTCTGCGAGTCCCATGATCCCGCCCAGAGCATAGACACCCTTATGGCCCAAGTAAACGACCGCCAGGTGCGTCGCAATCACCATGCTTACGAACAGAACCGCGAACAGCAGTGCCGCGCGCAGTTCAAGCGGGTTCCCAGGCTCGAGTTTCCGATCGCTTTTGTACTCGGATGAATCCGGGACACGTGACCACAACCATCCAGCCAATGCGGCTGAGCCAGCCAGAACAGCAAAAGGTATCCCCAGCACCCGGAGAAGTGCATGGTTGAACAGAGCCACGAGCAGGGCCAGCCGCAGGTACATCATCCCGGAGGCGATCAGCGTTGCCCCAGAGAAAAGGTGGGGCTGTTGTTCCGACGCCGATCGACGAGCGAGCGCGATCGTGGTGACCGTCGAAGAATATGCTCCACCCAGTATCGCGGAAAGCAGCACGCCGCTTCTTCCCTGCGTAATCTTAAGCAGGAGGTAGCTGCCGTAGGAGACACTGCTCACAGCAACCACGACTAACCAGGTTTTGAACGGATTGATCTGGAATTGGGTAAACTCCGCACGCGGCAGTACCGGGAGGATTACTGCAGTCAGCAGCAGAAACTTGGTAAAAGTGAAAATCTCATCCGGCGGGACACGTTGGGTCAGGCCTTCCAAAGAGGTCTTGAGGACCAGGAGAAACATGCTGATGACAGTGATTGTGGTGGCAATCCAGAGTTGATCGTGGTAGACGAGCGCTCCCAGCAAGTAAGTTCCGAGTGCAGATACCTCGGTGGTGACTCCGGAATTGTTCTCCGTGGAGAGTTTGTGAGTGTAAGAAACCACCAAGAGCGCTCCGATTACGGCGAAGCCCAATGCCACCGGAATAAGCTGGCTTCCGGACAGGAGCGCCATGACGTAACCGATGAGGCCAATCAGGGGGAATGTTCGAACACCTCCGAACGAATAGCGTTCGGGGTTGATCTTGCCCTCGCGTTCAAGTCCGATCAGGAAGGAAAGGAACAGTACAAGCAGAATCTTGGTTCCATCGGCGGGAAACAGGCGAAAAAGATCGTTTGGCATGTGTTTTCTTCGACCCGGAAAGACTGGCTCAGCGATACACCTCCGGAATAAATGTCTGTTCCTGCATTGGCGGTCTGATGTACTTGGTCTTATCGAGAGGTGGGAGCTTCAGCGGCTTGGGTGTAAGGTCCTCGTAGGGGATGAGACTCAACAAGTGCCGGATTACGTTGAGGCGGGCTTGTTTCTTTCTTTCCGCATTGACCACGTACCAGGGCGCCTGCTTGATATCCGTGTAGGCAAACATTTCGTCCTTGGCGCGCGAGAACTCCACCCAACGGCGCCGAGACTCCAGGTCCATTGGGCTCAGTTTCCAGCGTTTCGTGACCTCGTGCATCCGCTGCTGAAAGCGGCGCTCTTGCTCTTCATCGCTCACCGAGAACCAATACTTCACCAGGAGGATTCCAGATCGAACCAGCAGCCGCTCGAACTCGGGGCAGCTATGCAGGAACTCGATGCATTCGGTGTCGCTGCAAAACCCCATAACGTGCTCGACACCGACCCGGTTGTACCAGCTTCGATCGAACAACACGATCTCGCCCTTGGCGGGAAGGTGTGCGACATAGCGTTGGAAATACCACTGTGTCCGTTCTCTTTCTGTCGGCACACCGAGCGCGACCACCCGGCAGACCCGGGGGTTGAGGCTTTCCGTAATTCTCTTGATGGCACCCCCTTTGCCTGCCGCATCGCGACCTTCGAACAGGACCACCACCCGTAATCCTTTGTGTCGCACCCACTCCTGGAGCTTGACCAGTTCGATCTGGAGCCGACGCAACTCTTTCTTGTAGCTGCAGTCCTGTCCCAGCGATAAATGCGTTGGTCTGCTCGGCGGTTTTTCGCGATCCTGGTTTCGTTTTTTTCCCATACCAATGCTCCCCCGCTGAGAACGAGGCATCGCAATTTGCCTGATGTGGCTGACCCTCCGGGTCAACGAACAACCACCATGACCCTTTCATCGGCAACTGTCAGCGATTTCATAAGGGATTGCATGGCAACGAAGGTTACAGAGGGCTTGGGCCGCGAGGGTTCGCCATTCTCCGTGCGTAACGCGGAGACGCCTGCAATCAGCCGCTCGCCGAAGTCCAGCGCCGTTCCACTGGAGAAAAAGGCCGCCTCGGCCGAATAACTTCTTCCAACCATCTACGAAGATTTTCGTTGACACTACGAACGCCTTCGTAGTACTCTCCCTCCCCATGAAGCAATCATCCCCGCAGAAGCCGACCGCCGCGGAACTCGAAATCCTGCATGTGCTCTGGACTCGCGGCCCGTCCACGGTCCGCGAAGTTCACGAAACCCTTGCCGAAACCAAGGACGTCGGCTACACCAGCATCCTCAAATTTCTGCAGATCATGACCACAAAAGGCCTGGTCCGGCGAAACGAAACCCAGCGCGCGCACGTCTATGAGGCATGCCTGCCCGCCGAGCAGACCAAGCGTCAGCTCGCGGGAGACATCCTGCAGCGCGTCTTTGCAGGCTCGGCCAGCCAGCTCATGATGCACGCCCTCGCTGGCAAGAAGGCCTCGCGCGAAGAGATCGACGAACTGCGCCGCCTGTTGAACGACTACGAAAGGAACCGCCGATGACTATCGCGAACTGGATTTCTCCGGAAGTGATGCGGCCCGCGGGCTGGGCACTGCTGCATTTCCTGTGGCAGGGAACAGCGTTGGCGGCGCTGGCGGCGGTCGCGATGATGCTCTTCCGTCGCGCCTCAGCCCGGTATCTCGTAGCGGTCAGCGTCCTCGTCGCGATGCTGGCCGCTCCGGTCGCAACCTTCTTCTACTACCGCAACTCTCGAACCTTAGCGACGTGGACACCATCGGCACCCGCCCCAACCCTGATGCACCTAGCCGATTGGAAACCAGCACCGGCCGCGTCCTTCGCGCCGCAACTCATCGCGCTCGACTTGTTCCCCTGGATCGTCCAGGCATGGTTGATCGGTGTGGCGCTCTTCAGTCTGCGCAGCGTAGGCGGACTAGTACTACTCGAGCGCATGCGTCGCCGCGAGTCCCGCCCCGTGAACGGCAAGCTGCGCGATCTCTGCCTCGATCTGCAAGCCCGTCTCCGCGTCACTCGCTCCATCCGCTACTGCCAGTGCGCATGGCTCGAAGCCCCCGCCGTCATCGGATGGTTCCGCCCAGTAGTCTTCCTGCCGCTGACCGCACTGACCGGACTCTCCGAACCGCAACTGCAGGCCGTCATCGCCCACGAACTGGCGCATATCCAACGCCTCGACGCCTTCGTCAACGGATTCCAGGTCGTGGTCGAAACCTTGCTCTTCTACCACCCCGCCATCTGGTGGCTGAACCAGCGCATTCGCCAGGAACGTGAGAACTGCTGCGACGACGCTGCCATCGAGCTCTGCGGCAACCCCGTCGAATACGCCCGTGCCCTCACCTTGATGGAAGAGTGGCGCGTAGCGCCTGCGCTTGCCATGGCCGCCAACCGTGGTCCTCTCTCCGCCCGCATCATGCGGCTGCTGGGAATCAATCATCTGCGTTCCGGATTGCGCGGCATCGGCCTGACCGCTGGCGTGCTCAGCCTCAGCGTCGCCCTCGTTGTTGCGAATGCGATCTTCGGCATTACGGAAAAAGTCAGAGCGCAGGCCACGCCCGCAGCACCGGCAGCTCCCGCGGCGAAGTCGCGTCCCGCGGCAAAACCAGCGCCAGTTGCAAAGCCGTCTCCGGTGTCGAATGCCGATCCTGCTGAAGCTCCCGTCACCGCCGGGTCCTACATCGACGGCATGAAGGCCGCAGGCCTCGGCGACATCTCAGTCGACGACCTCATCGCACTCAAGATCCAAGGTGTCACCCCCGAGTACGTGCAGAAGATGAAGGAACTCGGAATTCGCCCCGACGCAGACACGCTCGTCGGCATGAAGGTACAAGGCGTCACGCCCCAGTACATCGCTGACCTCCGCGCCGCCGGCGTCAATGTCGACAACGAAGAAATCATCGGCATGAAAGTGCAAGGCGTCGACGCCGGATATGTCCGGGCCCTGCAGCAGGAAGGCATTCACGCCGACGCCGACGAAATCATCGGCATGAAAGTACAAGGTGTTACGCCCGAATATGTGCACGGTCTCAAAGAGCAGGGATTTCAACCGAGCGCCGACGACCTGATCGCCATGAAGGTCCAGCACGTCACGCCGGAATACATCCGCGATATTCACGCTCTAGGCCTCAAGCCGACCGCGGAAGAAATCATCGGCATGAAAGTGCAGGGCGTAACGCCGGACTACATCAAAGCTCTGCAATCGGCAGGCTTCAAGTTCGACGTCGACGACGTGATCGGCGCCAAAGTGCAGGGCATAACGCCCGAGTTCATCGAGAAAGCGAAGAAGCACGGTTTCCAGAACCTGACCCTGGACAAGCTGATCCAACTGAAACACCTCGGCGTTCTGGACAACGCCGCCGAGATCTAGCCCAGCGTCATAAGCAGTGATTTTGAGTGGCGCAGCGGTTCACCGCTGCGGAAAAGAAGCTCTTCAACAAATCGGCTTTAGCCGCTGCGGTTCGCTGTTGATCGCAATACTTGCGGGCCGCAAGGAGAAGAATCATGAGACTATTCCGCACCATCACCTTCCTGCTCTTCGGCCTCTGCATCATCTGGGCCATCGTCGCCAAAGGCTCCACGAGCCCGCGCACCGGAGACTGGACCCTCCGCAAGTCCATCGAACCAGGCAAAGTCGAGTTCTCTCTCATCGAGCACCATCGCAACGGCAATTCCAATCACCAATCCGACTGGCCGACGGCCGCATTTCAGGGCGTCGACTTTTCCAAGCCCGGCCGTCAGGACGTTCATTTCACCATTACCCGCGACGCCGGCAAGCTCGACTGTGAAGGCTACCTCAAGGACGGCGAAGGCGCCGGCCTCTTCCACTTCGAGCCCAATCCCGACTATGCCCGCCAGATGCAATCTCTGGGCTTCTCCGTCGACGACGACGAGCAATACGGCATGGCCGTTCAGGACGTGAGCCTCGAATTCGCCCGCCAGATGCAAGCCGAGCACCTGACCGATCTCGACACCGGCAAGCTGATCGCCTTTCGCATCTTCAACGTGAATTCGCAATTCATGGCCGACCTGCGCGCGGCAGGCCTGAACGTCTCCGACAGCAACAAGCTCGTCGCCTTCCGCATCCACGGCGTAACTCCGCAGATGATCCGCTCACTCAAACAGGCCGGCTATTCCCCAAGCGAAGACGAACTGATCGCCATGCGCATCCACGGCGCCACGCCAGAATGGATGGAGGCGCTCAAGAAACACGGGTACGACCACATCGAAATCGAAAAACTCATCGCCTTCCGTATTCACGGCGTCTCGCCCGAGTTCATCGAAAAACTGCAGGGCCTCGGTTACCAGCACCCGGAACCCGACCAGCTCATCGCCATGCGCATCCACAACGTGACACCGGAATTCATCGCCAACCTGCATTCCCGCGGAATCCAGCACCCGACCATCGACGAGCTAGTCAGCATGCGCATTCACGGCATCGACTGAGAGAAGTAGCGACGGCATCTTGCCGGCTGTCGCGGGTCGTCTCGCCCGAGTGTTCTGGTCGAAGGCCATTCACGACCCTGCGACGGATCACACCGCGCTGATTGCAAGTTTTTGCACTCCTCCTCATAGAATCTACGATCGCCGATAGTTTTTTTGTTTACACGAGGCGAGCGGAAACAATACACTCGCCGACATTCCATTTCGGAGGGGTCCCCCGCTCCTCCTTGAGAAGATTTCGGTCCAGGCAAAAAGATTTCGGCTCAATTTCAAAACTGCCGCTTCGCGGATATGCCTGCGAGTGTGCTCCTCGCGGGCAAGGCTCACGCGAAAGCGCGAACGAAAGGCTGACCTATGAGACTCCTCGCCCGCACCCTGTTCCTCGCTTGTCTGACATCGCTGCTCCTCAGCGTTTCCGCACTTTCACAACAGAAGCCAGGGTCCCAGGACGATTCAGTCGCCGGTCTGAAACCGGCACAGCCGCCGCGCGCTCGGGCGAAGTCCGGCGGGGAAGAAGCGGAAGGTGACGATGCCACTGCGCGCATGCTCTGGCAGCGCAAACAATTCGGCATCCCCACCGCGGAGTTCAAGCGCAAGATGCTGCAGGAACGCGCCCAGCGAATCGCGGCCGAGCGCTTGCACGGTGTTGGCGCTCCTTCTGTCTCCGGGCCCGCGTGGATTCCGATCGGCCCCGAAGGCGCCGACTACGAAGTCAACGGCAGTTTCACCGGACAGGTTCGCGACAGCGGTCGCGCGCGCAGGATCCTTCCGCATCCCACCGATCCTGATACGCTCTACTTCCTCACCTCCGGAGGCGGTTTGTGGGTGACCCACAACTTCACCGCCCCGAACACGACCTGGACGCCTCTCACCGACAGCCTCCCCACCACCACTGGCGGGTCGGTCGCATTCGGACGCACGCCGAATGTACTCTACCTCGGACTCGGCGACCCGTTCGATGTCATCAACATTGGCGGCGCTATGGTCAAATCGATTGACGGAGGCCAGACTTGGGGCCCGGTCTTTGATCTCGGCGCAGCGCTCTCCGTACGCGACATTCTTGTCGATACCAGCGGCTCGGACGACGTGGTCCTCGTCGCCACCAACGACGGCCTCTATCGCTCCACCGACAGCGGCGCCACCTACACACGGATTCTCGGCGGCACCGGCGAACTCTTCCAGGGCCAGATTATCTGGAGCTTCGCTCAGACCAGCGCCGGCATCATCCTCAACGCCCAGCCTTGCGCCGCAGGCAACATCGGCGAAGCCTGTGGTACGAACAGTGGCTTGTATGTTTCCACGGACCTGGGCGCGAACTGGGCCGCCATACCGAACACGGGAGGCGTTTACTCCGGCGCCGGCCGCGCGACACTTGCCGTTGGAGCGCCCGGCGACAGCATCGTCTATGCTTTCGCCGAGAACACCGCCTCCACCGATCAGAAGGACTTATTTCGCTCCGTCGATGGCGGATTGAACTGGACTGCCCTCGGACTGAACGCCAAGGCTCCCACCAATCCCAACTCCGACAACCCCAACATGGACTTGATGCACGGCCAGTCCTGGTACAACCAGATGATCCTCGTCGACCCGCGCGATGCGGGTCGCAACACCGTCTACCTCGGCGGCAATTTGAGCAGCGCGAAGACCACCGATGGCGGCGCGACCTGGACTCTGTTGAGCACCTGGCTCTACTCCGTACTCGGCGTGCCCAACGCCAATCTGCCCTACGTCCACGCCGATTTTCACGCCGCAGCTTTGAGCACCGCAGGCGCGCCGACACTGCTGTTCGGCAATGATGGCGGCATCTTCTTTAGTACCGACGAAGGCGTCACCTGGTCGAGCGACAAGAACAACGGCCTGCAGACCCACCTCGTGTACTCGATCAGCTCCACCCCGGGTTTCCCGGCCAACGTCATCGGCGGTCTCCAGGACGATGGAACTCGCGTGCGCGAAGGGAATAGCAAGATTTACAACCAGAGCCTGGGTGGCGACGGCATCGCCGCAACCTGGAGCCAGGGCAACACCAACATGTCCGCCACCAGCCTTCCCGGTAACTCCTACGGCGTGACCCTCACCAATTCGGTTCCCGATCTCATCGCTACCTGGTTCCGCTTCAGTTTCACCACCGGCGGCACAACTTTTTATTCGCCTGTCACTATCCCGGCGCCGGCCGTCGCTCCCACCGGCAAGATCATCTATTCGGCTACTGTCGGGCGCGTGTTCTGGATTGACCTCGGCGTAGCGCCTCTGGCTGTACACGTCATCGGTCAGCCAGGCGTGAACGGAATTCCCTCGACTGTGAGCTTCCGCGCCGCTATCCACGGGCTCGGCGTAAGCCCTGTCGACCTGCTGCACGTCGGAATTCCAGCCACTGGCGGCCACGTCGAACTCACCAGCAACGGAGGCGCGAGCTGGACCGACGTCGCCATGAATACCGCCGTGCCGGGCTTCAATTCCAGCATGGAGAGCGTCACCTACGTCGACAACTCCGTTATCTTCGCCACGTCGGTTGCGCCTTTTGCCGGCGCCGTCCGCGTGGCCAAATCCATCGACGGCGGCGCAACCTGGGCCGCAGCCAACAATGGTCTTCCCGATGTGCAAGTCGAGCGCATCATTGTTGACCCCAGCGACCCCAGCAAGCAGACCCTGCTCGCTGCAACCTATGCCGGCGTCTACCGCTCCACCGACGGCGGCGCCAACTGGACCGCGTATGGCACCGGACTCCCCAGCGTCGCCGTGCGCGACATCTATATGCCGCCCGACGGCAGCTTCGTCCGCATCGCCACCTATGGACGCGGCTTCTGGGAACTCCCTTCTCTCACCTATGTAAACTCCACCCTGACCGACGACGTCACCTCCTGCGACCATGACGGATCGCTCGACAACAATGAAACCGGTCACCTAACCATCACTCTCCACAACGACAGCTCCACGACTCTGACCGGCATCACAGCCACCGTGACCTCCACCAATTCTGCCGTCAGTTTCCCAGGCGGCAATGTGGTCAGTTTCCCCATCGCTCCCGGAAACTCCGATACTACGGCGTCGTTGGCGGTCGCGATGTCAGGAGCTGCGGGCATCCAGCAGGCCGACTTCACGGTTGCCTTCAACGATCCCGCGCTCGGACTGCCTTCTCCCGTGACGGCGCTCGCGTCCTTCCGCGCGAATTACAACGAAGTGCCGAACTCCAGTGCGAACGACAACTTTGAAGCCAACAACAGCGCCTGGACCGTCACCGGCCTTCCCGAAAATGTTCCTGACACCCTCAGCTGGCGTCATGTCCAGATCACGCCCCTCGAACATCGCTGGTTCGGCCTCGACTCCAACGCCAATACGGACCAGTCCCTCATCTCGCCGGTGATGCACGTCGGCAACGGCACCTTCACGTTTGCCTTCGAAACCCGCTTCCGCTTTGAGTTCTCGGGCAGCAGCTTCTTCGACGGCATGGTGCTCGAACTCAGCAACGACGGCGGCTCCACCTGGACCGACATCGGCTCTTCCGCCAGCCCAACCTACAATCACACTCTGTTCACCCCCGACGACGGAGTCCTCTCGGGACGTCCCGCCTACTCCGGCAGCAGCGCTCTCTATCCAGCGGGCTTCACCGCAGTCACCGTGAATCTCGGCACCACCTACGCCGGCCAGAATGTGCGCATCCGCTTCCGTATCGGAACCGATAGCGTTGGGTTCGGGCCCGGAGCGGAGATCCGGAACTTCACGACCTCAGGCCTGGCGAACACTCCCTTCCCGGCCGTAGTTGCCGACAACGGCCTGTGTCCTACAACCACTACCGTCAGCTCCAACCACAATCCATCGACCTTCGGTGATGCGGTCACTTTCAACTCCACCGTAACCGGCGGGCTTTCTGTTCCGACTGGAACCGTCACCTTCCTCGACGGTGTCAATTCGATCGGCTCCTCGGCGGTCGACGGCGGAGGCCAGGCGTCACTCGCGACGTCCTCTCTCACCTCGGGCTCGCACTCCATCACTGCGAACTACGGTGGTGACTCAGGCCACGCGGCCAGCACTTCCATCGTGCTCTTGCAATCTGTCCAACAGACAGCAACCACGACCACGATCAGCTCGAACCTGAACCCGTCGGTCTTCGGACAATCCGTGACCTTCACGGCCAACGTAACCACGACCGCTGGCGTGCCATCCGGCAATGTCACGTTCCTCGACGGCGCCACACTGCTGGCAACCGTTGCCGTCTCGGGCGGAACCGCCTCCTTCAGCACTTCGACGCTTTCCGTCGGATCCCACACCATCTCCGCCAATTACGGCGGTGATTCGGATCACTCCGGCAGTTCCGGGTCGACCTCGCAATCCGTCAATCCGGCCTCGAGTTCCACTGCTCTGACTTCCGACATCAACCCCGCCGTATTCGGCCAGACGACCACTCTCACCGCCGCCATCACTACGCAGTTCGGCGGCAACGCCACCGGGACGGTCACCTTCACCGATGGCGCCACTACTATCGGTTTGTCCCCCATCTCCGGCAACAGCGCCGTCCTTACCACCGCCCTCGCCGTAGGCACACACCCGCTGAAGGCCACTTACAGCGGCGACGGCAACGTCAGCGGCAGTACATCATCCGCGCTCAGTGAGAAAGTCAACAAGGCCAGCACCTCCGTCACCCTGACCTCGTCGGAGAACCCGGCCGTGGTCGGCGACCCCGTCACTTACACCGCCACGGTCGTCCCGCAGTTCAGCGGAACTCCGAGTGGAACCGTCACCTTCAAGCAGGGCGGAGTGATCGTCGGCACCGCTCCAGTAGCCGGCGGCGTCGCCACCTTTACCACGTCTTACTCCAGCAGCGGCTCGTTCCTCATCAAGGCGAGTTACTCCGGAGATAGCAGCTTCCTTGCCAGCACCTCCGCGGCCCTAAAAGAAGTCGTCGGACACAGTGCCGTCGCCATCTCCGTCGCGTCCAGCCTGAATCCATCCGTGTTTGGTCAGACGGTTACCTTCACCGCCACCCTGACCACATCCGGGTCCTCGCTCGACGGGCAAACCGTAACCTTCAAGACCGGAATGACAACCCTTGGCACCGCGACGATCAGCGGCGGCCAGGCATCGATCTCGACCGCAGCTCTGGCTACCGGCAGCCGAGTCGTGAAAGCCTCCTATCCGGGAGACGCCACTCATGACCCGACCTCTGGATCGGTCACCCAGGTAGTCCAGAAAGCCACCACGACGACGGTGCTCACCTCCGACGTGAATCCATCCACGCTTGGACAAGCCGTCACCTTCACCGCGACGGTCAGTTCCGCCACCGCCGTTCCCGACGGCACCGTGAAGTTCAAGCGAGGCAGCGTGTTACTGGGAACAGGAACTCTCTCCGGCGGAGTTGCAACTCTGACAGTAAGTACGCTGCCGGGTGGTTCCAACACCATGAACGTGACGTATGTCCCGACGGCCAACTTTGTAGGCAGTTCCGATTCGCTGGTCCAGCAGGTGCAATGATTCAGAGTGACGCGGGCCCCACTCATTCGCGTGCAGTTGCGAATGAGTGGGCCCTCGACAAAGCATAGCGCCAGCCTCCGGCCTGCCTCGTACGCAGGGTCAGGTTTCCGCGCACTGACTCGCTTCATTCCCCAGCCAGGCGCTATACTTACGACCCAGAAAATCTGGAATTCTGGGCAACATCGGCTTCTCGCCATGGAAGCTGCCTCCAAATTCAGGTTCCGAGGATGGTTCAAGGCCGGGTCACTCAGCTGCCTCGGGCTGGCGATCATTTCGTCGGCGCAGACTCCATCGCCAACCCAGGAGCAGGGCACTGCCCCAACCCCCGCCAGGCAAACCATCACGATTCCCGACGGCACGGCAGTACAGATGCGTTTCGCCCAACGCGTTCGTGCCGTCCTGCGCACCGCGAACGGCATGGAAATGATGGCCCAGCGCGGGGACACGGTTCGCCTCGTCGTCGCCGAAGATGTCCGTGTACAGAACCTGATCGTCATCTGCAAGGGTGCCATAGGGCAGGCGACGGTAGATGGCGCGTGGAAGCCTACCCCCACCCACTACGGGAAAAATGTCCAGTCTCCGGAAACCGACCTTTCCCTGCGGCTGGACTGGATTGAGGATGTTACCGGCCAGCGGATTCCCCTTCGTGTTGCTCCCCAGGGAAAAGCCAAGCCGTTCATGGTTGACGTGTTGATCCAGAAGGGTGGCACGGTTGCCCGCGCCTCAAGCTTCCGCCGCGACCTGCTGCAATCCATGACCATGACGATCCTGGTCACTTGGGCGCACGAACTCAACTGGATCCCTGCCGGCACTCGGATCACCGCCTTCGTCCATGGAGCACCGACTCTCGACCCGGCTGAAGTCAAACAGGCGCTGACGTTGCTCCCCATCCCCGACGCGAACGCGCTGTTGACGATCTATCGCCCCAAGGGCCAAAAGAAGGAGCATACGTTCGTGTCCTGCGACGGGCGCCAACTCGCCAGGCTCGGATCGAAACAGCACACAACCATCGAGCTCACGCCCGGCAAGCATGCGTGCCAACTGCCCTCCGAACCACGGGTGGAGATTTCTGCGGAAGCCGGCGAGCAATACTTTCTCCAGGTGCGCTACAAAGCTCTACCGGGCAAGTGGGAATTGAATCCTGTGTCTGTCTCCGAAGGCGAAGACAATGTGGCCAACTCGGAAGCCATCGCCAGCGACTAGTGGGCTGTCGCGGACAGAGCGTTACCAGGAGCCGTTGACGAACCCTCCGTGTAGGTTGCCTACCTTGCCACTTTCCCCAATTGTCATCTCGAGCCGTCTGCAGGCGCAGCCTGGGACGAGCGAGGGATCTGCAATCCTGGCGTGAAAAAAGTCCGCATCTCGGCCTATTGCTGGTGACTTTCCGCAACTCAGAACGTTCACGGTAACGAATGCACTGCCCCACCCAAGTAGTGCCGCACAGGGCGATGATCTGGATTAAGGATGGGAAGGTGCAGCTTGATTTTCCAGCACCGCGCGCAATGCCTGCACCCGGCTCAACATGGAGTTAGCTTCGGTACGCAATCGCCCCGGAGTGGCGGCAGCGCTGCGAAATTCCACCTCAGCTTCCGCCAGATGGTTGGTTTGCACATACGCCTTAGCGAGGTAGTAGTGCGCCGGTTGCACATACGGCGACTTCTCGTCCGCCAATGCGTTCTTCAGCGGATCCACGGCCTCCGCCGGTCTGGAGAGCATCAGCTTACAGATGCCGAGAAAGAAATTCGTTTCCGGCGCGCTTGGGTCAGCGGGAACGGCTTGCTCCAGAAAGTCGGCGGCGGTGTTGTAACGCCCTTCCACATAAGCCTGCATTCCTTTTTGGAATAGTCCTCGCGCAATTGCCAGATTCGCCTGGCTTGGTTTTCCATCGTTCAGGGTCTTGAATACATCGGACTTGCCGCCTTTCCCGGTCCGGGTTTTTGTGCCCGAGAAACCGGAGAACGTGTACGCCGGTGGTTGCACGACTCCGAGCCGGAAACGTTCTGAAGCGACTTCCTCACTCTCCTGCGCACTGCCCGCCTTCTCAGCCGATTGCACCGCGGAGTGACTGCCTTCCGAGGAAGGCGGCGTGCTGACGATCTCGGGTCGGTTAGGCTCGCTGCTCGGCGTCGGCGGGAGCACCGACTGCGGCGCCGATTTCCCCGCCGCCGATTTCACCACGGAAGATTGGGAGGATTGCGCCCCGGGGGACGAAGGCACCTGCGGCGGTTGCTTGTTGCCCGCTCCCGCTGGAACAGCGTGCTGAACCGCCTCCGGATGCGACTCCGTATTCGAAGCACTGGAGGTTGCGGCCTGCGCAGGCGAGGGCCGCTCATTCACTTCCGCCGACACCGATGAGTTCAAAGCAACCTGGGAATTCTGAGCGGTCGCGTCCGGTTTCGGAGCGCGTACCAGGTAATATCCGCCAACCAGGCCGACGATCACCACTGCCGGGAGTGCGGCCGCCCATTGCCATCGAAACCCGGCCTTCCGGCTCGATGACTGCGAGCGAACCTCGTGCGCCCGTTCCGCAAGGTCGTGCGCCACATTCTGCAGCACCTCCACCGCTTGCTGGCACCGGGGGCACTCAAGGAGATGGATCTCGAAGTCGTCCTCCAGGGCGGGGTCGAGGTGGCCGCTCACGTACTTTTCGACGAGTTCGTTCCGTTCCAACTCCCGGCAATCCATAGCTCGCCCCCGATGTTTATGTGGTCGCGAAGCTCACTTTTGTGACACGCGCACAAACTTTTTTGTGATCTTCTTGATCATCCTCGACTTGCGCGCCCGCACCGCCTCGTGCGACAGGTTCAGCCGCTCTGCCACTTCCGCCAGAGGGTGCCCGTCCACCAGCGACAACAACAAAATCTGCTGATCGGTCGCGCTGAACGATTGCAGTTCGCGACGCACCAGCCGCTGCCTCTCCGCCGACTCCAGCTCTCCCACCAAGTCCACACTCGGAACCTCGACCGAGTCCAGATCGCATTCGGACCGCCGCGCTCGCGTGCGCAGGTAGTTGTTGATCAGATTTCGCGCAGTCCCCTGGATGAAGGCGGGCAGTTTGCAGGACTCTCGCAACTGACCCTCCCGCAGCGCCCTGAGTACTGCCATCAGAACTTCCTGGGTCAAATCGAGCGCCGCATCGCGATCGCGCGTCCGGGCGACCGCGATCACGAACACGCCGCGCCGGTAGGTGCTGACGAGTTCATCTTCAGCCACCCGATCGCCGGCATAAATCCGCTGGGCGAGGGAGGTGTCACCCTCGTTCGCGGGCGGGACGAGCGCCTGCTGTCCTTCCATAAGTGTGTGCCCAGGAAACGCGCAACTTCCTGACGAACTTGGCCCCTGGCCCCTGGTAGGTCGTGCAGATTCTACCCCGAAATCCTCCGTTTTGGACCGGGCGCCGCGTTGCTTGTCACAAAAACTCGATAGCAACCACACAGTACCGAGGGTGCGCACTTCCTCAACAAAATGAAAATCCAAAAAGGAGAATGGAAATGAAAACGAACTCTGCACGTAGCCTGCTGGTGCTGGGCGCGATGTTTGCCTTGGCGCTGGTTCCCCTCCAGGCACAAGCCAGCCATTGCTCGACTGCGGCCGCAGCCGGGAAATGGTCCTACACCTATTCCGGAACCATCTTCACGCCGAACGGACCGGTTCCCGCCGCATCGGTCGGGCACTTCGTCCAGGACGCCGCCGGCAACCTGACCGGCAGCCAGGCACGCAGCGTAGCCGGCACCTCGGGGGTCGAGGACATTTCCGGCACTATCAGCGTCAACAAGGACTGCTCGGGTACGGCCACGATCAGTGTGTTCGTGAACGGGCAACTGCAGCGTACGGCCGTCTTGGCCATCGCCTTCGACAACAACCTGAACCATGCTCGTGGGATTTTCGAGTCGCTCGTGCTCCCGGATAACACCAATATCCCCGTCACGATCACGACCGATAACACGAGGCAGTTCCCTCGGAACTGACAACCGGGGCGGGACCCGCGTCCTGCCCTCGGTTTCTTGTCACAGAAATCCCATCGCAGCCACATATTTGCGGAGGCTATGTGCCATGACAACGAAGATTCTAAGAAGTGTACTTCTCGCGTTAACTCTGTTACTCGCCACTGAAACGTTTGCAGCCGCCAGATTCGACCATGCCGAGTATTTCCAGGCTACTTCAGCCGGCCAGAAGAAAGCGGGCCCTTCCGTGAAAGGCAGCCTGTCCTTCAATGCGGAGACCAAATGTGTCGAGTTTCTGAACGACAGCAGCTCTGCCGCGTTCAGCATCAAGTACGACTCCATCAAGAACTTCCTGTACGAGCAATCTGCGACGCCGCGCTACGCTGAGGCGGTGCTGGTTTCACCCCTGTTCCTGTTGTCGCATTCGAAAAAGCACTATCTCACGATCCAGTACGCCGACCTGAGCGGCGCCGGACAGTTCGTGATCGTCCGTCTGGACAAGAAAAACGCGCGCGCAGCCGTCGCCGCCGCCGAATCCGAGACCGGCAAGAAAGTCGAGCGAGTGGAAGAAAAATAGCACCTCAATCGGACGGAAACCGATGAAGTGTAGACCGATTCTGGTGTTCATGCATCATCCGAAGTGGGGGCGCCCCAGGTCTCGCGCTCGAAACACGGGGCGCCCCCGGTATCTTCGGTGTCGACTGCGTTGCGCGAGAAATACGGGCCAGCCCGACCTCAGACCGGACACCTTACACCTGCCCTTCTGAATTCTGCGTGCCGGTGGCGTGATCTTGAGCTCAATTTCGATTACCTACTGTGGAGGCAACCGATCGTCAGGTGTGGCTCGCAAGGGTCGGCCCTGGGCGTGACCGTCGCCTACTCTCAGCTACGAGGAGAATCTACAAAATGTCTTTCAAGCCTGCTGCTCTCCTGCCCATTGTGCTGCTTGCGATTTCGGCCCTGACTCATGCCCAGACGAAGACTGGAGCCAAAGCTGCGAACCAAATCCGCCCTGACACGTCGACGTGCACCGTGACCTTCGACAATGCGTTGCCGAGGTTTTGCGTTACCCAGAATGGCAACATCGAGGACTTCGAGTTTCCCGATGGTATCAACCAGATCTTCACGGAAGGATATGGAATCTGCGACGACACCACTACGGAAACCAGTTATTTCGACGTCGGAACCCGCGATAGTGGAAATTGGCTGCCGGGCGTGATCACCGCCGGCGGCGCGAACAACAAACTGCCGCTGACCATTAAGCGCACGACGGCAGACGGCGTCTGGACCCTCACGCAGACCTTCAACAGAAGCACGATGGACGAATACGTGAAAGTTCAAATCACCCTGAAGAACAATACGGCTGTGACGCGTTTTATCGAGGTCACACGCTATGTGGATGTCGATGCGGACGGCATCACCGCCGACAACTTCTTTCAAGGAGTTTCCAATTCCGCCTTTGGATTCCTCTCGCTCAGCGAAGCCTTCCCCAACCACGGTCTGCTGATGCATGCGCTGGCATCGCCACACAACTATTTTGGCTTCAACGTCGCGTCCGGCGATGTTGATCCGTGTGGCTTCAGCGATAACGATCCCGTAAATCCCACCGTGGGCGATGAAGCAGTCATGTACATGTGGATTCCGAGTGGAAGCGGCGCGGTTCCCGCCAGGAAGTCGGTCACGTTCGTGCTCGAATATCGCGCGATGTAGGAAGGATGGACGGAATTCAGCGGGAACCCACGTCTCGCATAACGTCAAATTCACCGGGTACCCTGGGTCTCGCGGTGTGAGACCCGGGGCGTCTGTCTTGACCCCGTTTTGTGACGTTCGTCCTTGACAATCTTTCCCTGCATCAAGATAATGACATCACACTCTACATAGCTCATTGAAAATATTGGCCAAAACGGAACGCACCCTAACCCCTTTGTCTGCAAGATTTTGCCTCCAACTCCTTGGGGTTCAAGATTTTGCCCGGATTGTACAGGCTAAGGCTTTGATTCCAGATATTTTGTCTCGGGAAGGGGGAGGGGGGAGGGGGGCCTTTTACCAGATAGTTAACCCCAGCTCCAAAGACCGCTCGTCAAAAAATCGCCCCTTCACTCGATTGCCATCGAACCCCACCCGGGATTAAGATTCCTCCCCAGATCCTGCCTTTTCCAAAATCTTCGAACGACGAAAAATCGAACGACGCAACAAGGAGGTTCTATGGCAGTTGCCGTTTACCCGATCAATATCGATCCGCGCGTGACCGACTTCATCGCCCGTCCGCGCCAAATGCTCATCAACGGCAAGTGGGTCAATGCCGCGTCGGGCAAAACCTTCCCCACCTACAATCCTGCAACTGGAGAGGTTCTGGCCAACATCGCCGAAGGCGATCGCGAGGACATCAACAACGCCGTCTCTGCAGCGCGCAAAGCCTTCGAGAGCGGCGCGTGGCCGCGCATGAGCGCCTCCGAACGCGGACGCCTCATCTGGAAACTCGCCGACCTGGTCGAAGCCCACGTCGAAGAGTTCGCCATGCTCGAGTCGCTCGACAACGGCAAACCGCTCGCAATCGCGCGCGCCGCCGACGTCCCGCTCGCCGTCGACCTCTTACGCTACATGGCTGGATGGGCAACGAAGCTCGAAGGCACGACGATCCCTATCTCCGTCCCCTACACGCCCGGCGCGAAGTATCTCGCCTACACCCTGCGTGAACCGGTTGGAGTTGTTGGACAGATCATCCCGTGGAACTTCCCGCTGCTCATGGCCGCGTGGAAACTGGGACCGGCTTTGGCCACTGGCAATACAGTCATCCTGAAACCTGCCGAGCAGACGCCGCTCACAGCGCTGCTTCTGGGCGAGTTGATCACCGAAGCTGGATTTCCTGATGGCGTTGTCAACATCGTTCCCGGATACGGCGAAACTGCAGGCGCAGCGCTGGCCGCGCACGACGGAGTCGACAAGGTCGCCTTCACCGGATCAACCGAAGTCGGGAAGCTCATCGTGCACGCGGCTGCGGGCAACCTGAAGAAGGTCTCACTCGAACTCGGCGGTAAGTCGCCGAACGTGATTTTCAAAGACGCTGACATCGATACGGCGATTGCCGGATCGGCCAGCGCCATCTTCTTCAACCACGGACAATGCTGCTGCGCGGGTTCGCGTCTATTCGTCGAACGGCCGGCGTTCGACCAGGTGGTCGAAGGAGTCGCAGCCGAGGCGAAGAAGATCAAGGTCGGCTCGGGTCTCGATCCGGACACGAACATGGGCCCGCTGGTTTCTGAAGAACAGTTGCGCCGTGTCTGCAGCTATCTCGAAAGCGGATTGACAGAAGGCGCGAAAGCGGTCACGGGCGGCAAACAAGTCGGCGACAAAGGCTACTTCGTCGAGCCAACCGTGCTGGTCGACACCAAAGACAACATGAAAGTGGTGCAGGAAGAAATCTTCGGGCCAGTCGTCGCGGCGATTCCGTTCGACGATCCGGAGGAGCTCACACCGCGCGCCAACGACAGCGTCTACGGTCTCGCGGCAGGAGTCTGGACGAAAGACATTTCCAAGGCTCATCGGACCGCAGCGTTGCTGCGCGCCGGAACGGTGTGGATCAACTGCTACAACATCTTCGACGCTGCGCTCCCGTTCGGCGGCTACAAGCAGTCCGGCTGGGGCCGCGAGATGGGCAAGGATGTTCTGGAGCTCTACACGCAGACCAAGGCAGTGTGCACGAGAATCTGAGTGAGACGTTGGGGGACTGCGAGGGCGGCTTCCGGGCCGCCCTCCTTCTTTCTGGGCACTCAAGGGACAAGGGTTCTCCAAAGCGATCGTCCCCAGGTGGAGAGGTACAGATAAGCCGAGCCGCTCGGCGATGCAGGCAAATAGTAAAGCTGGGGATTGTGTGTGACATTGGCCGGCAGTCCGATGTTGGCTCGAGACCACCCGGTTCCCGCGTTGCGCGTGTCGTAAACAGCCGCGCTTGAGGCGGTAAAGATAGTGTTGAGATCGCGCGCGGATATGGACTTGAACGGCAGATCGTGAGGAAGAGTCGTTGTGCCGCTGGCATCCCAGGTCAATCCGTTGAAAAACATCACGTATCCGTGATTGTTGACGTTGTAGCTGGCCCAAGCCAGACTGTTGAAAAACGCATACAAGCCGCTCACGCTCGCCGGTCCAGTTTCGGGTGAGTTGACGGACAGCTGCAGAGCGGGAGCGGTATAAGGCGCCTTGAACAGGTAGAGGTTGCCCGCGTCCGTTCCGACAAACACGGCATCGCCGGTGATCGAGGGCGCAACCGCGGAAATATTGTCGCCCCCGCCGATCTGTCCGATCGGTTCCCAGTGGATGTCGCTGCCGTCGGCTTGCGAGAACAGGCCATATAAATTGGAAAATCCTCCATCCACAGCGATCATGGGCTCGCCCGCGGCGTTCACGAATCCGCCCGGGTTCCGCACCGCCTGAGCGACTTCACGGTTGACGGTCTCCGTTTCCGACGAGGCGACGTGAATATCCTTCTGTTTACCAAATGGAATGACTCCGTTGACGGACTCAACCCAATCGAGCGGGAAGTTGGGCTCTCCCCACTCTCGTTCGATCAGGAGGTCATCGCCCGGCGTGGTACCTGGGGGTGTTGCAAACAAAGCCTGCCCACCGTCGCAGTGGCAGTCGGTGACATGTTGCCACGGTATGCCGGGAAGGTCGCTGTAGAGGACTCCGTTATCCTGCGCAGCGCCCGCGACCAAACCGCCGAAGCTGGTGCTGGCCGCCCCAGGGTTGAACTCGAGATTCAATAATTCCTGGCTCCAATCGCTTTCGAGAACCGGCTGCACATTGGGCGCGAGCCCCGAGGCCTCGACTACTCCGCCATCGCTGCCGATGAACAACGTTGTGGGATCAGCGGGATCAAACGTAAGCGCATGAACGTCGGCATGGATATGGTTGTAGCCGGGAGCGTCGGTGATTGGACTCCACGAGGTGCCGCTATCGAAGGACAAGAATGTTCCGCCCTGCCAACCGACAGCCAGGATGGAACAATCCCCAGAAACCGCGATGACATTGTTGTATCCGCCCTGCTGGCCGGGATTCGGCGGCAAGTTGACCAGATTCCAGGTGGTGCCGCCGCTGGTCGATTCCCAGATCGCAGCCATGCCAACGTCGCTTCCGTCGGCGCCGACAGCCCACATGAAGGTTTGGTTCTTGGGACACGACGTCAAAGATGTGCGACCGATCAACGGGCTAACGGGCGATGCGACCGATGTGGCCTTCAGATTCAAGAAGCCCCCGCTCACTTTACCGGTGTAAATAGCCTGGGAAGGCGCTTTCCCGCCCCACACGGAGGCCACGATCACGCCCTCCTGTTTCGTTCCTGCAATCCATCCCGTGCCTTTGGCCAATCCGGAAAAGTACTTGCTAACCAAGTTTCCGCCGAGATAGGCCCCCTGCCAGTTGTAGGCTCCGTGGACGCTGGGGCTGGGAGGAATGGCGGACCACCAGAGGCCACTGTTGCAGGCCACGATGACCCTCTGGACTTCGGTAATCACCAGAATGCGCTCGATTGAATGGCATGGTGGCTGTGGACTGACGGGAAGCCAGTTCAGCAGGGGAAAACCGGTGGAGGTGTCGGTTTCCCAGAGCACGCCACCGGGCGATTCGGGAGACTCGTCCCACGTTCCCGCGTAAACATCGCTGGATCCACCGGGACCGTAGGCCAGGGACGTCATAGTGATCGAGGGCCAGGTGTTGCCCACTGGAATCGCTGTTTTCCCCGCGTTTTCCGCGATCAGCCAGACCCCACCTTCATCGCTGGCGGCGATCAGTCCCGTTCCCGCCGGACCACGAAGAATGTCGTTCACATGGCCGGCATTCCACGCGTTGGTGTTGGGATTGGTCTGGATCGCCAGCAAGTCAGCCTGCTTCCACTGCAGCGTGTCATCGATCCCAATTGGTAGCGGCGTCTGCTGATCTGCGGTGCGGTGAGATATCCCCGCGTTGTTGGGACAGTGCGGAGTGTGAACGAACAATGTCTGCGCAGTGAGTGGAACCGTGAGACGAAAGGCACCGACCGAAAGCGGATAGTCCGTGGTCGGGACGCAGGGCACTTCAAGGGTCTCGGCCCGAATCGTGAGGTTGGCGTTGAAACCCACGCCTTTAAATTTGAACTTGCCCTTTACGTCCGTGGTAGTCGCAAGGACACCGCCGGCACCGAGAATGGAAATCTCCGCGGATGGGATCGGTGCGTGGGTTTTCGTGTCCTTGAGGGTGCCGGACACGATTGCCAATTGAGCGGGAGGCTTGGGGTTCAGAACGATCTGCAGGGGTGTAATTTGTCCCGACTGGGCGCTGACCGTAGCTTGTGTGGGCAAGTAACGATTCGCCGTCACTGAGACCTGGACCTGCACCGATCCGCGGGCGAGAGGAATCTCAAAGGAGAACTGGCCGTTTGCATCCGAGTTGCCCGTCTCTCCACCGGCAACGCCTACCGCCGACCATTGCACCATGGCATTGGGAATGGCGGCTCCCGACGGGTCCAGCAATTGACCTTGAAGAATCGCTCCCTGAACCTGTGCCCAGAGGTTCGCGGACAGAAGCACGACAAGGCAGCAAGAATAAGTCAGCAATCGAATTGCTTTGGTAGCGCCCATGTTTTCTCCTCACTCACGGTCTGCGAGTGCATGTGGACCGGCCCAATTTCTTTGCTGTTCCGTGCGTTTCGCAGGATGAAACGCTCATGACCCCACAGAGCTGACATGGAGCTTTCGAGCGGCTCCGCTTCGTGAGGAAGAATGCAGAATCTTCCGATGTCCGTCAAAGGACGAGCTTGTGAAATGGGTCTGACCAGATAAAGCCTTTCCCAACAACGACTGAGCGGGAGGGATGACTTGTCTCGACCGGGCGTGTAAGGTTCGGGTTAGAACTTGTGAGGGGGCTGTATTTTAAACTGGTCTGGAATGGGGGCTGAGGCTGGAGCGCGGGTGAGGGCTGTACTAGACGCCCCTTTTTGCTTTGAGCAAGTTACTGACTCTGCAAGCGGCTGGAACCGCACAAATTAGGGTTATGCGAATCGGTAGCACAAAATTTCGAGGCACGCGGGTCAAATTTGGTGAGGATGGCCTCGGAGGGGGTTCTGAATGAGATGGGGATGTTTCGCCAATTGAGGAATTGCCTGAGTTCCCAGGGTATATGTTCTTGTCATGGAACGAAGACCTGTCTTGGGTAATGAATTGGGGTTTGTGGACTCCCTGGCTCCGCGATGCTCAGAGGCACCAATCCTTTTTGCGAGGTCAGACTAAGGGTCAGCAGAAAGCTATCAGCCAAGTCGCTCTTTAGGCTGTCAAACTTCAGGTGCTTTGTGTTCGGAGGAAGGAAATACACACGGCCGCCGGAGTTTTCTGCAAGTTCCCTCATGGATTGCCCTTCCTTTTTCTTTTCGAGATGTGATGGCACGAACACAAATATCGGGAGAGATGCCTTTTGAAGTGCTTTGACTGCGTCCTCCAGGCTCACATGGCTTTCACTTTCCATGGCATCGCAGACTAGGAATATCACCTTTCGCCCATCGGGGCTGGCCGGTTGCTTGGCGAACCGTTGGACACCAGTCACTATCGCATCGTAGAGGCGCGTGGGGGAGGTCGCATCGGCAGCTATCTTCGAAGATAGCTTCTTTGGGTCTCTTTCATTCTCCACATCGAGAAACACTCCGTCACCATAGTTGATTAAGGTGCCGATGTCAGAACCGGGAGTGATCACTTGCTTTAAGAGTTCCTTTGCAACTTGCGCCTGTTGATCTGTTCCGCCTGGCCATTTGACGTGCACTCTCGCGTCATTGATAAGCACGTATTGGAGATGCTTGTCGGAAAGCGATGTCGCCGACGCAACTGGAACGGGCTCATGGTTTACTTCGACTTTAACGTTGGCGGCTTGTATAGGAAGAGAAGATTGCGATGCGCCTTCAACGATAATCGGCAGGCTGATCGTTTGCTGAGCGTAGGAAGCTATCGTCAAAAAACAGAATGGAGCCAACCGCGCCAGACATTTCATAGTGTGAGGCTAGCACACCAACGAAACGACTTATCTCCCAATTGTTGTAATCAGACCTTTACACTCAGAACCCCAGCCATCGGGTGTCGGAAGCCGTAGTTGGTGAGATTGAGCGATTTGGCACCTGAACCCGCGATGTTCGCGCATTGCCAGCCAGATGAGGACTTCAACTACGACGTTCAATCAACCGAATTCGAGGTTGCAGAATCGAAAAGACGAGCAGAAGTTGGTTTTGTACTCACGGAAGCAGGACTGGTGAGAAACGCTTTTGTCACTCGTAGCTCAGGAAGCAGATCGCTTGATCAGAAGGTGCTCGGTATCGTCTCGGGGCGAAAGTATACAGCGACAAATTGCGGCTCTTGCATCGTTTTCGTCGCTCCGCCTGTCAACTTGAAGAAGCAGATACCGTAACTGTCGAAACCAGGCGATTGTGCTCATAACCCCTGCCTTGGGCGCCAAGCCGACCCGTAGTTGTTGCAATCGTGATTTGTTCACGAACAACGGGCTCAATAGCCTTCATGCACCTGCATGGTGCACAACCGAAGCCGCGCGTTCCAAAGCAGTTGTTTTCGATAAGGCGGGGCAAAGAACCAGACCGCCGGGATCCATTCACCGGGCTAAACTGTCGTTATGCGAAGGCTACTCTTTTTGGTCTTGTTGGGGCAGGCGTTATCGCTCGGGCAATCTAGTTTGCCAACGTCGGAAAAACGGGCGCGGGCAGGGATGGACCGTGACCTCACGGACATCACGGTGGAACGACTTCATGTTCTCTACCGCGAGCATCGCTACACCGTGGCGCAGGTGGTTCAATGGCACCTTGACCGCATTGCCCGCTATAACGGAGTCTATCGGGCGATCCAAACCGTAACTGCGAAAACGGCGCTCGCCGAAGCCGCCCGAGAAGACGCCGAGGCGAAACATCCCGGCTTCCATCCAGGACCTCTATGGGGCGTTCCGATCGTGATCAAGGCGAATGCCAGCATCGCCGGCCTGGTTACCACGGACGGGTGGATTGGATACATGCTTCCCGGTCACGAGTTGGTAGCACAACGAGATGCGACCATCGTCGCCAAATTCCGCAATGCCGGGGCGATTTTGATCGGAGTCAGCAACATGCCGGATTTCGCTGCCAGTGATACCACTCGTTCGACCGCCTTGGGTCGCACAGGAAACGCCTATGATGTGCGTTTCTCTCCCGGGGGATCTTCGGGCGGTACGGTTACAGCGGTTACGGCCAACCTTGCTGTGCTCGGCAACGGGACCGACACGGGCAACTCTATTCGCATGCCAGTAGCAACGAGCAACCTGGTGGGCATCTTTCCCACTCGCGGGCTAGTCAGTATCGCGGGCATCGCTCCGCTGGATTGGCAACTGGATAACACCGGTCCAATCGCTCGCACCGTAGCGGACGCCGCCCTCACTCTCACCGTTCTGGCGGGTGAAGATCCGCTGGATCCGGTCACCATCGGCTCACAAAGCAAGGCGCAGCCGGGTCCTTACACACGTTATCTCAAGCCCGGTGCGCTGAAAGGCAAGCGCTTCGCCGTGCCCGCGTTCATTCTCGACGGAGAAACGCCGGTCTTTCAGGGAGTGTGCCCCAATGCCACGCCGGAGCAGTTTGCCAAGTGGATGCAGGAATCGCGCACTCCGTTACAACCAGAAACACGCGCTGCGTTCCTACAGGCAGTCGACGAACTCCGCGCCGCGGGGGCAAGCGTGCTGATTGATCCGCAGATCTTGCCCTCCAGTTTTGCCATCGCGGCTTCGCATATCTGCACGCTCCCGTACATCCGAGAAGGCACGGAGAAGTTTCTAGCGGATTTTGGACCCGCTCAGTACCATTCCGCCGGTGAATACGAGCACGTCGTCGGCAAGCCGCTGCCATTTGTGATCATCGGTGGCGAGAGAACTGGATTTTTTGGGGCCCGCGACATTCACCAGACGACACTTGAGGCCGATCCTCAGGTCGAAGCGACTCTTTTCAGCCCGCGCCGCCAGGTGCTCGCCATGTACGAAGCGGAGTTGGATCGCCTGGATTTGGATGGCTTCGTCTATCCGGCGATCCAGATGCCTCCAGTCGACGAGACCATGCCGCAGGACGGACGTTTGAGTGAAGGTCCGCACAGCGATTCAGACTGGGTCAACATGCTTGGCGTGCCAGCAATCAGTTTTCCAGCCGGCTTTTATAAGAATGGACTGCCGTTTGGGATCGAAATCAGCGCACGCAAATGGCGCGATGGGGACCTGATCGGTTGGGCTTACGACTACGAGCGACAGACCCGTCATCGCCAGCCACCTATCCTGGTTGACCGCGGTCTGCTATCAACAGCAACGAAGGCTCTTGAACCGTAGCCGTACGCCGCCGGGATCTGGCCCGGAGTTGGTGAGATTGTGAGTGTGTTGAAAATGGATGGGTCGAACACTGGAGGCGCGGGTGAGAATCGAACTCACGATAGAGGTTTTGCAGACCTCGGCCTTACCACTTGGCTACCGCGCCTTCTCGCTCTTAAAGCGAAAAGCCCTCGCTGACGCGGGGCTGGGAAGACTGGAGCGGGAGACGGGATTTGAACCCGCGACTTCGACCTTGGCAAGGTCGCACTCTACCGCTGAGTTACTCCCGCTCGGACTGTATGAGTATAAACGACCTCGTCGGGGGCGAGCAAACCACGTTCAGTACTCTAGTACTGCCCTTCGCCCTGCGCCTTGTTGGCTGCGGCGGTGATCGCGTTGCGGATGTCCCAGAGGTCTTTGTAGAGCCAGTGTTCCATGCGCTGCTGCAGGACTTCGACCGGCGTTCCCATCGTTCCTACGACGTGGCCGCCGATAATGCGCTCGGCCAACTTCAGGTGGTGAAAGCGGAATAGCTGCATACGCTCGTCGAAGTCGAGGAGGCGCTCGGCGACGTCGTGCAGGCCGAAGAATTCTTGGTGGCGGCGATAGACGTCGTCGATGGTCACACCTGCGCGCTTGACCTGATCGTGAAAGGCCTGGCCCAGCCGCGGGCCGATATGCAGAAGCGAGAGAAATCCGGGCGAGTCGAGACCGCTGCCGTGTCCGAGGCCGGCGCGGATGATGTGGTAGTCGTAGGGCGTGATGGTTTCGAGAATGTGCAGCAGGCCGATGGGCGGCTCGATGAGTTGATTGGCGCGTCGGATGAGGCGCGCGGCGTTCAAAAGATCTCCCTTCTCGATGTGGCCGAGGGTTCGTTCGAGTTCAAATGCGGCGCCCTTCATGAGAAGCTCCGACGCCTGATGCACGACCATGAAGGTCATTTCATCTTTGTGAGAGAGTTCCAGCGGCGTCTTTTGCAGAGCGAGCAGTTCGTCGGTGTGGAGGTAGCGCTCGTAGTCGGATGCGCCCTTGCCGGGAAGGATCGGTTTGCGGAAATCTTCCATAGCGGTGGTTGGTATTCGGTAGTTGTAGTCAGCAAAATCCTTCGAAGACCGGGAACCGACTACTGGCTAACGACTACTGGCTAACGACTACTGGCTAACGACTACTGGCTAACGACTACTGGCTACTGACGTTCGCCGGATGATGCGGCGACCATTGCGGGTCCTCTTCGGGGCCGACGATCTGGCCGTCCCGCATGTGAATGACGCGGTCGCCGTAGTCGGCGGCTTCGGGATTGTGCGTAATCATCAAAACAGTCTGTCCCAGTTCCTTGTTCGATTGGCGCAGCATGTTGAGCACGATCGCGGAGTTCTTGGAATCGAGGTTGCCGGTGGGCTCGTCGGCGAGCACGATGGCCGGGCGGTTGATCAGAGCGCGCGCCAGTGCAACCCGCTGCTGCTCGCCGCCGGAAAGCTCGGAAGGCCGGTGATCGAGGCGGCGGTCAATGCCGAGCATCTCGGTAATCTTCTTCTGGAAGGCTGGATCGGGCCGGGAGAAACCGGCAATGTCGGCGGCAATTTCGATGTTCGCTCGCGCGCTCAGCGTCGGCAGCAGGTTGAATTTCTGAAAGACAAATCCAATCTTGCTCTTGCGCAATTTCGTGCGGTCGCCGTCGGAAAGTGTGGCGAAATCCACGCTGTCGATGGTCACACTGCCGGAATCGGCGCGCGTCAGACCGCCAAGAAGATAGAACAGGGTGGACTTGCCGCTGCCCGAGGGCCCGACGACTGTGACAAATTCTCCGCGGTTGACGGCGAAGGAGATGCCGCGCAGGGCGGGCACATCAATCTTACCCACACGGTAGGTTTTGGACAGACCCCTGGCTTCGATGAAGACGCTCATCCAGATGAAACGATATCACAGGAGAAGAAGCGGGCCGTCCGGCCTCAGGCGACAGTGGCGTGAGCCGCCCGCGCGGGCAGTTCCACGGGACGCTTGGGACCACGCTTGCGCACAAGCAGCAACCGGATCCGCTCCAGCAGGTCCACCGGTTCGTACATTCCTTTCGGGAGGAAGACATCGGCCAGGGTATCGCGTTCATAGATCTTGACGCGACCTGAGATCAATACCGCAGGGGTTTGGGGCGAGTGTTCCTTTATCACCTGAATCAATTGAGAGCCATCTACGCCAGGCATGACCAGGTCGGTGAGGACCAGGTCGATGCCGCCGCGATGGAAGGCCTCAAGTGCCTGCTGCCCGTTATTGCAGGCCACGACGCGGTAGCCTCGGGTTTCGAGCAGGACCTTGCGGATGGAAAGTGCCTGCTCATTATCGTCGACGCAAAGGATGGTCTTCTTCGGTTTCATTGGGGGACTCGAAATCGTACGCTAGTCAGAATTTTCTTATTCAGAGAATCAGAGCGAACTGCATGCTAAAGGGAATCGCGGCGCGAGTAAAGTAGCGCGCTCGCCAATGGCACTCGAGTGGAAGGCAAGTTCGTGCCATGCGCGGAGAAGCGCGACAGCAGCGGAGATTCGCGCGTCAGTGAGTGAGCGTCACTTCTCCGCGGAGGACTTCCACACAATTTCCACCGACACGCACATTGATTATCTGGTTATCCTGCTTCGTCGCGCGCACGAAGATGCGGCTCGGACGCTGCATTTCGATGCCCTGCTCGATCAAAATGCGCTCATCGCTCGAGGCGACGCCGTGGGCGGCGGCCCAGGAAGCGCAGCATCCGGCGGCCGATCCGGTGGCCGGGTCCTCACCGTTGTAGAACGGCATGCGGGCGTGCAGGCGAGCTTTGGGGTCGACGGTCTCGCGCGAAACGAAATAGAAGAATTTGCCACCGCTCTGCGCAAGGTATTCCCCAGCGCGGGCGAGGTCGACTTGCAATCCCCGGAGCTTCTCCAGAGATCGAACGGCGGTGATGGTGAACGGCAGTCCCGTGGAAACGGTCTGGATCGGGACCGAAGAGTCGAAGTCAGACGGCGCCAGGTTGGTGAAGGCAGCCACCGTGTCAGGCGCATGAGTACTTCCGAACTGGGGATTTTTCTGGGTCATCTCGCCAAAGAGGGGCTGACCCGGTTGCTGCTCGAAGCGCACGGGCACGGTGCCGACATTCAGTTCGAGACGAACCTCGGCGGGGCCACTCTGGCGCTGCAGCACGAACGCGGTACCGAGTGTCGGATGTCCGGCGAAGGGCAACTCTTCCTGGACGGTAAAGATACGAACGCGGATGCCGCGCTCTTTCTCGGTTGCCGGATCACCAGGCAGAATGAAGGTCGTTTCGGAGAGATTGGACTCGCGCGCGAGGGCCTGCATCTGCTCGGTCGAGAGGCCGCGGCCGTCGAGATAAACCGCGAGCGCGTTGCCGGTGAGCGCGCGATCGGTGAAGACGTCCACTTGGACCATTGCCAGTTTTCGGGCCAGATCAGTCATGGGAAGAATTCTAACGATTCGGCAACCGTCGCAACGCTCGGAGCCCACATTTTTCCTGACATATACATTTGCCCGCGTGGTTGACGGGGCCAAGGACCGCTGGATATCCTTTTTCAGAGAAAAGTTAACGAATTCGAAGACCGACTTCCTCCCGGATTTCGACGCCAACAATCAGGAGATCATCATGTCTTTGCGCATCAATTCAGAGGCTCCCAACTTCATTGCGGACACCACGCAAGGAAGAATCAACTTCCA
>Ga0335076_10000081_pt1 | contig 75593 bp, 67 predicted proteins | sample Lox_Sample_25_FD_206717 | JGI IMG/M metagenome (GOLD analysis project Ga0335076, IMG submission 206717) | Soil microbial communities from Loxahatchee National Wildlife Refuge, Florida, United States - Lox_Sample_2.5 | ecosystem: Environmental > Terrestrial > Soil > Wetlands | place: USA... | reverse complement strand
GGAATCGAGATATTCATCCCGTCGGCTCAGGACGACAATCCTCCAGAAGCCACATTAACCGCAGCGGACACACGGCAAACTCCACTTATTTTGAAATGTTGCCTTTGACCCAAACTGTCCGCGATCATGGTTCACGTCGCGGAAACGGCGTTGGATGGGGGAGAGGCAGCGGGCTGGCATGAAGGCATCTGTGATCCCGTCGGCAGGAGGGCGTTGAGGTTCTGAGGTCAGCGATGCCGCGCTTACCCTCGTGACCTCCAAGAGCCCACGCGGTGTGGTGTCGCCACACGTACCGGAATCATTCCTACGTATCGGAATCATTTCCCCCATGCCGGGAGCCACGCCTCATGACCGCCGCCATTGTCTGTTCGGATCTCAGTTTCAGCTGGCCCGACGGAGCGCCCGTGCTCCGCGGGCTCACCGTGTCCTTCGGCCCGGGTCGGACCGGCTCATCGGGGTCAATGGTTCGGGCAAGTCGACGCTGGCTGCTCCGGCTGATCGCCGGCTGGCGCGGTTGGCCGGCGCGTCCGCAGTCCGCTAGACTGCGGGGGCGGATCCGGCGCGGGTCCGATGCCATTGGGGTATGGGGTAATTGGCAGCCCGACAGGTTCTGGCCCTGTTAGTCTAGGTTCGAGTCCTGGTACCCCAGCAGCTCAGCCGACAGCGCGGACGTGGCGCATGTCCGCGCTTGTTCGTGCCGGGAGCGATCCCGGTTGGCCTGAGCGGTGGCGAGGCGGTAGTCTGTACCGCGCTGGCCACGCCAGCATCGCACGGCCCCGTCGTCTAGAGGCCTAGGACGCCGCCCTCTCAAGGCGGTAACGCCGGTTCGAATCCGGTCGGGGCTACATAATCAGATCAGCTAGGGCCAGGTCGGCCGACCTGGCCCTCGTCACGTCAGCTCCCGCGTCGCGCCGTGGGCCCGAGCATTTCCGGCTGCGTGGAGGCTCTGTCGAATTCCTCGCGTACCCGGGCGGAACAGTCGATCAGCGCGCGAAGCGCCACCACGATCCATATTGCCGAGGCGCCTGATGTACAGGCAGCCTTTTCCGGTCTTGTACGGACCCCGTTGCGTCAGCACCCGCCGGTATCGGCTCTTGAACTCGCCGATCAGATAGAGGGCCAGGTACTGGCGGCGAGGAGAGAAGGCTGCCAGCGGCGAGTTACCCTCGCGGCCGTTGGCGCCCTTCGGGCGCCGGATGCCGGGAACGCGGACGGTGAACCCGCGTTGCCGTGCGTCGTGGCGGCGGTGTTGGATTGAGAAGGCAAGGATGCCACGGACCGGCCAGATGACGGAGATGAGATTGGATTACGACGTCGCGATCATCGGGGGCGGCCCTGCAGGGTCGGTGGCGGCCATTCAAGCAGCGCGATTGGGTGCGCGGACGTTGCTGGTGGAGAAGAACGGCGTGCTAGGCGGGACAGCCACCAGCGCCGCCATCAACGTTCCGGGCCTGTTTCACGCGTGGGGCAGACAGGTGGTCGCCGGCATCGGCTGGCAGCTGGTGAACCGCGCCGTGCAACTCGCGGGTGACCGGCTGCCCGACTTCACTGCGTACGACCGGCCAACCAACATGCTTCAGGTGCGCGTCAACCCCTTTATCTATGCCGCGCTGCTCGACGAGGCTATCCTGGGTTCAGGCGCCACGCTTGCCCTCCACTCCATGCTTGCCGCGGTCGACAGGTCGCAGAATGAATGGCGCGTCACGTTGTGCAGCAAAGAAGGGCTCCGTGACGAGCGCGCTCGCGTGCTGGTGGACTGCACCGGGGACGCCAACGCCGTGGCGCTGGCCGGCTTTGAACTTGAGCGTAATGAGGTGCTCCAGCCGGGGACGCTCAATGTGAGGCTGAGCGGGTATGACCCGGCCGCCTTGGACTGCAAGCTTCTCGATCGCGCCTATCAAGACGCCGTGGCTGCCGGTTCGCTGCTCCCAGCCGACCTGGCCATGCACGGCGACGGGGTGCGTACCTTCCTGCGCCAGCGAGGCGAGAACTCTATGAGCGTCACGGGGATCGACGGCAGCACGAGCCGGGGACGCACGGCGGCAGAGGTGGCCGCACGTGGGGCGCTGATGCGGATTTACCGTTTCCTGCGCGGCCAGCCGGGTCTGGAGAACGTGACCATCGACTTCACCGCCGCGGAGTGCGGTATACGGGAGAGCTGTACCATCCGGGGCAAGAAGCGGGTCACCGCCCGGGATTATGCCAGCGGGCGATTGTGGGAGGACGCGGTCTGTTACAGCTTCTACCCGATCGACGTCCACCACCCAGACGGCGACGGGATCGCTTTGCAGCGGCTGGCAGAGGGCACGTTCCCGACCATTCCCCGCGGGGCGATGCTCCCGGGCGGCAGCGCCTGGCTCTTGGCCGCCGGCCGCTGTATCGCTGGCGACCAGCAGGCCAGTTCGGCCTACCGCGTGCAAGCGTCATGCATGGCGATGGGCCAGGCGGCAGGCGCAATGGCGGCCCTGTCGGCGCATTCCGGTGTGGAGCCTGAGGAACTGGCGATGGGCGACATTCACACGGCGCTGCGGGCACATGGGGCGATCGTGCCCGGTGACATTCGCTGATGCGGCGGCTCGCATGAGCTGATCTGGCGACCTCACGGCGGCCCGTGCGGTGGCGCTAGGGTCAGGCGAGGACCGACTCGCGGCATATGTGGCAGTCCTCCTCATATCTGGGCGGGCTGGAGATCACCGCGTTCTCATTCTCCGCTGCTGCGGGAGCAGGATTGCAGGCACGGGCCAATGCATCGGCCGTAGCGCGTCCGCGTGCCACGTACCCCGGAATAACGTGATCGAGATGTGCACGGTAATCGGATCGGTACTCCTCCAGCTTCCCGAACATGGCGAAAAGAGAACCAGCCGATAGGTCGCGTGCCGGCAGCCCCCAGCCCTCCAGGCCCAGTTCGCGCATGATCCCCTGGGTTTTGTGCTCATACCCGATCGCGATGCACGGAACACGAGCCGTCAGGGCGAAGATGACCGAATGGAAACGGTTGCCGACGAGGTAGTCCAGGCCGGCGATGAACGCGGCCACGCCACGGTAGTCAGCCTCGGTTTCTAGCAGGATCGGCCGGGTGTGTCCACGGCACAGCCCGGCGACCGCTCGCGATGCGATACGGTCGTCGTCCCAATGATCAGCGGCTGTGGCCTGCGGGAAGATCACCACGCGGTGGCCGGGGAGCTCATGGATCCGGTCCACGAACGCCGCAAGCTCCGCTTCGAAGGATGCCTGCTGAACCGGTGATAGACAGCGGCGTACTGTGACACCGACTACAACATCCTCCGCGCCGACGCCGTGCAATGCCCGCCATACCTGCTGGTCCGCCCCGACCGGCCCAGGCGGCTCAAGGCTGAAGGCAGAGTCCACCGCCCGGCGCGCCACGCCGTCCGGCAGGTTCAGCTTCTTCAGTTCCGCCAGGCTGATGTCTTCGCGGGCCAGAACCAGGCGTGCCCGCCTGAGCGTCTTTGCCACGATCCACGCCACCAGCTTCCCGTCGAACGGGCCGTAGGACTGAGGCGCGCAGGCCACCGGCGTGCCCAGCCGCTCCGCCAGAACCAGCGGCAGCAGCTGGTAAATGACCCGCGGGCCAAGCCCCGGCCGGGCAGCGCCCTGCAGGTACCCGCCAGCAGCTACCAGCGAGACCAGCAGGTCGGCCCGCTCGATCGCCGCCAGCTCCGCGCGTACCTCCGCCGGAAGCCAGGCCGCGGGCCAGCGGTACCACCGGGCAGGGGCGACGAACCACGACAGTCCGATGGTAAGAACCAGCGCGCGGCGGGCGGCCCGGCGAAAGCGCGAGATGTCTTCGTCATTTGCGTACCGGCGCATTGAGCCGAGGTTCCGCACTCCTTCGAAATCTCGGTAACGTCGCGGATCTTCCATGCCTGCTATCTCAACCAGGCACCCTGGGAACGCTTTTTCTATCTGCAGGATGATTGCATGTAGCAGTGCGGCGTCGCCGGCGTTCTGCCGTGCGTAGGCACCTACGATCAAGGCATTGCGCGGAGTACCCATGTGCTAGTCCCAGTTCTTCGGCAGGGTTGCGTGCTACCTGGCAATGGATCTATTGAGGCGTCATCCGGCCTGACCATCATTGCTCAGATGCCGGCTAGGCACGTTCGCTAGCTTCGGACGATTCCCCTGGGTCGAGGCAGACCGTCCAGGATTCAGCTGGGCTGGTTCTTCCGTTGTCACCCGCCCCGGCCAGAGGCAAACAGGAGGATGCCGTGACTCTCGTCACATGCCCGGTCGCGCCCGAACATGAAAGCTGACGACGCTGGCAAAGAGCGCCTTATTCACCGCCAAGCCCGGCGGCGAAGGTGCGGTCGCCAAGAAGGGCCAGTCGAGCATCGGGTCGAGGAGCGGGGCGCGGTGGCCGCGCTGGTGGACAGGCTGCCGGAGCCAGGCGCGCCAGACCAGGTCACCGCGCTGCTGGCCCATGATCCCGCCTGAGCTCTCCCCCCCGAGACATGACGTCCGTTGCGCTGGGTACCGTCCAGTGGTCGCCGACCGGGAGGGATTGAGCACCGATGATCGAGCCGGAGACTGACGACAGCCCGGCGCTGGCCGAGGCGGCGCGCGAACTTGAGGCTGCCCGGCACGACGCGCAGGTCGCCTTCGACTGCGTCGCTCTCGGCGAGCTCGACCGGGCCCACACCCACGCGCTGATCGCCCGGGTCGCGGTGGACGCCGCGGTGACCGCGCTCGCCGCCGCGCTCGGCCGGGCGGACCAGGCCGACGCAGACCAGGCCGATCAGCCGGCTACCGTCGAGCGCCGCCAGCCCCGCGCGGTCAGCCCGCCGCGGTCAGCCCGCCGTAGTCAGCCCGCCGTAGTCAGCCCGCCGTAGTCAGCTCAGTGCCTTCAATAGGGCCTTCATCCAGGGGCCGAGATCGGCAGGCGTCCGGGCCGAGATCAGGTTGCCGTCAACCACGGTGGCCTCGTCCACCCAGTCGGTGCCCGCGTTGACCATGTCGTCGCGGATGGCGCCGACGCTGGTGGCCCGGCGGCCCTTGAGGATCCGGGCCGAGATCGGGACCCAGCCCGCGTGGCAGATGAAGGCGATCGGCTTCTTCGCGTCGTCGAACGCCCGCACCAGGCCCAGCACGGCTTCCGAGCGCCGCAGCTTGTCGGGCGCGTAGCCGCCCGGGATGACCAGTGCGTCGAAGTCGCCTTCCGACACCTGGTCCACGGTGGTGTCCACGGGCACCGGCCCATGGCCCTTCTTGCCGCGCACCGGGTGGTCGTCAAGGCCGGCCACCGTCACCTCGACGTCCTCCTCGAGGAGCCGGTACCGCGGGTAGAGCAGTTCCATGTCCTCGAAGTCGTCGGCGGCCAGGAGCAGGACCTTGCGTTGTGCGAGCGTCATGCCACCGACCATACCCGCGCTAGCCTGCGGCCCCCGAGCGCCGGGTAGACCTAGGTACACCCGGCGTTCGTGGGGTCAGGGTCACTAACGTTTCCGGCCGCGGCGCGGCAAACTGGACGCAGGCGGTGACACGCTGGCACAGGAGGCGAGCGATGACACGATGAGCACCCCCGATGTCCCTGGCGGTGCGCGGACCGGACAGCCCCGGGAAGACAACCCGTGGGCACCGGTGCGCGACCGGGCCCGCGACGGCATCGCCGCCGTCGGCCACGGGGCGGTGTTCTTCGCGCTCATGCTGGCCGGGCTGCTTCCGCTGCTGCTCATCCTCGCCCTGCTGCTCCCCGGGCCCGGCCTGCTCGCTTATGGCCTGGGCAGTAATCACGCCAACGCGGGCGCGGCGCGGGTCCTGGCCCTTCCCGCGCTCGTCGTCAGCCTGTTCCTGGTGTCGCGCGTGCTGCTTGTGGTACGCCGGCCGGCCAGCCTGACCCGGCGGCTGGCCGGCCGGTGGTGCGGTGTGCCCATCGCCGATCCGTACCTGCCGCGGCCGGAAGTCGGCCTGGGCCGTCGGCTCGGCTGGCTGCTGACCGACCGGGCGACCTGGCGGGACTTGCTGTGGGTGACCGTGAACGCCTGCGGGGGCTGGATATTGGCCCTGGCGCCTGCCGGGCTGCTCGCGTTCGGCGTCCTCGGCGTCGTCGCGCCCTATGCCTCGCTGGAGCTCCGCGTGGTGGCCATCGGCGCCGCGCTTGCCGGGCTATGGGCGGCCCCGTGGCTGCTACGCGGCTACGGCCTCCTGACCCGGTCGATGCCGGCGCCCTCCGAGCAGGCCGAACTGGCGCTGCGGGTTCAGCGGCTGACCGAGACCCGCACCGAGGCCCTCGATACCGGGGCGGCCGAAATCCGCCGGATCGAGCGCGACCTGCACGACGGCGCGCAGGCCCGGCTGGTCGCCATGGGCATGACCCTGGACGCCGCCGGGCAGATCATCGACACCAACCCCGACGCGGCCCGGGCGCTGGTCCTCGAGGCCCGCGACGCCTCGGTCAAGGCCCTGGCCGAGCTGCGCGCCCTGGTCCGCGGCATCCACCCGCCGGTGCTGGCCGACCGCGGCCTGGCCGACGCGGTCCGGGCGCTGGCCCTGGACAGTCCCATGCGGATACACCTGGCCAGCGAGCTTGACGGCCGCCTGCCGCCCCCGGTCGAGTCGGCCGCCTACTTCGCGGTCAGCGAGCTGCTGGCCAACGTGTCCAAGCACGCCGAGGCCGGCAGACCTGGGTCGACATCAGGCATACCGACGGGATGCTGCGGGTCGGCGTCAGCGACGACGGCCACGGCGGCGCCGACCCGGCATGGAAGGGGGGAGGGGATCTGGGTGGAGGGCTACGCGGGATCGAGCGGCGGCTGGCCGCGTTCGACGGCGTGCTCGCCGTCAGCAGCCCGCCCGGCGGCCCGACCGCGGTCACCATGGAGATCCCGTGCGCGTTGTCATCGCCGAAGACCTCTTCCTGCTGAGGGACGGCCTGACGCGGATGCTGCAGGCGCACGGCCTGCAGGTCGCCGCGGCCGTCGACAACGGGGCCGACCTGCTCGCCGCGGTGACCGCGGATCGGCCGGACGTGGCCATCGTAGACGTTCGGCTGCCGCCCACGTTCACCGACGAGGGCATCCGGGCCGCCCTCGCCGCCCGGCGGAAGGTGCCCGGCCTGCCGGTCCTCGTCCTGTCCCAGTACGTCGAGGAGTTGTACGCCCGCGAGCTGCTGGCCGATGGCAGCGGGGGCATCGGGTACCTGCTCAAGGACCGGGTGTTCGACAGCGGCCAGTTCGTCGACGCGGTCCGCCGGGTCGCGGTCGGCGGCACCGCCATGGACCCGGAGGTGATCGCGCGCTTGCTCGCCCGTAACACCGGCGACGGTAACCTGGCCGCGCTGAGTCCGCGAACGCGAGGTGCTCGCGCTGATGGCCGAGGGCCGGTCCAACGCCGCCATCGCGCAGCGGCTGGTCATCACCGAACGCGCCGTGGCCAAGCACACCGCCTCGATCTTCCTCAAGCCGGATCTGCAGCCCTCTGACGACGACAACCGAAGGGTCCTCGCCGTTCTCGCCTACCTGGGCAGCTGACGCATAACACCGCGTTGGCCGGGCAGGAAAGGGGACGCAATCCAGCTAAATGAGGAGGGGGCGTCACAGGACCGCCGATCTGCAGCCCGCGCCGAATCGCAGGGATCCCCCTCCGCCCGGCCGCCCCAGCCGCCCCAGCCGCCGGGACGATGAGCGTCCGCCGTGAAACAAGTCGCCTACTGTGAGCCGCGTGAGCAGCGCAGATGGTGCGCAGAACCTACGACTTATTACCAGACGCGTCCTAAACCCTTCACGATCATGAAAACCCGCCGACAGGACCCGGCTGGGGCACTCAGCCGAGCGCCGCGACCGGCAAGAAGCCGGCCGGCTCCAGCCGCGCGTACTCGGCTTCCTGCACCGCGGGGGGCTGCCCGGCCCGCCCCCGGTAGCGCCCCGGCTCCACCGCGCCGCGCTGGTAGGCGGCGATCGCAGCGGTGGCTGCCTCCACCCCGACCGGGCCGTAGTACAGGCCGTGCGGCATGATCACCAGGTTGGCGGCGAACCGGTGACCGCCGACGTGCGTGGTCTCCCAGACCTGCCCGGGATGCGCCGCGGCGAGGGCCTGCGCCAGCGGCGCGCCGAACCGGGCGCAGCAGGCGCTGCGCTTGCCGTGCGTGCAGACCAGGAAGACGGGCTCGGACAACGGCGACCCGAACGACGGCGGGACACCGCCCGCCAGGTCCTTCAGGTCGCCCTCGGTCAGCGAAGGCGCCGTAGCCGACACCGACGCGCGCCGCAGCCACGGCGAGCCGCCCGCCGTCCAGCCGGCGAAAACCGTGCGCGCGTCACCCACCCGGCGCCGGCCCGGCCTGCGGATCATCTGCACCCGGATACCCGAAGAGGCGGCGAACGACACCAGCGCGCCCAGCGGCGCGGGCTGCGCGGCGTCGGCCGCCTCGTGCGGCCATGGCCCCGGATGCTCGATCAGCAACCAGGCCCGGGACGCCTCCGGCGCCGAAGCCGCCGAGGGCTCCGTCCCGTCATGGCACCCCGCGCCATGCTCTCAGACTGAGACCACGCTCAACACCCTCCGATCGCGGGAAACCCGGTTCATGCTAGGGCCAGCGACCGCGTGCACCTCCGCACCAGAGGATTATCCCGAACGAGCGGGGTTTCCCGCCCTGCCGACGCGGCCTGCTCAGCTGGGGCGGCGCCAGGCTACCCAGCCGTCGGCCTGGTCGGTGGCGACGATCCGCCAGCCGGCCGGGGCCTGCGGCCAGCTGGCCCGGGCGGGCTGCCCGGCCGGCCACGCGACCTCCACGACGGATGCGTTCGGCGGCGGCTGGCTGGCGGCGTCGAAGAACTCCAGCGGCGCCCACGGTATCTCGTAGGCCTGCGGCATCCAGGATGCCCAGGACAGGCCGGTGCCGATGGCGAGGCGCTGGCCTGGCCGCAGGCCGCTGGCGGTCACCAGGCCGGTGGTGTTCGCCTCCTGGCCGGGCGTGCCGGCCCGGGAAATGTGGCTGGTCATCTGGGCCACGGCGACCAGGCTGACCGCCGCGAGCCCGGCCAGCACCAGGGCGCGCCCGCCCGGCATCAGCGTGCGCCCGGGCCAGCGCCCCGTCAACCGGTCCGCCGCCAGCACCCAGCCGACCCACAGGGCGAGCAGGCCCAGCGTCACCGCGGTGGCCAGCAGCACGCTGGCCTGGGTCCAGTCCTGGGTCAGCACGGCGGGTCCGGCGAAGCTGAACCCGGCGCCGAACCCGGCGGTGGGCACGGACGTCCCCGCGTAGGCGGCCACCGCGACGGCGGCTATCACGACCGGCGGGACCACCGCCGCCGCACAGATCACGATCCAGCGCCCGCCGGCCCGCAGCAGCATCGCCGCGCCCGCCACGAAGAACGCGACCACCAGGCCGTCCAGGTAGCGCCCGGACGCCCAGGTCTGGGCCTGGTCCGGGGGCAGCGCGGCGGGCGCGGCCACCGCGGTGACCAGCGTGACCGCCACCGCGAGCGCGGCCATGACCCGAACCTCCAGGCGCACCCCCCGCCGCGCGGCGAATCCCAGCGCCGCGGCCAGGCCGATCCCGGCCACGCCCCAGCTGTCCAGCACCAGCCGCCAGACCTGGCCGGCCGCCATCTCCAGCACGAAGATCACGCCGTGCACGCTGCCGAGCCGGGCCAGCGCCTCGCTGGACAGGCTGCGCGCACCGCTCGGGTACATCACCGCGGCCAGGTGCCGGTTCAGCCACCAGCTCAGCCCGGCCGGCAGGGCCAGCGCCACCGCCGCGACCGCGACCGTGCCGCGCGGCGCCAGGCGGCGGGCCGCGATCAGGGCGCCGACCGCCAGGTAAAACAGCAGCATGACCAGGCCGCGGGAGTGAACCGCGTAGGCGTACCCGGTCAGCAGGGCCGAACCCGCCGCCGCCCAGTACCGCCCCCGCACCGACCGGGCGGCCGCAGGGTCGAGCCAGCTGTGCACGGTCAGCAGCCAGCCGAGCACCAGGACCGGGAAGATGGCGTCGGTCATCGCGTAGCCGGAATAGAAGAGCGCGTCCGGGAGCAGCGCGGCGGCCGTGGCGACGGCGTACGCGGCCGGCCGGCCGAGCCCCAGCCGCCGGCCGGCCGCGTACGCCAGCGGCAGCACGGTGGCGCTGACCAGCGCGTTGATTATCAGCACCGCGTGGTACGCGGTGACCGGATTGCCGGTGAGCCAGAAGACCGGCGTGATCAGCAGCGGGTATCCCGCCGGGTACAGCGTCGAGTAGGAGAAGTTCGCCGGGACGCCGCCCGCGAGCACCCGCGCCGCGATCAGGTACGCGGACTCGTCCGGGGTGGCCAGCGGGACCGCCTGCGCGCGGCTGAGCCAGGCCCGCAGCCCGGCCTGGACCAGCCATCCCGCCACCAGAAGCAGCCCCCACCGCCAGGCCGGCCCGGACCGGGACGCGGCCCCGCCGGCCTCGGCCGCTGCAACTTCGGGCAGGGCGGCTTCGGGCAGGTCGGCATCGGCCTCAGCCGGGCGGGGGCGAACCACGGGCAGCCAGCCTGTCGGGCCCGCCTGTGCGCCGGCTCAGCGAATCCTGGGCCGGATCCCAGAGCTCGGTGAACTCTCGAGGTCCGGGACGTTACGGCCAGGTGTACCAGGTCAGCCGTGCCGCCAGAGCACCCACCCGCCGACCTGGCTGGACGCGACCACCCGCCAGCCCGCCGGGGCGTGCGGCCAGCTGGCCTGCGCGGACTGACCGGCCCACGGCATCTCGACCGCGGTCACCCCGGTCGGCGGCGGGCTGCCCCCGCTGAAGACCTCGAGCTCGGTCCAGGACACAGTGAACACCTGCGGGACCCAGACCTGCCAGCCGAGGTCGGCGGCCACCGCCACCTGCTCACCGGGCCGCAGCGCGCTGGCCGGCACGCCCGCGGCCAGTTCCTGGGTGCCGTCGGTGCCCGAGACCTGGCTGGTCATCTGCGCCACGGCCAGCAGGCTCACCGCGGCCACGCCGACCCCGAAGGCCAGCACCGCGCCCCGCGAGGCCAGCACGGACGCCCGCGAGGCCAGCACGGACGCCCGCGAGGTCGCGCCCTGCCAGTGGTGCATCGCGAACGCGAAGCCGAGCCACACGCCGAGCAGGGCCAGCGTCACCGCGGTGGCCAGCAGCACGCTGGCCTGGGTCCAGTCCTGGGTCAGCACGGCAGGCTCGGCGAAGTTGAACCCGGACCCGAACCCGGATGTGGGCAGCGACGCGCCAGCGTAGACGAACACCGTCACGGTGGCCAGCCCGAACAGGGCCGCGGCGCAAGCGGCGCAAGCCAGGATCGCGCGCCGCCCGGCCCGCAGCAGCACCACGGCGCCGACCAGGAAGAACAGGATGACCATGCCGTCCAGGTAGCGCCCGGACGCCCAGGTCTGCGACTGATCCGGCGGCAGCGCGGCCGGCGCGGTGCAGGCGATGACCGCGGTGACCCCGACCGAGAGCGCGGCCATGATCCGCAACTCCACCCCGCCGCCGCGGCGCGCCGCCACCGCGATCGCGGCGACCAAACCGATCCCGGCGATGCCCCAGCTGTCCAGCACCAGCCGCCAGAGCTGCCCGGCCGCCATCTCCAGCACGTGGACCGCGCCCATCGTGCTGCCCAGGGTCGTCCGCATCTGGGCCGACAGGTCGCGGGTTCCCTCCGGGTAGAGGGCCGAGGCGAGGTAGCGGTCAAGCATCCAGCCCGCGGCCGTGGTGGCCAGCGCGGTCAGGCCGGCTACGGCAACGCTGAGCCGGGCGCCGGCCCGGCGCCACAAGATGAACCCGCCCACGGCGGCGTAGCCCGCCAGCATCACCAGGCCCCGCGAGTGGACCATGTAGGCGTACCCGGCCAGCAGCGCCGAACCCGCCGCCGCGAGATACCGCCCGCGCGCCGACGAAGCGGTCAGCCAGGTGTGCGTGGCCAGCAGCCAGGCCAGCGTGATGACCGGGAAGATCGCGTCGGTCATCGCGTACTCGCTGTAGAACAACCCGGCGGGCACCAGGGCTGCCACCATGGCCACGCCGTACGCGGCCGGGCGGCCGAGCCCCAGCCGCCGGCACACGGCGTACCCCAGCGGCAGCACAGCCGCGCTGACCAGCGCGTTGATCACCAGCACTGCGTGGTAGACCGTGCCGGGGTTGCTGGTGAACCAGTACACCGGCGTGATCAGCAGCGGGTAACCGCCCTGGTAGAGCGTCGAGCCGGACAGGTCGGCGCCGGGGCCGCCCGCGAGCACCCGCGCCGCCACCAGGTACGCGGTCTCGTCCGGATTGGCCAGCGGCAGCCCCTGCCGGTGGCCGAACCATACCCGCAGGCCGGCCTGCACCAGCCAGCCCAGGGCCAGCAGCAGCACCCACCGGCGGCCCGCGCGGGTCGGCCCCGACACCGCGGCGCCAGCAGGCCGGGCGGTCCCGACCCGCGGCCGCGCGGGGCCCGGCGTGGTCAGCAGGCGTGCCAAGGCAGTTGCCCCTTGCTGTCGAAGGCGGCCCCGGCCTTGGCCCCGGGCAGGATGGCTCGCGCGTCCGCGGCGGCGGGTGCCCGAGCGCATGATCAGCTTGGTCGTTCAGTCTGAGAATCAGTTAGGCGAACTATGTGCCGGCGCTTTGAACTCGCTGGCTCGCTCCGCAAACGGGCCGTCGCCCGCCCTCGCGGAGCGCCGCCGGCCACAGGGTGTAGCATCGGTGGCGTGAAACGGCGTTATCGGCGCTTTACCCTGGCTCCCGGCGGGGCCAGGCGTTCGCGCCTGCGCTTATCACCGCCTGGAGCCAGCTGTAGTAGAGGCGAAAGACAGCCCTGTCACGCTAAGGGGTGTGCTGGCTCCCGGGTCGGGGCCGCCGCCCGCCCTGGGAGGAGACGCGCCCGATGCCGCGCACCAGTGATACCCGGATCGCCGGGTACGTTCCGCTGTTCTCGCCGGCGGCTCTGCTCGATGAGCTGTCGCTGAGTGAGCAGGCCGCGGCCACCGTGGAGCAGAGCCGGGCCGAGGTCCGCGCCGTGCTCGACGGGTCCGACGGCCGGCTGCTCGTGGTCGCCGGGCCGTGCTCGGTGCACGACACCAGAGCCGCTCTTGAGTACGCGGGCCGGCTGGCGGAGGCGGGCGAGCGCAGCCGCGCCGACCTGCTGGTCGTGATGCGGGTGTACTTCGAGAAGCCGCGCACGGTGACCGGGTGGAAGGGCCTGATCAACGACCCGGGCATGGACGGCGGCCACGATGTGCACCGCGGGCTGCGCACCGCCCGGCAGTTGCTGCTGGACATCGTGGGTCTCGGCCTGCCGGTGGGCTGCGAGTGGCTGGACCCGATCACGCCGCAGTACATCGCGGACACGGTGACCTGGGGCGCGATCGGCGCCCGGACCACCGAGAGCCAGGTGCACCGCCAGCTCGCCTCGGGCCTGTCGATGCCGGTCGGGTTCAAGAACGGCACCGACGGCGACGTCCAGGTGGCGGTGGACGCGTGCCGGGCGTCGGCCGCCGGGCACACGTTCTTCGGCGTCACCCACCACGGCGTCGCCGCGGTGGTGACCACGGCGGGCAACCCGGACACCCACGTGATCTTGCGCGGCGGCCGGGCCGGCCCGAACTACCAGGCCAGCCACATCGCCAAGGCGCTGGACCTGATCGGCGCGGCCGGGCTGCCGCGCCGGCTGATGGTGGACGCCAGCCACGGCAACAGCGGCAAGGACCACCGCCGCCAGCCGGTGGTCGCGAAAGCCATCGCCGAGCAGGTGGCGGCGGGCGAGCCCGGCCTGGCCGGGGTGATGCTGGAGAGCTTCCTGGCCGAGGGCAGGCAGGAACCGGGGCCGCCGGCCTCGCTCACCTACGGGCAGAGCGTCACCGACGCCTGCCTGGACTTCGGCACCACCGCCGCCGTCCTGGCCGAGCTGGCCGCCGCCGTCCGCGCCCGCCGTCATTCCCTATCCGCCGAACGAGCCCGGCGCGTGCTCTAGCTTCCGGCTCGCCTCCGGGCCCCCGCCCACCTCCCCATCCCCTTTCATGGGCGCCAGACGGGGCCGGCGCCCTTTTGGCTCGCGGGGGCGCGCCCTGCCTTCCCGCTCGCCTCCGGGCGCCTTTAAGGCCCTGTCGCTCTTTCGTCGCTCCTTCGTCCAGGCAGGGCCGCGGCCTTCTGGCTCACGGGGTCGCCGGACCCGGTGAAACCGTAACGGGCCGTGTTGCCACGGCCCGTTCGGTCCGGTCCCCGCGCTGTTGGTCAGGCGACCAGCGTCTTGACCGCGCTGGTCAGCTGGGTCATCGCCTTCTTCGCGTCGGCAAAGAACATGCTGGTCTTGGGGTCGAAGTACAGCTCGTTTTCCAGGCCGGCGTAGCCGTGTCCCATCGAGCGCTTGATCACGATGATGGACTTGGCCTGATCCACGTCCAGGATCGGCATGCCGGAGATCTCGTTGCCCGGGCGGCGGGCCGCCGGGTTGGTCACGTCGTTCGCGCCGATGACCAGGGCAACGTCGGTGCGGGCGAACTCCGGGTTGATCTCGTCCATTTCCACCAGCTGCGGGTAGGGCACGTTCGCCTCGGCCAGCAGCACGTTCATATGGCCGGGCATCCGCCCCGCCACCGGGTGGATGGCGTAGCTGACCTCGACGCCGTGGTCCTCGAGGATCTTGCCCAGCTCGGCCACGCCGTGCTGGGCCTGCGCCGCGGCCAGGCCGTAGCCGGGCACGATGATCACCTTGGACGCGTAGGCCAGCTGGATGGCCGCGTCGTCGGCGGCGATCGAGCGGACCTGGGCGTCGACCGGGCCGCCGATGGCCGCGGCACTGTCGCCGGTGCCGAACCCGCCGATGATGATGTTGGCCAGCGACCGGTTCATCGCGTCGGCCATCAGCTTGGTCAGGATGCTACCGGAGGCGCCCACCAGGGCGCCGGCCACGATCAGGGCCCAGTTCTGGATGACGAAGCCCGCCATCGCCACCGCGGTGCCGGTAAACGCGTTCAGCAGCGAGATCACCACCGGCATGTCCGCGCCGCCGATCGGCAGCACCATCATCACCCCGAAGCCCAGCGAGGCGAGCACCAGGATCAGCAGCGCCGGGAGGCTGGGGGTACTGAACATGTACGCGCCGGAGCCGAGCGCCACGACGGCGAGCGCGATGTTGAGCACACGGCCGCCCTTGAAGGTGATCGGCTGTCCGGGGATGAAGCCCTGCAGCTTGCCGGCCGCGATGATCGACCCGGAGAACGTGACCGAGCCGATGAGCACGTCAAGCACGCTGAACACCGAGGTGGTGCCCAGCACGGCGCCCCTGGACTCGGCGTCGTAATAGCCGTAGATCGCCACCAGCGCGGCGGCGCCGCCGCCGACGGCGTTGAACGCCGACACCAGCTGCGGAATCGCCGTCATCTGGACCGTCCGCGCCACGTACAGGCCTACCGCGGAGCCGATAAGCGCGCCGACGAGCAGCACGATCCAGCCGGTCGTGGTGACCCCGCCGTCGTGGATCATCAGGACGAACGTGGCGACAACCGCGATGACCATGCCGACCTGCGCGACCTGGTTGCCGCGCCGCGCGGTGGCGGGGCTGTTCATCAGGTGCAGGCCGATGACGAACAACACCGCGACCAGCACGTAGACGAGCTGGATCCATCCGGTGAATCCGACGTGGGCAGTGAATCCGGTCATGACTGTGCCCTGCCTATGCCTACCTTGTCGGCCAGCCCCCGGATGCCCTTGTGACCATTCAGCGCTTCCGCGCTTTCCTGGCTGATCTCCGGTGCCGGGGCCTTCTTACGGAACATCTTCAGCATCCGCCCGGTCACCACGTATCCGCCGACGACGTTCGCGCCGGCGAAGACGGCGGCCACGAACCCGAGGATGTAGCCGACCGTGGTATGCGCCGTCACCCCGATCAGCAGGGCGCCGACCAGGACGATGCCGTGGATGGCGTTGGTCGCCGACATCAGCGGCGTGTGCAGTGTGGCCGGGACCTTCCCGATGACCTCGAAGCCGATGAGCACGGCGAGGATGAAGATGGTCAGGTCAGTCAGTAGTGCCGCTGACATCGGCGACGCCTCCCTTGGTTAGCGTTTGTTCGGACGCTGCTGGCTCCCGGGGGGACGACCCCGCCGAGCGCCCCTGAGGTAGCAGGCGGGACACGGCCTCGTTCACGACCTGACCGCCGTGCGTGATCACCACGCCGGCCTGTATCTCGTCGCTGGTATCGATGGCGAGCGCCCCGTCGGAGGTCAGGTGCAGCAGCAGCGCGGAGATGTTCCGCGAGTAGGCGTTCGATGATGCCGTGGGCACGGTGGCGGGCAGGTTGTCCGCCCCGATGATCCTGATCCCGTTGCCGGTGACGACCGTCTCGCCCGGCCGGGATCCGGTCACGTTGCCGCCGAGCGCGCTGGCGCCCATGTCCACGATGACCGAGCCGGCCGACATCGCCTTGAGCGCGTCGTCGGTGACCAGCAGCGGCGGCCTGCGCCCCGGCACCTGGGCGGTGGTGATCACCACGTCGTGCCGGGCGATGTGGGCGGCCAGCTCGTCCTGCTGGGCCTGCCGTTCCTCCGCGGTCAGCTCGCGAGCGTAACCGCCTTCGCCCGCCGCGCTTTCCACTGAGGTCAGCTTGATGAACGTGGCCCCGAGCGACTCGACCTCGCCCTGCGACGCGGGCCGGACGTCGTAGCCGCTAACGACCGCGCCGAGCCGCCGCGCCGTGCCGATCGCCTGCAGGCCGGCCACGCCCGCGCCGAGCACGAGGACCTTGGCGGGCGGGGCGGTGCCCGCCGCGGTGATCAGCAGCGGGAAGAACCGGCCGAACTCGCCCGCGGCGACCAGCGCGGCCTTGTACCCGGCCACGTTCGCCTGGGAGGTGAGGGCGTCCATCGGCTGCGCCCGGGACAGCGTGCGCGGCAGCCCGTCCAGGCTGATCGCGGTCACGCCCTTGGCAGCCAGCGTCGCGGCCAGTTCGGGGTTGGTCAGCGGCGCCAGCATGCCGATGATCGCCCGGCCTGACCTGAGTTCCTGCACCACCGCGGGCGCGGGGCTGGTGACCGTGAGGATCACGTCTGCGGTCCGGTAGATCTCCGCGGCATCGACGATAGATGCGCCGACATCGGCGTAGGCGGCGTCGGAGAGCCAGGCGCCGTCACCGGCCCCGCTCTCCACCAGCACGTCGATCCCGGCGGGACGCAACTTGGCGATCGCTTCGGGCACCAGGGCCACCCGGCGCTCGCTCGGCGATGTCTCCTTGATGACAGCTGCCTTCATGCGCGCGACCTCGTATCCATTCCCGGTTCCCCGGTTCTGCGGATTCTGCTGGATTCTGACCATATCCATCATGGCCCAGGGCCGTTAAGGGCCTTGAGGCGCTGTAAGGTCGGGCCAAAGGTCCTACTCTTATGTCCCGCGCGCGCTATATTTTCCCGCTCGTCCCCGGGCCGCCCTTCGAGGCTGTCTTCCCGCTCGCCTCCAGGCCGCTTCCGAGGCGGCTCTGTCTTCCCGCTCCTGGGACGTCTAGCCTCTTCCGAGGCGGCTCCTTCCCTCGTCGCTCGTCGCAGGCTCCTCGCTCCTCAATCCAGTTAATCCAGTCGGCGTCGCGGCCCTTTGGCTCGCGGGAGGTCCGTCCCCTCGAATCCCCTTTGGTCACTCAGGTTTCGGCGCGGAGCAGCTTGCTGATCTTCTCTCCGGCGGCGACGACCGCCGCGGCGTGCAGCCGGCCCGGCGACCTGGTCAGGCGCTCGATGGGGCCGGACACCGAGACGGCGGCCAGCACCCGGCCGCCGGGCCCGCGCACCGGGGCGGACACCGAGGCGACTCCCGGCTCGCGCTCGGCCGCCGTGGCGGCCCAGCCGCGCCTGCGGACCTGGGACAGCGTGGTCGCGGTGAACTTCGCTCCGCGCAGGCCGCGGTGCATGCGCCCGCCTTCCTCCCAGGCGAGCAGGACCTGGGCGGCCGAACCGGCGGTCATCGGCAGCGCGGCGCCGACCGGGACGGTGTCCCGCAACCCGCTCGTCCGCTCGGCCGCGGCCACGCAGATGCGCGTGTCTGCGTGCGGCCGGTACAGCTGGGCGCTTTCCCCGGTTATGTCCCTGAGCTGGGTCAAGATGGGCTGGGCGATGGCGAGCAGCCGGTCCTCGCCGGCTGCGGCGGCCAGCTCGCCGATTCTCGGGCCGAGCACGAACCGGCCCTGCGCGTCGCGGGCCAGCATCCGGTGACTCTCCAGTGCAACGGCGATCCGGTGGGCGGTGGGCCGGGCCAGGCCGGTCTCCTTGACCAGCTGCGCCAGCGAGGCCGGGCCGCTCTCCAGCGCCGCGAGTACGGAAACGGTCTTGTCGAGGACACCGACTCCGCTAGAGTTGTTCATGTTATGAATATTGCCGTCTCGGAATGCGAGACGCAAGCGAAGGGAGTGAGCGTGATGGCCGGGAGTGCGCACCGTACGCTCGCCGAGAAAATCTGGGACGCCCACGTGGTGCGCAGCGCGGAGGGCGAGCCGGACCTGCTCTACGTCGACCTCCACCTGCTGCACGAGGTGACCAGCCCGCAGGCGTTCGACGGGCTGCGCGCAGCCAGCCGTAAGGTACGGCGCCCGGACCTCACCATCGCCACCGAAGACCACAACGTGCCGACCACCGGCATCACCGGCCCGGGGGTCCCCCCGACCACCTCCCCGACCCCCCTCTATGGCCCCAATAGCCCCTTTACCGATCCGGTGTCCCGCATCCAGGTCGAGACGCTGCGGAAGAACTGCGCCGAGTTCGGCGTCCGGCTGCACCCCATGGGCGACGCCGACCAGGGCATCGTGCACGTCATCGGCCCGCAGCTCGGGCTGACCCAGCCCGGCCTGACGATCGTGTGCGGCGACTCGCATACCTCTACCCACGGCGCGCTGGGCGCGCTGGCCTTCGGCATCGGCACCAGCGAGGTCGAGCACGTGCTGGCCACCCAGACGCTGCCGCAGGCCAGGCCCAAGACGATGGCCATCACGGTAAACGGCGCGCTGCCCGAGGGCGTCACGGCCAAGGACCTGATCCTGGCCATCATCGCGAAGATCGGCACCGGCGGCGGCCAGGGCTATGTGCTCGAGTACCGCGGCCCGGCGATCCGCGCGCTGTCCATGGCGGGCCGGCTCACCGTCTGCAACATGTCCATCGAGGCCGGCGCCCGGGCCGGGCTGGTGGCGCCGGACGACGTGACGTTCGGCTACCTGGAGGGCCGGCCGCATGCGCCGTCCGGCGCCGCGTGGGAGGCCGCCCTCGAATACTGGCGCTCGCTGCCCACCGACTCCGGCGCGGCCTTCGACCACGAGGTCGTCCTGGACGCCGGCGCGCTGACGCCGCACGTGACGTGGGGCACCAACCCGGGGCAGGCGCTGCCGCTGGGAGCCTCGGTGCCGGATCCCGGCTCGTTCGCCGACCCGGCCGCCCGCGCCGCCGCCGAGCGCGCGCTCAGCTACATGGACCTCAAGCCCGGTACCGCGCTGCGCGACATCAGCGTGGACACGGTCTTCGTCGGCTCCTGCACCAACGGCCGGATCGAGGACCTCCGGGCCGCCGCCTCGGTGCTGCGGGGACGCCACGTGGCGCCGTCGGTCCGGATGCTCGTGGTGCCCGGGTCGATGGCCGTTCGGGCCCAGGCCGAAACCGAGGGCCTGGACGCGGTCTTCACCGCGGCCGGCGCGCAGTGGCGGTCGGCGGGCTGCTCGATGTGCCTCGGCATGAACCCGGACAAGCTGAGCGCCGGCGAACGCAGCGCGTCTACCTCCAACCGGAACTTCGAGGGCCGCCAGGGCAAGGGCGGGCGCACCCACCTGGTCTCGCCCGAGGTCGCCGCCGCCACCGCGGTGACCGGCCATCTGGCCGCCCCCGCCGACCTGTAGAGGAGAGTCACCCGATGGAACCGTTCGTCACGCACGCCGGCCGCGCGGTGCCGCTGCGCCGCAGCAACGTGGACACCGACCAGATCATCCCGGCCGAGTACCTCAAGCAGGTGAGCAGGACCGGCTTCGGCAAGGGCCTGTTCGCCGCCTGGCGCGAGGAGCCGTCCTTCGTGCTCAACCAGCCGCAGTACGCCGGCGCGACGATCCTGGTCGCCGGCACCGATTTCGGCACCGGATCGTCGCGCGAGCACGCGGTCTGGGCGCTCACGGACTACGGCTTCCGGGCCGTGATCGCCCCCCGCTTCGGCGACATCTTCCGCGGTAACGCGACCAAGGCCGGCCTGCTGCCGGTCGTCTTGCCCGAGGCCACCGTGACCGCCCTGCAGGACGCCGTGACGGCCGCGCCGGGCACCGAGGTCGTAGTGGACCTGGACAACCGCGTCGTGCGGGCCGAAGCGGGCGGGATCAAGGCGCCGTTCGAGATCGACGACTACACCCGCTGGCGGCTGATGGAGGGTCTTGACGACATCGGCCTGACCCTGCGTCACGTCGACGACATTGCCGCCTTCGAGCGCTCCCGCCCTACCTGGCTTCCCGTCACCTCCTGACCCGCCTCGTTACCTCCTGACGCACCCCCGTTATCTCCTGACCCGCCTCCTGACCCGTCCCGTTACCTCCTGACCCGTCCCGTTACCTCCTGACCCGCCCCGTCATCTCTAGAGCGACAACGATGTGGCATCGCTGCTGTTTCTGGCGGGCGCGGGGGAGGAGCCGGGTCTGCGGGACGGGGTCGACGAGGCGGGTGGGCTGGCGGGGCACCCGGTACGGCCCTGGCGCAACCCCTGGCGCAACCCCCGGCCGGGCCCGGCCCCGGGCCGGGCCGGGCCGGGCCGGGCGCACAGGCTAACCGCAGGCCGGGGCGCTTGCGCAGGGCGGTCTGGATGATCCGGTCGACCAGTTGCGGCAGCGGCAGGCCGGAGGCGGCCCACATCATCGGGAAACCCGATGCCGGGGTCATCCCTGGCATCGTGTTGATCTCGTTGACCAGGATCTTCCCGGTCGGCGTGTAGAAGAAGTCGACCCGGGCCAGGCCCTCGCAGGAGATCGCGTCGAAGGCCGCGCAGGCCATCTGCCTGATTTCCGCGGCAGCCTCCGAAGAAACCGGCGCCGGGATCCGCATCGTGGTCGCCGAGGCCAGGTACTTGGCCTCGAAGTCGTAGAACGAAGAACCCGGGTCCACCACGACCTGCCCGGGCACGCTTGCCTCCGGCGGGCCGCCGTCGAGGCCCTCGAGCACCGCGCACTCGACCTCGATGCCCTCCACCGCGGCTTCGGCCAGCACCTTGGGGTCGTGCTCCCGGGCCGCCTCGATGGCCTCTTCCAGCTCATCAGAGTCACGCACCCGCGAGATCCCGATACTGGAGCCGCCCCGGGCGGGCTTGACGAACACCGGCCAGCCCAGCTCGGCGACCTCGTCCAGCACCCGCTTGCGCTCCGAGACCAGCCGCCAGTCCCGGTCGCGCACCACCACGTGCCGGCTGACCGGCAGGCCGCGCGCGGACATGAGCAGCTTCATGTACTCCTTGTCCATGCCGGCCGCGCTGGCGAACACGCCCGCCCCGGCGTACCTGGTGCCGGTCATCTCGAGCAGGCCCTGCAGCGTGCCATCCTCGCCGTAGGCGCCGTGCAGCAGCGGCAGCACCACGTCCACCGCGCCGAGGTCTCGCGGTACCGAACCAGGCGCGGAAACCTGCAAGGCCGCCCCGCCGGCACCGGTTCGCGGGGTGACCTCAGATCCCGGAACGGATACCGCCTCGACCGAGGGCACCGAACCGGGGGAAAGCGCCAGCCGGGCCGGGTCGCCCGCGGTCAGCACCCATCGCCCGTCGGTGGTGATGCCGATGGGCAGCACCTCGTAGCGCTCGGTGTCGATGGCCGACAGGATCAGGCCCGCGCTCGCGCAGGATACGGCGTGCTCGGTGCTGCGGCCGCCGAACACCACGGCGACCCGGATCTTTCGCTGCCCCACGCGCGTCCTCCCGTCCGGCCGGCATGAAGGCCCGGCACCAGGCCCCCATGGAAACACCCAGGCTACGGCCTGCTGAGCGACTCCAGGGCGACATACGCGTCAGAAATGAGGTCCTCGGGGTCCTCTAGGCCGATGGAGAAGCGTACCGCGCCCGGGTCGATGCCCCCGGTCGCCAGCGCCCGGTCGTCCAGTTGCCGGTGCGTGGTGGAGGCCACGTGGCTGACCACCGTGTGCGTCCCGCCCAGGGACGTGGCGAGCTGGGACAGCCGCAGCTTGTCGGCGAACGCCATGCCCGCGTCGAGCCCGCCGTGCGGGGTCACGGTCACGATCGCGCCGAACCGGACGCCTTCCGGGCCGGCGTCGAACAACTGCCTGGCCACCTGGTGGCCGGGGTGCTCGGGCAGCCCGGGATAGTCGATGCGCAGCACGGCCGGGTGGCGGGACAGCGCGGCGGCGAACACCGACGCCGTGGAGCAGGCCCGCCGGACCCGCAGCGGCAGCGTCTCCAGGCCCCGCCGCAACAGGAACGCGTCATCCGGCGCCAGGGAGCCGCCGGTATCCACCCGGACGCCGCGGATGTTGCTGATCAGCTCGATCCGCCCGGTGACCACGCCGCCGGTGGCGTCGGAGTGGCCGCCGATGTACTTGGTCGCCGAGTGCAGGACCAGGTCCGCGCCGTGCTCCAGCGGCCGGCAGATCACCGGCGGGGCCAGCGTCGAGTCCACCACCAGCAGCGCCCCGCCCTCGTGCGCGATATCAGCAAGGCGGCGCAGGTCGGCGACGGCCGTAGTCGGGTTGGCGATCGTCTCCGCGTACACGATCCGCGTGGCCGGTCGCATGGCCGCCCGGACCGCATCAAGATCCGTGATATCGACGAAGTCCGTCTCCACCCCGAACCGGGACAAGACGTTCCGCAGCAGCGAGAACGTCCCGCCGTAGACGGCCGACGACGCCACCACGTGCGCGCCGACCCGGGCAAAGGTCCAGAACACCCCGCTGACGGCGGCCATCCCCGAGGCGAACGCCTGGGCCGCGGGCCACCGCGCCAGGTTCACCCCCTCGAGCGCCGCGACCGCCCGGGCGAACGCGTCCACCGTGGGGTTGTCGATCCGGCTGTAGGTGTAGCCGGGCATCTCGTCGTTCAGCACGGCCCGGTACTCCTCGGCCGTGCCGAACGAGAACGACGCCGTCCGGAACACCGGCGTGCCGAGCGGCTGCTGCGACGGCGTCGGCGGGGCCGGCAGGTGCACCGCGCGGGTGTTCTCGCCGGCCTGCTTGCGCACTATTTCCACGGTGTCATTCCCGCCGATCTAAGCACCTTAAGCATCACATGCACCATACGCACCCAACCCCACAGCGTCAGGGGCCGTACCACTCGGGCTTGGCTGACCGCGACGCTAGCATCGACGCGGCCTCGGCGACGGGCAGCCCGTCCCGCATGACGGCCTCGACGACCTCGGTGATCGGCATCTCGACATGGTGCGCCCGGGCCAGCTTGAGCACCGGCCCGCACGATGCTACGCCCTCCGCGGTCTGGCCCGTGGCGGCTGACGCCGAGTCCACGCTCATGCCGCGTCCCAGGTTCTCCCCGAACGTCCGGTTCCGCGACAGCGGCGAGCTGCACGTGGCGACCAGGTCGCCCATCCCGGCCAGCCCGGCGAACGTCTGCGTCTGCGCGCCGAGCGCCGAACCCAGCCGGGCCATCTCGGCCAGCCCGCGAGTGATCAGCGTGGCCCTGGTGTTGTCGCCCAGGCCCATCGCCACCGCGATGCCCACCGCGATCGCGATCACGTTCTTCACCGTGCCGCCCAGCTCGCAGCCGGTCACGTCGGTGTTGGTGTACGGCCGGAAGTACGGGGTGTGGCAGGCGCCCTGCAGCGCCAGCGCCCCGTCCGGGGACACGCATGCCACCACGGCCGCGGTGAACTCGCGCCGGACGATCTCGCCCGCCAGGTTCGGCCCGGCCACCAGGCCGATGCGGGCCGCCTCCGCGCCGGTCACCTCGGCGATGACCTCGCTCATCCGCAGGCAGGTGCCGAGCTCGATCCCCTTCATAAGGCTGACGAGCAGCGCGCCGCGCGGGATCAGCGGCGCCCACGCCTCCAGGTTGCCGCGCAGCGACTGCGCGGGCACGGCGAAGGCGACCAGGTCCGCCCCGGCCAGCGCCTCGGCCGGATCCGAGGTCGCGTCCAGCGCCGGGGTCAGCGCGATGCCGGGCAGGTACTCGGGGTTCTCGTGCGGCCCGGCGATCGCCTTGGCCAGCTGCGGCTTGCGGCTGACCAGCACGGTCTTGGTCCCGGCGTCGCAGAGCACCTGGGCGAACGTGGTGCCCCAGGACCCGGCCCCCAGTACCGCGGCCTTCATCACGCGTCGCCCGAGGCGGCCGGATCCCCGGCCGGATCCGGCCGCGCCTCCCCGGCGGGGCTCGCGGCGGAACCAGCGGACGCACCGTCCTGCGTTCGGCCCGCCAGGCCCTGCGGAACGCGGCCGCCCGCGGCGGGATCCCAGGGGACCGCGGGCGGTGCCTCCTGCCTGATCTTGGCCAGCAGCGCGGTGATGTCGGCCATGACGTCGGTGGTGGCCGCGCGCAGCGTGCTCGCGCCGAGCCGCTGGCCCCGGTAGGCGGACAGGTCCACCGCCGGGCCGGCCGCCATCCGCACCGTCTTGCGCGGGAACAGCCTGGGCTTCTTCGACCCGTAGGGGAGGATGTCCTGCGCGCCCCAGTGCGCGACCGGGATCACCGGCGCCCCGGAGGTCAGGGCCAGCCGCGCGGCGCCCGTCTTGCCCGCCATCGGCCACAGGTCCGGGTCGCGGGTCGCGGTCCCCTCCGGGTAGACGATCACGCAGGCGCCGGCCGCCAGGGCCTGCTCGGCCAGCTTCAGCACCAGGCCGGCGTCGCCGCGGCCGCGGTACACCGGCAGCTGGCCCAGCTTGTACATGAGCGGCCCGAGGAACTTCACCTCGAACACCGCCGACTTGATCATGAAGACCGGGTACCTGCGCCCGTACACGTAGCTGAACAGGGCGACCGCGGGCCAGTCGGCATACGACAGGTGGTTCGGGGCCAGGATGACGCCCCCGGTCCGCGGGACGTTCTCCTTGCCCTGCCACCGGTACCTCATCAGCAGCGCGAGCAGCGGGCGCAAGATGCACACCGAGAACAGCCGCCAGCCCCGGGAGTAGGTGTAGCGGGACATAGCCTGGCTGGAGGGCTCACTGCGGGAGCTCATGAAGTCAGTCTCCTGGTTGGGGTGGTCCAGTGTCGAGGCAGGATCAGTGGCATGGTCGATAATGCCCTGATGAGCTGGTCGGTGCTGATGCCCGTCAAGGTGCTCGCCCGGGCCAAGTCCAGGCTGGCCGAGCTGGCCGGGCCGCGGCGGGCCGAACTCGCCCTCGCGCTCGCCTGCGACACGGTGACCGCGGTGCTCGGCTCGGACGCGGCCGCCCGCGTGATCGTCATCACGGACGACCAGGTCGCGGGGGTGGCGCTGGCCGCGCTCGGCGCGTTCATCATCCCCGACGAGCCGCGCGACGGGCTCAACGCGGCGCTGCGGCACGGCGCCGCGCACGCCGCCGCCCACTGGCCCGGCCAGGGCGCCGCCGCGCTCTCCGCCGACCTTCCCGCGCTGCGGCCCGAACAGATCGGCCGGGCGCTGCGCGCCGCCGTGCTCTCGCCGACCGCGTTCGTGGCCGACGCGGCCGGCGACGGCACCACGCTGTACACCGCGACGCCTGGGGCCGCGTTCCGGCCGGCCTTCGGCCTGGCCTCGCGGGCGCGGCACGCGGCGGCCGGGGCCGCCGAACTCACCCTGGCCGGCATAGCGGGGCTGCGCCGGGACGTGGACACGCCCTCCGACCTGCGCGAGGCCGTCGCGCTCGGCCTGGGACCGCACAGCGCGCCGCTCGCCGCCGAACTACTCAGATGTGCACCACGGGGCAGGTGAGCGTCCTGGTGATCCCCGGGACGGACTGGATGTGCTGTGTCACCATCCGGCCGAGTTCGTCAACGTTCTCCGCCTGGGCGCGCACGATCACGTCGTAGGGGCCGGTGACGTCCTCCGCCTGGGTGACTCCGCTGATCTTCCTGATGAGCGAGGCCACGTCGGCGGCCTTGCCGACTTCTGTCTGGACGAGGATGTAAGCCTCCACCATGAGGTCCTCCCAGGGCATTGCGGGACGGGCGCCCCTCGTGGGCTCACGCTACCGTAGAGGTCCAGACCTGTTAACACACGCCCGTCGTGACGGAGGCGAGTTACCATCTCGCAAGACCCAGGGTCCGAGACGCTGGCCGCGGTCGGGGAGTTCGGCCTGATCAAGGCGCTGCGGGCGTGGCTGCCGCCGGGGGGCAGGACGCTGGTCGGCATCGGCGACGACGCCGCCGTCCTGGCCGTACCCGATGGCCGGGTGGTGGCCACCACGGACTTCCTGCTCGAGGGCAGGCACTTCCGCCGGGACTGGTCGGCCGCCGCGGACATCGGGCACAAGGCGGCGGCGCGCAGCCTGGCCGACCTGGCGGCCATGGGTGCCGAGCCGTCCGCCCTGCTGGTCGCGCTGGCCGCGCCCGTCGGCCTGGCGCTCGGCTGGGCGCGCGAGCTGGCCGGGGGGCTGGCGGCCGAGTGCGCCCGCGCGGGCGCCGGCGTGATCGGCGGGGACACCGCCCGGGCCGGTTCGGTCCTGCTCGCCGTGACCGGCCTCGGCGATCTGGCCGGGCGCGCGCCGGTGCTCAGGTCCGGCGCGAAACCCGGCGACCTGGTGGCGGTGGCCGGCCCGCTCGGGCCCGCCGCGGCCGGCCTGGCCCTGCTGACCGCCGGGGTCCGTGATGATCCCCTGATTTCCGGGCAGCTGCGGCCCGCGCCGCCGTACGACGCCGGCCCCGAGGCCGCGGACCTGGGCGCCACGGCCATGATCGACACCAGCGACGGCCTGCTGGCCGACCTGGGCCACGTCGCCGCGGCCAGCGGCGCGCGGATCGACCTGGATTCGGCCGCGCTGCGCCCGGGCGAGGACCTGCTCGCCGCGGCCCGCGCCGTGGCCGAGGCCGGCCGTCACGTTCTTTCCGGCCGAACGGACCAGGCCGATCGCCCCCCCGACGCCGCCGCGCTCGGGTGGGTGCTGACCGGCGGCGAGGATCACGCCCTCGCGGCCACGTTCCCGCCGGGCACGGCGCTGCCGCCGCGCTGGCGGGTGATCGGTGCGGTTCGCCCGGGTGATGGCGTCGCCGTGGACGGCCAGCAGTGGACCGGAGCCCCCGGCTGGGATCACTTCCGGGGGGGGCCAGGGCCATCGGGTCCGGGGTGTCCCCGCGGGAACGGAGTGCCTCCCGGCGGCCAGCACTGCCAGCGGTGACGCTAGCGGGTGACCTTGCCCGCCTTGATGCAGGAGGTGCACACGAAGACCCGCTTGGGCGTGCCGCCGACCATGGTGCGGATGCGCTGGATGTTCGGGTTCCAGCGGCGGCGGGTCCGGCGATGCGAGTGCGAGACGTTGTTGCCGAAGCCCGGCCCCTTGCCGCATACTTCGCAGACGGAAGCCACAGTTCGCTCCATTGACTAGGGTTACGGGTCCATGGGCCGCGTCCGCCCCAGGCGGATCAGGCAGCCGTCGAAGCTTACCCGATATCGCCGCCGAAGCGCGAACTCTGCCAGCCACCGGGGGGACACTCCGCACCCGCGGGGACACCCCGGACCCATGGCCCTGCCCCCCCGCATCCGGCTCCGCTCAGCACCGCTGCCGGCCCTCAATGTCCTGGCGCCCTTCTATGCTGCCTGGTGTGAGCACGCTCGGCGAACCGCTGAACCGGGCGCTGGGGCCCAAGACGGCCCGGGCGCTGGAGAGCGCCTTCGGCATGCGCACGGTCGGCGACCTGCTTCGGCACTATCCCCGCCGCTACTACACCCGCGGCGAGCTGACCGATCTGTCCTCGCTGCGCGAGGGCGACCACGTCACCGTGCTGGCCCGGGTGCACATGGCGAGCGAGATCCCGCTTCCGCCCGCGCCGGGCCACCGGCGCCGCAGCCGCCTCGAGGTCATCGTCACCGACGACCGCGACAAGCTGGTCCTGACGTTCTTCTCCGGCATCCAGGTGTTCCGCCGGAAGCTGGTCCCCGGCACGGTCGGCATGTTCGCCGGCACCGTGTCCAGCTTCCGCGGCCGCCGCCAGCTGGTACACCCGGAGTGCGAGATGCTGCCCGGGGCGCCGCCCAACGCCGACCTGAACCCGATAGCGCCGGAGCTTGCCGCCGAGTTCGCCGCCGAGATGATCCCCGTCTACCCGGCCAGCGCCAAGCTCAGCTCGTGGGCGATCGCCCGGTCGGTCCGCACCGTGCTGGACACGCTGGACGCCGGGGCGGACCCGCTGTCGGCCGAGCTGCGGGAACGGGAGGGCCTGTACGGGCGGGCCGAGGCGATCCGGGCCATCCACCGGCCGTTGGACCGGGCCGACCAGAGGCTGGCCGTACAGCGGCTCAAGTGGGACGAGGCGTTCATGCTGCAGGCCGCGCTGGCGCAGCGGCGGCTGGCCGCCGCGGCCATGCCGGCCGTGCCGCGGCCGCACACCGACGCCCGGCTCGCCGACGAGTTCGACCAGCGGCTGCCGTTCACCCTCACCGCCGGCCAGGTGGCGGTGGGTGAGACCATCGCCACGGAGCTGAGCTGCGCCTATCCGATGCACCGGCTGCTGCAGGGCGAGGTCGGATCGGGCAAGACGGTGATCGCGGTCCGGGCCATGCTCCAGGTTGTCGACGCGGGCGGGCAGGCCGCCCTGCTGGCGCCGACCGAGGTGCTCGCCCAGCAGCACTACCGGTCGATCACCGATATGCTGGGCTCGCTGGCCCGGGCCGGCCAGCTGGGCGCGGCCGAGCACGCCACCGCCGTGGCCCTGCTCACCGGTTCGGTCGGCGCGGCCGCCCGGCGCTCGGCGCTGTCCGACGTCTTCACCGGCGACGCGGGGATCGTGATCGGGACCCACGCCCTGCTCGAGGAGCAGGTCCAGTTCGCCGACCTCGGCCTGGTAGTCATCGACGAGCAGCACAGGTTCGGCGTCGAGCAGCGCGACGCGCTGCGCGCCAAGGCGGCGGGCAACCGCCCGCACGTCCTGGTCATGACGGCGACGCCGATCCCGCGGACGGTGGCCATGACCGTCTACGGCGACCTGGAGACCTCCACCCTGACCGAGCTGCCCGCGGGCCGGTCGCCCATCGCCTCGCACGTGGTCCCCGCCGCCGACAAGCCGCACTACCTGGAGCGGGCCTGGGAGCGGGTCAAGGAGGAGGTCGGCCACGGCCGGCAGGCCTACGTGGTGTGCCCGCGCGTGGGCGACGGGCCGGGCGGTGACGAGGAGGAGCCCGGCGAGGATGACTTCGCCGACGTGGACCTCACCGGCGTTCCGCGCGGCATGGCCGGCCGCCGGCGCCAGCCGCTGGCGGTGCTTGACGTGGCCGCGACGCTGGCCGCCGGCCCGCTGGCCGGGGTCCGCCTCGGCATCCTGCACGGTCGGCTGCACCCGGACGTGAAGGACCGGGTGATGCGCGAGTTCGCCGCGGGCCAGGTCGACGTCCTGGTCGCCACCACGGTGATCGAGGTCGGCGTCGACGTGCCGAACGCCACCGTGATGGTCGTCATGGACGCCGAGCGGTTCGGCGTGTCCCAGCTGCACCAGCTCCGCGGCCGGGTCGGCCGCGGCCGTGCGCCGGGGCTGTGCCTGCTGGTGACCGAGGCGCCGCCGGAGAGCCCGTCCCGAGAACGGCTCGCGGCGGTGGCCGCCACCGTCGACGGGTTCAAGCTGTCCCGGCTGGACCTGGAGCAGCGCCGGGAGGGCGACGTGCTCGGCGCCGCGCAGGCCGGCCGCCACTCCAGCCTGCGGCTGCTCCGGTTGCTGGCCGACGAGGACCTGATCGGCCGGGCTAGGCAGGAGGCCGCGGCCGTGGTCTCGGCCGACCCGGCGCTGGCCGCGCACTCCGCCCTGCGCCAGGCGATCGAGGAACTGCTCGGCGTCCAGGCCGAGTACCTCGACAAGACCTAGCTGGCCCCTCTCCTCCGGGACCATGGTGCTCTCCTCCGGGACCATGGTGCTCTCCTCCGGGACCATGGTGCGCCGCGACATCGCTTGAGGGCTCGTGCACACTTAAGGGATGGCACGCGTCATCGCTGGCGAGGCCGGCGGCCGACGGCTGGCGGTCCCGGACGGGCGGAATACCAGGCCGACGAGCGACCGTGCCCGGGAGGGCCTGTTCAGCACGGTCTCGTCGATCTCGGGACCGCTGGCCGGGGCATGGGTCCTGGACTTGTACGCGGGTTCGGGCGCGGTCGGCCTCGAGGCTCTGTCCCGGGGCGCGGAGCACGTGCTGCTGGTGGAGCACGCCGCCCGCGCCGTGCGCGTGATCAGGCAGAATATCGAGGCGCTCGGCCTGCCAGGCGCCGTGGTCGCGGCCGACCGGGTGGAGCGGGTGCTGGCCCGCGGCCCCGCCCCCGCAGCGGGCCAGGACGGCCCCGCCCCCGCAGGGGGCCAGCACGGCCCCGCCCGCCACCGGTACGACGTGGTATTCGCCGACCCGCCGTACGCCATGCCCGGGACCGAGGTGACGCGGATGCTCACGCTGCTGCTCAGCGGGGCCGACGGCGCTGATCCCCGGGCAGGCTCCACCCCCCCGGACCCCCCTGGCCGACCCCCGCGCGAGGACATCGCGGAGCCGGGCTGGCTGGTGCCCGGGGCGCTGGTGGTTGTCGAGCGGGCCACCAGGTCCGGGCCGCTGAGCTGGCCGGACGGATTCGTGCCCGACCGGGCTCGCCGGTACGGCGAAGCGACTTTCTGGTACGGTCACGCCGCGGAAGACGAGCGTGATGACCAGCCTCGAGCACGTCCTCGGATACTCGCCGAACAGCAGCTCGAGCACGTCCTCGGATACTCGCCGAACAGCAGAAGGGGTGACGCCGCGTGCAACGCGTAGTCTGTCCGGGTTCCTTCGATCCTGTCACCTACGGTCATCTCGACATCATCGGCCGCGCGGCCGGGCTCTATGACGAGGTGATCGTCGCGGTGCTGATCAACGTGACCAAACACAGCCTGTTCACGGTCGACGAGCGCGTCGAGATGCTGGGCCAGGTCAGCAGCCGCTATGCCAACGTGCGGATCGAGCGGTTCCACGGCCTGCTGGTGGACTTCTGCGCGACCAACGGGATCACCGCAGTGGTCAAGGGCCTGCGCGCCGTCAGCGACTTCGAGTACGAGATGCAGATGGCGCAGATGAACTACCGGATGGCCAAGGTCGAGACGCTGTTCATGACCACCAACCCGCTCTACTCCTTCCTGAGCTCCAGCCTGGTGAAGGAGATTGCCAGGTACGGCGGGGACATCAGCGGCCTGGTCCCGGAGCTCGTCCTGTCCCGGGTGCGGGAGCGGCTCGCCGAAGAGTAGGCCCGCGGAGCGGGCCGGGCGGAATACCCGAGGGCCGCGGTCAAGTTGGGAATACCGCGCTCCGCCGGTAGGCTATGCGCTCGGCTTCACTAGCTCTACACGAGTACACTGTCATGCCCAATACACGCACACACGCCCCCCGCGGGGCGCTCGTCTTCGACACGCGCCTGCTCGGCCGTCAGGCCGGGTCCGCGCTGACCCAGACGCGGATCGTCCCGGCCCCGGACGACTTGCGGCTGGAGCTCATCGGCGTTCCCGTCGGCGCCGACGTCACCGTCGAGGTCAGGTTCGAGGCGGTATCCGAGGGCGTCCTCGCCACCGGGACCGCCACCGCGCCGCTCGCGGGCGAGTGCGCCCGCTGCCTGGCCCCGCTGACCTCGTCGGTTACCGTCGGCTTCCAGGAGCTCTACCTGTACGCCGACCGCCGCCGCGAGCGGCATGACAGGCACGAAAAGCACGACAGGCACGAAAAGCACGACAGGCATGACGAGTACGAGGAGCAGGACGACGAGGAACGCTACCTCGACGGCGACCTGCTCGACCTGGAGCCGGCGTTTCGTGACGCGGTGGTGCTCGCGCTGCCGATGTCACCGCTGTGCCGGGAAGACTGTCCCGGGCTGTGCGTCGAGTGCGGCATGCCGCTCGCCGACGCGGGTCCCGGCCACCGGCACGAGGAGGCCGCCGACCCGAGGTGGGCGGCCCTGAAGCAGTTCGGCGACCAGGCCAGCAACCATACCGGCCCGCGCGCCGGCGCCATCGACCTACAGGAGGGCTGACGTGGCGGTTCCCAAGCGGAGGATGTCCCGCAGCAATACCCGTTCCAGGCGTTCGAACTGGAAGACCACCGCGCCCGCTCTGGTCGACTGCCCGCAGTGCCATGAGCGCAAGCTGCCGCACGTGGCCTGCCCGACCTGCGGCACCTACCGGCGGCGCCAGGTCATCACGCCATCCTGAGGAAGCTGACCGGTCCCGGGCCCAGATGCGGGGGGTTACACATCGCGCCCGGCCGGGCATGATCAGCGAATGCTAGGAGGAGGACGCGTTGGGCGTCGTGAGCCGGCCCTGGGACGGCGGTGTGAACGCCGGAAAAGACCCCGCTGAGTTCCGGCACGCCCTCGGCGTGCCGATCATGCCCGGCTCACTCGAGCGCGCGCTCACGCATCGCTCCTATGCGTACGAGAACGACAACCCGCCCACCAACGAGCGGCTCGAGTTCCTCGGCGACTCGGTTCTCGGCCTGGTCGTGACCGACACGCTGTACCGCGGCTACCCCAACATGCCCGAGGGACACCTGGCCAAGCTCCGCGCCGCGGTGGTCCAGATGGGTACGCTCGCCGACGTGGCCCGCGAGCTCGACCTGGGCTCCTACGTCCGGCTCGGCCGCGGCGAGCAGGTCACCGGCGGCCGGAACAAGCCCTCGATCCTGGCCGACACGCTGGAGGCGGTGATCGGCGCGGTGTACATCGACTGCGGCCTGGCCGAGGCGAGCGCGCTGGTCCACCGCCTGTTCGATCCGGTCATCGCCCGGTCTGCCCTGCTCGGCGCCGGCCTGGACTGGAAGACCTCGCTGCAGGAACTCACCGCGGTCAAGATGCTGGGGGTGCCGGACTACCGGGTCGACGAGAGCGGGCCGGACCACCAGAAGTCGTTCCGTGCCGTGGTCATCATCGGCGGCCGGCCGCTCGGCTCCGGGGTGGGACGCACCAAGAAGGCAGCCGAGCAGCAGGCGGCCCAAGCCGCCTGGCGGACCATCACGGCGGAGTCGGAGGGCCTGGCCGCGGGGAACGGCGACCTGAGCAAGGGCGAGGACGGCGGGGGAACGCCGGGCCCCGGGCGGGATGCCTGAGCTTCCCGAGGTCGAGACGGTCCGCCGCGGCCTCGAGCAGCACGTCGTCGGCCGCGCGATCGAGTCCGTCCGCGTCCTGCATCCCCGCGCCGTGCGCAGGCAGCCAGGCGGCGCCGCCGAATTCGAGTCCGCCCTGGCCGGGCGCACCCTGGACCGGGCCAGGCGGCGGGGCAAGTACCTGTGGCTGGCGGTGGCCGAGGACGCCCTGCTCGCGCACCTGGGGATGAGCGGGCAACTGCTCGTCGTCGAACCGGACCAGCCGCTCTCGCTGCACGTCAGGATCTGGTTCACGTTCAAGGACGGGGGGCCGGACCTGCGGTTCACCGACCAGCGGACGTTCGGTCACATGTGCGTGGTGCGCGACGGTGCCGACCTGCCCGCGCCGATCGCGCACATCGCCCCCGACCCGTTCGAGGCGGCCTTCGACCCGGCCCGCCTGACCCAGCGGCTGCGTGCCCGCCACACCGGGGTCAAGCGTGCGCTGCTCGACCAGTCCCTGGTCAGCGGGGTCGGCAACATCTACGCCGACGAGGCGCTGTGGCGGGCGAAGCTGCACTGGGCCCGGCCCACCGAGACGCTGACCAGGCCCGAGGTGAGCCGCCTGCTCACCGCGGTCCGCGAGGTCCTCGGCGAGGCGCTGGCCGCAGGCGGGACCTCGTTTGACGACATGTACGTCGACGTCAACGGGGAGAGCGGCTACTTCGAGCGGTCGCTCGCGGTGTACGGCCGGGAGGGCTTCGGCTGCCTGCGGTGCGGCACGCCGGTCCGGCGCGATCCCTTCATGAACCGGTCCGCCTACACGTGCCCGCACTGCCAGCCCCGCCCCCGCAGCGCCCACCGGTAGCGCCCGCTCGCCGGCAGCGCCCCGCTCGCCGGCAGCGCCCCGCTCGCCGGCAGCGCCCCGCCCGCACGCCCGCGCCCGGCCCGCCGCGCCGTCCCGCTGGCGCTGCGTGCCCTCGGCCGCCCCGATCAGCGTAACCGGGCGGTTACGTATGGTGAGATGGGCGGCCTGGAAACGGCTTGTTACCGACGATAGGGTGTATAACCGGCATTCCGCAGGCGCTCAACTTGACCAGCCCACGCCTGGATGGGACACTGATTGCTGTTGGTTGCGCGCGCGGATCCGCGCGTGTTAAGAATGTGCCCACTCTGGTCACTCAGCGTGGAGGACCTTTTACAATGGCGAAGGCTCTATTCGGCCACGTCGGCGGTCCCGATCCCCGCATGGTTTCCGAGATGCGCCGCCTCCAGCAGCGAGTACGCGACCTGGAAGCTGAGCTTGTACGGCTTCAGGAAGAAAATGACGCGCTAATGGTTGAGGCTGGCCACGAGGACGTGTTGGTGCCGGATCGCGAGCCCGCGTACGTCTGACGAACGCTGGCAGGACGCGGAAACAACGACAAGGAACGGATCAGGGGCGCCTCTGGCGGCGCCCCTCTTCGTTGCCCCGTGATCGTCGACAGCTCGCGGGCGGCAAAGGCGCCGCCAGGTAGACAGTACCGACGCCGGGAGTTTTCCCATGGACACTTCCGGTTGGTTGGTCATGGCCGCTCCCGGGCCGGCACGCGAGCTCAGCTGCAGTTCACCTTTTTTGACGCTGCCGGGCGGTAAGGTGCGGGGAGCGAGAGGAGGGGCTGCACTTGTACCTGAAGAGCCTCACTCTGCGCGGCTTCAAATCCTTTGCCAGCGCCACCACCCTGCGCCTGGAACCCGGCATCACCTGTGTCGTCGGCCCGAACGGCTCGGGCAAGTCCAACATCGTCGACGCGCTGTCCTGGGTGATGGGCGAGCAGGGAGCCAAGTCGCTGCGCGGCGGCAAGATGGAGGACGTCGTCTTCGCCGGCACGACCTCACGGCCACCGCTGGGGCGGGCGGAGGTGACGCTCACCATCGACAACAGCGACGGCGCGCTGCCGATCGAGTACGCCGAGGTCACCATCAGCCGGCTGATGTTCAGGTCCGGGCAGAGCGAGTACGCCATCAACGGCGACCACTGCCGCCTGCTCGACGTCCAGGAACTGCTGTCCGACTCGGGCCTGGGCCGGGAGATGCACGTGATCGTCGGGCAGGGCCAGCTCGATGACATCCTGCATGCGGGCCCGGAGGCCAGGCGCGCCCTGATCGAGGAAGCGGCCGGCGTGCTCAAGCACCGCAAGCGCAAGGAGAAGGCGCTGCGCAAGCTGGAGGCGATGCAGGCCAACCTGACCCGCCTGGTCGACCTCACCGCCGAGCTGAGCCGTCGGCTCAAGCCGCTGGGCCGGCAGGCCGAGGTGGCCAGGAAGGCCGCCGTCATCCAGGCCGAGTTGCGCGACGCCAGGCTCAGGCTGCTCGCCGACGACTACCTGACGCTCGCCGCCGACCTGCAGCGGGACGAGGCGGACGAGGCCGCCGTGCTGGCCAGGCGGGCCGCCCTGGAGCAGGAGCTGGCCCAGGCCCGAGCCCGGGAGGCCGAGCTCGACCAGGCCGCCCAGCAGGCCTCGGCCGTGCTGGCCCGGGCGCAGGAGACCTGGTTCGCGCTGTCCTCGCTGACCGAGCGGCTGCGCAGCACCCAGCACCTGGCCGCGCAGCGGCACCGGCTGCTGACCGAGCCGGGCGAGCCGGAGCGCCCCGGGCGCGACCCGGACGAACTCGACCGCCAGGCCGGGGAGCTGCGCGAGGAGGAGGACGTGCTGACCGGCCGGCTCGAGCGCGGCCGTGAGGTGCTGGCCGTCGCGGTCGCCGAGCGCACCGCGGCCGAGGCCGAGCTCGCCGCGGCCGAACGGCGCCTCGCCGAGGGCGCCAAGGCCGCCGCCGCCCGCGCCGGGCGAGTGGCCCGGCTGCGCGAGCAGGTTGGCGCGGCCGACAGCCGCAGCGCCGCGGCCCGGGAGGAGCTGGACCGGCTCGAGGTCTCCGCCGCCGAGGCCCGCGAGCGCGCCGCCCTCGCCCAGGAAGAGTACGAGCAGGTCGAGGACCTGACTGGATCCGACGAAGACCGTAGCGGGCTGGCCGCCGCGCACGAGCAGGCCACCCGGATCCTCGCTGAACATGCCGAACGGTCCAAGGTTCTCCGCACCGCCGACCGTGAATCGGCCCGCGAACTGGCCGGCCGGCGCGCGCGAGCCGACGCGCTGGCCGAAGCCGCCCGGCGCGGCGCCGACGCCTCGGCGGCCCTGCTCACCGACCCGGCCCGGTTCGGCGGCGTGGTCGGCTCGTTCGCCGCGCGGCTGCGGGTGGCCGAGGGGTACGAGGTGGCGATCGCCGCGGCCCTGGGCGCCGCCGCCGACGCGGTGGCGGTGGCCGGGCTGGACGCGGCCGCCGAGATCCTGGCCACCCTGCGCCGGGCCGACGCCGGCAGCGCCACCCTGGTCATCGCCACCCCAGACACCCCACCAGCCCTCTCCACCTCACCCTCAGCACTCCCGTCAGCCCCACCACCGCGGTCAACCCCGACCACGGCAGTCCCAGCCGTCGATCTGGTGCGTGCACCCGGCGGCCTGGCGGAGGCCGCCGCCGGGCTTCTCCGTGACGTAGTGGTCGCCGCCGACCTGGACCACGCGTACCAGCTCGTTCGGGACAATCCCGGCCTGAAGGCCGTGACCCGGGCCGGTGACCTGCTCGGGCCGCACTCGGCGCAGGGCGGTGGCGCGCGGCCGCAGAGCCTGTTCGAGCTGCGGGCCGCAGCGGACGAGGCGGCGGCGGGGCTGGCCGAGGCCGAGCAGCGGTGTGACGAGGCGGCCGGCCAGCTGGCGGTCGCGGCTGAGGCCGAGGAGGCCGCCCGGCGGGCGGTGGCGCAGACGCTGGCTCGCAGGCACGAGGCCGATGCGGCGGCGGCGGAGATCTCCGGCCGTCTCGGCCGTCTGGCGGGCGCGGCCCGGGCCGCCCGGGAAGAGGCCGAACGGGTGAACGCCGCCATCACCGCGGCCCGGCAGGCGGCCGAGAAGGACCTGGCCCGGCTGGAACGGCTGCGCCAGGAGCTCGCCGAGGCCGAAGTCGCCGCGGCGGAGCCGGACGAGCCGCAGGATGACTTCGTCCGGGAGGACCTCGCCGACCGCTGCGTCGCGGCGCGGAACGCCGAGATGGAGGCCAGGCTCGAGGTCAGGACGGCCGAGGAGCGGCTGCGCGCGATCAGCGGCCGCGCCGGATCGCTGTGCGCCGCCGCTGCCGCCGAGCGCGCCACCCGCCAGCGGGCGGCGGAACGGCGCCATCGGCGGGCCGCCCAGGCCGCCGTGGCCGGGGCCGTCGCGCTGGGCGCGCGGTACGCGGTCGAGGCGGCCGAGCAGTCGGTCAGCCAGGCCCTGGCCCGGCGCGCCGAGGCCGAGGCGGCCAGCACCGGCGGCGCCGCGGAGCTTAAGGCGGTCCGGGCCCGGGTCCGCGAGCTGGCCGCCGACCTGGACACCGTGGTAAATACCGCGCACGGCACCGAGATCGCCCGGGCCGAGCACCGGCTGCGGCTGCGGCAGCTGGCCGAGCACGCGCTGGAGGAGTTCGGGGTCGAGGCGGACGTCCTGGTGGCGGAGTACGGCCCCGAGGTACCCGTGCCGGTGATCGGCGACGAGAATGCCCTGCCGTCGCGGTTCGAGCGCGCCGCGGCCGAGCGCCGGGCCGCCGACGCGCAGCGCCAGCTTGACCGGCTCGGCAAGGTCAACCCGCTGGCCCTGGAGGAATTCGAGGCGCTCACCGAGCGGCACACGTTCCTGGCCACGCAGCTCGAGGACCTCCGCAAGACGCGGCGCGACCTGCTCACCGTGGTCAAGGAGGTCGACGACCGGGTGCAGGAGGTGTTCGCGTCCGCCTACGCCGACACTGCCCGCGAGTTCGAGCAGCTCTTCGGGCGCCTGTTCCCCGGCGGCCAGGGCAGCCTGGTGCTGACCGAGCCGGACGACATGCTCGCGACCGGCATCGAGATCGAGGCGCGGCCGCCGGGCAAGAAGGTCAAGCGGCTGTCGCTGCTGTCCGGCGGGGAGCGGTCGCTGACCGCCATCGCCTACCTGTTCGCGATCTTCAAGGCCCGCCCCTCGCCGTTCTACGTGCTCGATGAGGTGGAGGCGGCCCTGGACGACACCAACCTGCAGCGGCTGCTCACCGTGTTCGAGGAACTCCGGGAGAGTTCGCAGCTCATCGTCATCACCCACCAGCGCCGGACGATGGAGGCCGCCGACGCGCTGTACGGCATCACCATGCGCGGCGACGGCGTCTCCGCCGTCATCAGCCAGCAGATAGCCACCCGCCAGCCCGCCTGACCAGCTACCGCCGCCAGCCCGTGCCCCGACGCTCCACTTCCGCGCCAGCCCCACACGCCCCGCCCGCAGCCTCCTAGCCCGGACGCTACAGCAGGCTCCCGCGCAAGCCCTCCCCAACATAACCCGTGACAGCACAGGCCCCATGCGTCACTCCAGCGCAAACCAATGACGCGACGGTCACCGCGTTTCACGTACGCCAAATCCTCCGTCTCCGGAGCCCCAGGAGCATCTGATGTCACACGCCAAGGTGCCGGGCGCCGGTAGGTTGGCGGACGACTTCGGCCGTGTTGCTGCCGCGACCCGGACGACCCCGCCGGATACGGCACACCCCGGGGTCTGGGAGACTGTGAGCCTGATGGAATACGTGATCCTGATCATTGTCATCGCCGTCCTGGCGGTCGCTGCCGGTGGCCTGGTGCTTTTCATGCGACCGCGGAGGGGCCGCACCATCGAGGCGCCCCGGGGCCAGGCCCCGGTCGAGCCGCCGGCCGCGCCCCCGCCGGGTGGCGGCGGGGAAGCCGAGCAGGTCGCCGCGCCGGAAACGGCTGCGGCCGCGACGGGCGTGCTCGAGGTCGAGCGGCCGCCGCCGTCGGCCGGGCGGCTGGTCCGGCTGCGTGCCCGGCTCGCCAGGTCGCAGAGTTCGGTGGGGTCGGCGCTGCTGAACCTGCTGTCCAGGGACCGGCTCGACGACGATACCTGGGACGAGATCGAAGAGGTGCTGATCACCGCCGACGTGGGCGTGGTGCCGGCCCGGCTGATGGTGGACGACCTGCGCACCAAGGTCAAGGTCCTCGGCGCCCGGAGCCCGGGCGAGGTGCGCGGCCTGCTCAGAACCGAACTCCTCACCCAGCTCGGCGAGGACATCGACCGGTCGCTGCACGTCTCGCCGCACAACGGAGTGCCCGCAGTGGTTCTCATGGTGGGCGTGAACGGCACTGGCAAGACCACGACCTGCGGCAAGCTCGCCCGGGTGCTGATCGGGGACGGGCACACCGTGCTGCTCGGGGCGGCCGACACGTTCCGCGCGGCGGCGGCCGACCAGTTGCAGACGTGGGGGCAGCGAGTGGGCGCCGAGACGGTGCGGGCCGACCGCGAGGGCGCGGATCCGGCCAGCGTGGCGTTCGAAGCGGTCAGCGAGGGGATCGAGACCCGGGTCGACGCGGTCATCATCGACACCGCCGGCCGGCTGCACACCAAGGTCGGGCTGATGGACGAGCTCGGCAAGGTCAAGCGCGTGGTGGAGAAGAAGACCACCGTCGACGAGGTGCTGCTGGTGCTCGACGCGACGACGGGCCAGAACGGCCTCCGCCAGGCCCGGGTTTTCGCCGAGGTGGTCGATGTCACCGGCATCGTGCTGACCAAGCTGGACGGCACGGCCAAGGGCGGCATCGTCATCGCGGTGCAGCGTGAGCTGGGCGTTCCGGTCAAGCTCGTCGGGCTCGGCGAGGGACCGGACGACCTGGCCCCGTTCGACCCGGGCGCCTTCGTGGACGCCATCCTCGGCTGAAGGGCCCGCTCTCGGCTGAAGGGCCCGCTCTCGGCTGAAGGGCCCGCTCTCGGCTGAAGGGCCCGCTCTGGGCTGAAGGGCCCGCTCTCGGCTGAAGGGCCCGCTCTGGGCTGAAGGGCCCGCTCTCGGCTGAAGTCGCCTGGTTGAGCAGGACGGGAAACATGCTTGTAACAAGAGCCCTGGCTGTTTCACGCAGCCGACACATGCCGACAGATCCGGTGAAACGTCAGCATCGGAAGGTCAGTACAGACCTGGCGAAGGGACACACCAGATGAAGCTCATCACCGCTGTCATAAAGCCGTTCAAGCTGGACGATGTCAAGGCCGCGTTGCAGGCATTCGGCGTCCATGGCCTCACGATCACGGAAGCAAGCGGATACGGCAGGCAGCGCGGGCACACGGAGGTGTACCGCGGGGCTGAGTACCAGGTCGACTTGGTGCCGAAAGTCCGCGTCGAAGTCCTCTGCGAAGACGAGGACGCCGACGACCTGATCGGGGTCGTGGTCAAGGCGGCGCAGACCGGCCGGATCGGCGACGGGAAGGTCTGGTCGGTTCCGGTTGAGGCGGTCGTCAGAGTGCGCACCGGAGAGCGCGGGCCAGACGCGATCTGAGCCGTACCTCATGAGTGGGTCCGGGGGACACGTGGAAGCAATGACGTCGTTCGCTGCAGATCGTGCTCGCCGGACCACTCAGGTCGACAGATGGCTGGCTGAACTCCTCGGTGCCGAGGCCGCGGTGGCCCTGGTGGCGGTCGGCGGGTACGGGCGCCGGGAACTGCTGCCGCGCAGTGACCTTGACGTGCTGCTGCTGCACGGCGGCCGGGACGACATCGCGTCCATCGCGGACCGGATCTGGTACCCGGTCTGGGACTCCGGGGCCGAACTCGACCACGCCGTCCGCACCGTGCCGCAGGCCAGGCGAGTGGCCCGGTCCGACCTGAAGGTCGCGCTCGGGCTGCTGTCCGCCCGGCACGTGGCCGGCGACCCCGACCTGACCGAACGCCTGCGGGCTGGCGCCCTTGAGGACTGGCGGTCGGCCGCGCCCGCGCGGCTGGCCGAACTGCACGCCGCCCACGACGAGCGGGCCAGGACCAGCGGGGAGCTGGCCTTCCTGCTCGAGCCCGACCTGAAGGAAGCCAGGGGCGGCCTGCGCGACGTGCATGCGATCCAGGCGGTGGCGGCGGCCTGGGTGGCGCCCGCGCCAGGACCCAAGGTCCGCACCGCCTACGAGCAGATACTCGACGCCAGGCACGCGCTGCACGAGGTCACCGGGCGCCGCCTGGACCGGCTCGTGCTTGAGGAGCAGGACGAGGTGGCCCGGGCGCTCGGGCTGCTCGACGGGGATGTGTTGCTGCGGATGCTGGCCGGCGCCGCGCGCACCGTCGCGTACGCGGTCGACCACGCCTTCCGCCAGGCCGACCGGCTGCGCGGCCGCCGTACGCTGCGCCGCCGCCAGGCCGAACGGCGTCCGCTCGCGGACGCGGTGGTGGAACAGGACGGCGAGGTGGTGCTGGCCCGGGCGGCCGACCCGTCCGGCGATCCGACGCTGGTACTGCGCGCGGCCGCCGCCGCCGCGCAGGCCGGGCTGCCGCTGGCCCCGCGAACCCTGGACCGGCTGACCGAATGCCCGCCGCTGCCCGTGCCCTGGCCCGCGGTCGCCCGGGACGCGCTGCTCGCGCTGCTCGGGGCCGGCCAGGCCGCGGTCAGCGTGTGGGAGGCGCTTGACACCGAGGGCCTGGTGACCGCGCTGATCCCGGACTGGGAGCGGGTCAGGAACCGGCCACAGCGCAATCCGCTGCACACGTTCACCGTCGACCGTCACCTGGCCGAGACGGCCGCGCGGGCCGCCGCGCTCACCCGCGAGGTGGCCCGGCCGGACATGCTGCTGCTCGCCGCGCTGCTGCACGATGTGGGTAAGGGCTGGCCCGGGGATCACAGCGTCACCGGCGAGGTGGTGGCGCGTGACGTCGGAAGGCGGATGGGCCTGCCCGCCCCGGACGCGGAGCTCGTCGCCTCGGCGGTGCGGCTGCACCTGCTGCTGCCCATGGTCGCTACCCGCCGTGACCTGGACGACCCGGTCACGGTGAGGCAGGTGGCGACGACCGTGCGCAGCCGTGCGCTGCTCGAGCTGCTGCACGCGCTGGCTACCGCGGACGGGCTAGCCACCGGGCCCGCCGCGTGGAACGACTGGAAGGCGACTCTGGTCGCCGACCTGGTGCGCCGGGTGGAGGCCGCACTGGACGGCGAGCCGATGCCGCAGCCCGCACCGCTGCGCGACGACCAGCTGGCGCTGGCCGCCGAGGGCGGTCCGGCCGCGACGGTGCGCGGCGCCGAGGTGACCGTGGTCGCCCCCGACCGCCCCGGCCTGCTGTGGCGTGCCGCCGGCGTGCTGGCCTCGCACCGGCTGGCGGTGCGCAGCGCCGACGCTACTTCGGTCGGCAGCACCGCGGTCACGGTGTTCGACGTGGAACCCGAGTTCGGGGACCCGCCCGACGCCACCCTGGTGGTCGCGGACCTGCGCCGGATGCTGCAGGGGCGGCTGGACGTGGAGGACCGGCTCGACCGCCGGGCGCGGGCGGTCCGGCCGCGCGCCGCGAGCATTCCCGCCCCCAAGGTGAGCCTGGTCGACGACGCCTCCGAGACCGCCACCGTGGTGGAGGTGCGGGCACACGACGCGCCCGGTCTGCTGTGGCGGGTCGGCCGGGCGCTGGGCGAGTGCGGCCTGGACGTGCGCGCGGCCCGGATGGAGACGCTCGGCGCCGAGGTGGTCGACGTGTTCTATGTGACCGACGGCGACGGCAAGCCGCTGGCCGACAACGAACTGCGCCGCACCATCGTGCACTCCGTCCTGACCGCCCTCGGCGATTAACCACCAGGCGAAACCACCGGAGCGCTCGCACGGGCTCAGAAGGCCCGTGCTCGTAGCCGGTCCTGGACAACGCTGCCGGGCCGCTCGTACGGGCCGCAGGCCCGTACGCACGATCCGGTTCTGAATCACGCCGCTGGGTCGGTAACCTGTGTGTTGTGTTTGAGACCCTTTCTGACCGGCTGACGCAGGTTTTTTCCTCGCTGCGCGGCCGCGGCCGGCTGTCCCCCGCCGATATTGACGCGACGGCCCGTGAGATCCGCATCGCCCTGCTCGAGGCGGACGTCGCGCTACCGGTCGTCAGGCAGTTCATCGCCCGGGTCAAGGAGCGGGCCGCCGGCGAGGAGGTCTCCGCCGCGCTGAACCCGGCCCAGCAGGTCATCAAGATCGTCAACGAGGAGCTTATCGGCATCCTCGGCGGCGAGGAGCGGCGGCTGCGGTTCGCCAAGGTGCCGCCCACCGTGATCATGCTGGCCGGCCTGCAGGGTTCCGGTAAGACCACGCTGGCGGCCAAGCTCGCCTTGTGGCTCAAGGGGCAGGGCAACACGCCCATGCTGGTCGCGGCTGACCTGCAGCGGCCGAACGCGGTGCAGCAGCTTCAGGTGCTCGGCGAGCGGGCCGGGGTCCCGGTCTACGCGCCGTCGCCAGGCAACGGCGTCGGCGACCCGGTGGCCGTCGCGCGGGACTCACTGGAAGAGGCCAGGCGGCGCCAGCAGAACATAGTCATCATCGACACCGCGGGCCGCCTGGGCGTGGACGCGGAGATGATGGCGCAGGCCGCCGCGATCAGGGACGCCACCCAGCCGGACGAGATCTTGTTCGTGGTCGACGCGATGATAGGCCAGGACGCGGTGGCGACCGCGCAGGCGTTCCTGGACGGGGTCGGCTACGACGGCGTGGTGCTGACCAAGCTCGACGGCGACGCGCGCGGCGGTGCCGCGCTGTCCATCGTGACGCTGACCGGGCGACCGATCATGTTCGCGTCCGCCGGGGAGAAGCTCGAGGACTTCGACCTGTTCCACCCGGACCGGATGGCGTCGCGGATCCTCGACCTGGGCGACATTCTCACCCTCATCGAGCAGGCCGAGAAGGCCTTCGACGCCGAGCAGACCGCGACGCTGGCCGGGCGGCTCGCTTCCGGCGAGGGCTTCACGCTCGAGGACTTCGTCGAGCAGCTGTCCATGGTGCGCAAGCTGGGGCCGATCGGGAACATCCTCGGCATGCTGCCGGGCGCGGGCAAGCACCGCGAGCTGCTCGAGCAGGTCAACGACAAGGACCTGGACCGGGCCGAGGCCATCGTCCGGTCCATGACGCCGGAAGAACGCCGCAATCCGAAGGTCATCAACGGCTCTCGCCGGGCGCGCATCGCCAGGGGCTCCGGGGTCGCCGTGGGCGAGGTCGCCCAGCTGGTCACGAACTTCTTCGAGGGCCAGAAGCAGATGAAGGCGATGTTCAGCGGCGGCATTCCCGGCATTCCCGGCATGCCGGCGATGCCGGCGATGGGCCGGCCGGCCAAAGCGTCCAAGTCGGCGCGCAGGAAGGCCACCAAGAAGAAGGCGCCGCGCAGCGGCGACCCGCGGCGCGCCGCCGAGGTCGCCCGTCAAGCCCAGCGCGAAGGCCAGGCGGCCAACGGTCCCGGCGGGCTGCCGAACGTGGGCGGGCTCGGCAACCTTCCCGGCGGGTTGCCCGAGGGCCTCTCCGGCGACCTGGCCGAGCAGCTGTCCAAGATGCCGTCCGGCCTGAACTTCCCGGCCTCGGCGCAGGGCAACATCCCGGCCGCGTTCCGCGGCGGCGGCAAGGGGCGGAAGAAGAAGTAACACCCCCAGGGTCTGCTAGCTCCGGGGAGGACGCCCCCCCCGAGCCCCCCCGAAGCTGAGCGCCCGTACGGTGTCGATCGTGTCGGCCTCGGTCGCCGTCTTGTCCTCGCGGTAGCGCAGCACGCGGGCGAACCGCAGCGCCACGCCGCCCGGGTAGCGCGGGCTGCGCTGGACGCCGTCGAAGGCGATCTCCACCACAAGTTCGGGGCGGACGTAGACGGTATAGGAATCCCGGCGGTCCTCCAGCGCGAGCAGCCGCTGCGTCTGCCAGGCCAGCAGCTCGTCGGTCAGCCCCTTGAACGTCTTGCCCAGCATGACGAAGCCGCCGGTGGCCGGGTCGCGGGCACCCAGGTGCAGGTTGGACAGCCAGCCGCGGCGCCGCCCGTGCCCCCACTCGACGGCCAGCACCACCAGGTCGAGCGTGTGCCGCGGCTTGACCTTGATCCACCCGGCGCCCCGGCGGCCGGCCGTATACGGGGTGCTCAGCGACTTGACCACCACGCCCTCGTGGCCGTGCGCCAGTGCATCGGCGAAGAACGCGGCGGCCTCGTCGGCCGAGGCGGTGACCAGGCGGGGCATGAGCAGCCCGGACGGCACCGCCCGGGTCAGGGCGAGATGCCGCTCCCGGTCCTGGTGGTCGATCAGGTCGGCGCCCTCCAGGTGCAAGGCGTCGAACAGGAACACCGACAGCGGGACAGCGGGGCCGTCAAGATCCTGGCTGGCGGTGCGGGACGCGGTGTCCTGGAACGGCAGCGGCTTGCCGTCTTCGCGCAGCGCGATCAGCTCGCCGTCCAGCACCGCCGCGCCGACCGGCAGCCGCGCCAGCACCGTCACCACCTCGGGCAGCCGGGCGGTGATGTCGTCGAGCGTCCGGGTGAACAGGCGGGCCTCCCCGCCGGACAGGTGCGCCTGGATCCTGATGCCGTCCAGCTTCCACTCCACCGCGGCCGGCTCGCCGGCCTTGGCCATCGCCTCCGGCAGGCTCGCCGCGCTGGAGGCGAGCATCGGCCGGAGCGGCCGGCCCACCTCGAGGCCGAACGTCGCCAGCGCAGCACGGCCGCCGCTCAGCGCGGCCGCGGCCACGGCGCCCAGCGAGCCGCGCAGCATCACGGCCCGGCGGACCTCGGCCACCGGCACCGCCGCCGCCCGCGCGACGGCCTCGGTCATCACTCCCTCCAACGCACCCTGGCGCAGCTCGCCGGAAAGCAGGCCGACCAGGAACCGCTGCTCGTCCGCGGTCGCCCGGCCGAACAGCTCGCCGACCAGCGCCTTGCGCGCGGCGGCCGAACCCTTCCCGGAGACCGCCCCGATCGCCGAGAAGCCCGTGTCCACGTCGGACAGGGTGAGCGTGGGCGCGTCCGCGGGCGGGAACCCGTCCCGAAGCGCGGCCCACCCGACGCCGATCTGCCGCTGCGGCAGCTCCCCGGACAGGTAAGCCACCGCGATCGGCACCTCGAGCGGCCCGGCTTCGCGTAGCGCCCCGGCCAGCGCGTCGATCTTCGCCAGCCGGCCGCTGGTGGTCGCCACCACCCGCGACACCTCGGCGATCTCACTGAGCAGCACCCGACCATTCTGCCTGCCGCCCCACCCCGCCCCGCCCCCCCGCCCAGCCTGGCCTGGCCCCGCCCGCCCCGACCCGACGAGCCCCGCCCGCCCCGACCCGCCGAGCCTTCGGATTACTAGTCAGCGGCGGTTGTCTGGCACAATGTGATGCTGACCGCTAGGCCATGCGACGCCCTCTCCTCGTTCGCCCGGCCTGGCTCATCTGTGCGGTCCCGTCGGCTGTTCCCCCGGTCGGCGCGGGTCCGCCGCTTCGCATCTATCGCTGGGAGAAGACCACAGTCGTGGCTGTCAAGATCAAGCTGAAGCGCCTGGGCAAGATCCGGGAGCCCTACTACCGGATCGTCGTCGCGGATGCGCGCACCAAGCGCGACGGGCGCGCCATCGAGGAGATCGGCAAGTACCACCCGAAGGCCGAGCCCTCGTTCATCGAAGTGAACTCCGAGCGGGTGCAGCACTGGCTCTCGGTGGGCGCGCAGCCCACCGACCCGGTTCGCGTCCTGCTCAAGATCACCGGCGACTGGCAGAAGTTCACCGGGGAACCGGGGGCGGAAGGCACGCTCCAGACGGCGGAGCCGCGCGCGGACAAGAAGGAGCGCTTCGCGGCCGCCGCCAAGGAAAGCCAGGCCAGCAAGGAAGCCAAGGAGAGCAGGTCCAGGGCGGCCAGGCCCGCCAGGGACGGTGCTGCCAGGGACGGTGCTGCCAGGGACGGTGCTGCCAGGGACGGTGCTGCCAGGGACGGTGCTGCCAGGGACGGTGCTGCCAGGGACGGTGCCGCCAGGGGCGGTGCCGCCAGGGGCGGCGCGGCCACGGCCGGGGCGGACGCCGAGGGCGCCAAGGCCGCCGAGGCACCGGCCGCGGCCGATACCTCGGGGAGCGGAGCCTGACGTGCTTGAGGAAGCCCTCGAGCACCTGGTCCGGGGCATCGTCCAGTATCCGGACGACGTTCAGGTCGCCACCAGGTCGCTGCGCCGGGGCAGCGTCCTGGAGGTGCGCGTGCATCCGGATGACCTCGGCAAGGTCATCGGCCGGGGCGGGCGCACCGCCAAGGCGCTGCGTACCGTGATCGGCGCCCTGGCCGCGGGCCGCTACGTCCGGATCGACCTGCTGGACGCCGACGAAGTCCGCTGACCGCGATGCGGGTAATCGTCGGCCGCGTCGGCCGTCCGCACGGGATCCGCGGCGAGGTCGTGGTCGGGGTCAGGACGGACGAGCCTGATCTCCGGTTCGCCGTGGGCGCCGCCCTTGACGTGGCAGGCCGGGAGGAAGGGCCTGCGGACGGCGACCCGCTGACGGTCGCCGCGACGCGCTGGCACTCGGGACAGCTCCTGGTCGCGTTCACCGGGATCACCGGCCGGACCGCGGCCGCCGGGCTGACCGGCAGCTGGCTGAGCGTCGACTCGAGTCAGCTGCCGGAATTCCCCGACCCGGACGAGTTCCGCGATCATCAGCTGATCGGCCTGGCCGTGCGGACCTTGGCGGGCGAGCCCGTCGGCATGGTCACCGACGTGCTGCACTACGGGCAGGACCTGCTAGTGGTGCGGCGCGGGGACGACGAGTGCCTGGTGCCGTTCGTGAAGGCGATCGTGCCCGAGGTCGACCTGCCGGGCGGCGTTCTGGTCATCGACCCGCCGCCTGGCCTGCTCGACCCCGCGCAGGCGCAGTAGCGCAGCCATGGAGCGTTATGCGAAACCGGCTGCGAGTGCAGGCCTTTTGGGCCTGCGCGAGCAGTCGGTGCAGGCCGCGGGCAGTAACCGCAGCGGGTCTTCGCATGACGCGAACTTTCGCATAAGACGCATGGCCCGTTCTGGGTGACGAAGCAAGGAGAGGGCGTGCGGCTGCGCATCGACATCGTGACCATTTTCCCCGGGTACTTCGGCGGCCCGCTCGGGGTGTCCCTGATCGGCAAGGCAGCGGCGCGGGGCGACATCGAGTTCCGCGTGCACGACCTGCGCCGCTGGGCCAGGGACATCCACCACACCGTCGATGACGTGCCGTTCGGCGGCGGGCCCGGCATGGTAATGAAGGCGGACGTATGGGGGGACGCGCTCGACGAGATCGTGCCGGCCGGGCCGGTCGGGTCCGCCCGCCTGGTCGTGCCGACGCCGAGCGGGGTGCCGTTCTCGCAGGACATGGCGGCCCGGTACGCGACCGAGCCGCGGCTGGTGTTCGCCTGCGGCCGCTATGAGGGCATCGACGGCCGCCTGGCCGAGGTGATGCGGACCCGGATGCCGGTCGACGAGGTGAGCATCGGCGACTACGTGCTGGCCGGCGGAGAGGTCGCGACGCTGGTCATGCTCGAGGCAGTGGGGCGGCTGCTGCCCGGCGTCCTGGGCAACGCGTGCTCGGCCGGGGACGACTCCTTCGGCGGCGACCGGAACACAGGCGGAGCGATGCGCGGGCTACTCGAGGGTCCCGTCTACACAAGGCCGCGGGCCTGGCGCGACCGCGAGGTGCCCGAGGTGCTGCTGTCAGGCAACCACGCCGCGATCGCGCGCTGGCGCCGCGACATGGCGCTGCGCAGGACCGCCGCCCACCGTCCGGACCTCGTCACGGCCCTGGGGGACCTGGACCGCCACGACCGGCAAGTGCTGGCCGAGGCCGGGTTTCCGGCTTCCGGGGAGGGACCGCCGGCCGCTGGCTTTCCGGTTACCGGCGAAGATGCCGCTGGCTTTCCGGTTAGCGGCGAAGGTATGGCACACTGAAGTCCGCTGTCTTTTTCAGGCACCTGGCCCGGGATCCCGCGAGGCCCCCCGGCGCAAGCCGGCCGCTGCCGGGTGCCCGCAACGACCACCACCGAGGAAACCGCTGTCATGCATACCGCGATTGCCGAAATCGAGCAGGCCCAGACCCGGTCTGACATCCCGGACTTCAGGCCCGGGGACACGCTCAGGGTTCACGTCCGGGTCACGGAGGGGAACCGCTCACGGATCCAGGTGTTCCAGGGCGTGGTGATCCGGCGCCAGGGCAGCGGGGCTCGGGAGACCTTCACCGTGCGCAAGGTCAGCTACGGCGTGGGCGTGGAGCGGACCTTCCCGGTGCACAGCCCTTCGATCGACAAGATCGAGCGGGTCACCCGGGGCCAGGTGCGCCGCGCCAAGCTGTACTACCTGAGGGAGCTGCGCGGCAAGGCAGCCCGCATCAAGGAGCGTCGCGACCAGACCGGCAGCTGATGGACGATCAGCAGGATCCCGGTACGCTCGCGTCGGCTCGCACCTCTGAGCCAGCCGCCGGCCAGGACGCCGGGGAATCCGGCAAGAACGCCCCGGCGGCCAGGAAAAAGAAGAAGAGCCTGGGGCGTGAGCTGCTGACCATCGTCCTGGTCGCCGCCGTCCTCACCTTGCTGGTGAAGGCGTTTGTCGTCCAGGTGTACCGGATCCCGTCCGCGTCCATGGAGAACACGCTCCAGGTCGGCGACCGGGTCCTGGTGAACAAGGTCGTCTATCACCTCCGCGGCATCGCCCGCGGCGACATCATCGTGTTCAGCGGGCAGGACTCGTGGGGACCTGATGCCCCGCCGCCGTCAGGCGACCCGGTGGTCCGGCTCTTCGACGACGTGCTCTCCGGCCTCGGGCTGCACGACGACCAGACCTACTACATCAAGCGCGTGATCGGGCTGCCCGGCGATCACGTGGCCTGCTGCGACGCGCAGGGCCGGGTCACCGTCAACGGCGTCCCGCTCAACGAGGGCGGGTACGTGTATCCGGGCAACCCGCCTTCCTTTAAGTTCAGCGCGGTCGTCCCGCCCGGCCACCTGTGGGTCATGGGGGACCACCGCAGCGACTCCGACGACTCGCGCTACCACCCCGGTGACCCTGGCGGCGGCGCGATACCGGAAAACCAGGTCGTGGGCCGGGCGTTCCTGATCATCTGGCCGCCGTCACAGATCCGCGACCTGCCCATCCCGGATACGTTCCAGCAGGCCGCGCTGCACGCCGGGGCCGCGGGCGCGGCCGTGCTCGATGCCGGCGGTACCGCGGTCACCGCGGGCCGGGCCGCGCTGAGCGCCGGGGCGGCCGTCCCCGTAGCGGGAGTGGCCGGGGCCGCCGGTGTCGTCGGCGTCCCCCTGCTCCTGTGGCGGCGCCGCCGTCGGGCCGGGCCGGGGAGGTCCGCGTCCGGGCCGCGCTGACGCCTCCGCCGGCCCGCCGAACGTGCTGGGATAACGCCGTACGGGCGGAAATGTGCCGTCCGCGGGTGATGGCGTGGCTTGTCATGTCCCGGTCCGCCGGCACGGGGCCTGCCGGTCTGCCGGCCGGGAATGGCGCTAAGCTCGGTTCGTTGACGGTGAACCCCGACGAGGGGCGTGGGTTCGCGTGAGCCGTCTAGGTCCGGTGCCCGCGGCGTCCGGTCGGCCGAACGCGAGCGCATTCCCGGGAGAGCGGTGCACGCGACGGAAGGGGCGGACATGAGCGGCGCTGGCCGGGGCGTGACGCCGGGGGCCGGCTCCGGCGAGAGCGCCGCCTCGCCGGTGCCCGGCCACGGCCAGCCGGTAAGCGCGGACGACGGGTCCGAGACCCCCGGGCCAGGAGCCGGCGGAGCGGCGGCCGAGGCCAGCGCAGGAAACGCGGATGGCAGCCCGGCCGAGGCGGCGCCCGTTGGCGAGGCGGCGTCCCCGGACCAGGCGGCCGGCTCAGGGGCTGGACGCAGGGCGGCCCGCCGGCCGCGCAAGAAGCGGTCGTTCTGGCGCGAGTTTCCCGTCCTGGTCGTCATCGCGCTGCTGCTCGCGGTCGTCATCAAGACATTCGCGATCCAGGCGTTCTTCATACCGTCCGGCTCGATGCAGAACACGCTCGAGATAAACGACCGGGTTCTGGTCAACAAGATCGTCTATCACACCCGCGGCATTCACCGCGGCGACATCGTGGTCTTCAACGGGGACGGCTCATGGGATCCGGGGACTGTTCCCGTGAGCAGCAACGTCATCGTGCAGTTCGCCGACGGCTTTGCCAGCATGTTCGGCTTCGGGCACCCGGGCGACATCCTCATCAAGCGGGTCATCGGCCTGCCCGGGGACCACGTGGCCTGCTGCGACGCGCAGGGCCGGGTCACGGTCAACGGCGTGCCGCTGGACGAAGGTTCCTATCTGTATCCCGGCGACGTTCCCTCCGAGATCAGGTTCAACATCGTGGTGCCGCCCGGCCGGCTCTGGGTCATGGGGGACCACCGGCTCATTTCCGATGACTCCCGGGATCATCAGGGCGATCCCGGCGGCGGCACGATCCCGGAAAGCGCGGTGATCGGCCGGGCGTTCGTCATCATCTGGCCGCCGAGCCGGTGGCGAATCCTGCCCATACCCGCCACGTTCGAGCAGCCGAAGCTGAATGCTGCGGCCTCGGGTACTCCGGCGCCCCAGGACACGGCCGGCTTGCTGTCAGCCCGGCTGGAGCCGTCGAGCCCGGCTTTGCCGCTGGCCCTAGGCTTCGCCGCGGCGGTCCCGGTGACCTGGCTCCAGCGCCGGGTCCGGCTGCGGGTCGCGCGCCGCCGCGCCCCGGGCCGGCGCCCCGGCCGTGAGCGCACGCCCGGGTCTGCTCGGTAACCGGTCCCGCCTTGTCCGCGCCACCCCGGTAACTGGCGTACCCTCAGGGTGTCATGACCCGCCACCGTGGTGCGCCGTCCGCCGGGAAACCGACTTCGCCGCCGCCCGTTTCCTCTGCGCCCTCTTCCGTCCCGCAGATGTCATTCCGGAACCTGTATCCCAGGTATCCGGCCTATACGCCGCGGCGCGACGGTGGCCTGGGCGCATACGAAACCGTGCTGGCCCGGGCCGGCTTCGCTCCCGTGGCCGGTATCGACGAGGCGGGGCGGGGGGCGTGCGCAGGTCCGCTCGTGGTGGCGGCCGTCGTGCTCGATCCCGCCGCCATCCGGCGGATGCCCAGCCTGGCGGACTCCAAGCTGCTGACCCCTCAGGCCAGGGAGGATGCCTACGCCGAGGTGCTCCGACGGGCCATCGACTGGCACGTCGTCGTCATCGGCGCCGACCAGGTCGATGCCACCGGGCTGCACGTGTGCAACGTCTCGGGCATGCGGCGGGCCTTCGCCGGCCTGCGCGCCGTGCCGGGATACGTGCTCACCGACGGCTTCCCGGTCCGGGGCCTGGGCGTACCCGGTCTCGCGGTCTGGAAGGGGGACCGGGTCACCGCCTCGGTGGCGGCGGCCTCGGTCGTGGCCAAGGTCAGCCGGGACCGGATGATGCGGGACCTGCATGAACGTTATCCCCTATACGGTTTCGACCGGCACAAGGGATATGTCACCGATGATCACGTACGAGCCCTGGCCGAACACGGACCGAGCCCGGTGCACCGGTATTCGTTCGTGAACGTGACCAGGGCGGCGGGCCTGGTTGGTCCCGTGGACCCGATGGTTCCCGCGGACCCGGCGGAGCTCATTGACTCCGCGGAGTTCCCGGGCGATGCCGCCGCCGTTGACCCGGCCCAGGGGCTGGTGGCCTCGGGAATCAGCCCTGTGGGTGCGCGGGGGGAGAATGAGAGGAGAATGGACTCATGAGCGCGGAGGACCTTGAAAAGTACGAGGCGGAGATGGAGCTGCAGCTCTATCGCGAGTACCGCGACGTCGTCGGGTTGTTCACGCACGTGGTCGAGACCGAACGCCGGTTCTACCTCACGAATGATGTCGAGCTGAACGTTCGGTCAAGCGACAACGGTGAGGTCTTCTTCGAAGTTACGATGCGGGATGCCTGGGTCTGGGATATGTACCGGCCGGCCAGGTTCGTCAAGAATGTGCGGGTAGTCACTTTCAAGGACGTCAACATCGAGGAACTCGCCAAGGCCGACCTTGAAATGCCAGAGGACAAGCCGGACTTCCCGGCGTAGCATGCGTGGGGCGGAGGGGTATGTTCGGGCTTCCAGAGGAAGTGACGGCCTGCCCGTTCGATATGGATGGCGTGGTCACCCAGACTGCGGTGGTGCCCGCCGGCCGCGCCGTGGCGTTCGAGGATGCGCTGGCCGGAGTGGAGGCGGGCCGGGCCGGGCCGGTCATGTCGCGCTCGTGGTAGGCGCGGACCGGGTCGGCCAGGCGGCCGAACTCAGGAAGCACGGGGCCGACGTCGTGGAGCAGGACGCCGCCGAACCCCTCGGCCAGGACGGACCGCCAGGCCATGGTGCCCGATGATCAAGCAGTCCGCGTACGGGACGGAGCCCTGGCGGCTCGTCGAGACGAGACTCGACCTGGATCTCCTGGCGCAGAGCGAGTCGGTGTTCGCCTTGTCCAACGGGCACATCGGGCTGCGCGGCAACCTCGACGAGGGGGACCCGAACGGTCTCCCAGGCAGCTACCTGAACTCGGTCTACGAGGTCCGGCCGCTGCCTTACGCCGAGGCAGGCTACGGCTATCCGGATGCCGGGCAGACCGCCATCAACGTGACCAACGGCAAGATCATCCGGTTGCTGGTGGACGACGAGCCCTTCGACATCAGGTACGGCATGCTGCACTCGCACGAGCGCATCCTCGACCTGCAGGCGGGGACGCTCACCCGCGAGGTGGACTGGTCGTCCCCGGCCGGGGCCAGGATCAGGGTGAAGTCGGTGCGGATGGTGTCGCTGACCCAGCGGGCGATCGCGGCCATCAGCTACACGGTCGAGCCGGTGGACCAGAAGCTGCGCCTCGTGCTGCAGTCCGAGATGGTCACGAACGAGGAACTGCCGCAGCGGGGCAAAGATCCCCGCGTGGCGGCTGTCCTGGAGAACCCGCTGGCCGGCGAGGAGCACCAGTGTTCCAACGACCGCGGGCCGGCCCGGGCGGTGCTGGTGCACAAGACCCGGGTCAGCGGCCTGCGGATCGCGGCGGGAATGTCTCACCAGATCGGCGGCCCGGAGAGGATGGCGCACCGGATCGAGTCCTACCCCGACCTGGCCCGGGTCACCGTGGCCGCCGAGGTCGCCCCCGGCGAGCAGTTGCACATCGTGAAGTACATCGGCTACGGCTGGTCGAGCCAGCGGACCAAACCCGCCCTCATCGACCAGGTGTCCGGGGCGCTTGCGGCCGCCCACCTGGTCGGCTGGGACGGCCTGCTGGCCGAGCAGCGAGCGTACCTGGACGCGTTCTGGGAAGGCGCCGACGTCGAGGTGGACGGCGACGCCGAGATCCAGCAGGCGGTGCGGTTCGGCCTGTTCCACATCCTGCAGGCCGGAGCACGGGCCGAGTACCGCCCGATCGCGGCCAAGGGCCTGACCGGGACCGGTTACGATGGCCACACGTTCTGGGACACCGAGACGTTCGTGCTGCCGGTGCTCATGTACACCCATCCGTCCGCCGCGGGCGACGCGCTACGCTGGCGGCACCTGGTGCTGCCGGAGGCCAGGCAGCATGCGGCCGACCTGTGCCTGGCCGGCGCCGCGTTCCCGTGGCGGACGATCCGGGGCCAGGAGTGCTCCGGCTACTGGCCCGCCGGGACCGCGGCGTTCCACATCAACGCCGATATCGCCGACGCCGTCCTGCGCTACCTGGACGCCACCGAGGACGTCCAGTTCGAGCAGGAAGTCGCGCTCGAGTTGCTGGTCGAGACCGCGCGGCTGTGGCGGTCGCTCGGCCAGCACGACGCCATGGGCCGCTTCAGGGTCGAGGGCGTGACCGGGCCGGACGAGTACAGCGCGGTCAAGGACAACAACGTCTATACCAACCTGATGGCGCAGCGGAACCTGGCCGGTGCCGCCGAACTGGCCATGAAGCTCGCCGATGCGGCCGGGGGGCTCGGGGTGACGACCGAAGAGGCCGCGTCCTGGCGTGACGCCGCGGCCGGGATGTACATCCCGTTCGACGAGCGCCTGGCCGTCCACCCGCAGCACGAGGGTTTCACCGACTACGCCCGGTGGGACTTCCAGAACACCTCCCCGGATCACTACCCGCTGCTGCTGCACTACCCGTATTTCCAGCTGTACCGCAAGCAGGTGGTCAAGCAGGCGGACCTGGCGCTGGCCATGTACCTGCGCTCGGACGCGTTCACCGCCGAGCAGAAGGCCAGGAACTTCGCCTACTACGAGCCGCTCACCGTGCGGGATTCGTCGCTGTCGGCGTGCACCCAGGCCGTGGTGGCCGCCGAGGTCGGTCAGCTCGAGCTCGCCCATGACTACCTGGCCGAGGCCGCGCTCATGGACCTGAGGGACGTGGAGCACAACACCTCGGACGGCGTGCACATGGCGTCGCTGGCCGGGGCGTGGATAGCGCTGGTCGCAGGGTTCGGCGGGATGCGCGCCGGGGACGGGACGCTGGCCTTCAGCCCGCACCTGCCCGGCGGCATAGCCCAGCTGACGTTCCGGCTGCGCTACCGCGGCCGGAGGCTGCGCGTCGCCATCGCCGCAGGCCACGCCCGATACCAGCTGCTCGACGGTGATCCGCTGCCGGTCGTCCACCACGGCAAGGAGTTCACGCTCGGCACGGAGGCCGCGGAACGCGAGATCCCGCCGGTGACGGCCGGGCCACGTCCCGAGCAGCCGCCCGGCCGCGCCCCGTACAGCCGCGGCGGGTAAACGGGTCCAGGCCTGTCCTGCGGCCAGGGGGACGGTTCGCTGCGCGCTTACCCCTGACCGTGCGCTCGCGTTGTTGCGGATGACCGTGCCGTTCGCTAGTTGCGGACCATCTCGGCAGCGACGGTCAGCGCTCCTCCCAAGGCGGCCCAGTTCCCCCCGGGCCGATTAGATCATCGAGTACCGACATTCCCGGCACAGCCTCCACACGCGTGAAGCGTTGTCTCTGGCTGTCCACAGCCAGGGACAACGCCCTGACGGCAACCCCTGGTTACGACGATCGTCGAAGCCGGAGGTGATAGCCATGCGTGCCAAGGACGTGCTGGGTAAGTCGGGTGAGCAGGCGGCGGCCGAATACCTGGAGTCGTGCGGCCTGCGGATCCTGGACCGCAACTGGCGCTGCGCCGTCGGTGAGATCGACATCGTGGCCGTGGAGCGGAACGCACTGGTGGTTGTCGAGGTCAAGGCCAGGACCAGTTTGCGTTACGGCAGCCCGCTCGAGGCCGTCAGCCGGGTCAAGCAGGCCCGGCTCCGCAAACTGGCGGTTCACTGGCTGAACGCCCATGGAATCCGGTTTGACCAGGTCCGGATCGACGTGGTCGGCGTGGTGTATGACGGCACCGGCGGATTCAGCATCGAGCACATCCGCGGGGTGGGGTAGCCGTGCCCTTGGCGCGCACGTATTCGGTGGCCCTGATCGGGGTAAACGGCCAGGTGGTCGAGATCGAGGCGGACATCACGAACGGGCTGGTGGGAATGATCCTCGTCGGCCTGCCCGATACCGCGCTGAGGGAGGCGCGGGATCGGATCCGGGCGGCCATCGCCAATAGCGGCGAGGAGTGGCCGCAGCGGAAGATCACGGTCGGGCTCTCCCCAGCCAGCCTGCCCAAGCGGGGCAGTTGGTTCGATCTGGCCATAGCCGTCGGGATACTCGCCGCGGCGGGCAAGGTGCCCAGGGCGATGGCAGAAGAGGTGATGTTCTTCGGCGAACTCGGCCTCGACGGACAGTTGCGACCGGTCCGTGGAGTGCTGCCCGCTGTGGCCGCCGCAGTCGACGCCGGGTTCGGCACGGTCATGGTAGCCGAGCAGAACGCGGCCGAGGCCGCCCTCGTGCCCGGCGTGCGTGCGATCGCGGCCCGCAGCCTGACCGGCGCGGCGGACTGGCTCCGTGGCACGCCGGCGTGCAATGGCAGCCAGGCTGCGGCGGAGTACAAGGGCGGTCATGAACTCCCGGATAGCCGGGTCCGAGGCGCACGGGGCTCTGGTAGTGACGGGGCGTCCAGCAGTTCCGCCGTCTCCTTTGGGCGCATCGGTCGAGTGGCCGTCTCGAACACCGCCGCCGTCCCTGACTTCGCCGAATTGCTCGGGCAGTCGATGGCGCGGCGTGCCGCCGAGGTGTGCGCGGCGGGTGGACATCACCTGTCGCTGCTCGGGCCGCCTGGGGCGGGAAAGACGATGCTGGCGGAACGGATTCCCACTATATTGCCGCGCCTCGACACAGCCGCCGCCCTGGAAGTAACGGCCGTGCACTCTGTGGCTGGAACCTTGCCCTCGCAGGTTTCGCTGCTGACCAATCCGCCCTTTCTCGCCCCGCACCACACCGCGACCAAAGCGGCGATCGTCGGCGGTGGCAGCGGGGTTATCCTTCCAGGTTCCGCGTCGCTAGCCCATCGCGGAGTCCTGTTCCTTGACGAAGCGCCAGAGTTCGCCAAGGACGTGCTCGACGCGCTGCGGCAGCCGCTCGAAGCTGGTGAGGTCGTGGTGGCCAGGTTGGGTGTCATCACGAGGTTCCCAGCTAAGTTCACCCTGGTCCTGGCAGCGAACCCGTGCCCGTGCGCGAAGATGGCCGGCCCGAAGGAAGGCTGCAGCTGTAGTCCGGCCACGCGCCGCAGGTACCAGGGACGGATCTCGGGGCCGCTGCTCGACCGGATGGATCTGAAGATCGAGCTTGAGCCCGTGAGCCGCAAGGAACTGCTGAGCGACAGAACCTTCGCCGAGTCAAGCCGCACTGTGGCCTTGCGGGTAATCCAGGCCAGGGAACGTGCCGCTCGCCGGCTGCGCGGTACTCCATGGGCCGTGAACGCCGAGGTCCCGGGATCACAGCTGCGCCGGACGTGGCCGCCCGCGCCAGGTTCTCTGTCTGCGGTGGAACGTTCCTTGGAGCAAGGGCTGATCAGCGCTCGCGGCGTGGTGAAAGTCATCCGGGTTGCCTGGACCATCGCGGACCTGGCCGGGCGTTCGCGCCCGCACAGGGACGACTGCGATGCCGCGCTCGGCCTGTGGCTGGGGGTTCGCCGGTGAGCCGTGCGACCTCGCCGGGCGGGTTCGGTGAGGAAAAACTGGCCCGGGCCGCGCTTACCTACCTGGCCGAGCCCGGCGATCCCGCGCTGGGCGCCCTGCTCGGGATCTGCCCGCCTGCCGAGGTGCTGGCCGCTATCAGGGCGGACATGCTGCCCCGGACCGGCCCCGGGTGCGGCGACACCCCGGCGAGCCGGGCGGCGCTCGGGCGCGCGCTCGGCCGGTGGCGGGTCCGGCTGCCTGGCCTGCCGGACGACGAGGGCATCGCGGGCGCCTGCCGCGGCGGCATCAGCCTGGTTTGCCCAGGGGACGACGAATGGCCCGCCGCGCTCGACCAGCTCGGCCAGGCCCGTCCGTACGCGCTCTGGCGCCGGGGGAACGCTAACCTGCGCTTCGCCTGCGCGCGCTCGGTGGCGATGGTGGGGTCGCGGGCCGCCTCCGGGTACGGCGGCCACGTCGCCGGCGAAATCGCCGCCGATCTCGGCGAACGGGGCTGGGCGGTCGTCTCCGGCGGGGCCTACGGGATCGATGCCGCCGCGCACCGCGGTGCGCTGGCCGCGGAGGCGATCACGGTCGCGGTGCTGGCCTGCGGCGTCGACTATCCCTACCCGGCGGGTCACGCGGACCTGTTCCAGGCCATCGCCGCCCAGGGGCTGGTGATCAGCGAATGGCCGCCAGGACGACATCCGGCCCGGACCCGCTTCCTGGTCCGCAACCGGGTGATCGCCGCGCTCGCCTGCGGCACCGTGATCGTGGAGGCGGGCGAGCGCAGCGGTGCCCTGAACACCGCCCGGCATGCCGCCGACCTGGGCAAGCCGCTGATGGCGGTACCAGGGCCGGTGACTTCGGCCCAGTCCGCCGGGTGTCACCGGATCATCAGGGAATGGGGTGCTACCTGCGTCACCCGCGCCGGCGACATCATCGAGATGCTCTCGCCGCTCGGCGTCCCGGATGCGCTGGCGCCCGGCGACGGCCCGGAGCCAGCGGATTTCAGTCCGTGGGCCGCCCGACCGGCAGAGCCGGGGCCGTCAGGCTCCGCGCCGCCAGGGCCGGGCTCCGGGCCTTGCCGTGACGACCTCGACGCCGATAGCGCCCGGGTGCTCGACGCGCTGCCCGCACGCGGCGGCGCCGGAACCTCGACCATCGCGGTCACCGCGGGCGTGGACCTCGATACCGTGCTGCGGTGCCTGGGACGGCTGGCCGGTTACGGGTTCATCGAGCGCGGCGCCGGCGGCTGGCGCCTGCGGCGGCCGACCCGGCCCGGACCTGGCCGTCCTGGCGGCTAGGCGACCTCGGCCTCCATCTCGTCCTCGAACCTGATCGCGTTCTCCGGGTCCGCCGGCACCTGGGTGTCGTCTTCGTCCGCGTCGCCGAATTCGAACCCGAGCTCGGTGTTGCGGTCCCTGGCCAGCTGCTGCAAGCCATAGCGCTCGACGTGCTCCGGGTCGGTCAGGCTGATCGCCCGCAGCCCGTGCGCGGCCAGCCGCTCGTTGATCTCGTCCAGGTTGTCGCTGACCAGTTGCTTCTCCGTGTCGGTGATCTTGCCCTTGTGCGGTTTGCCCGCGTGCTCGCGGGTCCCGTAGTCAAGACGCTCCCCCCGCGAACTGCTAGCCGACGATCGCGTGCTGCGCCTGACCGGCCGCGCGGCGGTTAGCAGCTCGTCCATAGGGTTCTGCGTGGCCAGCTTGTCGAAGGCGCCGGCCTCCAGGACGATGCGGCGCGGCTCGATGTCGTCGGGCAGGTACACGTCGACGACCGCCACCCGCAGGGCGGACTCTGTCAAGGCCTCGGCTTCGCCGGTGAGTGCCTCGATCTCGACCGGGCCGTCGCCGAGTTCCGGGTGCTCGTGCACGACGATGCGTGCCAGTGTGTCGTCATGCATGATGAGCTGGCCGCTCAGGTCGCTGAACCGGACAGTCTTCTGACCCATGCTCGATCCCTCTCTAAGGCGCTGGTGCCAGCGCGTTCGGCGGTCTCGTCGCATTGCCCGTCGCGATGCCGGAGACCCTGGTGGGTGAACGCATTGCTCACCCTGCCGCAAGGATCTCCCGGTGTCAAACTTCAGTTCGATCGGCGTGTCTGTGTGCGAAATTACTCACGATTGACGTGACACCTGGCCCTTCCGGGATTCGCGACGATCCGGAGGGCAGACTGGGCACATGAAGGATGCCGGGGAATTCGCCGAACCGCTGCCCCCCCAGATGGCCGCGGCCCTGGCCGCTTTCGAGCGCCACCTCCGGTCCGAGCGCTCGCTGTCGCCGCACACCGTCCGCGCCTACGTCGGCGACGTGCGGTCGCTGCTCAAGCACGCAAGTCTCCAGGGCGTCAACGCCCTGGACGACCTGGGCGCCAGCGAGTTGCGCGGCTGGCTGGCGATCCAGCACGAGTCCGGAGCGGCGCGGGCCACGCTGGCCCGGCGGGGCGCGGCGGCCCGCACGTTCACCGCGTTTGCGCACCGTGCTGGCTGGCTGGCCGCCGATCCGGGACCGCGGCTCGGGACGCTGAAAACCCACCGGGTCCTGCCGCACGTGCTGCGCCAGGACGAAGTGGCAGCGGTGCTGGCCCGCCTGGACAAGGCAGGCCGGCCAGCCGAAGCCGCCGCCAACGCGGCCAGCGGGACCGCCGCCAACGCGGCCGCCGGAATCGCCGCGTCGGCGAGGACCGAAGCCGCGGTCACCCTGCGCGACTCGGCTGTGCTCGAATTGTTTTACGCGACCGGAATCCGGGTCAGCGAGCTGTGCGGGCTCAACGTGGGTCATCTCGACCACAGCCGCCGCACCGTCCGGGTCAGGGGCAAGGGCGGCAAGGAACGCACCGTGCCGGTCGGCGTGCCCGCGCTCCGGGCGGTGAGCCGGTGGCTGGCCGCGGGGCGCCCCGCGCTCGCCATCGCGGCCAGCGGGCCGGCCCTGTTTCTCGGCGTCCGTGGCGGGCGTCTGGACCCGCGCACCGCCCGACGCATCGTGCACGACCGCTTGCGCGAGGCGGGGACGGCCCGGGACACCGGTCCGCACGGCATCCGGCACAGCGCGGCGACCCACCTGCTCGAGGGCGGCGCCGACCTGCGCAGCGTCCAGGAGATCCTCGGTCACTCCTCGCCCGCGACCACCCAGATCTACACGCACGTGTCGGTCGAGCGCCTCAAGTCCAGCTACCGCCAGGCCCACCCGCGCGCCTAGCCCGCTCCGCCCTGGCTGCCATGCCACAACGTCGTGGGGCGTCAGCGGGTCAGCAGCTCCAGGACGCGGCCGAAGAGGTCCTCGGCGATGCCGCAACTTCTATCCCGCTGCGCCCGCCGTCGCCAGCACGTCATGCAGGCCACCCGGACCACCCAGGACGTTCGGATGGTCCGGGCCGAGATCGGCTCCCCACGGCAGGGGATCACCGGATAGCAGGCGGCCGCCCGGCGCATAGTCTGGCCATGTGGACAACCGCAGCTCCGGGCTTAGGAACGAGTACAGCATCGCCTGCACCGTCGGCGGGCAACGGCAGCTGTCCCAGGAGGAGGCGGGACGCCGCCTGTTCGGCCCTGTCATGTCCGGGGGACAAAGCGGCAGCGCGCTGCTCAGGAACGGGGGGCGGTTGCACCTGGAGGTGGTCAGCCGCCCCGAATACGCGACGCCGCACTGCGACGGCGTGCTTGACCTCGTCGTGCATGACAAGGCGGGCGAGCGGGTCCTTGAAGGACTGCTCGCCGACGCCGGACGACGGCTGCGCGAGGAGGGCATCGCCGGCGATATCTCCGTGTTCAAGAGCAGCGCCGACTCGTACGGCTGCCAGGAGAGCTATCTGGTCGGCCGGCGTGGCGGGTTCGGCCGTCTGGCCGGCATCCTGATCCCGTTCCTGGTCACCAGGCAGCTCATCTGCGGTACGGGCACGGTAATGCAGACACCGCGCGGCGCCGTGTACTGCCTGAGCCGGCAACCCCGGCACATCGGGAACGGCCGATCGTCCGCAGCCGCCCGGCCCAGGCCGCTCATCAGCACCTGCGACGAGCAGGGCGCCGCCCCTGCGGGGTTCCGGCGGCTGCGCCTGCGGGTCAGCGACTCCACCATGAGCGAGACCACGACGCTGCTCAAGGCGGGCGCCACCGATCTCGTGCTGCGCATGGCCGAGGCGGCCACCGTACTGCCGGATCTGACCCTGGATAACCCGATAAAAGCCATCGGTGCGGTCAGCCTCGACATCACCGGGCAGAGCCGGGTGCGGCTGGCGGACGGCCGCGAGATGAGCGCGCTCGACATCCAGCGTGAATACCTGGCTAAGGCGGGGGATTTCACGGACAAGAGCGGCGCGGATGCGGTCAGCAGGCGGGTCCTGGGAATGTGGGAGCGGGCGCTGGAAGCGATCGGGACCGGGAACCTCGGCACCATCGCGCGCGAGATCGACTGGGTGATCAAATGCCAGCTCATTGAGCAGTGCAGGGCCCGGCATGACCTGCCCCTATCGGCGCCGGAGGTCGCCCGGGCCGACCTGGCCTATCACGACGTACACCGCGGCCGCGGCGGGTACTACCTGCTGCAGCGCAGCGCCGGGGTCGCCCGGACGGCGCGTGACATCGACATCTTCGAAGCCAAGACGGTCCCGCCGCCCCCCGGCCGCTACCGCCAGGCAGGCTGACGGCGGGCGCCGGCACGCCGGCCGCCCAGGTCCGCACCGCCTGCGTCCGGGCCCGTGCCGCCCAACTCCGCGCCGGTCACATCCGGGCCGCGACCCCCGGGGAATGCACGGCGGGCCTGGAACGTCAAGTATTCTTAGTGACGGTCGCCGAAGCCGCGCCAGGATGGAGCGTGCCCGGCGGCCGAAATCGCGTGCCCGCTTGCTCTCTGGGACGGGGAACGACAAGCATCCCGGCGGGACGCGCCGCTCGGTCCGCCGGCCGCCAGGCCGGCTGCAGGCGCGTCAAGTCACGGGCACCAGGAACCAACCGAGCAGCGCCGCCCGCGAAGCGGTGCACGAACGAAGGGGACCGTGCCCATGGCTCAGGTCGTCACCATGAAGCAGCTTCTGGAGAGCGGCGTCCATTTCGGTCACCAGACCAGACGCTGGAACCCGAAGATGAAGCGCTACATCTTCACCGAGCGCAACGGCATCTACATCATCGACTTGCAGCAGTCGCTGGATTACATCGACCGCGCCTACGAGTTCGTCAAGGAGACCGTCGCGCACGGCGGGACCATCCTGTACGTCGGCACGAAGAAGCAGGCGCAGGAGGCCATCGCCGAACAGGCCCGCCGGGTCGGAATGCCGTTCGTGAACCAGCGCTGGCTGGGCGGCATGCTGACCAACTTCTCCACGGTGTACAAGCGGCTGCAGCGGCTCAAGGAGCTCGAGGAGATCGACTTCAACGACGTCGCCTCCTCCGGCATGACCAAGAAGGAGCTCCTGCAGCTCCGCCGCGAGCGCGACAAGCTCGACCGGACGCTGGGCGGGATCAGGGACATGGTCCGGGTGCCGAGCGCGATCTGGGTGGTGGACACCAAGAAGGAGCACATCGCCGTCAATGAGGCCCGCAAGCTGGGCATCCCGGTGGTCGCGATTCTCGACACCAACTGCGACCCGGACGAGGTCAACTACCCGATCCCGGGTAACGACGACGCGATCCGCAGTGTCGCGCTGCTCACCCGGGTGGTGGCCGACGCCGTCGCCGAAGGCCTGATCGCCCGGGCGGGCGCGGCCCCAGGCGATGAGAAGCCCGCGGGCAACCAGCTGGGCACGGAGGAGCCGCTGGCCGAATGGGAGCGCGAGCTGCTCGAGGGCTCGGCCGCCGACAACGCAGCCGACCCCGCCGTCGACAACGCAGCCGCCTCGGCTGCGGCCAGCGCCCCCGAGACCCGGCCGGCCGCCGAGACCCGGCCGACCGCCGAGACCCGGCCGACCGCCGAGGGCCCGGCCGCCGCAGGCGGCGCGGTGCCGTCCGCCACGGTCGCGCCGCCTGACACGTCGATCGTGGCGGCCGCCGAAGCCGAGGGGACTGCCGACCGGGAGATCACCGCCGAATCAGCGCCGACCAGCGAAGCCGCCGCGGCCTCCGACGAGGCCGACGATATGGAGGGTCTCGCCGAGGCCGCCCAAGAGGCCGAAGAGACTGAGTGAGAGACGAGGACATGGCGAATTTCACCGCTGCCAGCGTGAAGCGGCTGCGCGAGCAGACCGGCGCCGGCATGATGGACTGCAAGAACGCGCTCGACGAGGCGGACGGCGACCTCGAGGCCGCGATCGAGCTGCTCCGGCTCAAGGGCGCGAAGGACGTGAACAAGCGGGCTACCCGCACGGCGGCTAACGGCCTGGTCGCGGCCGAACTCGACGGCACCCGGGTCGGCGTGCTCCTCGAGCTGAACTGCGAGACCGACTTCGTGGCCAAGACGGACCTGTTCCAGCAGGTAGCGGCCGAGATCGCCAAGACCGCGCTCAAGGCCGGGGTCGCCGACCGGCTGACGCTGCTGACCACCGAGGCCCGGCCGGGCGTCACCGTCGAGCAGCTCATCGACGAGGCGAGCGCGAGCCTGAAGGAGAAGCTCGAGCTCGGCCGGTTCACCCGCTTCGAGGGCGGTTACGTGGCCAGTTACCTGCACCGCAGCGACGCTGCGCTGCCGCCCACCATCGGCGTGCTTGTCCAGCTCGACCAGGACAACGCCGAAGTGGCCACCGACCTCGCTCAGCAGGTTGCCGCGATGCGGCCGCTCTACGCGACCCGCGCGGACGTCCCCGCGGAGGTGGTGGAGAAGGAGCGGCGGATCGCTGAGCAGATCACCCGCGACGAGGGCAAGCCCGAGCAGGCCATCCCGAAGATCGTGGAGGGCAGGGTGAACGCTTACTTCAAGGACGTCGTGCTGGTCGAGCAGGCGTTCGTGAAGGACCAGAAGACCACGATCAAGCAGGTCCTGGCGCGCAACGGCGTGAACGTCGCCAGCTTCGCCAGGTTCCAGGTCGGCCAGGCCTGAGGCCGAGACGGGCTCCCAGCCGCAGGCAGAGGCCAGGCCAGACCGGAGGCAGAGGCCAGGCCAGACCGGAGGCGGAGGCGAGGCCAGAGGCCAGGCCGGAGGCCGGAGCCCGGGTCTGGTCCAGAGCCGGAAAGGCCACGCCCGAAGCCAGCAGACCAGGAAGAAAGCAGACCGGGAGAAAGGGCCTGATGCAGGAATCCGGACCTGCGGGGGTGCTTCATCCGAGTTGGCACCGGGTGGTGCTGAAGTTGTCCGGCGGGCTGTTCGCGGGCGCTGAGCCCCTGGGCATCTCGCCGGACGTGGTGGCTCACCTGGCGGCGGAGATCATCGCCGCGGTGAAGGAAGGCGTCCAAGTCGCCGCCGTGGTCGGCGGGGGAAACATGTTCCGCGGCGCGGCCCTGGCCGAACGGGGCATCGACCGGGCCCGCGCCGACTACATGGGCATGCTCAGCACGGTCATCAACTGCCTGGCCCTGCAGGACGTGCTGGAGAAGCGCGGCGTCGAGACCCGGGTGCAGACCGCCATCACGATGGGCCAGGTGGCCGAGCCGTACATCCCGCGCCGGGCGGTCAGGCACCTGGAAAAGGGCCGGGTGGTGATCTTCGGGGCCGGCCTGGGTGCCCCGTTCTTCTCGACGGACACCGCCGCAGCGCAGCGTGCCCTGGAGATCGGCGCCGACGCCGTGCTCAAGGGCACCAAGGTCGACGGGGTCTACGACGCCGACCCGCACACCACGCCGGACGCGACCCGCTTTAACCAGCTGGACTACAGCGAGTACCTCGGCCGTGAGCTGAAGGTGATGGACACCACGGCGGTCAGCCTGTGCATGGACAACGGCCTGCCGATTGTGGTATTTGCCCTGATGGGCGAGGGGAACGTGGTCCGGGCCATCCGCGGCGAGGAGGTCGGCACGCTGATCTGCCGCCTGGACGACCACGGCAACCACGGAGACCACGGCAACCACGGCAACCACGGAGACCACGGCAACCACGGAGACCACGGAGACCAGGACGACCAAAGCGACGACCAAAGCTTAGAACGACCAGGACCACCAGGACACCACGGCGGACCGCGCGGACAGCTAAGCTCGCTAACCATGGCGAGCACTACGGAGCCGAACAATGATCGATGACACGCTCCTCGAAGCCGAGGAGAAGATGGACAAGGCGGTTTCTGTCGCCAAGGAGGAGTTCAGCGTCATCCGCACCGGCCGCGCGCACCCGGCGATGTTCAGCAAGGTCACCGTGGACTACTACGGCACGCAGACCCCGGTGAACCAGCTGGCCTCGTTCCACGTGCCCGAGCCGAGGATGGTGGTCATCCAGCCGTTCGACAAGAACTCGCTGGCCGCCATCGAGCGGGCCATCAGGAACAGCGACCTGGGCGTGAACCCGGCCAACGACGGGACCATCATCAGGATCGTCTTGCCCGAGCTGACCGAGGAGCGTCGGCGCGAGTACATAAAGACCGCCCGGCACAAGGCCGAGGACGGCCGCGTCGCGATCAGGAACATCAGGCGGCACGCCAAGGACACCCTGAACAAGATGGTCAAGAGCGGGGACGCGGGCGAGGACGACGTACGCCGGGCCGAACGTGAGCTCGACGACCTCACCCACACCTACGAGGCGCAGGTGGACGAGCTGCTCAAGCACAAGGAAGCCGAGCTCCTCGAGGTCTAGTTGGACACCGATCCAGCCGGACCGCAGCAGAAAGCCAGCGAGGCCCCCGAGACGACCGAGACCCCCGAGGTCCGCGAGACGAACGGGACCAGCCAGGCGGCCGAGGCCGGCCAGGCGGCCGAGGCCGGCCAGGCGGCCGGGGAACCGGGTAAGTCCTCGCGAACCGGGCGCAACCTGCCCGTCGCCATCGGCGTGGGCGCGCTCCTCGGCGGCCTGGTGCTGCTCACCCTGCTCACCGTCAAGGCCACGTTCCTGCTGTACGTCGGGGCTGCCCTGTTCATCGCGCTGCAGGAACTGGCCGGAACCGCGGCGGACAAGCGCCAGATCAAGATCCCGGTGATCCCGGTGACGGCTGGCGGCGCCGCGATGCTCACCTGCATGTACTGGATCGGGCCGCAAGCCGCGCTGGCCGCGCTCGCGCTGACCGTGGTGGTCATCTTCGCCTGGCGGCTGCCCGGTGGCCCGGCCGGCTACCTCAGGGACGTGACGGGTGGCGTGTTCGCCGCGGTGTACCTGCCCTTCATGGGCACTTTCGTGGCCGCCATGCTGGTTCCCGCTGACGGCCCGCGGCGCGTGCTCACCTTCGTCATCCTCACCATCAGCAGCGACATCGGGGGCTACTTCGCCGGGATCACGCTCGGCCGCGGCGGCCGCCACCCGATGGCCCCGGTGATCAGCCCGAAGAAGACCTGGGAGGGCTTTGCCGGCTCGGTCGTCGCCTGCCTGGTGGCCGGCTGGCTCTGCGTCACGCTGGTACTGCACGGCCATGCCTGGCAGGGGCTGCTCACCGGGGCCGCGGCCGTGCTCGCGGCCACTCTGGGCGACCTGACCGAATCCATGATCAAGCGGGACCTCGATATCAAGGATATGGGCACGCTGCTGCCCGGCCACGGCGGCCTGCTCGACCGGCTCGACTCGCTCCTGGTCGTGGCCCCCGTGGTATGGCTCCTCCTCTACGTTTTCATCCCCGTCCGCTAGTTTCGGCCGCCTCCGCCAGGGCAGCAGGTGCGGAGCCTCACTACGGCTACGTCGGGTCGCGGCCTAATCCCCCGCGCTCCTACGGCTGCGGCCCCGACGCTCCTACGGCTGCGGCCCCCACGCTCCTACGGCTGCGGCCCGACGATCCAGCTCCGTCCCTCCGCGGCCAGGCGGCCGACCAGCGCGGCAGATCCGTGTTCCTTGGCGAGTTGCCGGTCCGGTTCGGAAATCGGGATGACCCACAGCCATCGCACCGGGTCCCCGCCGAAGGTGAACCCGGACAGGTCAGGCGGTTCCCCCCCGCGCAGTGCTTGCCCGGGGGGACGACCCCCCCTGTTCCCTCCGCGCAGTGCTTGCCCGGGGGGACGACCCCCCCTGTCCCCCCCGCGCAGTGCTTGCCCGGGGGGACGACCCCCCCTATCCGCCCCGCGCAGGGAACCGGGGGAGTCAAGCAGCAGTACCGCCGCGCCCTCGCCCAGCGGGAACGTAGCCGCCTCGTGGTACCAGCGCACGCTATGGCCGGGACCGAACCAGGTCACCGCCCGCCATGGGTAGGTCGCGAGCCACAGGAACACCTGGGCCGCCTGGGTGCTCGGCAGCGTGGTGGCGATGGCGAGCTCGATCCTGGCGTACCCGCCCGGGTCGTCGAGCACCTGCTCGACCACGGGCATCCGCTGGCAGCTCATGCCCACGGTGGACAAGATCGCGTACGGACGATGCGGGCCGGCGGGCCGTTCGGTCACCCCGGTCAGCGGCTGCCGGCCCGCGGACACGTCCCAGTAGTGCCCGCCGGGCCCGAGCCTCGGCTGCAGGTGGCCGAGCAGGGCCTGCTGAAACTGGTCCCACCCGCTGGCCGACTGCCGCCAGCGCCAGTAGGCGCGGGACCGGTCCAGCCGCGGGGCCAGCCCTTCCATCGCCTCGTCGAGCGACCACCCGAACGGCGTCTGGCCGATCACATCGCTGCTGTAGCCGGGCATGCCCCGGCCGGCGTCGGACCAGCCCGCGATGACCGCGAGCGGCCGTCCGTGCTCCAGGATCGCGACCCCATCCCCCTCTTCGAACCACAGCGCCTCGAGTGCTTCGGCCCGCGGCGGCGGGCGGCCGCCCGGGTGCTTGGTCTGCGCGGCGGGCATCAGCGGCGCGCGCCCGGCGTCCAGCCGGGCCTGGTCGGCGGGCTGCGGACGCTGCGGGGCGGGCCGGTGGTTGGCGATCCAGGTGGCCGATATCGCCGAGCTGCCGTTGTGCAGGTAGGCGGCCGTGGTCAAGCCGTCGTATTCGACGGTCACCCGGCGGCTCCCGTAGGGGCTGAGGCTCTCCAGCAGGGTGACCGGCGGGCGCGGCTCGCCCGGCCCGGGGATCAGCGGGTGCGACGTGCCCATGACTCGAAATGTACTGACTCGGCTGCGCGGCGCAAACCCGTCGTCGCGCGGGACAGCCGTGGCGGTGAATACTGCGTCCTATCCTGGTGTGGCAGCAGGAAGATCTTTGGATACCGAACGGAGCGGGGTGTCACCTTCCTCCTCGATGGCATCAGATCCGGCGGGTTCACCAGGACCGCGCGGGCTGGCCCCGCTTGCCCTGGCCGGCCGTCGCCGGGAGACCGCGCGGCCGCCGCGGCACCTGGCTGACCTGCCGCTGGCGGGACGCCGCCAGGTGGTGGCCGGGCTCGGCCAGCCGCCGTTCCGGGCCAGCCAGCTGTCCAGGCACTTTTTCGGCAGGTACACCGACCGGCCGGAGGAGATGACCGACCTGCCCCGGGCCGCGCGCGACCCGCTGGCGCAGGCCCTGCTGCCCCGGCTGCTGACCGCCGAGCGCGAGCTGTCCTGCGGCGCCGGGACCACCCGCAAGACGCTGTGGCGCACGTTCGACGGGGCGCTGGTGGAATCGGTGCTGATGCGCTACCCGGACCGGGTCACGATGTGCGTGTCGTCGCAGGCGGGCTGCGGCATGGCCTGCCCGTTCTGCGCCACCGGGCAGGCGGGGCTGACCCGCAACCTGTCCACGGCCGAGATCGTCGCCCAGGTGGTGGCCGGCGCGCGGCTGCTCGCCGATGGCCAGGTGCCGGGCGGTCCGGGGCGTGTGTCCAACGTGGTGTTCATGGGCATGGGGGAGCCGCTTGCCAATTACGCTAGCGTGGTTGCCGCGGTCCGCCGGCTGACCGACCCGGTGCCCGAGGGCATGGGCATCTCCCGGCGCTCGGTCACCGTCTCCACCGTGGGCCTGGTGTCGGCCATCGCGCGCCTGGCCGCCGAACGTCTCTCGGTCACCCTGGCCGTGTCCCTGCACGCCCCGGACGACGAACTGCGGGATACCCTGGTGCCTCTCAACCGGCGGTGGCAGGTCGACGAGGTGCTCGCCGCTGCGTGGGACTACGCCGCGGTTACCGGCCGCCGGGTTTCCGTCGAGTACGCGCTGATCTCCGGAATCAACGACCAGGCCTGGCGGGCCGACCTGCTCGGCTCGCTGCTGGCCGGGCGGCTCGCGCACGTCAACCTGATCCCGCTCAATCCCACCCCCGGGTCGAAGTGGACCGCGTCCCGCCCGGCCGCGCAGCGCGAGTTCGTCCGCCGCCTGGAGGCGCACGGCGTCCCGGTCACGGTGCGCGACACCCGGGGCCGCGAGATCGACGGTGCCTGCGGCCAGCTGGCCGCCTCGGTGCGGTGAAACCGGTGACCCGGACATGGCTCCGCCAGCTGCGCTGGCGGGCGGTGCACTGGGGCTGGGAGACCGCGCGGCGCGCCGGGACGGTGACCGCCGACACCCCGGCCGGCCGCCGGTTCGCCGCATTCGGCCGCGGTTCGATGGCGACCTTCCCGCCCGGTTCGGTCTTCGGCGAGCGCTGGATCGTGATCGGCGAGGATACCCTGATCGGCGCCTTCGTGAGCCTGTCCGCCGGGATGGTGCCCGGCCAGGACCTCGGCCAGGTGCCGGTGCTGCGGATCGGCGACCGCTGCGTGATCGGCCGGGGCAGCCACGTCGTCGCGCACAAGTCGCTGGTGATCGGGGACGACGTGTTCACCGGCCCGTACGTCTACATCACCGACCAGAACCACTGCTATGCCGACCCGGACGTCCCGATCGGCAGGCAGATGCCGCTGAACTCCGCCGTGAGCATCGGCTCCGGCAGCTGGCTCGGGGCCGGCGCCGTTGTGCTGCCAGGCGCGCGCATCGGCCGCAACGTGGTGATCGCGGCTGGTTCGGTGGTACGCGGTACGGTACCCGATCACTGCGTAGTGGCGGGCGTCCCCGCCCGCGTGGTCCGGTCATACGTACCCGGCGACGGCTGGTCGCCGTTCCCCGCCCCGGCCGGCCCGTCGGCCGCTGCTGCCTCGGCCCTGGCCGCCGGACCTTCTCCGGTCCCGGCCTCAGCCCTGGCCGCGGCCGAACGCCTCGACGGCGTCCCGCAGCCGGCCGACCCGGCGGGCTAGCCGCTCGGCCACCTTCCCGGCCTCGGCGTCCCGGCTCACCGCGGGAAGCCGGAGCAGCGCGGCCACCGTCTCCTCGATGGCCTCGAGCCGCTCGGACAGCTGGTCGATCCGCGGCCGCCCGCTCAGCAGCTCGGCCTGGTCGCGGAGCTGGCTGGCCTTCAGGTAGAGGTCGACGAAGACCGCCACCTTGGCCTGGAGCACAGCGGGGTCGAACGGCTTGGCCAGGAAGTCGACCCCGCCCGCCGCGTAGCCGAGGAAAGGCTGTTCGGGGTGGGCGGCCGCGGCGGTCAGGAAGATGATGGGCACGTCGCGGGTCCTGGCGTCACCCTTGATCCGGGCTGCGGTCTCGAACCCGTCCATTCCTGGCATGAGGATGTCCAGCAGCACCACCGCGAACTCGTCCGCGCGCAGCGCCTCCAGCGCCTGCTCGCCGGACCGGACCGGCACCAGGATCTGGTTCAGCGAGGACAAGATGGCATCGAGCGCGATCAGGTTCTCCACCCGGTCGTCCACCAGGAGGATCCGAGCCTGCCGTGACACCGGCTCACCACCTTCGCTGCCCGCAGATCCAGCAGCCCACCCCCGGCTAGCCTGATGCCATCGTCTCACGTCCCGGTCAGGTCGCTGCTCCCGCCGTCGGCCGAATTCGGGCTGATCTTCAGGTGGCCTCGCGCTGTCGCGCGGGCCGCTGTCGCGCCGGTCCCTGCTGCTCGTCGGCCCCGCCGCTCACCTGGCCGGTCCGCGCCGCCGCTCGCTCTGCGCCAGCCGTCTTCGGGGCGGTCGGCCTGAGCTCGCTCGCCTGCGGCGCGGCCGCCTGCGGACGGGCTGGCTTGGGCTCGGCACTCATCGGCGGCGTGAAAACCTCGCCGCGCAGCGCCCGCTCGACCAGGCCGACCGCGCGAGCGACGGCGGCGAGCCGGGCGCCCTCCTCGCGGTAGGCGGCCAGCACGCTGTCGACAGCGTGTGGCGGCAGTGCGTCCGCGAGATCGGTCCGGGCCGTCCGGTACCCCTGGCGCGCGCCCTCCACGCACGCCCGGGAATGGTGCCTGGCCATGGTGGCCAGCGCGACCGGGTAACGGCGCAGCACCCCGTGCAGCCGGTAGTCGGGCGGCACCGCGTCGAGCAGCCAGCCGACGGCGGTGGACTCGAAGTCCTCGCTGCCCGGCGGGTGCACCCCGGCCGGCCAGCCCGGTGGCGTGTACGTGACCATGAAACCAGTATACCCAGATAATCGAACCTGTATTCTAGACTGCCCGCGCCGTTCGCCGGTCGTGACCCGGCGGTTTCAGAAGACCGGCGGGGGCGACTCCGGCAAGCCCGCGATGAAGCTCGCGCGCGCGTCGTTGAGCCAGTCGTCGATGGGCTGGGGATCGGTTCCGGTCACGGACCGGACCGTATCGGTCACCGTGTCAGCCCCGCCGTCACGGAACCACTCGAACAACTCGAGGTAGCCGTCGGCTTCCCAGCGGGCCATGCCGCCGGACAGCATGAGTTCCCGGGCGCGCTCGGCCGGCTGGTCCTCGTAGTCCACCTGGCGCGCGAAGACGGCCGAGACCCGCGCCGCGATGTCGGCGTAGCCCAGCGCCTCGGGCCCGGTCAGCACGTACATCACGCCGTCATGGCCCGGGCTGGTGAGCACCCGCGCCGCCACCGCCGCGACGTCCCTGGCCGCGACGAACCCGGCCCGGCCCCGGCCCGCGGGTGCGGCGATCGTGCCCTCGGTGCGGATGGTGTCCGCCGCGGCCAGCAGGTTCTCCATGTACAGGCTGGGAGCGAGGTAGGTGACCGGCAGGTCGAGGGCGTCCAGGTGCCTGGCGACCTGCCGGTGGCTGAGCATGAAACGCACCTCGCAGTCGGGATCCTGGAAGCCGTCCGCGGCGACCTTGACGACGTGCGGACGGTGGCCGCAGCCCACGAGCGCGTCGATGAACACCGTCTCCAGCGCAGCCTGCTCCTCGTGTGCCGGGCTGAGCAGGAAGACCCGGTCGAATCCCCGCAAGACCTCCGGCGGCGGCGGATCGTCGAAGGTCGCCACCACATGCCGTGGCGTCCCCGGCAGGTCGGCGGCCCGCGCCTCCACGCGCACCATCGCGGTGGCATCGACACCCGCGTCCGCCAGCGCCTCCATCAGGCGGTAGCCCACCCGCCCCGTCGCTCCAGTCACCAGGATCACGCCGCTGCTCCTTCTGGCCATCGCCGATAGCATGTCAGATCCCCGGCCGCGGGCTCCTGCGCCGCATAATTCGGCAAAGCCAGCCGGGTGCCCATCGAGGACATTCTCCGGTATCGACCTTCCCCGGCCAGCTCCGGTGCCGAGTCAGCCACGCGGCGCGGCTTCCCTGTACGGCACGCCTCCTGCCTTTCTTTCCCGCTTCACGCAATTGCGTCGAACGTTTCCGCGGAAACGCATGCGCAGAACGCGGCAACGCGGCCGCGAGTGCGGCGCTCGCCCGGGCGGGCGCCGCCCCGGAGATCTTCCGGCTGCTCTCGTCCACCGGCCTGGACCGGCCTTCCGGTCCTACGACAGCGTGGAGGGCGCGCTGCGCGCCCTCACTGCGTGACCGGACCGAACAGGCGCAGCGCGTGCGCCCGGGCGGCGGCCTCGCCGCGGCTGGCCACGCCCAGCTTGCCGAGAATGTTGGACACGTGCACGCTGGCCGTCTTGGGCGAGATGAACAGCTCGGCGGCGATCTCCCGGTTGCTGCGCCCGGCGGCGACGAGGCGGAGCACCTCGAGCTCGCGTTCGGTCAGGCCGAACTCGCCGTCGCCCGCCCCGGCCGCCGGCCGCCCGCCGGCCGGGGCGTCGCCGTCCAGCCGGATCCCGGCCCGCCGGGCCAGGATGGCGATCTGCTCGCCGAGCGGCCGCGCGCCAGGCCCGGCGGCCAGCGGCGCGGCCCGGCGCAGCCGCCCGGCCGCGCCGTCGCGGTCGCCGCGGGCCAGCGCGGCCTCCGCCGCGTAGAGCAGCGCCTGGGCCTGCGGGTAGGGCTCGCTCAGGCCGGCCCACGCCGCGGCCACCCCGTCCCAGCCCGCGACCCCGTCCCAGCCCGCGGCCAGGCCGGCAGCCTCGCCGGGCTGACCCGCGGCCCCGCCGGGAAGCCCCGCGGCGGGGGCAGCGGTCAGCAGGGCGCCGGCGTGCGCGTCGGCCGCCGCGAAGGTCAGCTGCCAGGCGCGCTGTGCCGGGCCGAACGTCCCCAGTTTCCCGGCCACCGTACCCAGCCGCCCGGCCAGGGCCAGGGCGTCGCGCCGGAGCTGGTCGTCGTGGGCCACGCCGGCCTGGCCAGCCGCGGCAAGCACCGCGATCGCCCCGCCGGCGACCACCGGCCAGGCGTACCGCGGGGTGCTGCCCGACAGGTCGTAGCGGTCCATGTTCCGCGACGCGGCCGCCAGCGCGGCCGCCGGGCCGTCCTTCGCCAGCGCGACCAGGATCTCCAGCCGGACCAGCGGAAGCTGGTACTGGTCCTCGTACCGGGCCGAGCGCAGGGCGCCCCGGGCCGTCAGCATGTCCTGCGCCGCCGCGGCCAGGTCGCCCCGGGCCAGCGCGATGGAACCGGCGATGACGTGCAGCATGGCCCGGTGCATCGGGCTGGGGGCGAGGTAGAGATCCGCTGCCCCGCTGATCGTCTGCACGGCCTCGTCCCAGCGGCCGAGCGCGAACAGCGGCTCGGCCTGGTTGATCGCCAGCAGGCTGCCCCAGGTGCGGAAGAGGCGCTCGGCGTCCAGGCCCACGGTGCCGCGGCGGGCCGCCTCGGCGGCGAGTTCGTGCTCCCCGGCGCCCTCCAGCAGGTGCGACTCGTCGACCGCCGCCCGCGGCAACACGTCGTCGGCGTCCCCGCGCTCGCCCATGGCGCGGGCCTGCGCGATCAGCTCGAGCGGGCCGCTGCCCGAGGGCGCCTGCTGGCCCGCGTAGGCGTTGTACATGGCCAGGGTCAGCAGCGCGCTCGCCTCGCTCGCCTCGTCGCCGGCCTGCCGGGCGAGCGCCAGCGCCTCCTCGGCGTAGGATCGCTCGTTGGTGATCTTGGGCGGGCAGTGGGCCAGCGCGAGCAGGATCTCCGCCCGGGTCGCCGGCGACACCTCCGCAGGCACGTAATCCAGCGCCTGCTCCAGGTCCGTCGCGTAATCCGGGCGCCCAAGCCTGACCCGGAAGTGAGCGCGGCTGCCGAGCAGCCTGGCCACCCGGACCGGTTCGGCGGCCGGGTCGAGCTCCTTCAGCGCCGAGGTGGCCAGCGCGATCCCGCGCTCGAACTCCCCGGCGTCGTGGGCCGCCGAGGTGGCCTCCTCGAGCACCTGGACGTGATCCGCGCCGATCCGCTCGGCGGCATCGGGCACCTGATCCCACAGTTCCAGCACGCGGGCCAGCAGGGCAAGCCGCTCGGCGGCCGCGACCGCCCGTCCGGCCTGCGCTGCCGCCCGCCAGGCACCGATCAGTGCCCAGGTCGAATCGTGCGCCGCATGCCAGTGGTGGGCCATCTCGACGGCGGCCCGGCCAGGCGGGACCAGCGCGTGGTCGGCGTCGATGGCCTCCGCGAAGCGGCTGTGCAGCCGGCCGTGCTCGCCGGGCAGCAGGTCCTCGTGCACCGCCTCGCGGATCAGCTCGTGCCGGAACGCATAGCCGTCGCCCCGGGGATGCAGCACGTTAGCGATCACCGCCGGCCGTACCGCGCGGGTCAGCGCCGCGTCGTCCAGGCCGCTCACCGCGCCGAGCAGCGCGTGCCCGGTGGCCTCGCCGCCGGCGCTGGCCACCCGGAGCACCTCCTGAGTATCTT
>Ga0335076_10000080_pt1 | contig 75849 bp, 60 predicted proteins | sample Lox_Sample_25_FD_206717 | JGI IMG/M metagenome (GOLD analysis project Ga0335076, IMG submission 206717) | Soil microbial communities from Loxahatchee National Wildlife Refuge, Florida, United States - Lox_Sample_2.5 | ecosystem: Environmental > Terrestrial > Soil > Wetlands | place: USA... | reverse complement strand
ATGTTCACGATGTTGCGGAACGCCTGGTTGACCTGACCCATGGTGTCGTAGGAGGTCGCCTGCGCCTGACCACTCCAGCCCGAGCCGGCGATGTTCATCGACGACGCCCACATCTTGCGAGCCTCGTCCTCAACGGTCTGCGCGTGGACCTCAAAACGGCCCGCCATCGCCCGCATCGAGTGCGGGTCAGTCATAAAACGTGTTGCCATGTTGCCTTTCTCCTTCTGGACTAACTTCCTGGATTTCTCATTCAGTTTGGCCTTTGTAAGTGGCGGCTACGCGGTTACCGGAGCCGCCGATCACGCGCGATACCTCTCAACCCGCTGCCGGAGAAGTCGGTACCACGCTGGTAGTCCGTGGCACGTCAAAGCGAGGTTCCGCTTCGGCTTGCCACTCGCTCCACTCGCTCCACTCGTTCCACTCATCCATGCCGTCGCCGGCCGCCTCCGGGTTCAGCCCGTCGGCCGCCTGCGCAGTGGCATCGGAGCCCTCTTCCGGCTCCGGTGCCCAATGGTCATAGTCGTCCGGCGGCACGGCCACGCCCCACTTGAGCGGAACCGATAAACCGCCGAGCATGCCGGACTCACCACGCTTCGCCGACACCGCATCATCCGGCAGCGGCGAACCAAGAGGCAAAAGCACGCTGCCCCCTTCCACAGCCGTTCTCAGATACATTCCCACCTGGTGGTGAAGTAATCACCATCAGGCACTCCGAATCGTAAGTCAATCCTTTGGACAATATCCGGGATTGACCGATTTCGCTCTTTTTGGGACAAACACGCGCGCACGGGCCAAACCGATTACCCGGATACCGCTGAAAGCGCCGTGAGCATCCCGCTACGCGCGCCCGCAAGCGGGCGTCTGACCTGCGCCTCGAGACCGGGCCGGGGCGATGCCGGCCGGCACATGAAGCCGTTGCCATGCAACGCGTTCCGGCGCGAGCAGCGCTCCGCGCAACCTCGGGCGGATCCCCGGGCCGAAAGGCGCCGCCAACACGCCCGCCCCGCGGAGCGGAAAACGCGGCTTTTCGGTTCGGCGAATTCGGTGTCCGCGCCGATTCTTCAGATTCTGCTGGGACTTCCCCGCGCGGGAGCGGTTTCCCGGGTGGGCATCGCCGGCGGGTATGGCACGCGATAGAGAATTGACGTCTTGACTGTCGATCCCGATACCGCATTGGGAACGCACTGTGGCGGCTTCGGGATCGCCGCCAGCACGGGGTGCTTCAAATTCGGTTTCCACGGGTTCGGCTGGACAGCGAGGTCTGAGCGGTGCGAATTTTGGTAGCCGGCAGCTTGGCTACGGATTGGCCCTGCTGACCCCAAAGTGGCATGCAAATTACACCCCTTTGGCGACACCGGGCCCCGACTGGCGGGTGACATGCCGAAGGCGCGGGCAACACCATATTCCCCCCAGGTGTTACCCGCGCCCTTGGTGGCTGATCAGGCCCAGCTAGACCCTACGGCCGAATCGGTGCTGGCCATGTTGCTCCCGGCGGTTTGCACCTTTTGCCCGTGGGCGTTGGCCTGCTGGTAAATCACTTGGAAGTTACGGCCCAACTGAGTGATGAATTCCTGGCACGCCACCGAACCGGCGCCGCCCCAGAAGTCACCGGCGGCGAGCACGTCGCGCACGATGGCCTGGTGCTCAGCCTCCAACGACGCTGCCTGGGCCCGGATCAAGGCCCCATGCGCGTCTACGTCACCGAACTGGTAATTAATCGTCATCGCACAACCTTCCTAATGCCTTGAAGCCGCTAACTGCCCAAAATCTGCTGCGAAGCCTGCTCTTGCTGCTCGTAGTTGTTGGCGTCGCGGACCAATCCGTCACGGACCCCGTGCAGCATGTTCACGATATTGCGGAACGCCTGATTCACCTGACCCATGGTGTCGTACGAGGTTGCCTGCGCCTGGCCGCTCCAGCCGGCGCCGGCGATGTTCATGGAGGACGCCCACATCTTGCGGGCCTCGTCCTCAACCGTCTGCGCGTGTACCTCAAAACGTCCCGCCATCGCCCGCATCGCATGCGGGTCGGTCATAAACCGAGTAGCCACTACACCGCTCCTTCCACATCAATCAAAGTTTCAATCACGCGCTGCAGCGCGCCACAAACCCCGGCCCGGTGCAGCCGCAAACTCGCAACCCCGACCTATCACCTGACCTTTCTGACGTCCTATCCGACGCCGGTCCGCGGCACCACGCTGGGCCGCCCCTGTACCACATGGTTCGGGCTGGCCCCGCCGCGGCCCAGCATCCCGCCGGGCATGCCCGCGCCGGCGCCCATGCCACCCATCGGCATCGGCATCATCCCCATGCCGCCCGCCGGCGCCCCGGCCGCACCCGCGGCGGCGCCGGGCATCTCGCCGGCCATCCCCGACATCGCCGCGCTGACCATCCGAGACGGCGCCGATCCCTGCCAGGTCGGGGGCACCGACATCGCCCCGACCAGCCGCGCCTTGCCCAGACCCGCCTCGGCGCCACCCAGGCCGCCGAGCCCGGCACCGCCCAGCCCCTTCATGGCAGGAGCAGTGCTGCTGACGAACTTCGTCGGATCCATGGCGCCGGCCGCACCCGCTGCTCCGGCCAGCGCCGCCGGATTCGCGCCCATTCCGGCCTGGGCCGCCATCATGATCGGCGACATCATCATGCTCACCGGCATCATTCCGACCTGGGCAACCGTCGACAATTCCGAAAGTGGCAACGACGAAGTCAACGAGACCGCCTCCGTCGCCGCCGATGAAGCCACCGCCGAGACCGACGTCAACGCAGGAGAAATCGCGTTCCCTGCCAACGTGGCCAATCCGCCAGCCTGCGACGCCACACCGGCCAGCGGCGTGCTCACCAGCGCGGCCAAGCCGGCCAGACTCGACGGGACCGCGCTGAACGACGGCAACGCCGCGGCCACCGACATCGCTCCCCCGTGGTAGCCCACCATCGCGGCCACGTCCTGGGCCCACATCTCCATGTACTCGAACTCGGTCATGAAGATGGCCGGCGTGTTTTGGCCGAGGATGTTCGTCGCGATCAGGGTCATCAGCTGGACACGATTCGCGGTCACGGCCGGCGTGGGTATCGTCGCCGCCAGCGCGGACTCGAACGCCGACGCCGCCGTTCGGGCCTGGGCGGCCGCGGCCTCGGCTTGCCCGGCGGCCGCGCTCAACCACCCTACGTAGGGGGTCGCCGCCGCCACCATCGACGCGGACGCCGGACCCGCCCACGGCCCATCGGTCAGCCCGGTGATCACCGATTGAAACGACGACGCCGCACCGGACAGATCCGACGCCAACCCGTCCCAGGCCGACGCCGCCATGAACAAGGGCCCCGAACCGGCGCCGGCGAACATCAGCGCCGAGTTGATCTCCGGGGGGAAGAACGTAAAAGCAGGAACGACCATCACAACCCCAACACATCCGGCCGCATCAGCGGCTCCGACAATCACAACGCCAAGGTCCAACTGCAGCACCTCGACGCGTGCCGAGGGCCACAGCTGGATCGTAAGCCAATCGCCCAATGAAAATGGGGGGTTTCACCAAATGAATCCCCAATCGGACAGCCGGGCCGCACCCGGTCACCTATGCGCGGTTAACCTGGACAAACGTCCCGACAGCCCGCCTCTTCCATACTAGACATCTGTCTAAATCCCGGCAAACTTCGTCGGGTCTCTTGGGGGACTCCCGCCACGGGGCGAGAACGCTTTTGGGGCTCCCTGTATTGGACGTCCGGGAAGAGACACCCACGGCGTCCACTCGCCGGTGCGCTACGCCCGCAAACTCCTTCGAGAAGTGATCTCCGGCGGCAACACCAGAAAGCTCATGAGCGCCTCCCCGGATGTGAATCATCCGGTGGAGGAGGGAACCAACCGTTACCAAAACCCCACGCGACACCCGCGTGTGGCTTGCCAAGCCGTCGGCGGGCCTAGCAGCCCTTCAGGCGAACCGCCAGGTAATCGGCGACGGCGCTTATCGCGACGCGGTCCTGCTTCATGGCGTCGCGCTCGCGCACGGTCACGGCGTCATCCTCGAGTGAGTCGAAGTCCACCGTCACGCAGAACGGCGTACCGACCTCGTCCTGGCGCCGGTAGCGGCGTCCGATGGCGCCGGCGTCATCGAAATCGATGTTCCAGCACTTCCGCAATTCGGCCGCCAGATCACGGGCCTTCGGACTCAGGTCGGCGTGGCGCGACAGGGGCAGCACCGCGGCCTTGACCGGCGCCAGCCGCGGGTCGAGCCGAAGCACCGTGCGTTTCTCCATGCCGCCCTTGGCGTTCGGCGCCTCGTCCTCGTTGTAGGCGTCGATCAGGAACGCCATGAACGACCGCGTCAGACCGGCCGCCGGCTCGATGACGTAAGGCGTGTACCGGGTGTCGGCGACCTGGTCGTAGAACGATAAATCGACACCGGAATGCTTTGCGTGCGTTGACAAGTCGAAGTCTGTCCGGTTGGCGACGCCTTCCAGCTCGCCCCACGGATTACCGACGAAGCCGAACTTGTACTCGATGTCGACGGTGCGGTCGGAGTAGTGCGACAACTTGTCCTTGGGGTGCTCAAACAGCCGCAGGTTCTGTGGATCGATGCCCAGGTCGACGTACCACTGCAGCCGGGTGTCGATCCAATACTGATGCCAGTCCTTGGCGGTCGACGGCTCGACGAAGAACTCCATCTCCATCTGCTCGAACTCGCGGGTGCGGAAGATGAAGTTGCCCGGGGTGATCTCGTTGCGGAAGCTCTTGCCGATCTGACCGATACCGAACGGCGGCTTGCGGCGCGCCGTGGTCGCCACGTTGGCGAAGTTGACGAAGATGCCCTGCGCGGTTTCGGGCCGCAGATAGTGCAGCCCCTCCTCGGTTTCGATCGGACCGAGGTAGGTCTTGAGCATCATGTTGAACTCGCGGGGCTCGGTCCACTCGCCCTTGGTGCCGCAATCCGGGCAGACGATCTCGGTCATCGGGACCGAATCGGGATCGGCGATTCCTTTCTTCGTCGCGTAGGCCTCCTGCATGTGGTCCTGGCGATGCCGGTGGTGGCAGTTCAGGCACTCGACCAGCGGGTCGTGGAAGACATCGACGTGGCCGGAGGCCACCCACACCTGACGGGGCAGGATGATCGACGAATCGATGCCCACCACGTCGTCGCGGCCGGTGACCACCGCGCGCCACCACTGGCGCTTGATGTTCTCCTTGAGCTCCACGCCCAGCGGGCCGTAATCCCACGCCGATTTGGTGCCACCGTAGATCTCGCCCGAGGGATAGACGAAGCCCCGCCGTTTGGCCAGGTTGACTACGGTGTCGATGACGGACGCCACGGGGCGGTGCACTCCCTTTCCGGATCAAGGCAGACAGGTGCGGCGGCGCAACGCCGCTCGCAAAACATCAGTCATGGTATCGAGCGGCGCCTCGGACACCCATCGCCTTTGACATGCGTCATCATGCATGTGACAGTGGAAAGCGGCCGATCGTCATTCCAACCGCGGGCAATCCCATTACCCGCCCAATACCCGGCACATCTCGAGGTGATGACTCTCCCATGGCGATGTCGTCCTCTTCGCCGACCACCACCGATGGCGACATGGGTTCCGACCTGAGCGTGGTGGCCCACGAACACGGCGCTGCCTCCGATGAACACTCGGCTTTCCCTCAATATCCCGTCCCGCCGGCGCGGGAGATTCTCGACGCCGCGGGCGAGCTGTTGCGCGCGCTGGCCGCACCCGTGCGGATCGCCATCGTGCTGCAGTTGCGCGAATCGCAGCGCTGCGTGCACGAACTGGTCGATGCGCTCAACGTGCCACAACCGCTGGTCAGCCAGCACCTGAAGATCCTCAAGGCGGCGGGTGTGGTCGCCGGGGAGCGATCCGGCCGCGAAGTGCTTTATCGGCTGGCCGACCACCATCTCGCGCACATCGTCGTCGACGCCGTGGCCCACGCGAGCGAGGACGCACCGTGACCGGCGCCAGCGTGCGGTCCACCCGCCAGCGGGCGGCGATTTCGACACTGCTGGAGACGCTCGACGAATTCCGATCTGCCCAGGAACTGCACGACGAGTTGCGGCGCCGCGGCGAGAACATCGGCCTGACCACGGTGTACCGGACGCTGCAATCGATGGCCGCGGCGGGGATGGTCGACACGCTGCGCACCGACACCGGCGAGTCGGTCTACCGCAGGTGCTCGGAGCATCATCACCACCATCTGGTGTGCCGGGGCTGCGGTTCGACCATCGAGGTGGGCGACCACGAGGTTGAGGAGTGGGCGGCACAGGTGGCCGCCAAACACGGCTTCTCCGACGTCAGCCACACCATCGAGATCTTCGGAACGTGCTCGCAGTGCGGGTCCTAGGCTGACCCCCGCGCCGGCCATAACGCGGCGCCCCCCAAAAAGTTCTCAAGAAAGTGTCCGCCACGCGCCCGCCGCGTGCTCCTACCCATGAGTGGCCCACACGGGCCGAGCCAACCAGAACTCAAGGGAAGAGAGATTACGATGCGGAACCACGCGTCACCCTTTTCGGGACCCCACTTGCGGCCGGTACGCGACGTCGAGGCTCCGTCACTGCAGTTCCGCACCATCCATGGCCACCGCCGCGCTTTCCGGATCGCGGGGTCCGGACCGGCTCTCCTGCTGATCCACGGCGTCGGCGACAAATCCGCGTCGTGGGAGCCGGTGCACGCCAAGCTTGCGCAACGATTCACGGTCATCGCACCGGACCTGCTGGGCCACGGCGAGTCCGACAAGCCGCGGGCCGACTACTCGTTGCCGGCCTTCGCGAACGGCATGCGCGACCTGCTCGCCGTGCTCGGTATCGACCGTGTCACCGTAGTCGGACACTCGTTCGGTGGCGGCGTCGCGGCGCAATTCGCCTATCAGTACCCGCAGCTGGTCGAGCGCCTCGTGCTGGTGAGCGCCGGCGGTATCGAGCAGGACGTGAGCTTCGCACTGCGGTTGGCTGCGATGCCGATGGGCAGCGAGGCGCTGGCCATGGTGCGCCTCCCGGGCGCGCTGCCCGTGATGCGACTCTTTGGCCGCGCCGTTCAAGCCCTGCTCGGTTCCACCAAGTTCGGTCGCGATGCCGTCGACACCGTGCGCCTGCTCGAAGGCTTTCAGGACCCCCGTGCGTTGTCGGCGTTCGCGCGCACCTTGCGGTCGGTGGTGGACGGGCGCGGCCAATACGTCACCATGCTGGACCGAAGCTACTTGGTGGAATCCATTCCAGTGCAGATAATTTGGGGCGAAGACGACCTCGTGATCCCGGTCAGCCATGCTCAGACGGCCCACGCGGCGATGCCTGGCTCGCGCCTGGAGATCTTCGAAAAATCCGGCCACGTGCCGCATCACGACCACCCGGATCGCTTCGTCGAGGTCGTCGAACGGTTCATCGACTCCACCCGACCGGGCGATTGCGACCAAGACGTGCTGCGCTCGCTGCTGCGGTCTGGCGCGAGCGAGGACGCCGCCGCCGGACCGATCGCCGTCGCGCCGACCCAGTCGGCGGTGTCCTAGGCCGTCAGCGCACGACGCACTTCGGCACCCGTATCCAGCACCAACAGGATCAGGGTGCGCAGAGCGTCGTCGGTGAGGCCGCCGCCGGGAAAGTTGTAGCGCAGCATCACGTCCGCGGTTTTGGACGCGCTCTTGCCGGAGTTGCGCCGCACGGCCTTCTCGTTGACCTTCTCGACCAGCGTCACGCTGCCGAAGTTACTGTCGTGCGCCTGCTTGGCGATCTGGTCGCTGATCTTCTTGGTCAGCGGCAGATCCCAGGCCAGTATCTGGGTCAGCGAGACCAGGTCGAGGTCCTCGGCGATGTTCACCACCCGCAGCGACGCCAGTGTGCCGTTGTGGCGCACCGTCAGCGCGCCGTCGGGTTCCTCCTCGACGGTAAGGACGTCGCGGAGTATCGACGCCAGACGCTCCTGCAGCGAGGGCACTAGGCGCTCCCGAACCTTCGAGTGCGGTCCGCGTATTCCTCGCAGGCAGCCCACAAGTCGCGGCGGTCGTAGTCGGGCCACAGCTTGTCCTGGAAGATGTACTCGGCATACGCCGCCTGCCACAACATGAAATTGCTGGCCCGTTGCTCCCCCGACGTCCGCAGGAAAAGATCTACGTCGGGGATGTCGGGCCGTTGCAGGTGACGCGAGATCGTATCCTCGGTGATGCGTTCCGGGTTGAGCCGCCCGGCCTCGACCAAACGGGCGATATCCCTTGTCGCTTCGGCGATTTCGGCGCGACCGCCGTAGTTCACACAGTAATTGACCGTGATGACGTCGTTGCCGGCCGTCATGGCCTCCGCGATCGCCAATTCATGGATCACACTGCGCCACAGGCGTGGCCGCGAACCCACCCACCGGATCTTGACCCCAATCGCCTTGAGGTTCTCGCGGCGCCGCCGCACGACGTCGCGGTTGAACCCCATCAGGAAGCGGACTTCCTCGGGCGAACGCTTCCAGTTTTCGGTGGAGAAGGCGTAGAGACTGAGCCACTTGATCCCGAGTTCGATTGCACCGCACACGATATCGATAACGACAGCCTCGCCCATCTTGTGGCCCTCGACCCGCGCCAGTCCGCGTTGAGTGGCCCAGCGACCGTTGCCGTCCATCACGATGGCGACGTGGAATGGCAACCGGTCGGCCGCGATGCTGGGCGCTGCCGCCTTCGAAATGTGCTGCGGCGGCCGGCACGGGCCACCGCCGGCGGACGGCGGCAGTTCCGGGAAGACAACCGGCCACGTCGACTTGTCGGGAAAGACCGGGTAATCGTCGGGCGCGGGGGGCAACTGCGGGAAGTCGGTTGACTTCGGCTTGCGCTCAGCCACAGGCCGTATCCTGCCCGATCAGCGCTGCGCGCCGTTCGGCGATCGTGCGGTCGGCCCGGTATGTCCGCTCCACCAGCGGCAACGTCTTGAGCTGACGTTCCAGGTGCCATTGCAGGTGCGCGGCCACCAATCCGCTGACGTAGCTGCGGTGCGATTGCGGCGACGCTTCGGCGGCCTCCCAATCCCCGTCGTGCAGCGCGGACATCAGCTCCAGCACACCCGGCGGCGGGGTGGTCGAACCGGCCGGGCGGCAGTGTGGGCAGACGCTGCCTCCGGCGGCGACGTGAAAGGCCCGATGCGGACCGGGCGTGGCGCACCGGGCGCACTCGGTCAGCGCCGGTGCCCACCCGGCGATGCCCATGGCACGCAGCAGATAGGCGTCCAGCAGCAGGTCACGGGGCCGGCGTCCGTCGGCCACCGCCCGCAGCGCGCTCACCGTGAGCCGGTGCAGGGCCGGGGCCGGGGCCCGCTCCTCACCGGCGAGGCGTTCGGCGGTTTCCAGCATCGCGCACCCGCACGTGTACCGGCCGTAGTCGCTGACGATGTCGGTGGCGAACGCGTCGATGGAGACGACCTGGGTGACGATGTCGAGATTGCGGCCGGGGTGCAGTTGCGCATCGATATGAGCAAACGGCTCCAGTCGTGCGCCAAATTTGCTGCGCGTGCGGCGAACGCCCTTGGCCACCGCGCGAACCAACCCGTGATCGCGGGTCAGCAGGGTGACGATCCGGTCGGCCTCGCCGAGCTTGTGCTGGCGCAATACCACGGCCCGGTCTCGATATAGCCGCATCACAATAGTTTTGCACCCCGCCGCGACAATGCGGGTATCCGCGCCGTTAGTCTCGTACCCCGTGATTGGCGCTTCCGGGTCCGCTTTCGGGGCCCTTCCTGGTTCGGGCTCCGGATCCGGCAACCGGCGCCTGCCCACGCTGACTGACCTGCTGTATCAGCTGGCCAGCCGCGCAGTGACGTCCACCACACTGGTGAGCCGCTCCCTGCACGCCATCCACGGGAGCCAGCCGACGCTGAACGCCTTCCGGGTGGTGCTCACCGAGTCCGCGCTGGCTGACGCGGCGAAGGCCGATCGGCGACGGGCGGCCGGGGACACCGCCCCATTGCTGGGCATCCCGATCGCGGTCAATGACGACGTCGACATCGCCGGAGTGCCGACCGCCTTCGGCACCGAGGGATATGTCGCGCCCGCCACCCACGACGCCGAGGTGGTTCGGCGCCTGAAGGCCGCCGGTGCGGTGATCGTCGGCAAGACGAACACTTGCGAACTCGGCCAATGGCCGTTTACCAGCGGACCCGGATTCGGACACACCCGCAACCCCTGGTCGCGTCGGCACACCCCGGGTGGGTCGTCGGGGGGTAGCGCGGCCGCGGTGGCCGCGGGCCTGGTCACGGCCGCCATCGGCTCCGACAGCGCCGGCAGCGTCCGCGTCCCTGCGGCGTGGACGCACCTGGTGGGCGTCAAGCCGCAGCGCGGCCGCATCTCCACCTGGCCGTTGCCGGAGGCGTTCAACGGCATCACGGTCAACGGCGTGCTGGCCCGCACGGTCGCCGATGCGGCGTTGGTGCTCGACGCCGCGTCCGGCAACGTCGAGGGTGACCGGCACAAACCGACCCCGATCACGGCGTCCGATTATGTCGGGAAGGCACCCGGTCCCCTCAACATCGCGCTGTCAACCCGGTTCCCGTACACGGGTTTTCGGGCCAAGTTGCATCCCGAGATCCTGGCCGCGACCCGGGCCGTGGGCAAGCAACTCGAGTTGCTCGGCCACACGGTGGTGCCCGGCAATCCCGACTACGGCGTGCGGTTGTCGTGGGACTTTCTGGCCCGGTCCACCGCGGGCTTGCGGGATTGGGAGGAGCGGCTGGGCGACGGCGTGATCCTGGACCCCCGCACCCTGTCCAACCTGCGCGTGGGAGCCGTGCTGGGGCAAGCGATTCTGCGCAGCGCGCGCCGCCACGAAGCGGCCGACCAGCGGCGGGTGGGCTCGGTCTTCGACATCGTTGATGTGGTGCTGGCCCCGACTACCGCCCAACCGCCGCCGTTGGCGCGCGCGTTCGACCGGTTGAGCGGCTTGGGCACCGACCGCGCCATGATCGCCGCATGCCCATTGACGTGGCCGTGGAACCTGCTGGGCTGGCCATCCATCAACGTGCCGGCGGGCTTCACCTCGGAAGGTTTGCCGATCGGCGTGCAGCTGATGGGTCCAGCAAACAGCGAGGGCATGCTGATCTCGCTGGCCGCGGAGCTGGAGGCCGTCTGCGGCTGGTCGACCAAGCAGCCCCTGGTGTGGTGGCACGCCGGCAGCGACACGCCGCCGGCCGGCGCGCCGCCACCGCGAAGATGACGCGCTGAGCGCCGCCTGCGCTAAAACCCGAGCCGACCAAGCTGCTTGGGATCGCTCTGCCAGTTTTTGGCGACCTTGACGCGCAGGTCGAGGTAGACCTTGCTGCCCAGCAGCCTCTCGATCTGGGCCCGCGCGGCGGTTCCCACTTCCCGCAGCCGCGCGCCGCCTTTGCCGATGACGATGCCCTTTTGGCTGTCCCGCTCGACGTAGAGGATGGCGTGCACGTCGATCAGGTCGTCGCGCTCCTCCCGCGGATCGATTTCGTCGATCACCACCGCCAAAGAGTGCGGCAGCTCGTCGCGAACCCCTTCGAGGGCGGCCTCGCGGATGAGCTCGGCCATCAGGACCTCCTCGGGCTCGTCGGTCAGCTCGCCGTCGGGGTAGTACGCCGGGCCGACGGGCAGCGCCGCGGCCAGCACATCGACCAGCACGTCGACCTGTGCGCCGGTCACCGCCGACACCGGAACGATTTCGGCCGAATCGCCCACCAGCTCGCTGACGGCGACCAGTTGCGCGGCCACCCGGTTTTTCGGCACCTTGTCGATCTTGGTGACGATGCCGACGAGGGCCGTCTTGGGAGCGATCCCACGAATCTGATCGACGATCCACCGGTCGCCCGGGCCGATCGCCTCATCGGCCGGGAAGCACAACCCGATCACGTCCACTTCGGCGTAGGTGTCGCGGACCAAGTCATTGAGCCGCTTGCCCAGCAGGGTGCGCGGCCGATGCAGGCCCGGGGTATCGACCAGGATGATCTGAAAGCCTTCCCGGTGCACGATGCCGCGGATGGTGTGCCGGGTGGTCTGCGGCCGCTTCGAGGTGATCGCCACCTTGGTGCCCACGAGCGCGTTGGTCAACGTCGACTTGCCGGTATTCGGCCGGCCCACCAAACATACGAAGCCCGAACGGAATTCAGCCATGATCGCCTACCGCCGAGCGTGCATACAGTGCGATTTTCGCGCGATATTTTCGCCGTGAGTGCACGTTCGGCGTCACAACAGGTTCCCGGTGCGATCGGTGACGATGATCACGGCCGTCGGCGACAGTTCACGAACCGCGACGATCCCGGGATCGTCCGCGGACCCCGCCACCAATACGGCGGCCTCCAGCCCGGTCGCGCCACTGGACGCGGCGGCGGCGACCGCCGCCTGCAGCCCGGTCAGCTTCAGCGTCGACAAGTCCACCGGCACGGCCGCATACGTGCGGCCGTCGACATCCCGGACCGCCGCGCCGCTGCCGGCTTCGGCGCGAGCCATCGCCGCCCGCGCCAACACGACCAGCTTGGCGTCCTCGGTATCCAGCGCCTCAGCCATGGTGATCGGCCTCCCCACCCCTCGACCCGTTGGAACCGTCGGATCCGGCCGGACTGAGTAGAACAGTGTTGATCCGTACCCGCCCTCGATGATCGGGGCCGCCCTCGGCCCGCAACCGCAAGCCGTGCGACACCACCTCGGCACCCGGCAATGGCACCCGGCCCAACTCCAAAGCCACCAGGCCGCCCACGGTGTCGACGTCGAGATCGTCGTCGAATTCCACGTCGTACAGTTCGCCGACGTCTTCGATCGGCAGCCGCGCCGAAACCCGAAAGCGTTTGTCGCCCAAGTCTTCGATTGGCGCCGTCTCCGCCTCGTCATACTCGTCGGCGATCTCACCGACGATCTCTTCCAGTACGTCTTCGATGCTGACCAGGCCGGCTATCGCGCCGTACTCGTCGACGAGCAGGGCCATGTGGTTGCGGTCGCGCTGCATTTCACGCAGCAGCGCGTCCAGCGGCTTGGAGTCCGGCACAAAGACCGCCGGACGCATGACTTGTGACACCTTGACGTCTCGACCGCCATCGGGCAACGAAAACGTCTGCTGCACAAGGTCTTTCAGATACACCACCCCGACGATGTCGTCGACGTTTTCCCCGATCACCGGAATGCGGGAATGCCCGCTGCGTACGGCGAGGTTCGTCGCTTGGCTGGCGAACTTGTCGCTTTCGATCCAGATCATCTCGGTGCGCGGCACCATCACCTCGCGGGCCGGGGTGTCACCGAGTTCGAAGACCGACTCGATCATCCGGCGCTCGTCGGCGGCGACGACGCCGCGCTGCTGGGCCAGATCCACGACCTCGCGCAGTTCGATCTCGGAGGCGAACGGCCCGTTGCGCAACCCCCGGCCCGGTGTGAGCGCGTTGCCCAGGACCACCAGCAACCGGCTGAGCGGCATCAACAACCACGAAATCACCCGCAGCGGAAGGGCCGTCACCAACGAAATGGAATACGCGTGCTGGCGCCCGAGGGTGCGCGGGCCGACTCCGATGACGACGAAGCTGGTCACCACCATGATGGTCGCCGTGCCGAACAACGCCCACTTCATGCCCCAGTTGTCGTAGAGGAAGACCACCAACAACACGGTCGAGGTGATCTCACAAATGATGCGCAGCAACACCACCAGGTTGATGTAGCGCGGCCGCTCGGTCATCACCTTGAACAGCGACACCGCGCCGGGCCGCTCTTCGCGCACCAGTTCCTGCACGCGGGCCGGCGACACCGTGCTGATGGCGGCGTCGATCGCCGCGAAAAGCCCGCCCAGAGCGATCAAGGCGATCGCGCCGAGCAGCTGGTTAACTCCGGTCAATTGTCGAAATACCTTGACTTGTCTACCAACCGGCGGTCGCGTTCCTCCTGGCGATCCTGCTGGTAGGCCTCGACCTGCTCGGCGACCCATTCCTCGAGCAACCGGTCCTGCAGGGCTAACATCTCCTTCTCCTCGTCCGGCTCGCTGTGGTCGTAGCCCAGCAGATGGAGCACGCCGTGAATCGTCAACAGCGCCAACTCATGTCCCAGGCTGTGGCCCGCCGCGGCCGCCTGCTCGGCGGCGAATTCCGGGCACAGCACGATGTCGCCCAGCATCGACGGCCCCGGCTCGGGGGCGTCGGGGCGGCCACCGGGCTCGAGCTCGTCCATCGGAAAGCTCATCACGTCGGTCGGCCCGGGCAGGTCCATCCAGCGCATGTGCAGGTCGGCCATCGCCGCGGTGTCCAACAGCACCATCGACAGCTCGGCGCTCGGGTTGACGTCCATTCGGGCGATCACGAACCGCGCGACGCTGACCAATTCCGCTTCGGAGACGTCGATGCCCGACTCGTTGGATACTTCAATGCTCATAGGATGCTCACCGCACGCATCATCGGCGACTGCGGGCGGCCGAGGCCCGCCGCGCCGCCCGGTTCATCCCAGAGCCGGGCTCCTCGTAGCGGGCGTAGGCGTCGACGATCTCCGAGACCAGGCGGTGGCGCACCACATCCACGCTGGTCAGCTGCGCGATGTGGATGTCGTCGACGCTCTCGAGGATGTCGATCGCCGACCGCATGCCGGACCGGGCGCCGCCGGGAAGGTCGATCTGGGTGATGTCCCCGGTCACGACGATCTTCGATCCGAAACCGAGTCGGGTGAGGAACATCTTCATCTGCTCGGCGGTGGTGTTCTGCGCCTCGTCGAGGACGATGAAGGCGTCGTTCAACGTGCGTCCCCGCATGTATCCCAGTGGCGCGACCTCGATGACGCCGGCGGACATCAACTTCGGGATCAGCTCAGCGTCCATCATGTCGTAGAGCGCGTCATACAGCGGCCGCAGATAAGGGTCGATCTTTTCGCTCAGCGTGCCCGGCAAAAAGCCAAGGCGCTCACCGGCTTCCACCGCCGGCCGGGTCAGGATGATGCGGGAGACCTGCTTGGTCTGCAGCGCGTGGACGGCCTTGGCCATGGCCAGATATGTCTTGCCGGTGCCGGCCGGGCCGACCCCGAAGACGATGGTGTTGGCGTCGATGGCGTCGACGTAGCGCTTCTGGTTGAGCGTCTTGGGCCGGATCGTTTTGCCGCGGCGCGACAAGATGTCCAGGGTGAGCACCTCTGCCGGTGATTCGTTGCCGGTGCCGACCAGCATGGCGACGCTGTGGCGCACCACCTCCGGCGTCAACGGCTGGCCGCTGGCCACGATCGCCACCAGTTCGGAGATCACCCGCTCGGCCAGCGCGACATCGGCCGGCTCACCGGACATGGTGACGGCATTGCCCCGCACGTGCAGGTCGGCGTTCAGGGTGCGTTCCAGGGCGCGCAGGTTTTCGTCTGCCGAACCCAGCAGGCCCACGACGAGATCGGGCGGAACGTCGATGCTGCTGCGGACCTGAGCGGTCGATGACGTATCAGCAGCGCTGGTTTCGCGGGGCGTCACGTGGTTTTCGATGCCTGCCTTCTGAAGTTGAACGCGATGAAATCCTGGTTTGCCAGTCTACCGCTGGTCAGGAGCGTGTCCCAATGGTGCGTTTCCGGCGTCTCCCCCGGTCGATTGTGAATCCGGCCCCCCAAAAAGAAGAATTACCGGCGCGTCGCGTCGCTGGTTTCACAGTCGGCGTGTTGGTCCCATCGCGGGGTGAGCACGCCAAGCGCGCCCAGCGCCACCGCGGCCGCCGTCGTCGTCCGCAGCACCTGCGGGCCGAGTCGAACCGTCACCGCGCCCGCCTCGGTTAACGCCGTGATCTCGTCCGGCGCGATACCGCCTTCCGGACCGACCACCAGGAGCACCGAATCGGCTTGTGCCACAGTGTTATCCGAAAAGAAATCCGCTAGCCGATCGGTCGCCGACTCGTGCAAGGCCAGCACCGTCGACCCGGCGGCCACTTCGTCGCGGACCCGTTGGCTCAGCGCCGCGGTGGACAGCACGCCCTCGACGGGCGGGATGTGCGCGCGGCGGGATTGCCGGGCCGCCGCACGCGCGACGGCACGCCACCGGCGCAGACCCTTGTCGACCCGGGCACCGTCCCAGCTGGCCACACAGCGGGCGGCCTGCCAGGCCAGAAACGCGTCGGCGCCGGCTTCGGTGGCCGACTCGATCGCCAGCTCCGATCGATCGGACTTGGGCAGCGCCTGCACCACGGTCACCGTCGGGCGCCCGGGCGCGACGCTCCAACGCGCCAACACCCGCGCCCGCAGGCCGTCACGCCCCGCCTGCTCGACCTCGCACCGGGCGAGGCCACCGGCGCCGTCGCCGAGCACCAGCTGCTCACCGGGCCGGATCCGGCGCACCGTGGCGGCGTGGAAGCCTTCGTCGCCGCCGACGACGGCCAGCGCGCCGGCATCGGGCAGTGCGTCAACGTAGAACAGCGTTGCCACCATGTGCGCGGCCCCTGGAAACTCTCGACTAGCGCCCGGTGAAGGTCTCACGCAGCCGGCTGAAGAGCCCGCCGCCGGCGTGCGTCGAACGGACCTCGGCCACGTCGCGGCTGCGGCGGTTCTTCAGCTCCCGCAGCAGTTCGGTGTCGTGGTGGTCCAGCCGGGTGGGCACCACCACCTCGACGTGGACATGCAGGTTGCCCCGGGCGCCCGACCGCAGGTGCGGCATCCCGTGGTCGCGCAGCGTGATCACCGACCCGGGCTGCGTGCCGGCCGGAATGTTGATCTCGCTCTTGCCATCCAGGATGGCGTCGATGGTGACGGTGGCGCCCAGCGCCGCGTCGATCATCGGCACCGAAACCGTGCAGTGCAGATCGTCGCCCTCGCGGACGAAGATGTCGTGGGCCTGCTCGTGGACCTCGGCGTACAGGTCGCCGGCCGGCCCACCCCCGGGCCCGACCTCACCCTGGGCGGCGAGGCGGACCCGCATGCCCTCGCCGACGCCGGCGGGAATCTTGACGCTGATCTCCCGGCGGGCCCGCACCCGGCCGTCGCCCATGCATTGGTGGCACGGGTCGGGGATGACCACTCCGACGCCGCGGCAGGTCGGACACGGCCGCGATGTCATCATCTGGCCCAGCAGCGAACGCTGCACCGTCTGCACCTCCCCGCGGCCACCGCAGGTATCGCAAGGGACGGGCACGGAATCGCCGTTGGTGCCCTTGCCCTGGCAGCGATCGCACAACACCGCGGTGTCGACCGTGACCTGCTTGGTCACACCGGTAGCGCACTCTTCGAGGTCCAGCCGCATCCGCAGCAGCGAGTCCGAACCCGGCCGAACCCGCCCGATGGGACCGCGGGAGGCCGACCCTGCGCTGAAGCCGCCGCCGAAGAAGGCCTCGAACACATCGCCGAGATTGCCGAAACCGCCGAACCCGCCGCCGGCTGCGGCGGCGTTCTCCAGTGGATCCCCGCCCAGGTCGACGATCCGGCGTTTCTCCGGGTCGCTCAGCACTTCGTAGGCGACGCTGATTTCCTTGAACTTCGCCTGCGCGGCCTCATCGGGATTGACGTCGGGATGCAGCTCGCGCGCCAATTTGCGGTATGCGCGTTTGATGTCCGCATCGCTGGCGTTTCTGCCCACGCCGAGCAGCCCGTAATAGTCGCGTGCCACGCCTGACTCTCCTGAAACGTCTTGAGCCGCGTCTATGCGGCCGCCCACAAACTCCGTAGCGGGTGCGCGGTCATCGGGCACCCAGAACTTCGCCGATATAAAGAGCAACCGCAGCCACGCTGGCGATAGTTCCCGGATAGTCCATCCGGGTGGGGCCCAGCACACCCATGCCGCCGTACACGGTATCCGAGGTGCCGTAGGCGGTGGAAACCACCGAGGTGCTCACCATCTGCTCGGCAGCCGTCTCGTGTCCGATGCGCACCGTCACCTTGCCGGCTTCCTGCTGGGCCGCCAGCAAGCGCAGCACCACCACCTGCTCCTCGAGGGCCTCCAGGATGGACCGCAGGGAACCGCCGAAATCCGCGGCATTGCGGGTCAGATTGGCGGTGCCGCCCATCAGCAGGCGCTCTTCGGTGTGCTCCACCAACGACTCCAGCAACACGGTCGCGGAGCGGCCCACGGCGTCGCTCAGGCTGTTGGCCAGCCCACCACGTCCTTCAAGCTCCCCGGCGAGGTCGGCAACGGCGGTCGATGCGGCGGCGATCCTCTTGCCCACCAATGCCTGGCCGAGCATCTCGCGCAACTGGGACAGCTGGTGGTCGTCGATCACGTCGCCGAGTTCGACGATGCGCTGGTCCACCCGGCCGGAGTCGGTGATGACCACCATCAACAGGCGGGCCGGTGTCAGGCCGATCACTTCCAGGTGGCGAATGGTCGACGTCGACAACGTCGGGTACTGCACCACCGCCACCTGCCGAGTCAGTTGTGCCAACAGCCGCACCGCGCGCCGCAAGACGTCGTCGAGATCGACACCGGACTCGAGGAAGCTTTGAATCGCGGTCCGCTCGGCCGATGACAGCGGCTTGACGTCGTCGAGCCGGTCCACGAACTCGCGGTAGCCCTTTTCGGTGGGCACCCGTCCAGAGCTCGTGTGCGGCTGGGTGATGTAGCCCTCGGCTTCCAGCACCGCCATGTCGTTGCGGACCGTGGCGGACGACACGCCCAGGTTGTGGCGCTCCACCAAAGACTTCGAACCGATCGGTTCCTTGGTGGAGACGAAGTCGGCGACGATGGCGCACAGTACCTCAAAGCGACGATCGTCGGCACTTCCCATCGGCTCCACCTCCTTGATCGCGTCCATTTTACGGGTCTTGAGGGGTGCTAACTGCCATTAGCGGGCTGCTGGCGGCGACCACCGGTGTTTTCCGGGCTAGCCTGTCCAGCATGTATTCGTCGGGCCGAAGCGACGCTTCGCGAACGTCCAAGAAGACCCGCCAATGATCTTCAAGGGTGTGCGCGACGGCAAGCCGTATCCCGACCACGGGCTCTCCTACAAGGACTGGTCCCAGATCCCGCCGCAGCAGATCCGGCTCGACGAACTGGTCACGACGACGACCGTGCTGGCGCTGGACCGCCTGCTGTCGGAGGACTCGACCTTCTACGGCGACCTTTTCCCGCACGCGGTGCGGTGGAAGGGCATCACCTACCTCGAGGACGGCCTGCACCGTGCGGTGCGCGCCGCGCTGCGGAATCGCACCGTGCTGCATGCCCGGGTGTTCGACATGGACATGCCACTGAGCCCCCAGACGTAGCTCCCGGCGCGCGGTCACATTCGTACGTCGCCGGGTGTCGACGTAGTGAGGACCACGTTCAAGGAGGACTGCCATGTCCCGGCTCAAAGGAGTCTCCGACCGCGACGCCGGCCTGGGTGCCAAGATCGCCTTCTTCTTCACCAGGCGCAAGCTGGCACAGATGACCGGCCTGCAAACCGCAGGGATGCTCGAACCGCTGCGGATGTATGCGCACATCCCCCGATTGCTCAACGCCTACGGCAAGCTCGAGCAGGCCGAGTCGAAACTGAACATCCTCAGTCCCCGCCACCGGGCGCTGGCGGAGCTGAAGTCGGCGACCACGGTGCGCTGCGAGTATTGCATCGACCTGGGTTCGCAGATCGCGCGTCAGTGGGGAATCACCGACGAAGAGCTGCTCGCCCTTTCCAATTACAAGACCGATTACCGGAACGCCTCGTGCTTCTCCGACGTCGACAAGCTGGTCCTGGAATACGCCACCGCGATCAGCCGCACCCCGGTCGAGGTGAGCGATCAGCTCTTCGATGCGCTGCGCGCGCACTTCGATACCCCCCAACTCGTCGGGCTCACGCATGTCATCACGCTGGGCAACCTTCGGGCCCGGTTCAACATCGCACTCGACATCGAATCGTCGGGCTTTTCCGCCAACCGGGTATGCGCCCTGCCCGAGAAGGGCCGCACGTGACAGGGCCGGATAAGTCCGATGAGTCGGCCGCTTCGCTGTCGGCGCGTTTTGAGGCGGCGCGGCCGAGGCTGGGTGCCATCGCTTATCGCATGCTGGGCTCGATCGACGACGCCCAGGACGCCGTGCAGGAGGCATGGCTGCGGCTCAGCGCCGGCGGCAACGGCGCTGAAGATATCCGCAACCTCGACGCCTGGTTGACCACCGTCGTGGCCCGAATCTGCCTGAACGCGTTGCGCGACCGCCATGGACGCGGTCGGGAGGAGCTGGTCGGGCACCTGCCCGATCCGATCGTGGACCCCGAAGGGGAATTCGATCCCGAACATCGGGCGATGCTCGCCGACGCGGTAGGGATGGCGTTGTTCGTGGTGCTGGATACGTTGCCGCCGGCCGAGCGGCTGGCCTTCGTGCTGCACGACGTGTTCGCCGTCCCGTTCGACGAGATCGCACCCATCGTCGACCGGACGCCGGAGGCGACGCGCAAGCTGGCCAGCCGGGCGCGTCGGCGCATCGAGCGGGCCGATCCGGCCCCCGACCGTGGCATCGCCGCGCAGCGCGAGGCCGTCGACGCATTCTTCGCGGCGGGCCGCGCCGGCGACTTCGACCGGTTGGTGTCGGTGCTGGATCCCGACGTGGTCCTGCGCGGCGACTTCGGCCCGGCCACCGCGGGGTTCCGCGCCGAGGGTGCGGCCGCCGTGGCCAAGCTGGCCCGCAGCTACGCGGGACCCGAGCGCGAGGTGCGCGCCGCAAGCGTCAACGGCGCCGCCGGCGCGGTCATCTTCGTCGGCGGTCGGCCCACGGCGATCATGGGATTCGTGGTGCGCGACGGGCGGGTCGCCACGATCGACGTCCTGGCCGACCCGGCACGCATCGCGCGAATCGACGTGAGCGCGGTGACCGGCTAGCCCGTTGCCGCCTGTATCAGAGCGATCGCGGCGTCGTGCTGCAGTATCCAGTTGCCGCCCTGATTGACGAACGCCAGATGCTTGGTGACCGGCCCGGCGAACTTCGGACCCGAGATGGCGACGTCGGCCTGGGCCGCATTCGGGCCGGCCGGCGCGATATTCGTCACGGCGAACGTCTCCGGGAACTTGCCGTCCCGGTAGGCCTTCCGCAGGTCGTGGTCTGCCACGTGGCCCTCGTCCGGGCTGATGCCGTTTTCGACGAGGTTTGTCTTGGTCGTGTACGACACACCGGGGTCGGTTGCCTGGTTGCAGAGGCTGGATAGCTGTTCGGGGGTCGGCAGCCCCGGCGCCGGCGGCGGGTCCTGCGGTAACGGCGTGCCGACCGCGGCCAGTTGCACCTCGGCCGGACCGCCCGCCGTTGCGACGGTAGCAAAGCCCGCGGCCGCGCCGCCGACGACGGCCAACGCCGCCGCGCTGGTAGCTACAAGTTTCACGATTCCCCCTTCAGTGTTCGTTAGTGCCTTCATGCACGTGAATCAGTGTCCCGCGGCTTGCAACAGCTCCATCGCCGAGGCGCGCGACAGCATCCAGCTGCCCTGGTTGACGAACGTGACGCTCTGCGTGACCGGGCTCGGGATCTTCGGACCCGAGACCGCCACATCCGCCGTGGCCGAGCCCGCAGCGCCCGGCTGGATGTTCGCCACGTTGAACGCCAACGGCAGGTCGCCGTTCTTGGCCGCCTTCTTCAGCTCATGGTCGGCCATGTGCGCCTCGGTCCCGCTGATCCCGCCCTCAACCAGATTGCTCTTGTTCGCGAACGGAACATTGGGGTCGGCGAGGCTATTTAGCAGACCTGTCAACTGGGCCGCGGTCGGGACGCTTGCGCCCACGACCGGGGCGGGTGGCGGGTCCTGCGGAAGCGGCGCGCCGACCGCGGCCAGCCGCACCGGGTCCGGGCCGCCGCTCTGCGCTGCAATCGAAGCCATGCTGGCGGCCGCGCTCCCGATGGCCGCAAGGGCCGCCACGCTGATGGCAATCGATTTCACGGTTTTCACGGTTCCCCCTTCGCCCATGCAACGCGACAGTCGTGATCACGACTTTAATGTCCACGTCATGGATGGTGTCAGTGTGCCTTGTGTGACTCTTGTTTCGTGTTTCGAGACGGTCACGTTACGAGCAAGGTATGTGCAGGCAACCTGAACAGCCTGTGCGCTAGCTGTGTGGCAGCCCAGAAACCGGAGTGGGACGGTCAGTCCCCCGCCATGGCCTCGCGCAGGCTTTTCGGCCGCATGTCGGCCCAGCTATGTTCCACGAAGTCCAGGCACGCCGGCCGGCTCGCTTCGCCGTGCACCACGCGCCAGCCCGCCGGGATTTCGGCGAACGCGGGCCACAGGCTGTGCTGCTCTTCGTCGTTGATCAGCACGTAGAACCCTCCGCTGTCGTCATCGAAGGGGTTGGTGCTCATCGCCTCTCCTCGCCGTTCGGTGCTTGACGGGCCCCACTGAACCCACCGGACCCACGGTGGATCCCAGTACCCGGTCGGACAGCAGCCCGAGGCAGCTCAAATTGGGGAAGCCGGGACCCTGGGTGAGTCCGGACAGGTTGGGCAGGAACAGCTTTGGGGTGACGTCGGTGACGGCCAGGTCGTAGCCGATCGCTTCCTGCAGGCTGTCGGCGGTCAGCGGCCCGCCCAGCCCGAGCTCGAGCAGGTCGAGCGCGTCCTGGCTGAACAGCGAGGTGAACCAGAGCGGGTCGGCGCCGGAGCCGTCGATGACGAGATCGAAACCGTGCACCGTCTCGAGGTTTTCGCTGCCCCGGTTGGTGGACAGGGTCAATCGGATCTGCCCGTCGCGGCCCACGGCGTGGGCGACCCGGCCGCGCAGGTGGCGAATGCGGTCATCGGCCAACAGCGCCTCTTGCACGTTCGCCGAGAACACCCCGCGGTCGGTGCGGGCCAGCGCGTCGCGGCGCTCGTCCAGCGTCAGCGCGGTCCAGTCGGTGGGGTCGGAGAACAGCGAGTTCTCGAAGAACCCCTCGCCCCGGGTGAACAGCGTCACCTGCGGGGAGATGACGGTGATCGTCGAAACCCGGTGCCGGAAAAGCTCGTTCAGCATCGACGCGGCCGTCTCGCCACCGCCGATCACCGCCACCCGTTCGGCGCTGATCCGGTCGTCGCCCGCGGCGCGGTCCCAGAACTGGGCGATCGACAGCATTCGCGGATTGCCCGGCAGCAAAGACTTTTCGGCCTGCCCGGGACCGGTGATCATCAAGGCGTCGGCGTGCACGGTGGTTTCGTGGGTGTGCAGCGCCCAGCGGTCGCGGCTGACGGCCAGCCGTTCCACCGCGCCGTGCACCACATTCAGGCCGACCTGGTCAGCGACCCAACCCAGGTATTGGCTCCACCGGCGATGGGTCGGCGCGGGTCTGCCGCGGTCGATCCATTCGGCGAACGACGCGGTGGCGATCAGGTATGCCTGCCAGCTGTAGCGGGTCATCCGCTCGTCGAGTTCGGCGTTGCGGCGCGGTACCAGCGCCGACCGATACGGAAACCCGACGTCCTTTTCCGGGCTGGTGCCCAGCCGGTGCGCCCCATCGGTCCAGCCGCCACTGGCCTGCCAGTTGGCGCCGACCCCGATGCGTTCGACCGCGACCACCTCGGGGACGTCGACGTCCATGTCGCGCAACGCGGACGCCTTGGCCGCGACGGCGATCGCCTTGGCACCGGCACCGAGAATCGCGAGCGTGCTCATGTCGCCATTTCCCGCAGGTTGTCGGTCCAAAGTTGTTGCAGCGCAGCTATATCCGATTCATCGAGGATGTCGGGCAGTGCGCGCCACTGCGTGGCCAGCACGCGGGCATCGCCAGTCCCGAGGATCCCTGCCACCACGGTCAGTTCGTGGCGCACCGCCTGTTCGGGTTCTGGCGCATGCCCCACCTCGGCCATCAGTTCGCGGTCGAGCTCCAGGTCGCCGACGCCGACGTGAAAGCTACCGAGATAGTTCAGCAGCAGCTGCGGCTCGGGGTGTCCACCCAGGTGCGTATCGCGCCGCAAGTACCGCAGCAGGCTGTAATCGACGCGACTGCCGGGGATACGGGCCAAGTCGGTGACGCCGTCGGAGTGAATGCGCAACGGGTAGATTGCGCTGAGCAGTCCGACGGTGTCGCCGGTATCGGCGGTCTCGTCGATGTCTTCGATATCAGTGTCCCCACGACCGTTTGTCTCCAGCGCCAGTAGAGGTGCCGGTGTGTCCTGGCCCCGCCGCCGCCGCCACGCGGTCACCGTCCGCGCGGCGGCGGTGGCCAGCAGTTCGCTAATCGAATACGCCTTAGGGGCCGCTGAAACCTTTGCAAGAAGCCGCGCGGTCAGGTCGGCCCCACAGGCCGACATGCTGATCGCCAAATCACCGACCCGGTCGGTCTGCGGCCGAACCCGGCGGGCGCCCAACGGTGGATCGGCGCCCCGGAGTTCGGCAGCCCAGAAGTCCTCGGTATCCACCGCCCGGGCTCGCTCGCCCAGCAGCCGCGACCACTGCCGGTAGCTGGTGTGCTCACGCACGGGTGTGGGTTCACGTCCCGCGGCGACAGCGTGTAGGCCGGCATCGAGTTCACCCAGCACGATGCGCCACGACGCCGGGTCCATCGCCAGCACGTGGGCCGTCAGTACGAGCACACCCGGTCCGTCCGGTTCGCGCAGCCACACCGCGGACAGCAGCCGACCGGCCTCGGGATCGAGGCTCTCCAGCGCCTCGAGGGTCTGCTTGGCGACGTCGTTGACCGATTCGCCACTGACCCACACTTCGCGCAGGATATCGGTTTTCGGTTGCGCGACAAGGGTCATCGCATCGCGGTCCAGCCGGCAGCGCAACACCTGGTGTCCGTCAATGACCGCGCCCAGCAGCGCGTCCAGACCTTTGCGGGTGATCGTCTCGGGCAGCCTGATGACTTCGGTCTGCGCGAGCCGTCGCGGTTCGCCATACTCGTAGAGCCAATGAACGTTGGGCAACACCGGGATTGGTTCGCCGTCCTCAACTGCCCCGTTCGAGGATGCGTCTTGCGTGGCAGCGGAGTCGATCGCCGCGGCGAGTTCGCGGATAGTGTCGCACTCCATCATCGACCTGGCCCGCAGCGCGATCCCATGACGGCGGGCGGCCTGCACGATCGACAGGGCCGAGATGCTGTCCAGGCCCATTTGCATAAAGCCGGCCGTGACGTCGACGTCCGTAGTTCCCAAGACGTCGGCGAACGCATGGGCCAGCGCCGACTCGGTCGGCGTCTCGGGCGGGTCCGCCGGTTCGCCGCCGACTTCGCCGAAAGGGGTTTGCGTGGTTGCCGCCAAGGCGTTCTCGTCGATCTTTCCGTGCGGGGTGAGCGGCAACTCGTCGAGGACGACGATGTGGTGTGGGACCAGGTAGCGAGGCAGCCGATTGACCAGCATCGAACGCAGTTCGGCCGCCGACGGCGGGTGCACCCCACCCGCCACATACGCCGTGAGCCGGGGACCATCCGCATGGCTGCGGGCCGTCACGTGGGCGCCACGCACCCCATCGTGGCTGTTGAGCACCGCGGCGATCTCACCCGGCTCGACGCGGAAGCCGCGGATCTTGAGCTGGTCGTCACTGCGCCCGAGGAACTCCAGACCGCCGTCGGGCGTGCGGCGCACCACATCTCCGGTGCGGTACATCCTGCCGCCGCGGCCGTTGGGGTCGGCGACGAACCGTGCCGCGGTCTCGGCCGCGCATCCTAGGTAGCCGCGGGTCAGCTGATCGCCCGCGAGGTACAACTCGCCGGCGGCGCCGTCCGGCACCTGCCGCAGCCAGGAGTCCAAAACGTAGGCGCGGGTGGCGCGGGTCGGACGGCCGATGGCCGGTCGTGCGTGCTCGTTGATGGCGGCGACCACGGCCTCGACCGTGGTCTCGGTGGGCCCGTAACAGTTGAAGGCGGCCATGGACGTGCGCGCACATTCCCCCTGGATCGCTTGCCACGCAGTGATGCCCAGGGCTTCGCCGCCGAGCGCGAGAACCGCGAGTGGCACCCGGCGCAGCAGCCCCGCGTTGTGCAGCTGGGCGAACATCGACGGCGTGGTGTCGATCATGTCCAGGCCGAACCGGTCGATCGCTTCGACCAGCGCCTCGGCGTCGCGCTGACGGTCGTCGTCGACGATGTGCACCGCGTGGCCGTCGAGCAGCGCCGCCAGCGGCTGCCACGCCGCGTCGAAGGTGAAGGACCAGGCATGCGCAACGCGCAGCGGTCGCCCGATTCGCGCGGCGCCCGGCCGAAGAACGCGCTCGATGTGGTCGTCGGCGTAAGCCGAAAGCGCGCGGTGGGTGCCGACGACGCCCTTCGGTGCGCCGGTGGTGCCCGAGGTGAAGACCGCGTAGGCCGCGTGCTCGGGTGGCACCGTGGCCGCCCGGTAATCGACAGGCGTCGCAACGGAATTAGTGGAAGCCGCGAACAATTGCTCGTCGACGACAATCGGAGCCGACGTCTGGCGCAGGATCTCGACGACTCGCTCATCCGGCATCGCCGGATCCAGCGGCACGATCATGCCGCCCGCCTTGAGGATTGCCAGCATCGCCGCCACGTAGCTCGGGCTCCGAGGCAGCATGATCGCCACCGGGGTCTCACTACCCACGCCCGCCCGGCTCAGGGCGGCGGCCAGCCGATCGGCCAGTGCGTCGAGCTCACGGTATGTCAGCTGACCGTCGGCCCAGCTGACCGCCACCGAATCGGGCTGCGCCGCAGCGGTTTCAGCGAACCGGATGTGCACCCCGACCGGGCGCGTGCCCGACTCCGACGGGCTCGGAGTGGTCGAGTGGCGCTCGCCGTCGAGCAGGATGTCGACCTCGCACAGTGACCGGTCCCACTTGTCCACCAAGCGCCGCACCACCGCCAGCAGCCGCCGGCCAAGGTCTTCGGGCGCCATCATGCCCAGCGCACCGTCCAGCACCTCCACCAGCACAGTGAGCCCCGCCGTGCTCGGGTGCGCGGCGATGGTCACGGGGAAATGCGAGACACTCTCGAGCGCCACCGGACGGAAGGTCGCCCCGTTTGTGACGAACTCGGTAGCTCCCACCACCTCGCCGGGAGGGAAATTCTCGTACACCAGCAGGGTGTCGAACATCTCGCCGATGCCGGCGATCGAACGCAATTCGGCGTGCCCCAGATAGCTATGGTCGCGCAACGCGGCGGATTCGCGTTGCAGGGCAAGGCATTGCGTCCCGACCGTTTGGCGGGCATCCAGCCGGGCCCGCAACGGGACGGTATTGATGAACATGCCGACCATCGTCTCCACGCCCGGCAATTCGCCGGGCCGGCCGGACACCGTGACCCCGAACGCCACATCGCTGCGATCGGTGAGAACCGACAGTATTGTTGCCCAGGCTATTTGAAACAAAGTGTTGAGTGTAACCCCGCGCGCACGTGCGGCCTCGGCCAGCGCGGTGGTGGCATCGGGGTCCAGCCGCAGCGTGGTGCGACGCGGAATGCCCGCGCGTGGCGGGGTGGCGGTGAGCGCCGGCGACAACAGGGTCGGGCCATCCAGGCCTTTCAGGTGCTCGGCCCAGAGTGCCCGGCTGTCCGTGTGGTCCCGGGCGGCCAGCCAGCCAATGTAGTCGCGATACGGCCGCGGCGGTGACGCCAGCGCGGCGGTGTCGCAGCCGGCCTGATACAACGCAAGCAGTTCGGAGACAAAAAGTGGCAACGACCACCCGTCGATGACGATGTGGTGCGCGACGATGACCAGATGCCAACGTCGGTCCGGCAATTCGATGAGCAGAAACCGGATCAGCGGCCCGTGACCCACGTCAAAGCGGCGCCGACGCTCTTCGACCTCCAACGCCTCGATCTCTTCGGGTACGGCGCGCACACACCGCCACGGCAATTCGACACTGGCCGGTACCACCTGCACGGGCCGGCTCAGATTGCCATGTACAAAGCTTGCCCGCAGATTCGGGTGCCGCGTCAGCATCGTGGCGGCGCACTCGCGCAGCAAGGGAACGTCGAGCGAGCCCGCCACGTCGGCGGCCATCGCGATGACATACGGGTCGGCGTCATCGGATTCGGGATCGGCCAGCGCCGCCATCGCGAATAGCCCCTGCTGCAGGGGGCTGAGCGCCATCACATCCTCGATGGCCGGTCGCGGGTCGGCTCGCGTCACCGCTGCTGACCCCATGACGAGGTCAGGTCCGCCAGTTCGTCGGCAGAAAGCCCTGAGGTGCTCATCGGCGCGTAATGCGTGGCCTGCGTGTTCTCGGAACCGGTTTCGGCTTCCGACTTGGCATCGATGGCGGCGGCGAGCTCATGGAGCACGGGATGTTCGAAAACCATCCGCGGCGTCAGCGGCATTCCCTCATCACGCGCCCGTGCGGCCACCCGCACCGCGAGAATGCTATCTCCACCGAGGTTGAAGAACTCGTCGTAGCGCCCGACCTCCGTGGCATCCAGCACCTCGGTGAGGATGGCCGCCAGCGCGCGCTCGGTGCCAGTGCTGGGCGGTTCGGCCGGACCGGGGACCGCCGGTGCCGCAAGCAACGGTCCTGCCGGCATTGCGGGCATCTCCGTGCCGGCCAGCAGTTCGAGTTGGCCATCGTCGCTCCACACACCGCGCTCACCGTTGCGGTAGAGCCTCGAACCAGGTTGCGCGGCAAATGGATCGGCGACAAATCGGGTCGCGGTCAGCGCTGGCCCCGCCAGCCGGGCGATGACGGCCGGACCGCCACCGTAGTAGACGTCGCCCACCACGCCTACCGGGACGGGCTTCAGCGAGGCGTCCAGCAGGTATATCCGCGCCATACCGTTGCCCGCGTCGGACTGGTCCAGAATGCGTTGTCTCTCTTGCGCACTGGCAATCTCAACCTCGCCCAGCGGTTGATCGGGACGGTCGGCGAACGCCTCGATGACACGGACCAGCCAGTCGGCGAACCGTTGCGCGGTACTGCGCTTGTAGAGTTCGGGGCGGTAAATGATGTGACCGCGGTAGCCACCGCCGGACGCAGAGTCGGACGCGAAGAAGTTCACCGACATGTCGGCATGGGCCACGTCGAATGTCGGTTCCAGAGCCCTGAAAGTGGTGTCACCGCCGGGGCCGCTGGCGATGCCGTGGCCTTGGGGCAACTCGTCCCGAACGTGCACCACGACGTCGAACAGCGGATTGCGCGACAGCGAGCGCGCCGGGCTGACCGCGTCCACCACTTGGTCGAACGGCAGGTCCTGGTGGGCGTAGGCGGCCAGCGCCATCTCCCTGGTCCGCCGCAACACCTCGCGCAGAGTCGGATTTCCGCGCAGGTCGTTGCGCAGCACCAGGATGTTGATGAAGAACCCGATCAGCTGATCCAGCTCGGATTCGTTGCGGCCGGCCACCGGGGTGCCGATGGGGATGTCCCGGCTCCCGCCGGCCTTGTGCAATACCACCGCGACGGCGGCCTGCAGGAGCATGAACTCAGTGATGCCGAGGTCGCGGCTCAGCGCGGCCACCTTCTCGCGAATCACCGACCCGAAACTGAACTCGACGGCATCGCCGGCACCGCTGAGCAAGTCCGGGCGCGGGAAGTCCGGGCGCAGGCCGTTTTCGCCCGCCAACCCCTCGAGCTGACGCCTCCAATAATCGCGTTGCGGGCCGGCGATGCCCGCAGTGTCGTCCAATAGCGCGGCTTGCCACGTGCCGTAGTCCGCGTACTGCACCGACAGCGGTTCCCACTGGGGCCCTTGGGTCCGCTGCCCGCCACTGCGGGCGCGGTAGGCGGTCAGCAGATCCGTGAACAACACCCCAGCGGACCAATGGTCGCCGGCGATGTGGTGCACCACCAACGACAGGACGTTTTGGTCCGGCGTGCTCAGCAACGCCGCGCGAATCGGCAAGTCGGTCTCCAGATCGAAAACGCAACGCCGCTCGTTCTCCAGCTCGGCCTGAAGCCAGTACTCGTCGGGCCCGTCGGCACGCCGCACCGGCACCTCGGCGGGTGGGTGGATGATCTGGTATGGCACACCGTCGATTTCGCGGTAGGTGGTGCGCAGGATCTCGTGTCGCGCCACGACGTCGGTGATGGCCGCCACCAGTGCCTCGGTGTCGCAGGGGCCCCGCACTGCCGCGGCGAACGGAATGTTGTTGACGGCACTGGGTCCGTCGAAGCGATAGGTGAACCAGCTTCGCAGCTGCGACGACGACAGTCGCACCGGACCGTCATGCTCTGCCGGCGCCAACCGCGGCCTGGCCGATCCCGGATCCAGCGTATCTATGTGGTCGGCGATCCTCGCTACCGTCGCCAGTTCGAAGACCTCCCGCACACCGATCTCGACGCCGAACGTGTTGCGCACCGCCGCGACGAATTTGGTCGCGAGCAGCGAGTGGCCACCGAGGTCGAAGAACGAGTCATCGGCGCCGACCCGGTCCCGGCCGAGCAGCCCGGCGAACGATTCGGCAACGCGCCGCTCGGTGGCCGTTTCCGGTTCGCGGAACTCGGCGATGGAACCGACCTCGGGATCCGGTAGCGCGGCGCGGTCGATCTTGCCGTGCGCGGTGATCGGAATCTCTTCGAGCACAACGTATGCCGCTGGCACCATGTATTCGGGCAATGCCGCGGCGACCCGGGCCCGGATGCGGTCGAGGTCGACCACCGACCTTTCGTCGCCCGCCGCGGGCGTCACGTAGCCGACCAGACTCTTGCCCAACAGTGGCAGGTCACTGACGACCACAACGGCCTGCCCGACCATGGGATCGACCGAGATGGCCGCGGCGACGTCGCCCAGTTCGATTCGGAAACCGCGGATCTTGACCTGTTCGTCGGCACGACCCACAAACTCGACGTCGCCGTCCGCATTGCGGCGCGCGAGGTCTCCGGATCGGTACATCCGGGCGCCCGGGCTAAACGGGTCGGCAACAAATCGCTCCGCGGTCAGCCGGGCACGGCGGTGATATCCGTGCGCGAGATGCGTTCCGCCGAGATAGATCTCGCCGATCACGCCGACCGGCACAGGCTGCAGCGAATCGTCGAGCAGGTACATGGTGGTATTGATCTTGGGCCGGCCGACGGGCACGATGCGAGTGCCTTGCGGGCCCTCCACCTTGTACCGGCTGGCATTGATCACGGTTTCGGTCGGGCCGTAGAAGTTGTGCAGCAGCGCGTCGAACGTGGCGTGGAACTTGTCGGCCACCTCGCCGGGCAGCGGCTCGCCGCCGATGGGCACCCGTTGCAACGTCCGCCACTGATTGACACCCGGTAGCGACAGGAACAGGCCCAGCAGCGACGGCACGAAATGCATTGCCGTGATTCCCTGGTCGCGCAACAGGGCGGTGAGATATCCGATGTCGTTGAGTCCGCCGGGGCGCGGGATCACCATCTGCGCGCCGCAGGCCAGCGTGCCGAAGACCTCGGCTATCGACACATCGAAACTCGGCGACGCGACCTGCAGCAGCCGGTCGGTGTGGTCGACCCCGTACTCGCCCTTGAACCAGACGAAGTACTCCGCGACGGGGCGGTGCGGCACCGCGACGCCTTTGGGCAGTCCGGTGGTCCCCGACGTGTAAATCAGATACGCGGTGTTTTCCGGCCGCAGCGGCCGGACCCGGTCGGCGTCGGTGGGATCGTCGGCGCGGTATGCGGCCAAGTCACCCACCGGCCCGCGCACCACCAGCTTCGCATCGCAGTCGTCGAGGATGAATTCCAGCCGGTCCTGCGGGTAGGTGGGGTCCACCGGTACATACACCGCGCCGGACTTGGCAATCCCCACCGCGGTGACGACCAGCTCCGGCGACTTTTCGAGCAGCACGGCGACGCGGTCTTCGCTGCCTATCCCCTGTGCAATCAGCCAGCGCGCCAATCGGTTTCCCGCCTCGTTGATGTCGCGGTACGTGAACCGGCGGCCCTCGTAGATGACGGCGATCGCATCTGGGGTCCGCCCCGCCTGCTCGGACACCAGGTCGGCGAGGGTCTTGGGGGCGGTGGCGAATGTCTCGCCGCGCGACGCACCGCGTAGCCACTCGGCGTCGGCCTCGTCCATCAGCGTCAGCTTGGCCAACGGCTTGTCCGGTTCGGCCAGGGCGTCGTCTAGCAGCACGGCGAAGCTATCCAGCATCTGGCGCACCACGGCGGGCTCAAGGATCTCCAGCAGGTGCTCGGCCTCGACCAGCGCACCGGTGCTCTCGAATTCGACCATGAAACCCAGTGGTAGCTGGGTGAGATTGCTGCGCAGTTCGCAGCGCTCGCACCCGACGCCCGGCGGGCGGAATCCGCCGCCATCGGGCTCGCGGAATCCGAAGCTGACCCGGGTCATCCGTTCGGCACCGTGCCGGCGGTCGGGGTTCAATTCGCGCACCGCGCGGTCGAGACTGACCCGTTGGTGTGCGAATGCCCCGGTGGCGATGTCGCGCGTCGATTTCAGCAATTCGCGAAAGCTGATCGCCGGCTGCGGTCGCAGCCGCATCACCACCGTGTTGCCGAAATAGCCGATGGCGTCGTCGGTTCCGGCGCCGCGATTGAGCACGGGCGCGGCGACGAGGAAGTCGTCGCTGTGGGTATAGCGATGCATCAGGACGCCGAAGGCGGCCAGTAGCACCATGTAAGGGGTGCAGCCGGTGTCTCGCGCCATCGCCACCACGCGTTGGGCGGCCTCGCCGGACAGCCGCACCGTGCTGCGAGCGGCGCGCCAGTTGGTCGGCATGGTCGTACCGGCCGGTCCGGGGAGCTCCAGTGGCTCCGGCGGATCGGCCATGATGGCCCGCCAGTATTCGAGATCGGCCCCGGTGGTGTCCGGCCCGGACGGCGTCGACAGGTAGCGCTCGGGCCCCAGATCGGCGCCGCCATAGGCAGCCGTGAGATCACCGAAGAACACTCGCCATGAGCCGTCATCCCAGGCGATGTGGTGGGCCACCAACAGCAGCACGTGATCTTCAGCCGCCGTGCGCACGATGGTGATCCGCAACGGTGCGTCGGTGGAAAGGTCGAAGGGCCTGGCGAATTCGCGCTGGGCCAGCACCTCCAGTCGAAGCTGACGTGCGTGTTCTGACAGGTCGGTCAAGTCGTGTTGCGCCCACCCCGGACCGAGGTCGTCATGCACCGTCGGCCGCGGGTCGCCTTCGTCGCTGACGGTATAGGTGGTGCGCAGCACCCGATGGCGGCGCGAGACTTCGTCGACGGCATCGTGCAGACGGCCGAGGTCGATATCGCCGGTGATCCGATAGGAGACGCAGACGTTGAGCAGCGCGCCGCTGGGGTCTGCCATCTGCACGAACCACATCCGTGCCTGGCCGTCGGAAAGTCGGTCGTCGGCGCGGGGGCGGGGTTCCTCGGCAAGGCCCCCGGTGCCACTCGAGAGGCCGCGTTCGACGAGCCTGCGACGAAGCAGCTCCAGTCGAGCCGCGTCGAGCCGGGCGCCGGTGTCGGCGATTTCAGTCACGCGAAATGTCCACCTTCTGTACTTCTTCGAAGCGCTCGTCGGCGCGCTCGAGTTCTTCGACAAGTTCGTTGCCGGTGATTTCGCCCATCAACTTCGCCAGGGACACAGTCCGGCCGATCGTACGTTTGAGGCGTTTGCGCAGATCCAGTGCCAGCATCGAGTCGATGCCCAGATCGAAGAGCGATTCGGTGAGATTCACTTCGCCTGGCGGCGCAACTCCGAGCACGGCCGCCAATTGGCTGCGCACCGCCTCGATGACCGACGCCGTGGTGTCGGCGGGGCGGGGCGCGGCGATCTCGGTCGCCCCGTAATGCCGAAGGGGCGGCTCAGACCGCCTGCCGTCCAGGAAGCTTCGCAACCTGGCCGCGTCGGCGGAGAACACCAGCGGGTCGTCGTGCCACTCGCGCAGGCTCGCCTCGATCGCCTTCTCCGGCGCCATCTGCCGTAGTCCGGACCGCTCGACGTTTGCGATCCCGGCCGAATCCACGATGCTCCGACCCGGTTCGCCATCGGCCGCCCTGGGCCACAGACCCCATTTCACCGCGACGCAATGTCTGCCCTCGTCGCGCAGCCGGGCGGCCATCACGTCCAGCAGGCGGTTGGCCGCCGAGTACACGGCGTGTCCTCGTCCGCCCCACACGCCGGATACCGACGAGCACAACAGCATTCGGGCGTCAGGCCGGACCGGCCACAGCTCAGCCAGATGAGCAAGACCGCTGACCTTCGCGGCGAAGGTGTCAGCGATGGCGGCCCTTGTGAGCCCCGTCAACCCGGTAAGCCCCGTCTGCCCGCGCAGCCCTTCCAAGGAGCCGAACTTAGCGCAGCCCGCCGCGTGCACGAGCAGCGAGGCACCGGCAGCGCCGTATTCCCCAGCAACGAGCGACAATTGGGCCGGGTTGGTGATGTCGCACGGTGGTGACACCAACTCGGTACCGCATTCACCCGCCAAGGTCCTCAGCGCTTGGGGATTCGCGGAGCGGCGGCTGAGCAGGACGATGCGCCGCGCGCCGCGTTCGGCGAGATAGCGCGCGTAGTGCAGGCCGATGGCACCGGCACCCCCGGTGATTACCACCTCGTCGAGCACCCCCGAGTCCAGTGGCCATGGCGAAGCCACGGGCGCATCGCGGAATGAGCGCTGGAACAACAAGTGCCCGTTCGCGGAGTCGCGCAGCGCGGCTTCACCAGAACCGGATAGCAATGCCTCCACGACGGCGACGCCGGCAGCCGGCGTCAACTCCCCCGACTCCAGGTCCAAGTGAGTGAAAGTCGTTTCGGGATTGTCGAATCCGATGCTGCGGTGCATCGCCGCCAGCGCCGCATGGCCGGCCGAGGGCAGCGCGTCTCGATCGCCGACCCGCTCGGCGCCCACGGTGACCAGACAGGCCACCTGGCACCGGGGACCGATCGCATTCGCGTAGTCGAGCCGACCGTCCCCGATCAGTCCGGTGAGGGCCTCGGCGGCCCGGCCGGCGTCGGCGCCGTCGATGGCGGGCGCGATCGCCACGATGATCTCAGCCTCGTGCACCGCACCAAGCTCGGCCGCGGGGTGGGCCTTGATCGCCGCGCGCAGCTGTCGAGCCAGCGCGCCGTCACCGCCGAGACCGACCACCGTGACGCGCACGGGCGGTCCCACGAGCGGTGCGGACGGCGCCGCCCGCTCCCAGTGCTCGAGGGCAATCGTCAGTCCGGGGTTGGGTCCGTCGGTTGTCCCGAGCACCGGGGGCAGCGGTTCCGGGTGCGCCCACATCGGGATCGCGCGCATCGGCGCGTTCGGGAATCCATGCAAACCACCGAGGCCGGCCACGACGTCCAGGTGGTCGCCCCAGGCGTAAGCAGGGTCGGCCACTGCCGCGGTGACGATGTTCGCCGACAGCGCGTCGACCAGCGGCTCGTCCCGGCGAGCCGAACCGACCAGCACGGCCGGGTCTTCCGCGAGGTCCGACTCGAAGGTCTGACCGATCGAGAACAGCAGCGCGGGATGGGCCGACAACTCGATGAACGACCTCGCGCCACGACGGATTGCCGATTCGAATGCGCGGTCCAATCGCACCGTGTTCCGCAGGTTCGCGTACCAATAGTCGCGGAAGGGCGCGCCCGGCGCCACCACGTCGCCGGTGGTGCCGCCGATGAATTGCACCGGGGCATCGGCGAATTCCGAGGCGGGCAGCCGCACACGCAGTTCATCGCGGAGCTGCTCGAGCAGGCTGGTGTGCCCCGGGAAGCCCGCGGTGATCTCACGGGCGAACTGACCGCCGGAGCGAACCACATCGGCGATGGCCACCACCGCGTCGCGGTCACCCGACACCGCCACGGTCGAGGCGGAGTACACCACAGACAGCTCCGCCCAGCCGTCGGCGGCCGCGATCAGCGCCCCGGCGGCCTCGACGCCAATGCCCAGGGTTGCCATCGCGTAGCGGCCCGGAAGGCGGTCGACCACACCGGCACGGGCCGCGACCACGATGACGGCATCCGACAGTGTGATGGTGCCGGCGACGACCGCCGCGGCGACCTCGCCCAGACTCTGCCCGATGGTGAGGTCGGGAAGCACACCGCAAGAGCGCCAAACCTCCGCCAGGGCGACGGCGTGGACGAATTGCGCGCCCTGTAACTCGATTTCAGAAAACGGCTGCGAATCCTCCGCAGCCAGAAGGTAGCGCAGCGGCGACTCGATGCCGGCGGCCTCGAATGCTGCGGCGCACCCATCGGTCGCACTCCGATAGCTCGGGATCGTGCGGTAGGCACCGGTGCCCATGCCCGGCCAATGACCTCCTTGACCGGGAAACACCAACGCCTGTCGGGGTGCCGAACCCAGCGCCGACGTGGCGACCAGCGGATGCTCGCTCCCCGCGGCCAGCGCGCGCAACCCGTCGATGAGCTCGAGCCGGTTCGCGGCGCGGAGCACCGCACGGTGCCTGCGGATCCGTCGGGTCCCGCGTAGCTGCCGGGCCACTTGGGACACAGTCGTTTCGGGAAAGCGGTCGAGGTAGTCGGCGATTGCGCGGGCATCCACGGAGACGAGTTCGCGAGCGTGTGCGCTGAGCAGTACCGGGATCCGCCCGTCAGGCAGTGGTTTGAGGGCCATCAGGCGACCTCGCGCCCGGATGCGTCCGCGGTGTCCGGCATCGAGACGATCAGATGCGTGTTGGTGCCGCTCATCCCGAACGCGGATACCGCCGCAGTTCGCCATCCATCGACTGCGCGCCACGGCGCCAGCTTGTCCGCCAGCCGCAAACCCTGGCTTTCCCAGTCTATTTCGCGGCTGGGTTCGTCGACGTGCAGAGTCGGAGGTATCGCGGCGTGTTCAGCGGACAGGATGACCTTGGCGAGACCCAGCGCGCCCGCCGCGGCCTGCGCGTGCCCGACGTTGGATTTGACCGATCCCAGCAGCGGGCCGTGTCCGGCCGGTGCGGTGCCGTAACTGGCCATCAGGGACAGCAGTTCGGTCCGATCGCCGCGCCGGGTGCCGGTGCCGTGCCCTTCGACCATCCCGACGTCGACGGGCTCGACCTCGGCCTGCGCGATGGCGCGCCGGAACAGCCGGAGCTGCGCGTCGCCGCTGGGCGCCGTGAGCCCGTTGCTGCGCCCATCGGAGTTCAGGCAACTGGCACGCACCTCGGCGAGGATGCGACGCCCGTCGGCCTTTGCTCTGGACCGGCGCTGAAGCACGAACATAGCCGCGCCCTCCGCCCAGACGGTTCCGCTGGCATGCGCGCTGTACGGCCGGCAGTGGCCGTCATCGGACAGCGCATGCTGCTTGGAGAACTCGACGAAATAACCTGGGGTACCCATCACGCAGACGCCGCCGGCGAGCGCGAGGTCGCAGTCGCCGGCCCCAATCGCCTGCACGGCGGTGTGAAGCGCGGTCAGCGCCGACGAGCACGAGGTGTCGACCGTCAGCGCCGGCCCCGCGAGGTCCAGCGTGTAGGCGATGCGGCCCGAGATGACACCCAGCGACGTCCCGCTGATCAGATGCCCACTGTGGTGCGAGAACTCGGAAAGACCCGGACCGTACTCGAGCGCGGACGCGCCGACGTAACAGCCCACATCGTGGCCTGCCAGATCGTCGGGGTTGATCCCGCTGTTCTCCAGGCTCCGCCATGCCAGTCGCAACGCGACGCGTTGCTGCGGGTCCATGGCCGTCGCTTCGCGCGGTGAGATGCGAAAGAATTCTGGATCGAATGTTGTTGCGCTTGACAGGAATCCACCCAGGTTGTGAATGGGCTTGAATCTGTCCCGCCGCGACCCGTCAAACAGCTCACGAAGTGCCCAGCCCCGATCGGTGGGGAACGGGCCAAGTCCCTCGCGCTGTTCGGACAGCAACGTCCAGAAATCGTCGGCGGTTTCGACCCCACCAGGCGCTTCGACCGCCAACCCGACTATGACGACCGGGTCGTTATCGGACATCGGCGCTCACCATCCGGGCCACCGCGTCGAGGTGGTCATCGAGATAGAAGTGACCGCCGTCGAAATCCGACAGCGTGAATCGGCCAGATGTGTGAGTTTCCCAGCCGGCCAGCATTTCCCGGCCGATCCGGTGGTCGCGATTACCGCCGACCGCATGGATGTCGGCGCTGATGCGTACGTCCGGCCGACACGAATAGACGTTCAAGGCGCGGTAGTCGGCCTGCACCGCCTTGACCAGGAGTTCGACGAATTCCTCGTCCTCCAGCAGCACGGGATCGGTGCCACCGAGATCGACCATGTCCGCCAGCACGCCGGTATCGCTGGTCGGCAGCGGCCCGGACAGCGCGACCATCGACGGAGCCTGCCCGGCGGAAGCCCACAGTGCGCGCACCGGTACTCCGTTGCGTTCCGCGATGCGGGCGAACTCGAAGGCCACCACCGCCCCCATGCAATGGCCGAACAGAATCAGTGGGGCCGCTGAACCCCAGTTGCCCGCCTCGAAAAGATCCAGCGCCAGCGCACCGATGCTGTCTGCTGCGGGCTGATTCCGCCGGTCGGCCCGCTGCGGATATTGCACCACGAAAGCGTCAACATCGTTGGCCGACAACACCTTACCCAGCCGGTAAGCCGCGGCGGCCCCACCGGCGTGTGGGAACACGACCACCGAGCCCCGCGCAGTGCTACCGGTGAACCTCTTCACCCAGGGCTTGAACTCCCGCTGCGCCGGTGCACCGAGCGCGGACAACACGTCACGACTCGACATGTCCGCGATTTCCAGATACACGTCGGCTACCTGCTCGAGTCGGTCCTCGTGACAACCGCCGTTGGCTTCCCGGCCGACGAGCAATTGGGCCAGCGTGGCGACGGTCCTGGCGGCAAAGACGTCGGCGACCATCAGACTTGGCGAATCGAGCCACTGCCGGATACCGGCGACGGCCCGCGTCGCGAGCACGGAATCGCCACCGAGGGAAAAGAAGTCGTCGTGTACGCCCACGGCGTCGAGGTCACGGTCGAGGAGGTCCGCGACGATGTGGCACAACGCCCGTTCCAGCTGCGTCCCCGGCGCCTCGTGGAGTGCTGACGATGCGCCGGCCCGATCGGAAACCGCCGCCGCCAGCTGACGGGCGACAGCGCGCCGGTCGATCTTGCCGCCGTCGGTGAAGGGAATGCGCTCGACCACCGATATATGCCGCGGGATCATGTGCGCGGGAACGAGATCGACGAGATACTCTTGGATCCGCTGGGCGGTCAGCCCGTCGTCATCGAGGCAGGCGGCCGCGGCCAGCACATCGGTGCCGCCGGACCTCCCTACCAAGGCGGCCACGGCAGCTCGCACACCCGGCACCCGTCGCATCGCCACCTCGATCTCGCCGAGCTCCACGCGGTACCCGCTGATCTTGATCCGGTGGTCGGCGCGGCCGACGAACTCCAGGGTGCCGTCCGGCCGGTAGCGGGCCAGATCGCCGGTGCGGTACCAGATCCGGCCATCGTGTAGGACGAAGCGCTGGGCGGTCAGTTCGGGGCGTCCGCGGTAACCCCGGGCGATGCCGCGTCCGGATATCCAGAGCTCACCGGCCACCCAGTCCGGGCAGTCGGCGCCGGTGTCACTGACCACCCGGCAGGCGATGTTGGGAAACGGATTGCCGTAGGGCACCGCGGTCCAGTCGTCCGGTAGATCCCCGTTGACTTCGAAAATGGTTGCGTGGACGGCGGTTTCGGTGGCGCCGCCCAGCCCCGCGAAGCGCATGTTGGGCACCAGGGCTCGCAGCCGGCGGGCCAGGCCGGGCCGGACCCAGTCACCTCCGGTGGGCACCACCCGCAGCGACGACAGTCGCCCGTAACCGACCCCGACCAGCATCTCCAGCCAGCCCGGCAGGAAGTTCAGCACGGTGACCTGGTGCGTGTCGATCAACCGCGCCCAGGTGTCGGGGTCGCGACGCTGCGCCTCGTCGACGACCACGATCGCGCCACCGGCGCGCAAGGTGGCGAAGATGTCGAGCACCGACATGTCGCATTCCAGCGTCGACAGCGCCAGGCACCGATCGGCGGCGTCGATGTTGAAGTGGCGCGTGAGGAATTCGACCGTGTTCATGGCGCCGTCGTGCGTCATCTCGACACCCTTGGGCTCCCCGGTCGAGCCCGAGGTGAACAACACGTAGGCGAGTTCGGCGGGATCCGTTCTGGCGGGCCGGAAGTCAGCGATGGCGGGCGCGTCGCGCAGCACGTCCGCGATCACCCAAGCCGGGATCGGCAACGACAGCGGCCGGCCGCCGCACACCAGCGCGAGCCTCACGCCACCGGTCTCGAGGATGCGCTCGGCGCGGTCTGCTGGTTGGTCGACGCCGATCGGCAGATAAACACCACCGGCGGCCAGGATCCCCAGCAGCGCCGGCGCCTGCTCGGCCGTCTTTGGGCCCATCACGGCGACCGTGTCGCCGGCACCGATCCCCGCCGCGCGCAACGCGGCGGCCATCGCCAGCGCCTGATCACGAAGCTGCCCATAGGTGAGGTTACCGGAACTGGCGAACAGTGCGGGCGCGTCGGGCTGCCGACTGGCCCGGCGAAAGAACCCGTCGTGCAACGCTTCCCCGCTGGGTTCGGCGGTGCGGCCATTGTCCGCCTCGCGCACGGCGCGTTGCGCGCCCGGCAGCGACGAGGGGCCGGGGTCGTCCCAGGCGTCGTCGGCGGATGCCAACCGCAGCAGTTCGTCGATGTGGTGGTCGAACATGGCGTCGACGACGCCGGGCGCGAAGACACCGTCGCGCACGTCCCAGTTCACCAGCACCCCGCCATCGAACTCGGTGACCTGCGCGTCGAGCAGCACCTGCGGGCCCTGCGAGATGAGCCATGCGGCCGTACCGAATTGTGTTGTGACATCGGCGCCGAACAGTTCCCCGAGGCCCAGCGCGCTGGTGAAGACCACCGGCGCCAGCACCTGGGTGCCGCGGTGGCGGCTGAGATCGCGCAACACCGAAAGCCCGTGGTAGGCGGAATGGGCGGCGGCGGTCCGCATGGCGTCCTGCACAACATGCGCCCGCGACGCCGGGGTGGCTGTGCCGGTGAGGTCGATGTCCAACAGCAGGGAGGAGGTGAAGTCGCCGACCAACAGGTCGACGTCGGGGTGCAGGGCCTGGCGCCCGAACAGCGGGACGTTCAGCAGGAATCGCGACGTCGACCAGCGGGCCAGCGCGTGGGCGAACGCCGCGGCCAGCGTCATGGCCGGGGTGATGCCGCGGGCCCGGGCGCGGGCGAAGAGCGCGTCGCGTGTTGCCGGGTTCAGCCAGTGCCAGCGCCGCGTGCTCGTGCGTGAGTCCCGACCGCCGATCGATGGCAGCGCCGGCGGGTCCGGCAGCCGCGGGAGGCGCTGCGCCCACCAGTCCCGGGCGGCGTCGCGGTCCGGTTGCGGCTCTGCCCTTTTCGCAGCCCTTTTCACAGCCTCGGCTGCGGCGACGGCCTGGCGGTATTCGCGGTAGGTGTAGCCCAATTCGGGTAGGTCGTGGCCGAGGTACAGGGCGGCCAGGTCGGCCATCAGGGTGCGATAGCTCATCGCGTCGGCGGCCTGCATGTCCAAGTCCACGTGCAGCCGGGAACGCTGTCCGGGCAACAGCGTCAACGTGAGTTCGAACACCGCTTCGTCGAGCTGCTGGTGCGATTTGGCGTCGCGGAGGACCGCCAGCGACCGCTCAGCGACGTCCGGGAGATCCTCGTCGCCGCGCAGGTCCACCACGGTGACCGGGAAGTCCCGGCATTCCTCCGCCGCGGCGATGCGCTGCGTGCCATCGGGCAGGAACCGCACCCGCAGCATCGGGTGACGAAGCGCCAGCCGGGTGGCCGCCGTACGCAGGCGATCGGGGTCGATCGCGCCGCCGTCGAACTCGACGTAGAGGTGCCCGGCCACCCCGCCGAACTGCTGGTTGTCCTGACGGCCGACCCACATCGCGTGTTGCATCGGCGCGAGCGGAAAGGGCTCTCCGGCATCCCCGGCTCCGTCGACCGGCGGGGCCGGTTCTTCGGCACCGGGGTCCGGCGAGCCGGCGGTTACCAGCTCGGACCAGGCCTCGATGGTCGGCGCCGCGGCCAGCGTGGCGAAATCGACGGCGAAGCCCCGGCGGCGCCAGCGACCGGCCAGCGTCATCATCCGGATGGAGTCCAGGCCCTGGCCGATGAGGTTTCCACCTGGGTGGATGGCGTCGGCACGGACGCCGAGCAGCTCGGCTACCTCCGCGCGGATGTCCTCCGAGCACGCCGGGGCATGCACCACGAAATCCTCCCTGAATTAGCACAGGCTGCCCTAAGTTGTTTGGTTACCCTATCCTCGATCCCTGCGTCGCCGCTACCACCCCCGGCTCAGGGATGACACCCAAGGAGACACGTGCCCACGAACACACCGCAGCCCCCGCGGGTAGCCCTGGCGGGATTCGTGCCGTTCCCGGCCGACCGGGCCGCGTCCTATCGGGCGGCGGGCTATTGGAAGGGACGAACCCTGGACACGATCCTGACCGACGCGGCGCGGCGCTGGCCGGACAAAATCGCCGTCATCGACGCGCTCGACGACGGCGGATTGAGCTACGCCGCACTCGACGAGCGGGCCGATCGCGCCGCGACCGGGTTGCGGAACCTGGGCATCGCGCCGCGCGACCGGGTCTTGCTGCAGCTGCCGAACGGCTGCGAGTTCGCGGTAGCTCTGTTCGGGCTGTTGCGGGCCGGGGCGATCCCGGTGATGTGTCTACCCGGCCACCGGTCAGCCGAATTGGCCCACTTCGCGGCCGTTGGCGAGGCGACCGGTCTCGTGATCCCCGATGCCGCAAACGGTTTCGACTACCGGGCGATGGCCCGCGACCTTGTCGAAGATCACCCCGCGCTCAAACATGTCATCGTCGACGGCGATCCCGGGGCGTTCACCTCCTGGGCACAACTGTGCGACTCGGAGCCCGTTCAGCCACTGCCGCCGGCCGATCCGGCAACGCCCGCCCTGCTGCTGGTTTCCGGCGGCACCACCGGCACACCGAAGCTGATCCCCCGCACCCACGACGACTACGTGTTCAACGCGACCGCCAGCGCCGAGGTCTGCGGGCTCGGTCCCGAAGACGTCTATCTGGCGGCGCTGCCCGCGGGCCATAACTTTCCGCTGGCCTGTCCCGGCCTGCTGGGCGCGATGGCGCTGGGCGCCAAGACGGTGTTCGCCGCCGATCCCAGCCCGGAGGCCGCTTTTTCCGCCATCGCGCGCCACGGCGTCACGGTCACCGCCCTGGTGCCGGCGCTGGCCAAGCTGTGGGCGCAAGCCCGCGACTGGGAGCCCGTGACGCCGAAGTCGTTGCGGCTCTTGCAGGTTGGCGGAGCAAGGCTGGAGCCGGAAGACGCCCGCTTCGTGCGGGCCAAGCTGACTCCGGGCCTGCAGCAGGTGTTCGGGATGGCGGAGGGGCTGTTGAGCTACACCCGCCTGGACGATCCGCCCGAAGTGGTTGAGAACACCCAGGGGCGGCCACTGTGCGCCGACGACGACGTGCGCATCGTCGACGGCGCGGGCGCCCCGGTGGAGCGCGGCGAGGAGGGCGAGTTGCTGGCGCGCGGACCGTACACGGTCAACGGCTACTTCCGCGCCGACCGCGACAACGAGCGCTGCTTCGATCCCGACGGCTTCTACCGCAGCGGGGACCTTGTCCGTCGCGGGGACGACGGCTACCTGGTGGTAACGGGTCGAATCAAGGACGTCATCTGTCGCGGCGGTGAAACCATCGCCGCGGCCGACCTCGAAGAGCACCTGCTCAGCCATTCCGCAATCCGTTCGGCCGCGGCGGTCCCGCTGCCCGATCCCTATCTGGGCGAAAAAATCTGCGCCGCGGTCGTTTTCGCTGGAGAACCGCTCGGCCTTGCGGAGCTGAACGCCCACCTTGACGAGCGCGGGGTGGCCGCGCACGCCCGGCCCGACGTGTTGGTGGCGATGGCAACACTGCCCACTACGCCCATCGGCAAGATCGATAAAAAGGCAATCGCCCGCCAGGTCGGCAGCGCGGGCTGAGCTGGCCGCCGAAAGCCATAAGCGTTGAGCGCGCAGCCAGGTGTGGATTCGTTGGCAACGGCTAGCCACCCAAGTTCGAGCATCATGTCGTGACCCATGTTGGGGAAGATTTCTGCCCGGGTGTGATAGGCGCGTGCGCTGGTCTTCGCGGGGGCATTCGCGCCGGAGCCCGCCACCTTTGACGTGACCGAATCAGCCTTACCGGCGCAACGCACAATCTTGTTACGCCACTTCGTCGTTGGCTTCTGCATCGAGGAACACGAGCTGACCGAGCTGCGCGGCGGACAGGATCAGGCCCAGCGCGACGAGCTAAAGACAGCGGCCGATCCCGCACGATTCCCCCTGACTGCGCAAGCCTTGCCCGGAATGCTGAACACCGCCGCCGAGGACCGCTTCGAACTCGGCGTGCATCTCATGCTTTCCGGCATCGCCGGGACCCCGGCCGTCAGTAAGTCGATGGTGACCGTGCGAAGACCCGACGAATCGAATCAGCCCGCTGATCAATGAATTAGGGATCGCTTCCCAATAGTGCACATCGGCGGCATCGCCGTCAGCGGTGAGCGCGCGACATCGGTCAGAGTCATCCCCACGCGCAAAGTCGCTGCCACTCACGGCGACAGCCAAGTGATTGGGGTAGCGTTTCGAGGAGTCTTCGGTAGTTCGACGGCGGGCGAAGGAGCGGAATGATGGGTTCGGTTTTATGGGGTTTTCTGACCATAGTCACCCTCGCGCTGGCGTTGGTATTCGCAGCTTTTGCCGCTGTATATGTGAAACGGCTGGGGGACCGAACACCTCTTCCGATAAGCGAAGAAATAGGCAGCGTCAAAGCGGTGATGCATAAAGTGAGCAAGCGCGAGCCCATGTCGAAAGATGAGCTGGATTATGCGAAGCAAATCGTTGCTGATCGTAGATCCTTGATGGCGTTCTGCATCCCAGCTACTTTGTTCTGGCTGGCATGCTTTTTTGTGTTTGGCAGTCTTTGGTACTTGCATGGAGCCACGCCCTCCGAGCGGACATTCCTCGGGGTGATCCCCATGCTGACGTCCACAAACCTCGCCGTTCGGCTTCTCGCCAGGGCAAGGCTGACAAGGCGTCTGAACAAGATGTCCGCCGTACCGAGTCCTTCGTGAGCTGGCAAATTTATCGGCAACAAGCACGGGCTCGTCTGCGCTGCCGATAGCACCATGCACGTGATAGCGTCCGCCACACCGGGTGTTCGCAACCCAGCCCAGTGCCGGTAGTGTTTTGACGTTCATATGTCAACCTAGTTGATATACGGGGGTGATCGGATGAGCCCACGTTCACGCGGCAGGACCGTCCTGGAGCGAGCCTGGATGCCATTGGTCGCCGTCGTTGCGCTCGCTTTGGGTGGCGTGGTCATGTGGAAGGTGCACGAGTTCTCCGCTCCCCCGCCTGTGATCACCGTCCTTCCCCCGCAAGCACCTCCGGAGTTCAGTCCCAAACAGATGACGTACGAGTTGACCGGCTCCATCGGGGACGGGGGGATGCTCGTCTGGTCGGACGTCAACGGGCATCCGCATCGGGTTGATCTCACAACGTTGCCGTGGTCGCACACGGAGACGACCACGCTCACCGTGGTGTCCGGCAGCATCTCGGCGCAAGTTCACGGCGGTGGTCACGTCGGCTGCCGGATACTGGTGAACGGCGTTGTCCGCGATGAACAATCCGACACCCGTCAGGACGCGCACGTCTTCTGCCTAGTGAAATCGGCATGAGCGAGCATCGGGTGCAAGAACCCCTCGTCACCGAACGACCCTTCTTCCCGAGGATGGTCCGCGTTCTCGCGATACCGATCATCCTCTTTTGGGGGCTTTTGGCGATCTCGACGAATACCTTCATGCCGCAGCTAGAGAAGGTCGCTGAAGAACTCGCAGGACCCCAGGTCCCGCACTACGCGCCGTCGCAGCGGGCGCTGCTGCACATCGGCGAGAAGTTCCACGAGTCCAATTCGACCAGCCTGGCCATGGTCGTGTTCGAAGCCGACCGACCGTTGGGCGACGTGGACCATCGGTATTACGACGATTTGATGCGCCGGTTCCAGCGGGACACCAAGCACGTGCAATACGTGATGGATCTTTGGGGGAAGCCGATCACCGCGGCCGGGGCGCAGAGCCTCGACGGCAAGGCCACCTACGTGCTGTTGCGTCTCGGTGGCGATATTGGCCAAATGGAGGCGAATGAGTCCGTCGACGCCGTTCGGGATATCGTCGCCAAGGACACGCCGCCGCACGGGCTCAAGGTCTATGTCAGCGGCGCGGCCCCGCTGGCCTCGGACACGCTGGGTATCGCCAATTCGAGCCTGAACAACATCACGATCGTGACGATCATCCTGATCTTTGTGATGTTGTTTTTGGTGTATCGCTCCGTTTCCACCCTGGCGGTGCCCATGTACGGCGTCCTGTTCGAACTGCTGGTCGCGAAGGGAGTCATTTCAACCCTGGGCCATCTCGGGTACATCGAGCTCTCGTCATTTGCGGTCAACGTCGTCGTCGCGCTGACCCTGGGAGCGGGCACCGACTACGGCATCTTCTTGATGGGCCGCTATCACGAGGCGCGACGAGCCGGCGAGAGCAGGGAGGAGGCGTTTTACACCGCGTATCGGGGGGTCGCACCGATCATCATCGGCTCGGGGCTCACGATCGCGGGGGCGTGTTACTGCTTGACGTTCGCGCGACTGAACTACTTCCACACCATGGGACCCGCCGTCGCCATCAGCATGCTGTTTACCATCGCCGCGGCGTTGACGCTGGGCCCGGCACTGTTGACGTTGGGCAGCCTGTTCGGGCTCTTCGATCCCAGAGGCACGGCGAGCGGGCGGCTGTATCGGCGGATCGGGACGAGCGTGGTGCGGTGGCCGGTGCCGATCCTGGCGGCCAGCGCCGCCGCCGTCATGCTGGGGGCGATCTTCGTGCCGACCTACCGACAGAACTACGACGACCGTCAATACCAGCCAAAAGATTCCCCGTCCAATCTGGGTTTCGCGGCGGCGGATCGGCACTTCACGAAGAGCAAACTGTTCTCCGAGATGCTGATGATCGAGACGGATCATGACATGCGAAACTCGGCCGACTTCATCTCGTTGGACCGGGCGGCCAGGGCTCTGGTTCGCCTTCCCGGGGTCGCGATGGTGCAAAGCATCACCCGGCCCATGGGCCGAGCGTTGGAACATGCCACCCTGCCCTACTTGACCACCACGCAAGGCAGCGGGAGCGGTCAACAGCTCCCGTTCAACATCCAGCAAAACGCCAATACCAACCAGCAGGCACAGATCAACGCCGACACCGTCAGGGTCTTGCGGAAAGAGATCGACTTTTTCCAAGACACCTCGGATGAGCTGCACAAAACGGTTCTCACCGTCGAAGATCTGCAAAAAGTCACCCAAGAGATGAATGAGGAAATCTCAAATCTCGACGATTTCTTCCGGCCGCTGAAGAGCTATTTCTATTGGGAGAAGCACTGTTTCGACGTGCCCATGTGCTGGTCATTTCGATCGCTCTTCGACACGCTCGACAACATCGACAAGTTGTCCGATGACATCAAGGACGCCACGGTGTCCCTCGAGGCCATCGACAGGCTCTTGCCGCAAATCATCACCCAGCTGAAACTCACCGCCGACGACACCGAGCAAATAACGGGTCTGTTAAACAGCACCTATGGCCAGTCGTCCCTGCAGTCCACCCAGACCAACCAGACATTCGACGACCAGGTCAATGTGGGGCTCGACTTCGACCAGTCCAAAAGCGATGACTTCTTCTACATCCCGCATGAAGGTTTCGACAACGACGACGTCAAAACCGGTATGAAGCTGTTGATGTCGCCGGACGGCAAGGCCGCTCGGTTCATCGTCACCCACGAGGGGGACGCCATGGGCCCCGAGGGCGTGGAGCATGTCGAGGCGTTTCCCGCGGCGATCACCACGATTCTGAAAGAGACCTCGTTGGCCGGCGCGAGGGTTTATATCGGCGGCTCGGGAGCGACCGATAAGGACATCAAGGAATACGCCGCATCCGATCTGCTGATCGTGGCGGTCGCCGCCTTCGTCTTGATCTTCTTGATCATGTTGTTCCTCACGGGAAGTCTGATGGCCGCCTTGGTCATCCCCGCCACGGTGGCCTTCTCCTACGCCGGGGCGTTCGGGCTCTCCATTCTCGTCTGGCAGCACCTCATCGGCCTGCCCCTGTACTGGTTGATATTGCCGCTCACGTTCATCATCCTGGTGGCGGTGGGTTCGGACTACAACCTACTGTTGATCGCCCGGGTCAAAGAGGAGCTGCACGCCGGAATTCACACCGGTCTCATCCGCGCGCTCGGAAGCACAGGCGGTGTGGTGACGTCCGCGGGTTTGGTGTTCGCCTTCACCATGCTGGCGATGCTCTCCAGCGATCTGAGAACCATCGGTCAGTTGGGTTCGACCGTATGCATCGGCCTGCTGCTCGACACGCTGATCGTGCGTTCGTTCGTCGTGCCGTGCATCCTCAGAATCCTCGGGCCGTGGTTCTGGTGGCCAACGCTGGTGCGTGCCCGTCCGCAACCTCAGCGATAAGAGCGTCACCAACGAAGATGGTGGAGCTAAGGGTGGAGCTAAGGGGACTCGAACCCCTGCCTTGACCAGGCAAATGCGGATTTACCTGCATGTTCGGTCCATCTCGTTCCGATTCAGTCCCGCTAATTTACCCACGGGTTTGTTTTCGCGTCTTGACGGCGTCAAGAGCCGTCATCACCCCTAATCTCTCCATCAGGAGCGACCGCATACGACTGAGCACCAAGTCACCATCCCAGTGACCGATCATCAAACTATCTTCACTGCGGTCCGCTCACACGACCAAGAGATACTGAACCTAGCCGCGCCACAATGCCGACTGGGTCAATCCCAGTATTGCGCACCGCATCTAGCTGCGGAAACGACAACAACCGACGCAGTCGCTAACGATATGCCGACAACCGTGTTCGCGCGCTGCGCGCTCTTCTACTACGTGACCAGAGTAAACAGTGCTCACAGCGCAACTGAGCACGGCGCATAGTTCGACAGCCAGCTACGCTGCGGATTTACTCCCATCACACCTGGGGGTGCCCCTTCGGTTGCGGTCACGCAGGAATCGGCTCAGGTGTCTGATGGTCACCGTGATGGCCGCCCATTCACGACTTCAGGTAGACACTTCAGGTTTCCCGCTGGGCCGCGCGATTGTGCTTGTTGTCATTCCGACGTTGGGCACAATGGCCCTAGGTCGTTGTGTAGTGCACGGCAAATGCTTGAGGACATGGGCGAGAATGGGCTTGAGGGCATGGGCGAGGATTGGCCGACCTATAACGGCGGCTTGGGCCTAGCACAGCCCCCCAGCGGCGCTCAGCAGTTAGACCACGCTGAGGCAATGCGGCTGCTGGCCAGTATCGACTATGGACGGGTCGTGTTCACCCTCACCGCGCTTCCGGCAATCCGCCCGGTTAATCATCTGGTGGACGAAGGTCGCATAATCATCCGCACCCGGCTGACCTCGGCGATCTCCGCCGCCGTGCGATCGGCCGAGGGCGTCGTGGTTGCCTATGAAGCCGACAGTTTCGACCCTCGGACTCGTACAGGGTGGAGCGTTGTCGTTACGGGGCGCGCACACACGGTCACCGATCCCGAACAGGTCTTGCGCTACGAGCAACTGCTCGATCCGTGGGTAAACTACGCCGACACGGTCATAGCTATCGAGCCTGGGCTCGTTACCGGCTTCCGTATCCACGCGACAGAGACGTAAGACCAGCCACAAAAGGCCACACACCCCGCGGTGCTTGGTTGATTTACCGATTGATTGATTTAGCGGATCTGCTTGCCGTTTGTTGTATCGGCTATGTCGTTGCTCCTCGCGGGAGGGCATACAATCGGGACGCCAGAATGAGAACCAATGGTCCGCGGTGAAAAAGCAACGGCGATGCTGTCGCTTCGACAGCTGATCTGGATCTGCCTGGGCACGGTCACCGTGGTCTTCCTCGTCTCGACGGCGTTCTCCATGCTTGGACGCGTCAGTGTGGCGCGGGCGATGGAACAACTCAACACGCACATGCTGCCTGCCCAGGAGCAGGTTGCGGCGTTAAGCACGGCGTATGTAGATCAAGAGACCGGTCAACGCGGATTCATGCTCACCGCAGACCAGGCTTTTCTCGAGCCGTACACCGCGGGGAAGACCGGCGCGGATCGACTGGTCGCCGAGTTACACGCCGGTCTGGCTGGCGACGACGAGGCCAGCCGACGGCTGAATGCTGTGGTCGTTGCTGCCCAGGACTGGGTCACGCAAGCCGCTGAACCTCAGATCGCCGCCCGGCGCGCAGGATCCGTACCGCCGGATCAGCTCGAGGCGATGACTCTGTCGGGCAAGCGCCTTTTCGATCAGCTGCGGGCGCGGCTATCTGCTCTGGAGGCCCGAACGGGTGAGCTGATCGCCCAGCAGCTCGATCGGGTCCATGCCGCGCAGCGATTAGCCAATGTCGCCCAGGGCACGGCGGGGCTCCTGCTTGTGGTCGTAGTGATCATGTCCGTGTGGCTGTTGCACCGTGTGCTCACGCGGCCAGTCAACAGCGTGCTGCACGACGTAACCGCGGTCGCCGAGGGCGACTACGGTCGAGCGATTCGGAGCGCCGGTCTACGCGAGATCGCCCTGCTGGCCGATGCGGCCGAAACCATGCGCGACAATCTGCGCACGAACACTACACGTCTGCTGGATGCGGAACGTCGAGATGAACAGGCGCGCATCGCCGCTGAGCTTCATGACCGCACCATTCAGCGTGTGTTCGCTCTGGGTCTTGACCTCACGTCGGCAGCCCAACGTCGGTCCCCGGATCTCACTCCGTTTGTCTACGAGACCGACAGGATCATCGCCGATCTGCAAAGGATTGTGTTCAACCTCAACCTCGCGATCGCCAATCACAGCGATGATGTAGTCGACCTCTGCAACGCAATCATTAAGGTTGTCGAAGACAGCCTACCGGCCCTCGGCTTTGCACCGGATCTGGAGTTCGATGGACCGATCAACGAAACCACCACCCAGCGCGCTGTGCGGACCGAGATTCTTGCGGTGCTGCGCGAGTCGCTGAGCAATGTCGCCCGGCACGGTCAAGCTAGCGCCGCAACGATACGCTTGACCGCGAGTGATGATCAGCTGCGCCTTACCATGCGCGACAACGGTACTGAAGCCACCGACGTCGATCCAAGCGGAGACTGGCGCCAACACATCCACAGCCGAGCGCAACGGCTCGGCGGTCACGCCACGATACGAAATGCTGGCGACTACGGAGGAACAATCGTCGAGTGGGCCATCCCGCTGGCCTCAGATGCCGATTAACAACAGCCCGCGGACGCGCCACCGGCCCGGTAGAAGTCCGCGGACACACCAAGGCCGGTGGCGGCCCGGATCTCTACGCAGCTCGGACAGACTGCGCAAGTCGCGGACCGTCGACAGCGCAAAGCCGTTAGTCCAACAAATCGGTGACCATCGCCCACCTGATCTTCGGCGAAGCTCGTCCTACGGTCATGCATGAAACTGCCAACACGACCCAAGCAGGAGAACGAAATGTCCCGCCCCAAAACGCATCGTGGCATTTTGGTCGGCGTCGACCGGTCAGCGTCGTCGATGGCCGCGGTCAACTGGGCGGCTCGCGATGCTGCGATGCGCAATGTTCCGCTAACGCTTATGCACGTCATCGCACCGGTGGTGCCGGCGGTTGCGCCGTGGCCGGAGATTCCGATACCTCAAGACTATTTCGAGCGCCAGGATGACAAAGCGAGGCGAATTCTCGAAGACGCGCGCAGCGCGGTCGCCGACAGCACTGCCGACCATGGCCCGCCGTTTGTGAACAGCGTGGTGGTGCATGGCCCAATTGTTTCCACGCTCGTCAATGAGTCCAAGATTGCGGACATGATGGTCGTGGGATGCCAGGGCAAAGGCATCCCGTTCGGCTCGGTCAGCGATGGCCTGGTGAACTATGCGCATTGCCCGGTCGCGGTCGTCCATGATGAGGCCCTGGCGCCCGCGCAGGCACCGGTGCTGGTGGGAATCGATGGTTCGCCAGCATCGGAACTGGCGACAGAGATCGCCTTTGACGAGGCCTTCCGCCGGGGTGTGGACTTGGTGGCACTGCATGCGTGGTCGGATGTCAGCATGTCGGAAGTGCCAGGTGTGGATTTCGCGATGATGGAAGTGCAGGCACAAGAGGCGTTGGCCGAGTGGCTCGCCGGATGGCAGGAGCGCTATCCCGATGTCGCGGTGCGACGTGTGGTGGTGTGCGATGAGCCGGCTCGTCAACTTGTCGAGCACTCGGAGTCCGCACAACTCGCCGTCGTCGGCGGTCATGGTCGCGGCGGATTCGCCGGCATGTTGCTGGGTTCGGTGAGCACGGCCGTCGCGCATGCTGAGCGGACGGTGGTGATCGTCGCCCGCGAAGCATAGTGGCGCATCCAGTATCGCGCACCCGTGTTTTTGCAGGTGAACGCGGCTTTGCGGCTCCGACCTGGTCACGTGCCAAATACATGCCAAATGAGGCAGGCGACTCGCGGCAAACCACGCGGAACCACGCATGACCATCACCGACAACGCCCCCGAGCCCGCCGGCGCCCGTTTACGTCGCGCCATGGGAGCTGGGCGGCGCAAAAACTGGGCTTTCTGCCCCACCAACCCGGACGGCTCCCCCAACCCGTTTCCGCTTCTTCGACGGGGTCCGTGACTTGGATATGACCTGACTGGTGGGCTGTTTATCCCGTCCGTAGTTTGAGCACCCGATTGTTGCCGGTGTCGGTGAGGTTGACGGTGCCGCTGACCGTCCACCGCCACTCGGGTTGGAGTATTTTTAACTGGTGGGTCGCTAGCATGTCCGACCACGTGAGGGTGTGGGAAAGGCCAGTGCGCGAGATGGCGTTCGAACGTTACCGGCTGCCGACGCTGATCGGCCAGAGCGGAATCGGCAAGGTTATCGCGGCGGCGGCAGCCGCCATAGCGCTCGCACCGTTCTCGGTACTAGCCACCACGCCCGGTGTGGCACAGGCGGCTCAATGGGCCCCGTGTGCCGGCGTTGGGGCAGACTCCATGGCCGGCGAGACCTGTCTGCTTCCGGTGGCGCAATATCGTATTTCGACGCCACGCGGGTGCTACGAAGCCGCGTCCCGCCCGGCGGCCCAGACGCCCCCGAGCAGGATGCCGGTGCAGACTCCGGAGGCTCCGCTGGAGCCAGCGTCGACGACCGTGATGCGGGTGCAGACCCCACAGGTCGTTCCGCCAAGTCCCCTGCACCCGAGCACGATTCCGGTGGTGGCCGCTCAGGAGGAGCCCACCCGACCCTGGTGGCGCTTTGCGCTGCACTACGGGGTGTTGGTGATAGCAGCGTGCTTTGTCGCCTGGATGATCCATCGTTTCGCGAAAATGTGGAACGCGCCCCTGACCGCTAGCTCACTGTCGCCGGCCAGGCGAGGTTTCGCCCGGGGCCGGTTCGGAGGTGTGCCAATCGGCCGAAAAAGGATGGTGCTGGTCGAGGCGGGCCATAGATGCGCCATCCCCACCTGTCGGCACCCAACGACCGAGATAGCTCACATCGTGCCTGAGTCGCAGGACCATGACGACTCGTTCGAGAACCTCATCGCGTTATGCCCGGACTGCCAAAAGAAAGAAATCGATCTCCAGTCGATCCGCATGTATAAGCGCAATCTCGGGATCTTGAACAGCCGCTACTCTGATTTCGAGCGCCGGGTGTTCGACCAGATTGCCGAGACCGACCGGAGATCCTTCATTGTCGAGGCAGGTTTGGAGATCCCTCTCCTCCGCGCAGTCGATGACGGGCTTTTGAAACGAGTTGAACTAGCGCCCGTAGCGAGCCAACGGGGTGAACCAACCCATTACACATACGAGGTCACCGATGAAGGTCTGGACTTCGTTAACCGATACATCCGTGGTGAAGACATATCGTGATGTGCCGCGTTGAAAAACAACGCATTTTGCGAATTCGCGCGTTCCTGAAATCTCTTGTCTCGCAACATTTTTGCTAGTCTTCAAGATTTCAAACCCCGCGTGTGAAAAAGTCGTGGCGCTACCACCTCTCGCTCCGATTTTCGAGGAGGGGTGAACGACGAGATCCATTGCAACACGTCAACTTCCACGATCGGTAGTCATCCGAAAACCGTTGGAGTGCCGACCACGACGGTCTGGTAGGCGCTCATTTTCCACCCAGTGTAAGGCCGACGACGGCTCATTAGAGTGCAAACCGATGTGGAGCCGGTCCCCCGGCGGAGGTATCAGCCGGGGCCGTTGCAGTTGAACTGAGAAGTGTTCACGGCTGTGAACCCTTAGGTGGGGACTGATGCAATGGGAAGCGAAGACCTCTCGGTGGGCGGATGCCGGGCCATCCCCACGCATGTCATTCGCGACCTCGAGACCGTCGACGCCGAGCTGCAAGTGGTGGTGGCTTTTCGCCGTCAGGCTCGGCAGCGCGGTGGGCCGCTGCGGTCGATAGATGCCGCGGATGCGCTCCTAGGTGAACGCCGCGAGCTCACCGGACTTCCCGGCGTGAGCAGATGTCTGAGTCGTTCCTAAACGGAAATATCCGTTAGTTTCAGTACGGTCGCGCCAAAACGCCCCGGCGCATACGGACTCTACAACGAATATCGTCCTCACCCTTTGTCGGCATGCGAGCCGGGCCAGTGGTGGGAGAGCCACATGCCTTCAGACGATCCTTAGTAGCCGCTAGCGTTCCTTCGCCGAACAGAGTATGCTGCTGCAAATAGTGAACGTAACCGTTTACAATCTAGCAAGGAGCGAACCCACGATGTACACCGCACCATCGCCCTTTGACGAGCTCACTACACATCGGTTGGAAAGGCCGCTCGAGGAGTTGGTCCCGGCGCCGGTGGCGGCGCGAAGGCGACGACTGCGCTTGGCGCTGATGGTAGGCGGGGCGATCGGGCTGATCCCGTGGATCGTGTTCTTGGCGATCGCCCTGCCGGCGAGCTACGTCGCGCTGGGATTCGATGTCTTGCTTGTCGCATTCATGGTCACGACCGCGGTGCTCGTTTTCCTTCGTCGGGAATTGGCGCTGCTGACCGCGTTCACGACCGGTGTTTTGCTGATCTGCGATGCGTCGTTCGACGTGATGACGGCCGGCCCCCATGACCTGTGGGTATCCGGGCTGACGGCCACGCTCGTCGAACTGCCGCTGGCGGTCATCCTGATCACCACCGCGCTGCGCTCTCGGCGGCTAGAAATTCAGCCCGGAGAACATGATTCGGCCGGGATCATACTTCTGCCGTACAGCGGCCAGCCGGGATAAGTTGGGGCCGAAGTATCGTGACGGCGGCTGGTTCGCCTCGATGTAGTTCACATAGCCGCCCACCGAATACTGTTGCACCGCTTGGTGTGCCGTGTTGAGCCAGTTGGTCGCTGCCGCCGGGTCACCGGTTTCCACGTACCACTGCACCAGCGCGGACTGCTGGCGCCACGGAAACGCTGTGGCCCCCGGTGCCACGCTGGCCAGGGCACCGTCGAGCGCGTGCATGATTGCCAACATGCGGCCGGCGCCACGGGGAAAGGCGCTGACCGCCGAGGCGATCCCCTGAGCGACGGCCGCGTTGACGGTGGGAAAGACATCGGATCCGCCGACATATCCGAGCGGCGACGGGTTGAGATTCCCGACGGCAAGATAGTTCACCAGGTCCATGTAGTCGAACGTGTGGTTCTCGGTACCGGAGGGCTGCATTCCCACCGCTTGGGCGATGGCGGCAGCCACGCTGTTACCCGATCCGGCCGGGCAGGTGGCCAGAATTCGGCAATGCGTCCCCATCGCGTCAACGGTGGCGTCCGCCAGTGCCCAACTGTTGCGGTCAGCGGTGCGCAGCCAATTCTGCCAACCAACGAGGACCTGCGCGAACGACTGTGGCGGGAAGTTGAGGTTCACGGCGTCGACGTCCTTGGTGGGGAAGGTCGCAAATGTCAGCGAGGTGGTCACACCGAAGTTACCGCCACCGCCGCCGCGCAGCGCCCAGAACAGGTCGGGGTTGCTGGCGGCAGACGCGGTGACCGCCTGGCCACTGGGCAGCACCACTGACGCCGACGTCAACTGGTCACAGAGCAGACCCGCGTGCCGGGATTGCGCGCCCATCCCGCCACCCAGGGCGTGCCCTGCGGCACCGACCGATGGGCAGGTACCCGTCGGGATGCCCCGACCGGCCGTGCCCAGCGTCCGGTGCATCGTGTACAAACTGGTAGCCGGCGTCACCGTGACCTGCCTGCTGGAGGCGTCATAATTGGCTTCCCCGGGCAATTGACGCAGGTCGAGCACCATGGCGCCGTTCGCCGTGGACGCCCCGATATAGGAGTGCCCACCACTGCGCGGCGCGACTTTGAGGTTGTTAGCGGCAGCGAATGCCATCGCCTTTTGCACGTCCGCCGCCGATTTCGGGGTGACGATTGCCGCAGGCGTAAAGCCGTTGCAGTTGGTGTTGAAAACCTGCTTGGCCGAGCCGAATTGCGGACTATTAGGTAGTAACACCTCCCCGCCGAGGGCGGTCGAAAGACCGTCCCAGCCAGTGGCATTCGGAGCGGCGGTAGCCCGCACCGAGCCGACTCGGCCCGATCCAAAAACTGCGCCGGCGGTTAACGTTCCGGCGGCACCCCGCAGAAACGCTTGTCGTGAGATCTCACGCGGCATCGTCGGGCTCCCGCGATTGCGTCATGTTCCGCATTCTCATCCACGGAAACCGGGGTGCCGCATGACGTGTCGCGGGGTAACTGAAACGTGCCCGAACCGTTACCCCGCCGGCTGAAGCCGCACCGAAGTTGCCATTGACGGGCCGTGGCGACGGTCACCGCCACCCTCGCATCGTCGATCGAATCGAACATCAGGTCACTCGTCAGCCGCATACTCGACGACTACCTCCAACGCTACTCGGAGAGCAAGCCCCGTCTGCGGCAGGTCAAGTGACTTTCATCGTCCGCTCAGCGTCAGCGTCCCATCGGTTTTGAGCACCTTTCCGGCGGTGATCCTCTCCGTCTTGCGGGCTTCCCGCTCGAGGTAGCGCTGCTTGGACTCGTCGAATTTGTCGCTGGCCACCTCGAGTTCCTTGATCAGCACGCCGAGATCGTCGCGCATCCGCGCGGCCTCACCCGAAAAGTCTTCGCGTTCGAAGATGCGCCACTTCTTCAGCACCGGCATGACGACCTCGTCGAGATGGATGCGCGGGTCGTAGACGCCGCCGACCGCGATGATCACGGCCTTGCGCCGGAACTCCGGCACCGTGAACCCAGGCATCTTGAAGTTACGCAGAATTCGGTGCACTGACCTCATCGCCTGGTTGGGCGCGATGTCCAGACCCGCCGCGCTGACGTCGCGGTAGAAGATCATATGCAGGTTCTCGTCGTGCGACACCCTGGCCATCAACTGCTCTGCGATCGTGTCGTCAGCGGCTCTGCCGGTGTTGCGGTGGGCGACGCGGGTGGCCAATTCCTGGAACGACACATACATCACCGAGTCGAAGAGACTGTCAGCGAACATGTCGCCCTGGTGATTCTGGCCCGGGCTGAACCCTCGCGTCATTTGCTCCATGCGCAGCTTCTCCAGCTCGACCGGGTCGACCGCGCGGGTGACCACCAGGTAGTCGCGCAGCGCTGTGCTGTGCCTGTTCTCCTCGGCGGTCCACCGATTCACCCACTGGCCCCACGGGCCGTCCATGCTGAAGTTCATGGCGATCTCGCGGTGATACGACGGCAGATTGTCTTCGGTCAGCAGGTTCTGCACCATCGCGACCTGCGCCACGTCGGAGAGCCGGCTCTGCCCGGGTTCCCAGTCATGGCCGTCCAGGGCGTAGAAGTTCTTGCCGTCGGACCACGGAATGTAGTCGTGCGGGTTCCACTCCTTGAACAGCGACAGATGGCGGTTGAGCAGCTGCTCGACCACGGGCTCGAGCTCATGGAGTAGCTGCAGGTTGGTCAAACCCTCGGACACGGAGTCCTCCCAGTTATGTGTTGCGATCAGTTACACTGACTTTAATGTGTCATGCAGTTACATCAAGATGACACGCCGGGAAATCGGCCGACTAGGGCCGAAAGTCCCACCCGGGCGGTGGGTCACGTCACAAGATGGCAACGGCCCTTATCAGCGCCGCAGCGGCCGATCGGACGCTATTGCCGTGCGATCAGGTACGGCGCGAGTGTCGACAGCTTTTCGCAGGTCTCTTCGAATTCGCGCTCGGGTTCGGATTCTTCGATAATTCCGGCGCCGGCCCGCAACCACGTCTTCCCGTCGCGTTCGTAGGCCGCCCGGAGCGTCAGCGCCGCGTCCAGCCCGCCATCCGCTGAAACCATCATGACCGCACCGGAATACAGCCCGCGCGGACCGTCATCGAGGCGCAGGATGGCCTCGACGCCGGCCGCCTTGGGAATGCCCGACGCCGTGACCGCCGGAAAAAGCGCCTCCAGAGCGTCCATCCGGTCGCTCGACGGGTCCAGCCGCGCGCTGATCGTGGAACCCAGGTGCTGCACGCTCCCCCGCTCCCGCACCGTCATGAAGTCGGTGACGACCGCGGTTCCGGGTTCGGCGATCTCGGTCATCTCGCGCAGCGAGCTGCGCACCGAAATGGCATGCTCGACAATCTCTTTGGAGTTCGATTCCAGCTCGTCACGGGCCTCACGGTCACGCGCAGCACCCCTACCGAGCGCGCGCGTGCCGGCCAGCGGCTCGGTGACCACGGCGCCGTCGTGTTGAACGGCCGCCACAAGTTCGGGGCTGTAACCCACGGCTCGAATCCCGCCGAGCCGCAACAAGAACGACCTCACGGGAGTGTTGGACCGACGGCCCAGCCGGTAGGTCGACGGGAAGTCAAGGAGGAAGGGGACTTCCACGCACCGGGAGAGGATCACCTTGTGGTACGTGCCCGTGCCGATCTCACCGACGGCCGCCGCCACCCGGTCGCGGTAGCCGGACGGGTCGGCGGTCACGTCGACCTCGCGGGCGTCCGGCACGCCGCGCACACCGTCGCTCAACAGCGCGCTTACCGCCTCGCGGTGGCCGACCTCGGCGCCAAAAAGGCGAACCGCCTCACTGGTCACCACGATCCGGGTGCGGGGCGAAAACACTCGCGCCAACGGGGTTCCCGGCGCCAGCCGCTGCTGCAGCCCGTAGCGGTAAACGCCGAATTCGAAGGCGAGCCAGCCGAAAAGCTGGTCGGTTTCCAGAAGCAGCCGGTCGATGGCTTCGCCCAGTACCGGGCCGGGCCGCCCCGACCATTGTTGCCGCCGAGTGGTGCCGTCGCGGATCACCCGCAGCTCGTCGCTGTCCAGCTCGACCATCGCCCGCACACCGCTGGCCAGCACCCATTGCCCGTCGTGCTCGTAGAGCAGGTACTCCTCGCCGAGTCGCTCGGGCAGCGCGGCGGCGAGCTCGGCCGCCAGGTCGGCCGGATGGATATCGGAGGGCAGTGGAATCGGAGGAATCGGCGGTGACGCGGAGCCGGCGGGGCTCGCCTCGACGCTGACCTCGGTCACGGTTAGTAAATGTAGCCTAACCTATGTAAGGCCGCGCAACCCTCCCGTCAACGTCACACGGGCGGCCCCCGGGGCGGGCGAGCGTTCCCTCGGGGCGTGTCACGACAGCGGCGAACGCACGGCGACATGCCCGAAACGACATCGAACGGACAGGTTTTACAAAACTTTAACGGCGACCGACCTTGGCCCGGCACGGCATGACCCGGCCGCTATCTACCCGAACGGCTCGCGAGGCTGTTGATCGTTTTCGCGATCCGATTCGCGGGCGGCCCAGAAGACCACGCATCCGAGTGCCTGCGTGCTCGGGATTGAGCAACCGCGCAACCCACCTTCGGCCTCCGGCCCTACCGGTTTCGGGAAATCACAACGGACTGCCCGACTTTGGATGGCCGCACGTGACGCATCGCCCCGCGGAGACGGGGTCAGCCAGCACCCGTTTCTTCGGCACGGCGATGACGCGCCTTATCCCCACAGCGAACCCACATATGACTCACAGTAATTCCCAGCTAAGCGCGGGTGAGGTATCGCTACCAGCGACGCTGTGACCTTTAGGTTTAACAAAGCCAGCCATTCCGGCGCGCCCGGGCAAAACAGCGACGTTTTCGCGTCGTGTCCGAGTGGCGGTCCCGCAGCGGCGGCGTTAAATTTCTGCACGGTCGTCGGGATGTTCGTGGGTGCGCCGCTTACGGCGGCTGCTTCCCTGATCACCGCACAAGTCAAGGGAGGCCCAATGCTCCAAGAGTTCTGGCATAACTTCACGCACAACCTGTTCAAACCGCTCCTGCTGTTCTTTTACTTCGGGTTTCTGATCCCGATCTTCAGGGTGCGGTTTGAGTTCCCGTACGTGATCTACCAGGGCTTGACCATGTACCTGCTGCTGGCCATCGGCTGGCACGGTGGCGAGGAACTGGCGAAGATCAAGCCCGACGAGATCGGCACCATCACCGGCTTTGTGGTCTTGGGCTTCGTGTTGAACTTCGTGATTGGATTATTGGCCTACTTGCTGCTGGGCCGCTTGACTTCGATGCGCCGGGTCGATAAGGCGACGGTCGCCGGCTACTACGGGTCGGACTCGGCGGGGACGTTTGCCACCTGTGTGGCCTTCCTGGCCGGCGTCAACATCGCGTTCAACGCGTACATGCCGGTCATGCTCGCCGTCATGGAGATTCCGGGCTGCCTGGTGGCGCTCTATCTCGTGGCACGCCTGCGGCACCGAGGCCTGAATGAAGCGGGATACATGCCGGGCGAGCCGGGCTACGCCCCGCCGGTCAAGGTAGGGATCGGTCCCGGCACCGCCGCAAAGCCCCCGCGCGGCCAGAGCCTCGAGGCCGAGCGCGACCGGGGCCTCGAGCAGGAGCTGGAGCTCTCGATGGAGAAGCTCGAGCATCCGAACTGGGAGCCCGATCAGACACCGGCGATCGGCAAGGCCAAGAGGATGCCGATTTTCTCCCGCGAGCTGTTACAGGAAGTGTTCCTCAACCCCGGGCTCGTCCTCCTCATCGGCGGCATCCTCATCGGCCTCATCAGTGGACTGCAGGGACAGAAGGTCGTTGCGGACGACGACAAGTTCTTCGTATTGGCATTCCAGGGCGTGCTGTGTCTGTTCCTGCTCGAGATGGGCATGACGGCGTCGCGCAAGCTGAGGGACCTGCGAGAGGCGGGCCCCGGTTTCATCTTCTTCGGATTGCTGGCGCCCAATATCTTTGCGCCGCTGGGAATCATCGTCGCTCACAGCTACGCGGCACTCACCCACGTGGATTTCAAGCCGGGAACTTACGTCTTGTTCGCGGTGCTGTGTGGCGCGGCGTCCTATATCGCCGTCCCGGCGGTCCAGCGCCTGGCCATCCCCGAGGCGAGCCCGACCCTGCCCCTGGCCGCATCACTGGGTTTGACGTTCTCCTACAACGTCACCATCGGAATCCCGCTCTATATCGAGATCAACCGCTTGGTCGCGCACTGGTTCTAGCTCAACCGATCGCCGCGGCGTATCAGCCGCTGCGCGGCGATCGGCCGGTGCTCGACGAAACATGGTGGGTCACGGGATAATTGAGCTGTCGCGATGCCCGCGATGCGGAGGCGATGGTTGCCGGCACCCATCCCGCAACAGGTCGCGTCGCGGACCGGCACGGCCGGCATTGAGTGCCGGCGAAACACGGTTGTTAATTGTTCGTAAAGACGCCTTCACTGAGTTGACTCAGTTCGCGTGAGTTCTAATGATGTCCTGGGACGCCCCGCGTCAGTTGCTGCATCCCGCATCGCCGGACTGAATTGCAGGGAGGCACCGATGCTTCAGGAGTTCTGGCAGAACTTCACCCACAATCTTTTCAAGCCGCTGCTGCTGTTCTTCTATTTCGGTTTCTTGATCCCGATTCTGAAGGTGCGGTTCGAGTTCCCGTATGTGATCTATCAGGGCCTGACCATGTACTTGTTGGTGTCCATCGGCTGGCAGGGGGGCGAAGAACTCGCCAAGATCCAACCGGCCGACATCGACAACATCGCCGGGTTCACCGCCATGGGCTTCGCCTTGAACTTCGTCATCGGATGTCTGGCCTACGTGGTGCTGAAGTACACGACCGCCATGCGTCGAGTCGACCGGGCGACGGTCGCCGGTTACTACGGGTCGGACTCGGCGGGAACCTACGCTACCTGCGTTGCCGTCCTGACGGGGGTGGGCATCGCCTTCAACGCCTACATGCCGGTCTTGTTGGCCGTCATGGAGATTCCGGGCTGCCTGGTGGCGCTCTACCTGGTGGCGCGACTGCGCCACCGGGGCCTGAATGAGGCCGGTTACATGCCGGACGAGCCCGGCTACACGCCGCCGGCCAAGGTCGGGCTCGGTCCCGGGACCGCCAAGCGCCCCCCGCAGGGTCAGAGTCTCAAGGCCGGGGACGAGCGCGGTGTCGAGCAGGAGCTGGAATTCTCGATGGAAAAGCTGGAGCATCCGAACTGGGAGCCCGACCACAGCCCACCCCGCGGGAAAGCCACGAGGATGCCGATTTTCTCCCGTGAGCTCCTGCAGGAAGTGTTCCTCAATCCCGGGCTCATTCTCCTCATCGGCGGCATCGTCATCGGCTTCGTCAGCGCCCTGCAGGGGCAGAAGGTCGTTCACGACCAGAACGAGCTGTTCGTAGCGGCGTTCCAGGGTGTGCTCTGCCTGTTCTTGCTCGAGATGGGTATGACGGCTTCGCGCAAGTTGCGGGATCTCAAGCTCGCAGGCCGCGGCTTCATCTTCTTCGGCCTGCTGGCGCCCAACTTCTTTGCCACGCTGGGAATCCTGGCCGCCTACACCTACGCCGAACTCACCGCCACCCACTTCCAGCCGGGCACCTATGTGCTGTTCGCGGTGCTGTGCGGCGCGGCGTCCTACATCACCGTTCCGGCGGTCCAGCGGCTGGCGATCCCCGAGGCCAGCCCGACGCTGCCATTGGCCGCATCACTTGGCCTGACGTTTTCCTACAACGTCACCATCGGAATCCCGCTCTACATCGAGATCAACCGCGCGGTCGCGCACTGGTTCCCGGGCGTTTAGGCGCTATCCGAGGAGCGTGCGCACCACCGCGTCGGCGAGCAGCCGGCCGCGCGGGGTGAGCACCAGCCTGTCGCCGTCGGATACCAGCAACCCGTCGGCGACCGCGGTCTCGGCGCGATCGCGTTCCGCGGCAGCCAGCCGGTCCAGCGGAAGCCCTTGGCGCAGCCGGGTTTTCAACAGCACTTCCTCGGTGTGCAACGCGTCGCCGTCGAGCTGCTCGAAACCCGATACCGGAAGCGTGGCTTCGGCCAGCTTCTCCGCATAGGCGTTGGGGTGCTTTACATTCCACCAGCGCGTCGTGCCGACGTAACCGTGGGCCCCCGGTCCCGCGCCCCACCACTGGCCGCCGTTCCAATAGCCCAGGTTGTGCCGGCACTCACCGCCCGGTCGGCACCAGTTGGACACCTCGTACCAGCTAAGCCCGGCCCCGGACAGCCTTGTATCGACCAATTCGTAGCGGTGCGCCAGCACGTCGTCGTCGGGAGCGGCCAGCTCCCCGCGCCGAACTCGCCGGGCCAATGCGGTGCCCTCCTCCACAACCAGGGCATACGCAGATACGTGGTCGACGCCGGTGTCGACCGCGGTGTCGACGGAGCGCACCAGGTCGTCGTCGGACTCCCCCGGCGTTCCATAGATCAGGTCGAGGCTGACATGTTCGAAGCCCTCGGCTAACGCCTCACGGGCCGCGGCCGCCGACCGGTTCGGTGTGTGTATCCGGTCGAGGATCCCAAGCACCCGCGGTGACACCGACTGCATGCCGAGCGACACCCGCGTGTAACCGGCCGCACGAATCGCCGCGAAAAAGTCCGGCCAGGCCGACTCCGGATTGGCCTCGGTGGTGATCTCGGCATCGGGCGCCAGAGCGAAGTGCTCACGCACCATGTCCAGCAGCTTCGCCAGGCGCGCGCCGCCCAGCAGCGAAGGCGTCCCCCCGCCGACGAACACCGTGCTGAGCGTCGGTCCGTCCAACCGCTCGGCCGCCAGCCGCAGCTCCGTTCCCAATGCCTGCAGCCAGGCGTCCGGGTTGACACCCCCCAATTCGGCCGGCGTATAGGTGTTGAAGTCGCAATATCCGCACCGGGTTATGCAGAACGGGACGTGCGCGTACAACCCGAACGGCTGCCCGGGACTCGGCTGCAGGGCGGGCAGGTCAACCATGGCCTCGCGAAGGGTCATGCCAAATCTTCCCACGGCGAAAGGGCGAGCCGTCGAGCCCTTTGGCAGCGATCTTGGGGTCGGACGTTGGTTCAGCGGGCGAATCGAGGCTGGTCACGCGGCGTAAGCGGCCCTCGATCACGGCGGACGGTTTCTCAGGGGATTCTCTGCTTCGTTTACCCGACCGTTCAGAGTCGCTCCGTAGTTTGGGTCACCGTGAGGAAAAATATGACCTGATTACAACCCCCCTGGCGGTCCATGGCAGAATGGCGGCCGTGACCGTCGCCAACCGCACCCTGCGTATTGCCCTCGTGGCGCGGCGGCACATTGATCTCAAGCGCGTTTGCAGCTGTTGCTGTTGTTGTCTGCCTTGATGCCGTAGACCCGCCCACCTGTTCTTCCAGCTGGCTGCCGGATCTGCGCCGCCGAAATAAATGCGGTGTGCTGCGCGTCCAAGCCTGCAACGTTTCGCGAAGGAGATTCCCCCGATGACCACAGCCCCCCCGGCCAAGTCCCGCAATGAGGGCCAGTGGGCGATGGGAGATCGCGACCCGCTCAATGCCAACGAAGAGATGAAGCAGGCCGGCGCCCCGCTCGACGTGCGGGAACGCATCGAAAACGTCTATGCCAAGGCCGGATTCGACAGCATCGAAAAATCCGACCTGCGTGGCCGCTTCCGCTGGTGGGGCCTCTACACCCAGCGTGAGCAGGGCTACGACGGGTCATTCACCGGCGACGAGAACGCCGACCTGCTCGAGGCCAAATACTTCATGATGCGGGTGCGCTGCGACGGCGGCGCCCTGTCGACCGCCGCGCTGCGCACGCTGGGCCAGATCTCGACCCAATTTGGCCGAGACACCGCCGACATCTCCGACCGGCAGAACCTGCAGATGCACTGGATCGAGGTGCAAAATGTCCCCGAAATCTGGCGGCGGCTGGACGAGGTCGGGCTGCAGACCGCCGAGGCTTGTGGTGACTGCCCGCGCGTGATCCTGGGCTCGCCCCTGGCCGGGGAGTCGCTCGACGAGGTGATCGACCCCACCTGGGCCATCGAGGAGATCGTGCGTCGCTACATCGGCAAGCCCGACTTCGCCGACCTGCCCCGCAAGTACAAGACCGCCATCTCCGGCCTGCAGGATGTCGCGCACGAGATCAACGACATCGCGTTCATCGGCGTCAATCATCCTGAGCACGGCCCCGGCCTGGACCTCTGGGTGGGCGGCGGTCTGTCCACCAATCCGATGCTCGCCCAGCGTGTCGGCGCCTGGGTTCCGCTGGAAGAGGTACCCGAGGTGTGGGCGGCGGTGACGTCGGTGTTTCGCGACTATGGCTACCGGCGACTCAGATCCAAGGCGCGGCTGAAATTCCTGATCAAGGACTGGGGTGTCCAGAAGTTCCGCGAAGTTCTCGAGCGGGAGTACCTCAAGCGTCCACTGATCGACGGTCCGGCCCTCGAGCCGGTCAAGCATCCGATCGATCACGTCGGAGTGCAGCGGCTGAAGAACGGGCTCAACGCCCTCGGGATTGCCCCGATCGCCGGGCGGGTGTCCGGCACGATCCTCACGGCGCTGGCCGACCTGGCGGAGCGGGCCGGTTCGGACCGAATCCGATTCACCCCTTACCAGAAGCTCGTCGTTCTCGACGTACCCGACGACAAGCTGGACGACCTGGTCGCCGGCGTGGAGGCGCTGGGTCTTCGGACGCGTCCGTCGCACTGGCGCCGGAACCTCATGGCTTGCACCGGGATCGAATTCTGCAAGTTGTCGTTCGCCGAAACGCGGGGCCGGGCGCAGGATTTGGTGCCAGAGCTGGAGCGCCGCCTGGAGGACATCAACTCCGCGCTGGACGTGCCGATCACGGTCAACATCAACGGCTGCCCTAACTCGTGCGCGCGAATTCAAGTCGCAGACATCGGGTTCAAGGGCCAGATGGTCGACGACGGTCATGGCGGCTCGGTCGAGGGCTTCCAGGTGCATTTGGGCGGGAGCCTGGGCCTGGACAGCGGTTTCGGCCGAAAACTGCGCCAGCACAAGGTGGCCAGCGACGAGCTGGGCGACTACATCGAACGGGTAGTACGCAACTTCATCAAGCACCGGAGCGACGGTGAACGATTCGCGCAGTGGGTCGTTCGCGCCGAGGAAGGCGACTTGCGATGACCGTGGAAGCGACGAGGCCGACGGAAGCCGAGCTGCGTGACTTGGCCGCCTGCGGCGCGGCGGAGCTAGAGGGCGCCAGCGCCACCGAACTGCTGCGTTGGACCGATGAGAACTTCGGCGGTGTCAACGGCCCGCGCGGCTGGGCGACGTGCAACTACGTCGTGGCGTCCAGCATGCAAGAGGCCGTGTTGATCGATCTGGCGGCCAAGGTGCGGCCGGGTGTGCCGGTGATGTTCTTGGACACCGGCTACCACTTCGTGGAGACCATCGGTACCCGGGACGCGATCGAGTCTGTCTACGACATCCGGGTGGTCAACGTCACGCCCGAGCACACCGTCGCCGAGCAGGACAAACTCATGGGCAAGGACCTGTTCGCGCGTGACCCCGGCGAGTGCTGCCGGCTGCGGAAGGTCGCCCCGCTGGGCAAAGCGCTGCGTGGCTACTCTGCCTGGGTGACCGGGCTACGCCGAAGCGACACACCGACCCGCGCCAAGGCCCCGCTGGTCAGCTTCGACGAGGGGTACAAGCTGGTGAAGATCAACCCGCTGGCAACCTGGACCGACGACGACATGCAAGACTACATCGACGAGCACGATGTACTGGTCAATCCCCTTGTCTACGACGGCTATCCGTCGATAGGTTGCGCCCCCTGCACCGCCAAGCCGGCCGAGGGCGCCGACCCGCGCAGCGGACGCTGGCAGGGACTGGCCAAGACAGAATGTGGGTTGCACGCATCGTGACCACCCTCGTGCTGACCGCGCACGGAAGCAAGGATCCACGATCGGGCGCCAACGCGCGCGCCATCGCCGGCCGCATTGCGCGCATGCGCCCGGGACTGGACGTGCGGTTGGCCTTCTGCGAGCTGAACACACCTAGTCTGACCGACGTGCTGAATAGCCTGTCGGGCACAGCGCGTGCGGCGGTGGTCACCCCGTTGCTGCTGGCGAACGCCTACCACGCCCGCATCGACATCCCCGGCCAGATCGCGGGCTGCGGTGCCGCCGAGCGGGGAATCGAGGTGCGCCAATCGGAGGTGCTCGGCGTGGATCCCCGGCTGGTCTCGCTGCTGCGTCGAAGGGTTATGGAGTCGGGCGTTTCCCGGCTCGACGACCGGGTCGGTGTGCTCGTGGTGGCGATCGGGTCGTCCGACGCCGCGGCCAACGCACACTCCGCGCAGGTAGCACCGAAGCTGATGGCGGGTACCCGCTGGGCGGGCGCGACGACGGCGTTCGTGACCCGTCCGAACCCTTCGCTGGCCGAGGCCGCCGACCTGCTACGCCGGCGGGGTGCCCAACGGGTGGTCATCGCGCCGTGGTTCCTGGCGCCTGGGCGGCTGCCGAACCGGGTGCGGGAGTTCGCGGATGACGCCGGCGTCCCACTGGCCGCACCGTTGGGCGCGCACCGTTTGGTGGCCGAGACGGTGCTGGATCGCTTCGATCAGGTGCTGAAGAAAGCGCCGGCCCAGCGCATCGCCGCGTGAGCATTACCCTAGCTCAAACCACTTGCGCCACTTCCGTTTCGATCTTCAATTGCAGGCCGCGCGGGGTGGAGAGCGTCGAACTGCACGCGAAGTTCAGCGGTTGTGTCGCATAACTCTTTAACGTGCTGTGCGGTTTGGTCGAACTCCAGTTCGGGGTGCCGTAGCTCGTGAGGGTTAGGGAATCGCTCGTCAGACATCTCAAAAGCAAGCATCGTGGTGCCCGTTCTGGCGTGGCACCCGGGTGCGTAAAGGTGCGGATGTGTAATCCGGTCACTTTGTGTCGTGGCTGGCAGCACGAAGCGCGGACCCAAGTCACGACCGCTGCCTTAACCGATCCCCTCACCCTACTCTTGCGCGACGGTTCATACCCGTCGCGCGGCCAGTGGGCCATCACGACGCGCTCAAAGCTGCACTGCGAGCGCTGCCAGCCAGCGGAAAATTCGGGCACCACAACGGGTTACCGGCCTCCATCATCGTGTCCACCACCCTCAAAGACTGGAAGCCGCCACCGGTAAAGGAATCACCGGTGGCGGCACGCTACTGCCGATGGCCGATGTCATCCGCCTGGCCCGTCACGTCCGCCAATATTTGGCCATCGTCGACAAGGCAAAGCCATCGGGCTCTACCACACCAACGGCTCGCTTCACTACTTTGGAACGACTCGCGTAGCGGTCACGACGTCTTTGCCATTGGCGTCCTTGCCGACGCTGATCTCGAACGTCGTCCCGTCCGGCCCGTTCAGGTACAGATGGTCAGTGATGAGCATCCTGTCGATCTGCTCCCCGCCCGTGATTTCTTCGGCGATTTGTATGCCCTGTTGTTGCGTCGGCCCGACATTGATTTGTTGCGGCGGCCCACCCTGCCCGCCGCACGCGGTCGACGTGGCCAGCAGCGACACGGCGAGCACGAACCCGGTCGCGACGCCCAGCGCAAAGCGCCTCACGGGCAACACCGCTCGGCGACGACAATGATTGTGCCCCGGAGGCAGACTCGTCGAATTTCGAGTTGCAACGGTCTCGGTCATGGCTCGTCCGATCTCTGAGAAGTGACCGATCGAGCTTAAGTGCCACGCCACCGACGTCAACGACCTGACGTTTGCTTGCTGCGCCCATCACCCCCTGACCGAACGCGGCTGGACCACCCGAAAACGGAAAGACGGCACCACCGAATGGATCCCAACGCCACACGCCCCCGCAAGCGGGTGGGGTCCCCGCTCCGCAGGGGAGTACCCCCACGCCGGCCAACGCCGAACCAACACGTTCCACCACCCCGAAAAATTCTTGGCGGACGGGGACGACGAAGACGACCCCTAACTCACGACGAACCGTAGGGGTCATGGCCGCGTCAACGCCGCGAGGCAGCGCCGAACTCGACCCGCAGCACTTGCGCGGGCCGGATCTTCCCGTCCGGTGGCGGCGCCGTGGTGCCGCCGTCGGTGGTGACATAGGCGACGCGGCCGTAATCCGTTGGGCCGCGTCCCCAGGCGGCGCTGGACGGTCCGATCAATTGCTCGCTGAAGGGCTCGCCGGCAACGACGGTGCGCGGAGCGTCTGGCCGCAGCGGTATGCGCTCAATGGTGTTTTCCCGGTGCGTGGTGACATAGGCGACACCGGCGTCCTCATCGATGCAGAAATCGTCCGCCATAGTGCCGCCCGCAACGAACTCCGGCTCATTCGCTGGTGCATGCGTGACCGGATCGACCGCGACGCGCATGAACAACTTCCGTGTGGTCGAGGTGTAGTAGAGAAAGTTTGTCCTCGCGGCGAAGCGGACGCCGTTCACTCCTGGCTGCGGGTTGAGCGGGTTGTCCGGATCCCACGCCATCGAGTCATGCTGCAGCCAAACCCGGGCGGTCGCGGCGAGGCCGTCGTCGCTGAGGTCGACGCGCCAGATCAAACCGGCCACGGAATCGGCGATCAAGATGATGCGCGGGGCGATCAGACAGCAGCCGTTGAGCACCGCGCCGGACTGATCGAAGGTCAGCACCCGGGTTGCGTCCACCAGCGCGCCGGGCGTCCAGTGCCGCATGTCGACGCGCTCGAGCGTGGCTACCCCGAAGGTGCACACATAGAACACGTCGGGCTCGGTTTCAACGATGCCCATGGTCGGGTAGTCGAATGTGTGCACCAGCATCGGTTCGACCGGCAGGTCGGCGCCCGGCGCCGGGACGTACCAAAGTTCCTTACGGTTCAGCACGGTAACCAAGATCGACCCGTCGCGGCGGACGGCAAGGTTCTCCACGAAGAACTGTTCCGGAAACTTGGCAACGGTAACGAGTTTCACACCTATGGTGTTGTCTGTTGTCATTGGATTTCTCTTTCAGGTGTTGATTTTCGATCGGTGACTTGAGGACCGGTTCGATCGTGGATGGTGGCTGCAACGGCTTCCTCGAATGGTGTCGGCGCCCAGCTCGATTCAGCGGTCGCCTTGGCGGCGTCGGGCAGCTGATGGGATGTCATGAAGTGGATGTTCACCGCTGCCGAACGTTGTGCTGACATGTGTTGTCCTCGCTACTCGTTGGCGTCTGCGACTATCGGACCCGGCGCCGGGACGGCGAACATGGTGAGCGTGATGCACACTCCGTGGTACACCCCGATCAGCGAGGTCATGTCGATCAAACCCAGTGTGCCGAAAACGTTTTCGGCTTCGCGGTACAATTCGTCATCCAGCCGGTGGCATACGCAGAGTTGCCGGGTGACACGCTGGGCGAGCTCTTCACGCTCGGTGAGGTCGCCCGGGACTCCGCCACTTACCAGCGTCCGGATCGCGGACTCGGACATGCCGGCCTGTCGGGCGACGGCAGCGTGCGCATAGAGCTCGTAATCGGCGCCCCAGATTGCCCCGACGGTCAAGACGATGACCTGACGGACCCGCTCGTCCAGCGACGTGTTCAGTTGCTCGGCGAATTGCAGCTCCAAGAACTTCGTCGCGGTAAGCGGGTTGAGTAGTGCCGGGTTGAACGGGCCGACGAGTCGTCCGTCGGCGGTGGTGCTCTGGAACGGCACCTGGTTTGCCCAAGGAACCATCGTGTTCATCATCAGATCGAACAGTCCGCGCTGCGCGTCGGTCAGGATGGCGGGATCGACCAAGGGTAGGCGCGTTGCGCCGCGGGCTCACCCCGTCGGCATTGCGCGCCTATCGCATCGTGCAAAGCGTCTTCTGGCAGCGCTGGATGTCGTTGACTTTCCGGCTCACGTCCGACAACGTCGAACTCCAAGAGCTGCTGGCGGTCTCGGCGCGATCGCTCTTTTCGTTCATCGACGACACCAACGCCGCGATCACCGAGCAAATGCAAAGAGACAGAACCGAACTGACCCGCGGCACCCAGGCCGAGCGCCGCGAAACCGTCGAGCTGATCCTGGCGGGAGCGTCGATCGGAAGACAGCGGGCGGCCAGTCGGCTAGGGCACAACCTCGACCAAAATCACACCGCGGCAATCGTTTGGAGCGATCTGCCGGACTCGGACTCGGCCCTACTCAACCGGGCCACCGAAGCGCTCGCGCACCTTGCGCGTGCGGAGCGCACACTGAGCGTCGTCGCCACGGTCGCCACCCGATGGGTGTGGATTCCCGGCGCGGCGCCCTCTGATCTTGACCGGCTGGAAAAGGAGTTGGAGAAGGCCTTGGAAAAGGCCACCGCGGACATGCGCGGTATCCGCATCGCCATCGGATCGACGGCACCGGGGATCGAGGGCTTCCGCAGGAGTCATTTCGACGCCATCGCGACGCAGCGCTTGCTGGCCCGGCTACATTCCCCACAACGCGTCGCGAGTTTCGATACTGTCGAACTGGTGTCGCTCGTGACCCAGGACGCAACTCGCGCAGACCAGTTCATCAAGCGCACACTCGGAAAGTTCGAATCGGCCAGCCTGGAGTTGCAGACTGCCGTCCGTACCTTCGTCGACGAGCAGTGCAACGCCTCGCGCGCCGCGACGCGGCTCTATACGCACCGCAACACGCTGCTTCGCCAACTCACCCGGGCCGACGAACTCCTCCCGCGACCGCTTTCCGAGAACAGCGTCAACGTCGCCGTGGCCCTAGACGTCGTGCATTGGCGTGCGAGCAGCCACGAATAGGGCCGACGACCCCTAAGTCAGGCCGACGTCAGCGTGCTCCGATCTTCGTCGGCGCCCCCGACTCGACCGCCACGAGGGATCACCACGTCGCTGGGGATGGGCGGCACGCGGGTGGCTCGCACGTAGACGGTGTCGCCGTCGCGCAGCGCCAGAGCTTCGGCGTCGCCGCGGGTGATCTGGGCGGTGAACGGGCCTCCGGTGGCCGCGCTGGTCAGTTCCACGCGCACCTCGAAACCCAGCGCGACCACACGGTCGACGGTGGCGCGCACCACCCCGATCGATTCGGCGGTGCCGTCCCCGCCGGCCACGGCCATATCGGGCTTGCGGCCCACCCGGATGTCGTGCGGACGCACCAACGCCCCATTGAGCTCGGACACCGCACCCAAAAACGACATCACGAACGTGGTCGCCGGGGTGTCATACACCTCGGTGGGGGACCCGACCTGCTCGATGCGGCCCTTGTTGAGCACCGCGATCCGATCGGCCACATCCAGCGCCTCCTGCTGGTCATGGGTGACCAACACCGTGGTCACGTGCACCTCGTCATGCAGGCGACGCAACCACGCGCGCAGGTCCTCACGCACCTTGGCATCCAGCGCCCCGAACGGCTCATCCAGCAGCAGCACCTGCGGGTCGACGGCCAGCGCCCGGGCCAGCGCCATGCGCTGGCGCTGACCACCGGAGAGCTGATTGGGATAGCGGGTTTGAAACCCGCTCAACCCCACCACCTCCAGCAGGTTGTCCACCTTGGCCTTGATCTCGGCCTTGGGCCGCTTGCGGATCTTGAGCCCATAGGCCACATTGTCGCGAACGCTCAGGTGCTTAAACGCCGCATAATGCTGAAACACAAACCCGATGCCCCGACGCTGCGGGGGCACCCCGGTGACATCACGACCATCGATCGTCACGGTCCCACTGTCGGGCTGATCCAGACCCGCGATAGCCCGCAACAACGTCGACTTCCCCGAACCACTAGGACCCAACAACGCCGTCAACGAACCCTTCGGCACGACAAAGTCCACATGATCCAAGGCCACGAAATCGCCATAGTGCTTGTAGGCGTCCCGGACGACGATCGCGTGGTCGCCGTGCTCGGTTTGGTTCTCGGTCATCTGCGAGTCTCCTTGTCGGGCTTAGTTGGTCGCTCGTGCCCGGCGGACGTCGAGAACCAGCTGGAAGATCAGGACCAACACCGCCACGCCCATCAGCAGCGTCGACAACGCGTAGGCGCCGTATTCGGCCCCGCGGTTGTACCGGTCTGCGACAAGCAGTGTCAGCGTTTGCGACTTCCCCGGAAGGTTCGACGACACGATGATCACCGCGCCGAATTCGCCGAGCGTACGCGCGATGGTCAGCACGATGCCATAGGTCAATCCCCACCGGATGGACGGCAACGTGATCCGCCAAAAGGTCTGCCACCAACCCGAACCCAGGGTCGCCGCCGCCTCCTCCTGGTCGGTTCCCAACTCGTGCAGCACCGGCTCCACTTCGCGCACCACGAACGGCAGGGTGACGAAGATGCTGGCCAGCACGATGCCGGGTAGGCCGAAGATGATCTTGAAGCCGAGGTCTCTTTCGACAAACCCGAAGGCGCCGGCCGCTCCCCACAGCAAGATCAACGCCACGCCCACGATCACAGGGGACACGGCGAACGGCAGATCGATGACCGCCTGCAGCACACCCTTACCGCGAAAACGGTTGCGCGCCAGCACCAGTGCGGTCGGGATTCCGAAGATCACGTTGAGCGGCACCACGATGGCCACCACCAGCAGCGTCAAGTTCAGCGCCGATATCGCCGCCGGTGTGCTCACCCAGTCGAAGAACTGACCGATGCCGGGCTGAAATGTCCGCCACAGGATCAGCGTCACCGGAACGACAAGCAACACGAAGATGTATGCGAGCGCGGTGAATCGAATGAGATAGCGAATCCTGGGCGACGTCATGCGGCCAACTCCTCGCGTTTGGCGGCACGCCCACCCACGATGCGCAAGATGAGCAGCACAACGAACGAAATCGCCAACAAGACAATCGATATCGCAGCGGCACCGGTACGGTCGTCGTTCTCGATCAGCGTCCGTATCCACTGCGACGACACCTCGGTCTTGCCGGGCACCGCGCCGCCGATCAGCACCACCGAACCGAATTCCCCGATCGCTCGCGAGAACGCCAGTCCCGCACCGGATAACAAGGCCGGTGTCAGCGACGGCAACACGACCGAGGTGAAGACCTTCGTGCCGCTGGCGCCCAGCGAGGCTGCCGCCTCCTCGGTCTCGCGATCGATCTCCAGCAGCACGGGCTGAACGGCGCGCACCACAAAAGGCAGCGTGACAAACGCCAGCGCCACCGCCACGCCCCACGCGGTGTGCTGCAAATGAAGGCCCACCGGGCTGTTGTTCCCGTACAGGGCCAGCATCACCAGGCTGGCGACGATGGTCGGCAGCGCGAACGGCAGATCGATGATCGCGTCAACGAGCCGCTTGCCGATGAAGTCGTCACGCACCAGCACCCAGGCGATCAACAGCCCGAAGACCAGGTTGACGGCCGTCACTCCGGCGGAAATGGTGAGCGTCACCCGAAACGACTCCAACGCGGCATTCGACGTGACCGCCAGCCAAAAAGCATGCCACCCGCCGCTCGCGGCCTGCCAGGCGATGGCCGCCAACGGCAGCAGCACGATCACCGAAAGCCAGAGCGTCGCCACACCGAGCCGAAGTGACGTAGAGCCCGATCCGCGCAGGCGCCATGTGGGCGCGGGCGCCTGTGGGCCGTCGCTGTCGAGTTCGGGCCGGATCGCCTCCGGGTCCGGCGTAACTGTGGCCGTCATCCGGTGGCCTGCGTATAGACCTTGGTGATGCTGCCGGTGTTCTTGTCGAACAGCTGCGGATCCGTTGTCCCCCAGCCTCCGAGGTCGGCGATCGTCCACAGTTTCGCCGGCGCGGGATATTGATCCCGGAAATCGGCGGCGACTGCCGGATCGACCGGCCGGAAGCCGGCCTGTGCCCACACCTTCTGCGCCGCGGCGGTGTACTGGAAGTTCTTGAAAGCGACGGCGGCATCCAGGTGCGGGCTGGTCGTTACCACCGCCACCGGATTCTCGATCTTGAAGGTCTGCGGCGGGTTGATGTGCTCGACCGGTTTGCCCGCCCGCTCGGTCGCGATCGCCTCGTTCTCGTAGCTGATCAACACGTCACCGCTGCCCTGGACAAAGACATCGGTGGCTTCGCGTCCCGACCCGGGACGCAATTTGACGTGTTCACGGACCAACTTGCTGATGAACTCCACACCGGCCTGACTGTTGGTGCCGCCTTCGCTCTTGACGGCGTACGGAGCGAGCAGATTCCACTTGGCCGACCCCGAACTCAGCGGGCTGGGGGTGACGACCTCAACGCCGGGCCGCACGAGGTCGTCCCAGTCCTTGATGTTCTTCGGATTACCCTTGCGCACCACCAGCGTAACCACCGACCCGAACGGGATTCCCTTGGTGGCATCGGTGTTCCAGTCCTTGGAGACCTTCCCGGCCTTGACCAACCGGGTGATGTCCGGCTCGACGGAAAAGTTCACGACATCGGCGGGCTTACCGTCGACGACGCCGCGTGACTGGTCGCCGGAGGCGCCATACGAGGTAATCACCTGCACGCTGTTGCCCGCGTCGGAGGCGTTGAACGCCGGAATCACCTTGCTCCACCCCGGTTCTGGCACCGAATAGGCGGCCAGGGTGATAGTCGTGTGCGCGTTGGCCGGGCCGCCGCCGCCGACGATGTCGCTGGCGCCACCCTGACACGCGGCGACGACACCGACGACCAGGGCGAGCGCTCCGACATCCCGGACACGCCGCCGGCGCAGTGCGCTGCCGATGTCGTTGAGCATTGGTGGCCTTTCGCTGCGGTTCAAAACGGTCTCGGGGCGGGACTTGTGGGTCTGGTGTCCGTGACCTCGAACGAGACTGGAAAGGCGCCCAAGACTTCAGGAGAATTCACGACTCCATACCAGACCGCGCACGGGTTTGGGAGTCAGCGACAACAGTGCACGAAGACAGCGCATTCCAAAACAGCGGATGCCACATGCATGTCGCGAAGCCTAACAGGAATTTGCTGGGTCGCCACCGGGCGGGCGGGCGCTGCGCCTCAGTGTGGCGTCAGTGCGTCGCGAGCCACGTGACGATCACCAGCACAACGAGTGCAACCAGAATCAGCGTCACGTGTGACCGGGGCATGGGCGTTACCCGGGCGCCCCATTGGCATGCCGGACGCGACGCATCAACTTGATCCCCCTTCCGAGCAGACGGTCCAGCAACACCGCCGTGACGTAGGCCACTGCCAAAACGGCGGGCATCACAATGATGGCTTGCAGCACGAAGGCGAGCCCGGAAAGCCAGAGCTCGTTGCCGTCCCACCAATTCAGGAACCCGTTCACCCGGCTCACACTATTCGCCCCGGCACCCGAAACCAATGTGTCAAGATCGCCCA